>Ga0209751_10002880_pt1 | contig 16929 bp, 14 predicted proteins | sample RifCSP13_1_FD_184019 | JGI IMG/M metagenome (GOLD analysis project Ga0209751, IMG submission 184019) | Soil microbial communities from Rifle, Colorado - Rifle CSP2_sed 13_1 (SPAdes) (version 2) | ecosystem: Environmental > Terrestrial > Deep subsurface > Rock core/Sediment | place: Rifle... | reverse complement strand
AAGCAACCCCGTCAGCGCGCTCCTCGGATCCCCGTAAACCACGGCGCCGATCACTTGCATCGCGCCCTTCCAAAGCGCCACCAGCAGCAGGAGCTTGATGCCGGCGAGAATCGAGCGGCTGTAAGCCGCGGCCGTCTGCGCCTCCGCGCGTGACAGGTGGTCGTGACCCTTGCCCGGCGGCGTGTTAGTCCCATCCCACACCGGAAAGATGTAGAAAAAATGATCCGTAAATTTCGTCGCCGTCGCCTTGCCCCGTTGACCACACAGCAGCATGTAACCGCAGCGCCAGGCCAAGTAAGGAAACGAGCCCGCCACGAGCGCCATGACGGCGGCGGCGAAAGCCGATGGGAAAGGGTTGAGCCAGATCGAGACCAAAAGGACCCAGAAAAAAGCGTGAACACAGATCTGCGGGCGGGCGCGCACGAACGCCGGCAAACGGTTGAAGCGCGCTGCCATCAAGTAGAGGAGATAGACGATCGCCAATAGAATCGGCAGGGCGGCGGCGGGCACCCACCAGGTTGCCGCTTCATGGGTTTCGCCCGATTGGGTCTGACGGCTCAGCGTTCCCGCGACTGCCGCAAAGACTGCGCCGGCGCACAGGATCGCTTTGCGCCGTTGCGGCGTCAGCCAGACAATAACCCTGGAACCCTGCAACCAGCCGATCAGCGCTTCGTTTTCATGAAACTGCGCGACCCTGCGGTAGAGCGCCAACAACGGCGGATTTTTCATGCGGTGATTTCTCGCGCGACGAATTCCAGGATGGCGTTGACCGATCTAAGCTCCCCCGGGTCGATGCCTTTCTCGCGGAAATCAATGTCGTAAGTTTGTTCGAGATAAGTGATGATCTGCAACAGGGCCAGCGAATCGATCAGACCGGATTCCACGAGGCTAAGGTCCCCGTCGATTTCCTGCAGCGGAGAATCCGGCCGCTGAATCGTCCGGAGAAAATCAATTAAATCGGTTTTTCTTCGCTCGGGCTCCATGATCATTCCCACCTGTTGTTGCCTCCGGTGAATCAAAATTAAAAAAACTCGGCCGGCGCACCGTATTTCTTGTCATTCGGTGCGCAAGATGCTTCGCAGATCCAACGGACTTCTTGCCATGCAACGATCCTCGACCTCTTTACGGCTGATTTTGCCGCGCGAGTTTCGCGGCAAGGAGTCGAGCGCGTACCAGCGCACCGGCATCTTGAACTCCGCGAGGCGGCGCTTCATCCAATCATGCAGCGCCCGGATCGTCGCCGAGTTCTCATCTTTCAACACCACCGCCATCGCGATATTTTGACCGTATAGCGGATCGGCCACGGCGAAAGCGCAGACTTCTTTTGTCAGCTCGAATTGTTCGACCACCGCATCGATATCCGCCGGATATATTTTCGTCCCACCCTTGTTGATCTCTTCGCGCTCCCGTCCTTTGAGATAAAGCCAGCCCCGGTCATCGACCACGCCGATGTCGCCGGTGTAAAACCATCCGCCCGAAATTACCTGCGCAGTCAACTCCGGCTGGCGGTAGTAACCTTGCATCAACGCCGGCGTGTTGATCCAGATATAACCCGTCTCTGCGGCCCGACACTGAGTGTCCGGATCAAAGGGAGCGTGGGGATCAGCGCTCTTGAGAGTCCGGATCACGGAGCCCCAGGGCACGCCGATTAAACCATCCTCCGGCACGAAGTCCCCCACCGAAGTCCCGGCCACCCAACTACCGGTTTCGGTGATGCCGTAGGCGTTAAAAACTTCTTTTGTACCCGCCCACTCTTGAATTTGCCGCCACAGTAGGCTGGACAGCGGCGCCGAGCCGCAATGAACCCGCCGCAAGCTCCTCGCCGCCGGCGGTTTGCTTGCTTTCAGCGCCAGTCCCCACATCGACGGCACCGAGGACAGGAAGGTGATTTTGTGCTCATCGATCAGCCAACCTAAACGCATGAGGCACTCGGTGCTGAACGGCGGCGCAATGAATAAATCCTGCCCGGCGAGCCATGGGAACAGACTGTTGCAGATCAGGCCGTGGCCGAAATGGGTCGGCAGCAAGCACAGCGTTCGGCGGAATGCCGCGAGGCCCAAAGCATCCTTTAATGCTATCCAGCGCGCGCGCAGCGAACGATGGGTGTGCACCACGCCTTTGGGGACCCCGGTCGATCCGGAAGTGAAGAGCATTAGCGCTTCATTGTCCAATCGAGCGTGACTGCGGATTCGGCCCGCGGTCGGATGGCTATCTCCGGCAATATCCCAGGCCGTCGTATCGAGAACTCTTACGCCCAAGACCGTCAACCCGGAGAGCGCCGCTGCACCGGCGGACGAATCGACCAGCAGCAAACGCGGCTCGACTGCGCGGGCCAAATTTTCGATCTCGAACGAAGTCAGCCGGCTGTCGATCGGCACTAGGCTCGCGCCAGAATGCCAGGCCGCGAGAACATCGACGAAGAACTCCAGCTTATTGCCGTACAAAACAAAAACCCGGTCGCCGTGGCCAAGGCCTTCGCTTTGCAAGCGTTGCATGCGAGCGATGACCCGCGCAACGATCTCGCGGCTGTTCCAGGCTCGCCCGCTAAGGGGTTCAACGAGCCGGCCCGGCGCCAAATCAATAAACATGCGCTGTCCCGAACGAAAACATGATTTGCCTATTCTTAGCAACGACTTGGTTTCAAGACAAGATTGGTGTGCACCGAGGCACGGTCGATACGACAGGGATCTTGCTGCGCCTCACGATCTCGCGCACCGTGTGGCAGCCGCATGGGTTCCGGCGATTCGTGCCCTCTGAGCGTGCGGCCTTCGCGACCGCGGCGAACAACGCCTCGCCTCTGCTGAATCGCCGCCCGGCATGACCATCGTTCATAACGGCGCGTCCGATTCGCCGCGAGCAAAAAAAATCCCGACGCCGCTTTCTGGACATTTCGCATCTGTTGGAGTAAGGAGAATACCGTTTATTCAATTGCGATCACGGAGTTACTACTAAAGACTTATTGTTTACGGGAGGAACATAAATGAAGGCAACGAGTTTCGCGCGTATTTGGTTTTTGCTTTTGACCCTATCGCTGATCGCCGTCAGCGGCGAAAGCCGGGCGGCGAGCCAGGAATACCAGCCCCAGGTCGGACAGGAAGGCAAGGACGTCGTCTGGGTGCCGACGCCGCAGGAATTAGTGGACAAGATGCTCGACATGGCGAAACTCACGCCCAAGGATTTCCTCATTGACCTCGGCTCCGGCGACGGGCGCACGGTGATCACCGCCGCCAAACGCGGCTCGAAAGCGCTTGGCATCGAGTACAATCCCGACATGGTGGAGCTGTCCAAGCGTAACGCCGCCAAGGAAGGCGTGAGCGACAAGGCGAGCTTCGTCAAAGCCGACCTGTTCGAGAGCGATTTCTCCCAGGCTCAGGTAATCACGATGTTCCTGCTGCCGAGCATCAACATCAAGCTGCGCCCGAAGATTCTCGATCTCAAGCCCGGCACGCGCATCGTGTCGAATTCTTTCGACATGGAAGATTGGAAAGCCGACCAGACTGAAACCGTGGCCGGCTGCAACAATTGGTGTACGGCGATGCTCTGGATCGTCCCGGCAAAGGTCGGAGGGACATGGAAGCTGCCCCAGGGAGAACTCTCGATCAAACAAACCTTCCAGATGATCAGCGGCACGCTAAAGTCAGGCAAGAACAACTCACAGATCACCGGTAAGCTGAACGGCGATCAGATCAGCTTTACTGCCGGCGGCACACAGTACTCCGGCCGCGTGAACGGCAATTCGATGGAAGGCACAGCCGGCGGCGCCAAGTGGAGCGCGACAAGGGCGGGAAAATAAAAAGGGTGAAGGCTACAAGGATGAGAAGATAATCCGCCGGATTCCTCTCAATCACTCCAACCGAAACGCGCCTTATGAGCGCGCTTCGGCTTTTGGGAAGCTAGTTTTAAGCTTGCTTCGCTCCCGGTCCGGCGCTCGATGGTTGGCATCGTTTGGATCCCGCCGTAAGAGCAACCCATGACTGCGATTCGGCTCTTGTCCACATAAGAAAGAGCCTGCAAGTACTGTAACGCCGCAAGCTGATCCTCAAAAGGTCTCTAATTAGTTAGGATATTGGACACTTCACTGTCCGCCGGACTCGCAGTTTGTCATTACTGCGCCAGCTCTTCGTCGATCATGCGCGCGAAAACTTCTAGCGGCTTTGCGCCGACTACTAACCGGCCGTTAATAAGGAATGTCGGTGTGCCGGTTACGCCCGCTCGTTGTCCCTCTTCAATAGCGCTCTCAACCGCAGCCTGATGTTTTCTGGTGTTGAAGCACAACTCAAACGCGGCTGCGTCCAACCCGATCTCTCTAGCGTAGGTTTTTAGATGATCTGGACTCGCCTTAGGTGCGGTAGCGAAAATCTTGTCGTGATAAGGCCAAAAATTGCCTTGCTCCTTGGCGCACCGAGCGGCTTCATGTGCCTTCCGCGCGTTCGGATGAAGTCGATCGATGGGAAAGTCCTTGAATACAAGCTTTACCTTCTTGCCATAGCGGGACAGTAGCTGGTCAAGCATCGGCAAGGCGCGCTTGCAGAACGGACAATGAAAGTCGGTGAACTCGACAATTGTGACCGACGCATTCTCGTTACCTTTGAATGGTGCTCCGCCAACTTTTATGTCCGCTCGCAAGATCGGCGGTGCTTTAAGATATACGGCCACTTTTGCTTGAGCGCGCAGGGAATCTAAAAATTCACGCCGCCGCTGATTCAGCTTTTGATTTTGCAGGTAGGTATGGACCCGCTCCCGAACCTCAGCGTCATCGCCGCTGAACCGGGCCTTATTCGTCCGGTAAAATATTTCAATCTCCGTCTCCGTGACCGGGGCCACCCTTGAAGACACTTCTGCTTCGAGTAGCATCTGCACCGTGGTTTTTCTTTTAGCGGCTTCCTTGGCGAGGAGTTTCCCGTCAATTAGGGCATCCAGTCCTTGGCGTTTAAGGTCATAAATTTGCTCTTCGAGGTTGCCCAGCTGTCCCGCCAAGCTTTTTTCGACCTCTTGCCGTGTGATCGCATTTCCGTCTACCTCGGCCAATATATCGCCAGCCGCACCAGCCGCTGTCGGCAGACGAACTCCTAGCACGACGAGGAAAATCCAGAAAACCAACATACCGAATCCTTTACAACTGTTTTCCCTAGGACTTATTGACGCAAACAAAGCAAAAACGATTCGTCATAATCAGCCGGGCAAGTATCAAGGTTTCTAATAACAGAGAGAGCCCCCGAACTTGCCGAGGGCTCTCGCTGTTTCCGCCGTTACCAACTATGGTTATTTCTTACCAATGTCGGACTTCGCTGCGGTTGCGACAATGGCGTCCTTTTCTTGGTTGGTGATAAGGCCATCCGCAACTTGATTTTCGGCTTCATGGGCGACGCACTGGACGTACTGACCATGGTTTCGATACGTGCCGTTGCTCGGGCACATGAGTTCAAGATGCTGAACGCTAGAACAACCATTGTCGTAGATCAACACGCCCATCGGCGTTCCCGGACAACTATCCTTCGCATCATCAACGCTGTCGTTATCGTCGTCGTTATCGCAGGCGTCCCCCAAACCATCGCCGTCGAAGTCGGCCTGGGAAGCGTTGGCGTTGACTGGACAGTTGTCAACGTCATTCGGAACCGCATCGCCGTCGATGTCGCTGTCGCAGACATCGCCTATCCCGTCGTGATCCAGGTCGGCTTGGTTGGCATTGGCAACCAGCGGACAGTTGTCGGCAGTATCATCCACGCGGTCGCCGTCGATGTCGCTGTCACAGGCATCGCCTATCCCATCGCGATCCAGGTCGGCTTGGTTGGCGTTCGGCACCGCCGGACAATTATCTTGGCCATCGACTATGCCGTCTCCGTCCTGATCTAGAGGCAGCAAGATAGCAAAAATCGAGAAGCTATCCGTTACCCCGCAGATCTCGTTCGTAGCCGTGTTTGGATAACCGGTGGATGTGATGTTCTCCCATGCGCAGCCCGTGTTGGTTTGCGGGTCAGAGCAAGCGTAATGCTGCAGAGTTAACCGCTGTTCCTGATTAGCGTTTAGACCCGTATCATCGTAGTTGAGGCAAAGGGTTGCTCCGAGCGACGGATCAAACGTGGCCGTCGTCTGAATATCGTAGTAGAGCATCGATCCGGCGCCCCATACGCGGTAATTGCCCGGTGCCTGGGGGCCGCTTCCAGATGCGCTAACGGTGGTTTCCCCAGCGCTGGTCACATTGCCGAAGGTGATGGAGCCCGTTGTCGATGCTCCCGTTGTCTGATCCACTAACACGATTGGACTTTCCACACCCGAGCCTGTGGGCGTGTTGTCGGGCGCCCCGAGCACCAGTTCAAATTGCTTTGAATAAGTGGCGCCGTCGTTGCCCTGCCCCGTTGCCGTCATCCGGTAGGTGCCTGGCATTCCTCGCACCAGAACGGCGACGCTGTTTTGCGGAGTGCCAATCGCGTTGCTGGTCAAGTCGATAGAACGGTACTCGATCTGCCTGCCCAAGTTGTCGTTAATGCGGTGATAACCTGTGAGTCGGAGGCTACTCAGGCCAACCGTGGCGTTCGCCGGCTGGACGACCACCAACGACTCAGAGGTCTGCGGCTGGTAAGCTCCGAGATCTTTTCTGTCGCCTTGATTTACCATGGTCTGGAACGGATAGTTCCCGTTGTAAAAGTTGTGATATAAATATTGCCATGCGTTTCGCACGCCGTCGTTTTTGTTAAAGTAGGTGTAATAATAATTCAGGCGTGACGTACCAGCCGGGACAACGAAATCGATGTTGCCGGTAGAAATGCTTGCGCTGTCAAAGCTATATCCTAGGTACGTACTTCCATTGGCCGGGTCTCCATAAGTTTCGAAGTTCGCCCACAGTCCGTTAACATTCGACAGGTTCCAAGCGCCGGTCGGCTGTATGGCGGCGTGAACGGTGCCGACTGAATGGTTGAAGTTTGCTGTAACCAAATCGCCCGCATTAACGGTGACGCTCCGCCCGGTCCCAGAAAAGTATGAATAAGGCGCATTGAAATAGTTGTAGTTGTAGACATAGTACGATCCCGGAGGCAGACTGGAGAAAACATAGTTTCCCGAAGTATCGGTATTCTGGCTCCTACTTACTGGACCTGAAACCTGCACATTTCTTCGGTTAATCACCGCATCGGCGTTTGTGCCTCCGATCCCGTTGAGCGTCACCTGGCCTTGAATGTTGCCCTGGTTGCACTGCTCATTGGACAGATCGAAACTCCATAGGGCAGTAACGGATTCGTTCAGAGGAACGTTCACCGATTGTGAAGTTAATGTGACTGGCACGTCGCACCCCGCAGCTGCCCGCAGGGTAGCGGAACCCTGAACAATGACGCCCGCTGTCATGACAAATGGTAGGACCGCGTCGAAGGGAGATACGGTCGCTGTAGCGTACCCAGAGTAGTATTCGTTTGAGGAGATCGATTTCGATGCGCTGATATTCACCCGCGATACCGAGCCGCCGGCTACGGAAACTCGGCCAATAATCCGACCGGCGTTGCGGGTCAAATTCAATTGCAAAGGTTCGGTCGCGCTCGATGTGGGACCGATAATATTGTTGACGTTCTGGTAAACGCTAGCATTGGTCGCTCCTTGAAACGAATTCATAGATACACTGGCGCTGATGATCTTGTCCGGCTCGACGCGTACGCTAAAGTCGGTATCGCCATTGACCAACGATGTGCTTACGTTTCCTCCCGACCAATAGAAATACACGTTGCCCGAACCGAAGGTTTCACCGCTGAGGCCCACGGTTCCCGACACATTCGGTCCGTCGAGGATGATCTGCCCATGAGCCAGTGGCGCGGTAGATACGGTCCAGAGCAACGCTGCGATAAAGGAGCAGGACCGGCAAAGATTTCGCATAGAAAAAAGCAACAAAGCAAGTATTCGACTAAATTCCCCAAGTCGTATATACGCACGAATGCCCCCGCGACTGGTTCCGTGCGTGAAGGGAAGCGTTGCTAGACGTCGCAGATTCATTTTCTGAACCGCTCCCGTAGCGACTCCGACAAAATTCATAAGAAGACAAAAAGCCAGACTGGCATTAATGGTTCGCATAAAATATTTCCCCTTTCGGTTTTTGCTGCGCGCTTGATTTCCCAACTATGGTTGCCTTCAAATTGGTCTTCGATTCGCGTTGTCTGTGTTAGCGATTGGAAAACTAAGTTGGAGATCGGGTCTTCCATTTCTATGACGGCACTATTAGCTGCGAATGATTCAAAACCGGATCGGTCGTTCTGAACAGCAACCATGATGCCATTACGAATAGATGAACTAAGTTATTGAGTTGACGAGAACACAACCGAACCAAAACGTTCTGGCGGCAAGTGAAGGTGGCTTTTTCGCCACCACCGGGTGTCTAAAAGGCCACCATTGGTTGATTGTCGCGCGTCTCATCAAATCCCTCGAACAAAGAATTCTCTCGCAAACCGTGCGTGCTGCCGGCTCTGAAACTTAGATTCTGAGTTGGCATTTCCCTTGCGCCGATTTCGGTAGGTCTCAGTTTACGGATTAGAAGACCCAGCACGGACCGTGCCAATGTTGACGGTTACTTGGGAGGATGCTCCGAAAGCCGTTTAGTGGTATATGAGGGTCGGCTGGTTCTATCGATCGATATGAAAGCGCTGTTTGCCAACTTTCTCGCGTTGCTTCTCCTCGCGGTCGCCGCAGTGGGAGTCTACGCTGCTGACATCGCCGTCGTAATAAGCTCTGAGGCGAACGTTTACCAAGAAGCCCTAGAGGGGTTCAGGGAGGTCGTGCGACATCGGATCGTTAACGTTCAGACTCTGAAGGACAATCCAGCTGGGTGGCGCGATGAGGCAAAGAAACTCCGTTCAGCGATCGAGCCCGACATCGTCTTTGTCGTCGGCGCATCAGCTCTCCAAGTCGTGTCTGTGTCAGGAAAGGCAGTCAGGAAAGGGGACGTTGTTGACTAGCTGGACAAACGTCTGGTCAATATCTTCGAAACCCCAGAGGTCGATATTCCCAGTTGGCGCGCAACCTCGGCGATCGCGACGCCAAAATCTTCCACCAGCTTGCACACCAAGGCCGCTCTTATCGTGGGCAGCTTCCCACGTCGGCTCCCGCTTCTGAGTTCCGTCAGAGATGCTCCGTTTTTCTTGCACGCCTCCGCGATAACTCGCTCGACCCGTCCGCTTTGTCGGCGTGCCGCCTGTTGGCGTTGCACGCGCGCCTCGGCCTCGGTCAGGACACGCTCGACAAATTCTCCGCTCCCCAATATCCGCTCGTCTGACTGCTGCGGCTCTCGGCGCTGTCGCTGCGATCTGACTTCGGCCCATCCTCCTGCTGAGCGTATCAGACCTCCACCGACCAACTCGGGGCGCCGCCCGAGCGCTATGCCCTCTTCAACAAATCGGTGGTACGCCGCCCTGGCCTGCCCCTCGCTGCCGCCAAATTGGGCTAATACGCTGTGACGGTCTTGCCAATCGTAGCTTACTTTCCCCAAGATCGCTCCATGACCGCAGTATGGATATTTCTCCAATGCCTTGATGTCCCTGACCAACTTGACTCTCAGTGGATTGAGATGAATGTAGCGTACCAGTTCGGTGAAATAACTATCCCCGTCACAGACGATCGATTTGTAACGATTCTGAAATAGATGACCATGGCGGCGGTGACGCAGGTTGTAATTCACCGCGTACCCGGTTAAAAGCCGTCGCATGAATGGCGCTAATCCCAACATGCCGCTGCTGAGTAGAATATGGGCGTGGTTGCTCATCAAGGCCCAGGCGTAGATCGGTGTCCCGCTGGCCGCGGCGAGATCGCCCAACCGGCGCACGAAATCGCTTCGATCCTGGTCGTCATCAACGATCTGCCGCCCCTCAATCCCTCGGATCATCACATGGTGGAGCGTCCCTGGACTATCGAGCCTTGCTTGCCGTGGCATCGCTTACCGCCTCCGACTCTGTTGCCGATCCCATATTAGACTTTGTCCAGCTAGTCAACAACGTCCCGTATCACAACGTCCCGTATCACGTCCCGTACTTATTTGGCCCGCGACCGAGCTTGACATAGAGGTAACGAAGCCGCGCCTGCACGCTCTGATTATTGGTGTGGCCGACTACCCGCACTTAAACGGCGGCGATTCGACAAGGTTGGCTGCGGACCCCCTTGGCCTCAGTCAAATTACGACGCCGCGCTACACAGCACCCGCAATTTCCGACTGGCTAAGAACTTCTTACAAAAATCCCACTTGCGAACTGGGTTCAATCGAGGTGTTAGTTTCGCCATCATCCCCGATTAATTCTCCGACTGGATCGGTGCAGGCGGAAGCAGCAACGAAGCAAAATATAAAAAATGCATTCAACATGTGGGAAAAACGATGCTCGAAGCAAGCTGACAATATCGCGTTTTTTTATTTTTGTGGTCATGGACTGAGTAAGACCGACCAGTTTCTTTTGCCCGAAAACTTTGGTGACCCTTCATCTCCCAACCAATGGGACAATTGTATCAATTTCAGCGGAATGCGCGTGGGAATGCGTAAATGTGCGGCGCAGACACAATTATTTTTCGTTGACGCGTGTCGCGAAACACCCTTCGGTGTACTGACGGCGCTCAATGTTTCTGGAGATTCACTGATCACCGCAAGCATTACAGATACGGTAAGTTGTTCTGCTGCGTATTATGCAACCGCAAATGGGAAGCAAGCATTTGGGCCAGATAAAGACGTATCGTATTTCGGACAGGCTTTGGTATCTTGTCTAGGAGGTGTCGCTGCACTTGACTCGATGGGCAAATGGGTTGTCGATACATACTCACTGGGCAACGCTTTAGGACAAGTTATGGCTCAATTTGCTCGTCGGTATAAGCAGCCGTTGAGCTGTAATCCCGACCCAAATGGTATGGCTCTAATACATGAGGCTGAGTCACCAAAAGTAGTGGTCTCCATTGAGTGTTCATCTCAACCCGCGACTGATGTATCTGAAATCGTGCTGACTCAAAGCCCAATCACGATTCGATCAGCACCTGGGCAGCCAAAACCGATCATCGAAGAAGTCAGCGCGGGCGATTGGTTTATTGACGTCTTATTCCCAGGTGGTGAATTTCCATCAGTGTCGGGCATGAAAAAAACTTTCACACCTCCTGTATACCGGGGAGTACCAATACCGTGAGCAGCAATCTCCGCATCTCATTCGACATGGATATGCCCGCGGCGAATGTTGAAATTGTCGCTCCGGATATGAAGGTAGTTGACCGCGTCATGCTTGAGGCCGGACGATCTAAGACAGTGCAAGTTCCATCCGAGAGTAGTTTTTTACGTGTTCACTTACCATCCGGAGACGTTGTCAGACTTGATGATCCCGGAAATCTCTCCCGCGTAATATCAATTAAGTCAATTTTGGACCAAACAAAAGCCGCTTCTCCGATGCAAGCAGCATCCGCTGCACCAGTTACGCCAACTCCAGTTGATTTTGGAATGTTCGAGAACGATGAATCCGTGCAGGACTTACCTGACACTTTCAAAATAGATCAATATCATATGCAGCGAAGCTGGGTGCAGCCGGCAGCACCCGGTCACGACGAAATTTTACCACTTGCGCAGTATGGTACCGCTCGAATCATTTCAGCAGATCGTGGCAGCATACAAGGTGTTTCTGTCAGCAGAGGGCGAGAAGCGCATTGGGAGATTAGAGAAAGCCCGAGATCACTTCCGTTAGTGTTACAGATTGACCGAAGCTGCGGTTCAATTTTAGAGGTGCGCTTACCCGGCGATTCTCAAAGAATTTGGGTGCGCGCCGATTTGTTGCGCGATCAGAACACACTTACCTACAGCGTGCGGATTTCCACACGTGAGCCTACTGCTGATATGATTGTAGGTTATTTGCAGCGTGGCGATATTTACTCGGCAGAGGCGATGAAAGAGTGGATCGAAGAGGCGGAAGAAATGCTTTTATACAAAAAGAATGATCCCTACGCAGCTGCCGTTGGCGCGTATCTATTGCTTCGGCTTAAGGATTTCTCGCATCTGCATACCTGGGCGAAGAATCTTGCAGACGGATTTGAGTTTCTGTCGGACGGGTGCGTAATCTGGGCCTGGCAACTGATACATCAATACCCCTCCCGGACAAACGAATTTCGTGATTACTTTAAAAAAGCCGCCGATCGTGGCCTGCCAGTATATACGGAAGGGCTGCGACTTTTAGTAGACGGACTGCGATTGCTCGGCGACGAAGGGAAGGGAGCGCATGAGGAAATTCTTAAAAAGGCGGGGGTTGTCTTATGGGACTCTCCGCTTACAGCCACTGTAAGAACGACCGATCAATATAATGCGGGTACTGACACGTTACCCGTTGTATATAACATTCAGTTCGCAGCGCGAGTATGATTATATGAAGAATTCGAAAAACAGCGGCCGAGGATATTGTCAAAAAGGCAGGCTCTAGTCCTGCCTTTTAAACTTTGGTCGGGGCGACTCTACGTGGGCGGGGTCGTAGCCCGGGTCGGGTGTGGAGATATTGCGTAATACTCGATTTGTTTACAGAACAAGGCATGGCCCCCTCGCTAGGCGACAGGACTTACGAACACACATTGTCGTAATACCAGACGTGATCCCGCTGATGACACAGCTGACAAAAGCTGACGGGGTGTGATCTCGCGATGGAAAGCGGAACGGTCTGTTAAAGTGTCATGAAAATTAGGATTGTGGCCCGGGAAGTTGAGGGGAGGGCCGCGAAATGAGACTGACTGAAACTGAAGACGACCTCCGAGCAGCAAGACTAAAATATATTGATACTCGATGGAGCCAATTGAATGGGCTTAGAAGGACGCCGCCGAGCGCGCCATCAAGTATTTGATTCTTACCAATGCGGGCGGTGCTGTGGCAATGCTGAGTTTCTTTGGTGCCAACGAGGAAGCGCGTGCATTGCTCGCGCCCAAGTTGGCGTTGGGGTTTTTCGGTTTTGGTATCCTATCCGTTGGAGTTCTGAATGCTCTGATCGTGCATCAGATCGAACGAATCTTCTTTCATTGGCGGGGAGCGTCTCAACAATATCTTGAAGACAGGTTGGACTGGGAAACTATGGCCGGAGAAGACGACCGATTGTCCTACAGGGTGTGGCCAAACTAGGTCGCAGGGTATACATCTTTTGGATGTTTGATTGCTGGAGCGCCTACAGGCGTATGCAGTCTATTTTCTCAATAGTCGCCGGGGGCAGGCCCTTCAATCTTATCAATCTTTCTGAAACCTCGGGCAATGACGAATTGAGTCGTTCAAATCGTTTCAGCCGTTGAAAACCCTAAGCCGGTTCAACGTTCCAGGTTCAAGATTCAAAGAACTGACAAGGCGCCAACCGTTCAAACGGTTCAAATCGTTCAAGTCGTCGAACGCCTTCGACCGTTGTTCAAGAGTGTTTCTCCCCAAGCGAAGCGCAAGCCTTGGGCTATTTCCAAATTCTCTCCAGGTAGCCTGACTGTTTAAGCTCGTTCACGAAACGCAGATCGACGAAGTCGCCGGGCTTGGCCTGCACGGCCTTCGGTGTATCCTTGCGGATTTCGTCCAACGTCGCCTCGATCGCTTCGGTGCGGACGTTCAGGCCGCGGTCCATGATCGCCCCTTCCACGTTGTACGTGAGTTCCAGGTCCTCGTTGATCGGACTCCGGGTGTACCGGCTGATGACCTTAAGAGCATACTCCTTGTCGGTTTGATATCTGTGGACTCCGTCCGCCAGTGCGCGCATGAACGGGACGATGACGGATGCCTTTGCGTCGATAAGCTTTTTGCTCGTGGTGATGATCGTCGCGACGAAAGGAATTTTCATCGCGGTGACATCGATCAGTTCCTTATAACCAAGGGAGATGGCCCGCAGATTATGGGGCGGAATGACCGACGCCGCCTCCGCCCCGCCGCTGTGGAGAACGGCGACGGTTTCCGGCGCTCCGCCGGCTTGTATAAAGGTAACGTCCCGATCGGGGTTCACGCCAAAGCGCTGCAGCGCCGCCTTGGCCATGAACTCTGGATTTGAGCCTCGACGGGTAATGGCAATTCGCTTCCCCTTCAACTCGGCGGGCGTCTTGATCTGCGGCTGGGCGACAATGGAACCCGCATACTGGTTCTTGGTTCCGCCGATCAGATAGAGGTCCGCTCCCCCCAGCTTGGCTCTCATGACTCCCATTCCACCGATAATGCCGATATCCACGTCCCCCGCGAGCAGCGCCGCTACATTATGAGCGCCGGAAGAAATGAAGACCATTCTTACGTCCAAGCCGTTCCGTTCGAAGTACCCCGCCTCTTTGGCAATCCATAAGTACGACTGAGACGCCACCAAGGCCGAGTAAGAGACCACCAGCGGGTTTGGCTTTTTCTGGCCGTAGAGATGGGCCGGGCCGGCTGCGCCCCACCAAAGTGAGATGAACAGCAGTACGAGCAGCGTCCATAGCTTTTTTGCGTTTGGCATCTTAATTCCCCCCTGTTTGTTTGGCTCCTCCGGGATTACTGTGAAAGAGTATTCACCACAGAGACACAGCGCGGCAGAGCCGCAACCGAAACTCGGATTATCTCGCGCAAAGCTCGCAAAGCACGCAAAGGAAAAGAGATAAATTTCCGAACTTGGCGTCCTTGGCGCGCTTGGCGCGAGGAGTCTCCGAAGATTTGCGCAAGTTGCGCAAGTTTTCAACTATAGTAGTACGAAGAGCACGAAGTTAAGAAGTTTAAAAATATCAATGTCCGAACCCTTCGTGTCCTTCGTGATCTTCGTGGTGAGATCCTATAACTCGCGAAGGGAGGAGCCATGGCTAAAATCGTGCACATCGCGGTGAAAGTCGATGATCTACAGAAAGCCACGCAGTTCTATGAAAACGTCTTCGGCTTCAAAGAAGTCGAGACCAGCAAGGTCAGGGACCACACCTCGCATCATTTGAGCGACGGCGCCATCGATCTGGCGCTGATCAAGTACGACGCCGAAGGATCGGCCGAGTCGCTCGCTTCGGGCGTGGGACCCTGCATTCACCACTTCGCCATCGAGGTCGAGGATTTCGACAAGTCCGTGGCGGAGATCAAAAAACAGGGCTGCGAAATCATCAGCGATCCGGGCGTGGTGCCGGTTAAGTTCCGCGCTCCCGGCGGCACGGTCGCCGAAATCGTGCCTACGGCGCGCTACAAAAAACCGCAATGACGCCTTCCCTTCTATGGTGCCCGCAGTCTCTCGATCGAAGGAGGTCGTCGTGAATAAACATAGTCCGCTGCCAGTTCTCTCCACAGTAGTCTGCGCCGCGCTCATCGCCTCTCTCTTCGCGTTCACCGCTTCGGCGCCGGCCCAAGGCGAGCCTTTCTACAAAGGGAAAACCGTGAGGTTCATCGTCGGCTCCGGTGCCGGCGCCTTCTATGACCTCTGGGGCCGTCTGATCGCGCGCCATTGGGGCAAATACATTCCGGGCAATCCCGAGGTCATCGTCCAGAACATGCCGGGCGCTTCTTCATTGACCGCCACCAACTACGTCTACGGCGTGGCCAAGCCCGACGGTTTGACCGTCGTCCTGCCCAATAACAGCATCTACATCGAGCAACTCGTGGGACGGAAGGAAGTTCAGTTCGATCTGAGAAAATTCCACTGGCTCGGCTCCGCCTCCCAGGAGTCGATCCTCTTCTACATGCGCGCGGACACGCCGTTTAAATCGGTGGCGGACATCGTCAAAGCCAAGCAGCCGCCGAGCTGCGGCGGCTCGGGCACCACCAGCTCCGATTACATCGTCGCGAAAATTCTCGAGCTGACCGTCGGCGCAAAGATCAATAGCGTTTCGGGTTACCCCGGCGGAACCGAGGCGGATCTGGCCGTGGAAAAGGGCGAGATCGTCTGCCGCGCTCACACCCTGTCGGCGCATTATGGCCGCGAGCCGTTCAATAGCTGGCATAAGAAGGGCTTCGACCGCCATCTGCTTCAGAGCGGCAGGAAGCGGGACCCGCGCGCGGCGGAGGCGCCCAGCATTTATGAAATACTGGACGAGTTTAAGGTCCCCAACAACCGCCGCCGCGTGGTGCAAGCCTTGCTCTCCGGCGGAGAATTCGGGCGGCCGGTGCTGGTGACGCCGGGAACGGCGCCGGAGCGGGTTAAAATGTTGCGGGACTCTTTCGCTAGGGTTTTGAAGGATGAAGAGCTGTTGGCCGAAGCCAAGAAAGGGAGGATGGACGTAGACTATACCTCGGGCGAAGAACTGGAAGCGCTGGTGAAAGAGGTCTTGGATCAACCCGCCGAGGTCGTTGAGCAAGCGCGCAAAATTCTCGGTAAATAGTAAGGAGAGAGTCATGGATGCAACCGCGAAGATCGCTCGGTTCGTGGCGGAAACGAAGTACGAAAAGATCCCGGCGAAAGCGTTGGAGACGGCGAAGACCGCCGTCATGGACTGTCTCGGGGTCGCGCTCGCCGGCAGTAAGGAGGAGTGCGCGAAAATCTGCGCCGAGATCGCGCGCCAGGAAGGCGCCAAAGAAGAGGCGACGGTCATCGGCCAGGGTTTCAAATCCTCGGCGCTGCACGCGGCCCTGGCCAACGGCACAGCGGCCCACGCCATGGACTTCGATCATAGTTTCACGCTCATGGGGCAGCCCACCGCGCCGATCATTCCCGCTCTGATCTCGTTGGGAGACGCGCTCGGCGCAAGCGGCCGGCGGATTCTCGAAGCTTACGTCGCGGGTTATGAAGTCACCGCCAAACTATGCTATTCGCTGCGCGAAAGCCCCCACGACGGCTGGCACGCGCCGCCCACGGTGGGATCCTTCGGCGCCGCCGCCGCCTGCGCGAAGCTGCTCGGCCTCGATGCGCCTCACGTCGAGATGGCGCTCGGCATTGCCGCTTCAATGGCGAGCGGCATCGTGGCCAACTTCGGCACCATGACCAAGCCGCTGCACGTCGCCCTGGGCGCACGCAACGGCGTGCTCGCGGCCAAGCTCGCCCAGTCGGGCTACACGGCCAACGCCAAAGTGAT
>Ga0209751_10002878_pt1 | contig 16941 bp, 18 predicted proteins | sample RifCSP13_1_FD_184019 | JGI IMG/M metagenome (GOLD analysis project Ga0209751, IMG submission 184019) | Soil microbial communities from Rifle, Colorado - Rifle CSP2_sed 13_1 (SPAdes) (version 2) | ecosystem: Environmental > Terrestrial > Deep subsurface > Rock core/Sediment | place: Rifle... | reverse complement strand
CGCCAGCCAATCGGCCCCGTAGAACCGATAGGGGCCCAAGGTGAACGGCAGCCACCCCAAGAACTGCAGGGTATGGAAGAGGGCGGCCGCTGCACCCAGAATCGCCAGCAGCGCCAACAGCGTGACCAGAACCGGGCGGTTCCTCGTCGTCGTCGCCATGCGAGGACGCTCTCCTTCTACTCGCGGATCACTTCTGGTTCCGTCTTCCTGTGTCCCTCAACCGACTCGGAGCTGAAGCGCCGACCTGTGCACGTCTTCTCACGATTCTGCGCGGGCGCGAGGGCGGCGCCGCGCCGGTCAGCCGCCGCGCCTCGAGCGGGACGGGGCGCCCAACTGCTCCAATTCCTCGAGCGCCCTTTCCAGCACTCCGAAGCCTTTCTCCCAGAACTCGCGCGCCCGGACATCGATTCCAGCCTTCTCGAGGACGCCGATCGGGCTGTCCGATCCACCCGCCCGCAGGATTTCCAGATAGCGCGGGATGAAGCCGGGGCCCTGGTCCCGATACTGCTGGTACAGCGCCAGCACCAGCAGCTGGCCAAAGGCATAGGCGTAGACGTAAAAGGGCGTATGGTAGAAGTGCGGGATCGCCAGCCACTCGGCGCGGAAGTCGTCGCTCAGTTCCACCGACTCACCGAACTGCTCGCGCAAGGTTTCGAGGTACAGGTCGGAGAGCGCCTCCACTTGCGCTCCGTCGTGGATGCGTTGGTGGGCCTGCTGCTCGAAGACGGCGAAATACGCCTGGCGCATCACGGTGGCATAGTTGTCATCCATTTGGCGGAAGAGAAGCGCCTGGCGCACCTCCGGCGTCGGATCGCTCGCCAGCAAACGGTCGATCAGCAGCATCTCGCCAAAGGTCGAGGCGGTCTCGGCCAGCGGCAGGGTGGCGTCCTGAGTCAGCGCGCTGTGGCCGGAGGCCAACAGCGAATGGACCGCGTGGCCGAGCTCGTGCGCCAGCGTGGCGATGTCGCGCGGCCGGCCCTGATAGCTCTGCAATACCCACGGAGTCAGCCCGGGCTCGATCGTGGCGCAGAAGGCGCCGCTTTGCTTCCCGCGGCGGACCTCGCCGTCGTAGTGACGCTGGTCGAGCACCTTTTGCGCCAGGTGTGCCACTTGCGGCTCGAAGGCGTCGAACGCACCCAGCACTTCGCCGACGGCCGCCTCAAGGGCGAACGTTGCGTGCGCCTCGCCGATCGGGGCGTAGATGTCGTAGCGGCGCAATCGATCCACGCCGAGCCAGTGGGCCTTGAGGCGGAAGAATCGCTGAAAGATGGCCGCCTTTTCGCGGCAGACATCCAGCAACGTCTCGACGATATCATCCGGCAAGTCGTTGCCCAGATTGCGCACGGCGATGGGCGAGGCAAATCGGCGCAACTCGATGTTCTCGTTGCGCCAATCTCGCACGAGAGACTGATAGAGCTGGCCCAGCACGCGTTCGTCGGCGGCGTAGACCCGCAGGATTTCCTGGTAGGAGGCTGCTCGCACCTCCGGCCTTGGGTCATAGCGGTACGTTTCCGCCTCGCCGCGTGTCAGCTCCAGCCCCTGCCCGTCGACCTTCAGGCGGAAGGTGTAGCGGTTGGTCAGCGACTCGTACAGGGCTACGATCGCCCGTCGCCCCGTCACGTCTTTGAGATTGATCACACGTTCTTCGGGCTCGCTGAGCGTGAAGGGCGCCTCGCGCCTGAGGTTCAGCAGCCATTGGCGATAATCGCCGGCGCCGGTCAACAGCGCCTCGGCCGTCGCCTCCGACAGCGCCTTCCACCACAGCGTGAAAAACAGGGTCCGGTTGCCGACTTCGGCGCCGAGCTGGTCGGCTCGCCCGCGCATCGTCTGTGCCGCCGGGTCCTGCGTGTCCTCGGCGAACCGCAGATAGGCGAAGCCGACGTAGCGGCTGACCTGGCGCTGTAGGCCGTCAAAGGCCTGCAGGATTTCGAACAGCCCCTGGGGAGTCAGATCGTCCGTCAGGCGCGCCCGCTGCCCCTCAAAGGCCTGCAAAGTCTGATCGATCGCCTGGCGGGCATCGCGATACTCGTCGGATTCAAGACCAGGAGACAGGTCGTCCAGGCTCCATCGCTCAAGGCGGTAGTCAACCTTCGGCATCGGCACCTCACACGTTGAACTTGATATGGACGACTTCGCCGTCGGCAACGAGGTACTCCTTGCCTTCCAGGCGCAACCGACCCTGCGTACGCGCCTGGGCCAGGCCTCCTAACGCCAGCAGCTCTTCGGCCGGGATGACCTCCGCACGGATGAAGCCGCGCGCCAGATCGCTGTGGATCGTGTCGGCGGCGTCGAGGGCGCTGGCACCGCGCGCCAGGGTCCAGGCGCGCACTTCATCCTCACCGACCGTGAAGAACGAGAGCAGGCCCAGCAACTGATACGAAGCGCGAATCACGCGCCGTCGCCCCGGTTCCTCGATGCCGTATTCCTGCAGGAAGGCCTGTGCCTCCTCCGGAGCGAGTTGGGCGATCTCCATTTCGAGCTTCCCTTGCAGGCCCAAGACCGCCGTCCCCGCGCCGCCGGACCCCAGATCCGGCATCGCCTGGCCCTCGGCCAGGTTGACCAGCGTCAGCACCGGGATCCGGCTGATCAATCCAAATCCAGATAGCAGCCGGGTCTCCTCGGTGGTGAAGGTCTGCGAGCGCAGGGGGTGACCCTCGCTGAGGACGGCGTGGAGCCGCTGGAACAGGGCCTGATCGCGTTCGACGGCCGCCCGGTCGCGCATCACTTTTTGCCGCTCCTCGGTGAGCCGTTCTAGGCGGCGCTCGACCGTCAGCAGATCGTCCAGAACGAATTCGGCTTCCATCGCTGCCAGGTCGCGCGCCGGATCGACCCCATCCAGAGGATGCGGCACGGACGGATCGTCGAAGGCGCGCGCCACGTGCAGGAAACCGTCCATCTGCTCCAGCTGGTTGAGCAGCGCGCCCGGCAGGCCTTCTTTCCCGGCGCGCGCCCGCAGGCCCCCGATATCGGCGTAGGTCACTTTGGCCGGCGTGGACTTGCGCGGGCGGAACAGGGCGCTCAGCGCCAGCAAGCGGTCGTCGGGCACATCGGCCACGGCCGTGTGCACTTCGGTCTTACCCGGCGCGTGCGGCACCCCGGTCGGCAGGCGGCTGCCGGTCAGGGCGTTGAAGATGGTCGTCTTCCCGCTGGAGGGCAGACCGATCAGGCCCAGTCTCATGACGGCTCCGCCGCCGAGGGAGGTTCTCCGGCCGGCCGCGGCTTGACCCGCCGCGCGGCCGCGGCTATACTTCGCGCGGCTGCCGAAGTGGCGGAACTGGCAGACGCGCGCGACTCAAAATCGCGTTCCCTCGGGATTGTGGGTTCGAGTCCCACCTTCGGCACCAGGCGATTATAACTTTCGAGGTCGCAGCTTGCTCGGAAACCGGGTTTCTTCGAGAAACCCGGTTTCTTGTCTCGGTTTCTTTCCGTCCACGCCTGTGGCACAATCCGGCCGCGATGTCCCTCCGCCTGTCGCGCTTCTTGATCGGTCTTGCCATCGGTCTGGCGCTCGGCCTCGGTTACGCCTGGCTGCTCCAGCCGGTGACCTACGTCGACACCGCCCCCGATAGCTTGCGCCAGGATTACCGGACCGACTACATCCTGATGGTCGCCGAGGCCTATCAGGCCGAGGGCGACCTGAGCCAGGCCTTGTTCCGGTTGGCGTCGCTCGGCCCCGAGCCGCCCTTGGTGATCGTGACCGGGGCCATCGATTTCGCCCAGGCGAACGAGTTCACCGCCGACGACACGCGCGCCCTGACGGAGCTGGCGGCCGACCTGCGAGCGATTCCGGCTACGCCGCAGACGAACGACTGATGAACCGCGCCGGCCTTGGCCCGCTGCTCCTAGGAATCCTTGCCGGGGTTTCCGCCGGACTGCTTTACGGTTGGGTGGTGCAGCCGATTCGTGTTGTCGACACTTCGCCGGCCTCGCTGCGGGTCGATTTCCAGGACGAGTATGTGGCGCTGATTGCCGTAGCTCATGCCGCGACAGGCGACCTGCCGCGAGCTCTGGCACGCCTGGCGTTGCTGCCCGCCGTCGGCAGCGAAGACCACATCGCCGCGCTGGCCCAGGCCCGGCTGGCGGACGGGAGGCCCTCGGCGGAAGTGCAGGCGCTGGCGGCGCTCGCCGCGGAGCTTGGAAGCGCCCACCCGTCTTCCACGATCGGACCCTCACCCACGACCCGGCCCGCGACGCCTCAGGCTTCGCCCACGCTGACGACGACGCGGCCCCGACCGACACCGATCCCGACGGCGACACCTGGCGCCCCCTTCCGCTTGAGCGAACGCCTGCTCGTGTGCGATGATCCGGCGCCCCTGCCGCGATTGCAGGTCGTCGTCCTGGACTCCGCCGGCGAGGGCGTGCCGAACGTCCTGGTGCGCGTCATCTGGGATACCGGGCAGGATCAGTTCTTTACGGGCTTGAAGCCCGAGCTGGGCATAGGCTTCGGCGATTTCTCGATCGAGCCCGATACCGAGTACACGGTCCAGTTGTCGGAGTCGGACGCGATCGCCACGGGGATTCGATCTGAAACGTGTACCGAATCTTCGGGCGCCAATCACATCGGCTCATGGCGGCTGACCTTCGTTCAGCCGGAGGCCCCGTAATGTGCTTGTGGGTCCTGCGCTGGGGAAGGAAGCGAATCTTGCCTGAGGCGGCTTCGAGGGGGAGAGGGATCATGGAGTCATTAGCACGCTGCATCACTCGTGTAAGATAGAACAAGGAGCTTGCCATCAGACTCCCTCCTCCGCGCACCTCCGTTCGACGTGCCTCTCCCGCGTGGGTGGGACGCCATCGCGCGGTACCTGCCGCGACATCCCGCCCAGAGCAGGCCGGTCGGCGGCGCTTGATCACCCTTGTTCTCGTGGCCACTCTTGCGGCCGCCACGGCGTGCGCCCAAGAAGCAGCCCCTAGTCCGACCGCGCCGCCTTCGCCCACCGCGAGCCCTTCTCCCACCGCGAGCCCTTCTCCCACCGCGACCGTCTTCCCGACGTCTGAGCCCCAACAGCTGTCGGTTCCGGGCAACGTTGAGGGAACGCAATTCGTCGCCCAAGAGAGCGGCGTCCACCGCTTCACCATCACCTCCGGCGCCTACTCTCCTTGTCCGCCGCACGTGGCCTATCCTGATTGCGGCAAGTGGCACGCCTACTTGGTCCTGTACGTGAACCGGGATATCGCATGGTCCTCCGAACCAGACAGTGATGGCTTCATGGGGCCCGTCGACGAGGATTTCACGATTGGCGACCCAACGTTCAGAGACTCGGCCGGCGAGGCCGAGGCGGCCTCGAGCTTGAGTCTTGTTGAGATCCCGCTCCACCAGGGTGATTTCCTGTGGCTTCTGCCTCAGGATGCCAAGGGAACCTACGTCGACAACACCGGCTTGATGACCGTCGACGTCACCGTCATCTCCCCCTTGCCCTAGCGCCCTCCGGGGTGCAGGTGGACGACAGCCGCCCTATGCAGTCCCCCATTCTTCATGATTGAGGCCAAACACTGCCGTCAAGGCCTTGTCTCGGACCACTGCTCACCGGCTACGGACCACTACTCCGCTTCCCCCGTCTCTTCCTGGGGCAGCTCCAGATCGACTCGCTCTTCCATCGTGATCTGGCCTCGCAAGAAGGCGCCTTCCTCCGTCGAGAAGGCCTCGGCCACGACGTCTCCCCACACCCTCCCGGTGCGCGTGATCTCAACCCGTCGGGCAACGATATCGCCTCGCACCGATCCGGCGACGACAACCGTGGTCGCTTTCAAGGTGCGGCAAATGACGCGGCCCTGTTCGCCGACGACTACGATTCCCTGCAAGGTGATGTCGCCTTCAAAGGCGCCCTCGATTCGCACCCCGCCCCGGCCGCCGACCTCGCCCTTCCATGTCAATTCGGCGCCGAAGACCGAATCGACTCGCTCCGGGCTCCCGCCGCGCTCCTGAGTCTCGTCCTTCTTTCGGAACATCCGTCCTCCGTTAAGATCTTCAGCCGCGACCGGCGGCCAGGACTTCGCGCCGCGCCGGAATGCCCCCGGCTCCATGGGCTTCTTCCACGGCGTTGACGACCGCCTGTGCCACCGCTTCCGCGGCGCAGGCGCCCACGAGATTGGCGTCGGCCCGCCGGGCGCCCGTCGCCAGGGCAAACAAGGTGTCGCCATCGAGAAGGGTGTGCGCCGGACGAATGGCTCGCGCCACCCCGTCCTGTGCCATTTGGGCAACCTTGTTGACCTCTTCCTTGGTCAGACGGCCGTTCGTCGCCACGACGCCGATCACGGTGTTCCCGCGCGAGGCGAAGCGCAGGACGGTGCGGCCGGTCGCAGCCCGCATCACTTTCTGGCTGTCGGCGAAGCGACCGCGGCCGCCGAGGCTGAACAGACCCGTCCGAACAGGACGCAGGCCGGCCAGGATCTCGCCCGTCCTCGGATCGACGACGTCACCCAGGGAGTTGACGGCAACTAACGCGCCCACGACGATCCCGCCTCCGGCGTCGACGCTGGCGGTGCCGATGCCGGATTTCATCGCACCCCTCATACCCAGGAGCTTGCCGACGGTCGCACCCATGCCGGCCCCGGCGTTGCCTTGTGCCGGCGGATCCGCCGAGGCTCGCGTGCAGGCGGCGTACCCCATGGCGGCGTCGGGACGCACGTCGGCCCGGCCGAGGCCGAGGTCGAACAGGATCGCCGCCGGTACGATCGGCACTCGCGCCACCCGCACGTTGAAACCAACCCGGCGCTCTTCCAAGTAGCGCATGATGCCCGCGGCGGCATCGAGCCCAAAGGCCGACCCACCTGCCAGGAGGACGGCATGCACCTTCTGAACCAGGTGCATCGGACGGAGCAGGTCCGTCTCACGCGTGCCGGGCGCTCCGCCACGCTGATCCACGCCGCCGACCGCCCCTCTCTCACACAGGACGACCGTGCAGCCGGTTAGCGCCTGGGGGTCATCGGCGTGCCCGACGCGGATTCCGGGGACATCGGTGATGGCGTTTCGCAGTCTCACGTTACGGGTCTCAGCGAATCCCGCTATCGTAGTAGATGTCGAGCTTTTCCCAGTTACCGGCTGTGATGACCAGGGGAAGGGGCGAGGCGAACGGTAACCCAACTTCGCCCGGGCTCAGCGGCACGAGCATGTAATTGCCCGGCGCCAGCGGAATCCGGTACGCGCCCTGCGCGTCCGAGCGGCCGCGGGCGACGACGCGCCCGGAGGCATTCTGCACTTCGAGATCGGCCTCCAGCGGAGAATCCGGGCAGTCCACGCCCTCCTGAACCACGGGGCAGGTCGGCCCAACCCACACCATTCCCTCCACGCCCGAATCGCCCGTCGCTTTCGCCGTCGCACAGGCTGCCAGGAGAAGCCCACAAAGGAGGTAGGCGATGAAGCGTGGTTGAGGCGCCCTCATACCCGGCTATGCCTTGTAGCCGAACTTGCGAAGTAACGCCTTGCGCTCGGCGGCGTCCGCCTCGGTCTCGATCCCCAGCGTGCGAACCCCGTCAATGACGCCCAGCACCCCTCGGCCTTGTTCGGTTTCCGCCACGATCACTTCGACCGGGTTGGCCGTAGCGCAAAAGATCCGGCAGACCTCTGGCACGGCCTTGATCGCGTTCAGCACGTTGATCGGATAGACGTTGCCGAGCAGGATCACAAAAACGTGGCCGGCCCCAAGCGACTGAGCGTTGCCGGCAGCCTGGGCCGTAAGCGCCGGATCGGTGCCGCTCGTCCGAACGAGCGCCGGCCCGGAAGATTCGTTGAAGGCCAGCCCGAAACGGATGCCGGGGACGGCGCTGACCAACGTCTCATGCAGGTCTTCCACCGTCTTGATGAAGTGCGCCTGGCCGAGAATCAGGTTGACATCTTCGGCCTTCTCCATGCGCACCGTATGAAGCTGCATGGCAGATCCTCCTGGGAATCGATCACGGGCGGGCTCGTCGTCCGCCGGCGGTCGATCGGGCCCTCGGCCTTCCCCTCAGCGAAGCGAGGCGATGAAGGCGTCGATGTCGAGGGCTGGCAGCGTGGTCAGCTTGACGCTTCCGCGCGAAGCCAACTCGGCCGAGACTCTCGCCACGGTGGCGTTGTCGGCCGCCTCGACAATGTTGACGAAATCGTACGGGCCCAGTACGGCATATTGCGCCGTGACCTTGACGCCGAGCTTCTCGATTTCCTTGTTGACTTCTTTGATACGGCCGGGGTTGCCCTTGATCGCCTTGGCCCCGTCGTCGGTCAGGTTCGAGAGCATGATATAGGTTGCCATGTCATCCTCCGGAAGGTCTTGCCTTTCCATTGTAGCGCGGGGCCGTGAAGGCCGGGCGGCGGGTCTTTGCGTAGCCGCTGGCTTCAGCCGGCGTGGGCGCAGGCTAAAGCCTGCGGCTACGGTAGCTTCGCGATCAACTCCTCAAGCTGCCTCACGCTGCCCGGGCTGTGGCCGGCGTAGTGATTGTTGAAGTAGCCGAAGACATCGACGCCCGCTTCGAGGTAGTCCCGCACCCGGCTGGCCCACGTCGCCAGCTCCCGCGACCGGTCGATCTGTAGGCGATCGAACCGCTCGATGTCCGACCGCCGCCCCAACCAGCGGATGACGGTGAAAGGCGCCGTCAGCCAATTCACCTTCGGCATGTAATACAAATCCTGCAGCACGAGCGCCGCGCTGCGGCTGGAGAGCACCGCATCGAGGTCCCGCGTCAGCCACTTTCGGTTGCGAACTTCGACGGCGTAGCGCGGCCCTGGAGGCAGCCGGCCAAGGAAGCGATCGAGCAAGTCCAGCCGCCCCGGCTCGAAGTCGTAGGCGAACTGCAGGGTCAGCAGTCCCAGCTTGTCCTCAAGCACCTGCATCACGGCAACGAACTCGTCGGCCTCGGCCTCCGCCTCGACCAGTTTCTTGTCGTGTGTGATCGTCCGCGGAAACTTGGCAGCGAAGAGGAAGCCCGGCGGCGTCCGATCGTACCAACCGCGGACGACGGATGGCCGCGGCGTGCCGTAGAAAGTCGAATCGATCTCGACCGTCGGGAAGGCCTCGGCGTAGCGCTCGAGGTAAGCCGCTTTGGGAGTGTTCGGAGGGTAGAAAGGGCCGACCCAGTCGTCGAAGGCAAAGCCCTGGGTGCCGAGGAGGAGACGACCAGTCACCCCCTCGCCCCGCCCTTCTCCACTTGATGGTGAATACGGCCCTCCTCCAGAACGGACGGGGGGGCAGCTTTTACCGTCCTCCTGGATTCCCGCCTTCGCGGGAATGACATGCCTTTGTTGTCACCCCCGCGAAGGCGGGGGTCCAGGCTTGATCGTCCTCTCCTGGATTCCCGTATACGCGGCAATGGCCTTCCGATCGCTGCCACCCACGCGGGGAAGGAGACTCCTCAGAGTAGCGCCGCGACGCGATCGAGGACCGTCTCCGCGACTTCGGCCTTAGTCATCAAAGGCAATTCCTGAACTGTCCCGGATGAGTCGATCAACGTGACCCGATTGGTCTCGACGGCGAAGCCGGCGTCGGGGGCCTGGATGTCGTTGGCGACGATCAGATCGATCCCCTTGACGCGGACCTTGGCCCGGGCATTCTCCACCAAGCTTTCGCTCTCGGCGGCAAAACCGACGACGACGCGCGGCCGCGAGATCTTCTTGCGCCGCGCGCCCACCTGGGCCAGGATGTCGTCGGTCGGCTTGAGGACCAGGGTCCGTTCGCCGTGCTCGCGTTTGATCTTCTGATCGGCGGACTCGGAGCGGAAGTCGGCGACGGCGGCGGCCATCAGCAAGACATCGGTGCCCTCGAGCCGGGAGAGCACGGCCTCCTGCATTTCGGCGGCGGTGCCGATGTCGATCCGCTGCGCGCCGACCGGAGCCGTCAGCGTCGAGGGGCCGGTCACGAGCGTGACCACCGCGCCGCGGTCGATGGCGGCCTGGGCCAGCGCGAAACCCTGTCGCCCGGAGGAACGATTGGCGATCACCCGCACCGGGTCGATCGGTTCGTGAGTCCCTCCGGCGGTGACCAGGACGGTATGGCCGGCGAGCGGGCCGGCGCGGCCGAGCACCTGTCGCATGTGACCGAGGATCTCGTCCGGCTCGAGCATCCGCCCCAGCCCCACCAGCCCCGACGCCATGCGACCCTCGGCCGGGCCGAGCACGACGGTCCCGCGCGACTGCAGAACCGCCAGGTTCGCCTGGGTCGCAGGGTGATCGAACATCCCGGCGTCCATTGCCGGAGCTACGAGGAATGGCGCACGGGAGGCGAGCGCCGCCAGGCACAGCAGGGTGTCGCCGTGACCGGCGGCCAACTTGGCCAGCGTGTGAGCCGTCGCCGGAGCGACGATCATGACCTCCGCCTCGCCGCCGAGCGCGACATGGAGCAGGTGCGAATCCTGTTGCCACATGTCGGCGTCGACATAGGCCCTACGCCCGGTCACCGAGGCAAACGTAAGTGGAGTTACGAACTGCCGCGCCGCTTCGCTCAGAACGACATCGACCAGGGCGCCGGCCTGCGTCAGCCTCGACGCCAGATCGACGGCCTTGTAGCAGGCAATCGAGCCGGTGACCCCGAGCAGAATCTTGCGCCCGGTCAGGAGGGGGATCGTGGGCGTCGTTGCCATGCTCGTATCGGCGGAAGTCAGGGCCGGCCTTCGACCTTTGGACTTTCGTCGGCTGTAATTGTACCGTCGAGCGCGATCATCAATCGCACTCCGGATTCGAGCGAGTCAAAGTCGTTAGGATCGATGGTCACCACCGGAAACCAACGCTGATACATCTCTTGTGCCACGATGGCCGCCAGGGCGAAGAAAGTCTCCGGACCGGTGGTCAGGATGGCGGCCGGCGACGTTCCAGCGCGCACGGCCTCCAGCAGGACGGCCGTGGTCGTGCTCGAGCCGCGAGCATGAGGCACGACGAGGACCCGGCCGGCGGCGATCTGGCCCGACAGCGGATGACGCCGGTCGATGATCTCTCCGGTCCGATAGTCGAAGCCGCCCCAGAAGCTGAGCGGCTCCCGGGTCACCAACGCCTGGCCGGCCGCCTCCCCCGGCACCAGGGGCTGCCCCACGATCACACGGCCCATAGCGTTTCATCCCTTAGCACCCGGCCTGCGGCGGCCGAGCGGACGCAATCCTCGAGGCTGCCGAAGACGACCTGCACGCCCAGCAGCCCAGGTGCGTAATAGGCGTACTTCCCGGAGTTGGTCATCAGTCGGCGGACCTCGGGAGGGAGCATCGGCGAGGCCAGGATGCACGTGTCGACCGTCACCTGGCCGCCGAAGGCCTCGAGCGGGTCGAGCAGTCCGGACTGCCGGGCCAGATGGGCCACGGCGCGGCTGGTGGTGACCAGAAAACGGACGGACGGATGCCGGCGACCGCGCAGCAGCGACGCCAACCGCTGGAACTCGGCCAGCGAGAAATGCGGGCTGCCGAGGACGACCAGGTCGAGGCCTTCCCCGTCGCCGGTGGTGAGCTCTTGCCGCGCCTGACGCAGGGATGGCAAGTCGACCTGAAGGATCTGGCCGGGAGCGTGTCCGGCGAAGGCCGCCTGCCGTGTCGGCGCCTCAGGAGTCACACCGACGATATGAAAGAGACCGACGTTGCCGGACGAGGCGGCAGCCGCGCCCAGCGCCTTGAGCTGATCGGCCGAAGGCGTGACGGCGAGACCATCGATCACCGGGACGCGATCGCCAGCGGCTTTCCCCACCAGATGACCAAGGACCGGGTAAAAGGAATCGTCCTGCTGCAGCTTCTGCGGTACGCCCTCGATCTGAAAGAGCACCTGCCCGCGCCGGTTTTCGTCCAGGTGCAATCCAAAAGCCGGAACCCTACCGGTAATGGCGGCGCAGATGTCGAGCAGATCCGGGTAACGCTCGGTGCGCGCCCCGAGCACCGAGTTGGCGTAGACGATGGCGTTCGATTCTCCCCAGGCAATCTGTTGGCCGAAGCGCGGGGCGTGCTCGGTCTGATAGGGCGCGCAGGTCCAGGTCGGGAGGCAGCCCATCTGCTCATAAGCGACCATCTGACGGCGGGCCTTCTCGGCCCAGTCGGCAGGCACCGCCCATTCTCGCCAGCCGTGCTCGTCGAGGCCGCTGACGTTGAGCGTGGTCGGGACGACGACACGCGCCCCGTCTCGGACCAAGCGCTCGGCGAAATCGAGGTTGGCCTCACCAATGTAGATCGTGCTGTCGATGTGCGCCTGCGTGATGTCGAGCAGCGAGGCGGCCTGGAAAACCTCGGCCATGCGGACGACGATTCGCATTGCCCGTGCCGCTGCGGCCCCTTCGTCGCCGGCGAGCATACCGCGATCGCGCTCCGTGAGATCCACGTCCATCGCGGCGGATTCTACTTCGCTCGTTCTCCAGCGACGCCCACCTCGTACTGTGCCAGCCCCCTCCCTAGCAGAGCGGCCGTTGATGGCGCCTCAAACAAGAACCTCCGATCGGCCGCCTCTTGTTGCAGCGAGCATCCGCGAGTTGTGGCCGCGAATTTGAGTCAACTAAATGCGGCGGTTCGCCTCGTCGAATAGAAGGTGCCTTTAACCGCCACTTTCCCTCCGCGGAGCCTGCCCTGAGCGTTGGCGAAGGGCTATGGTCTCTACGCCCCTTCGCCCTCTACGCCCTTCGCACTCTACGCCCCTTCGCCCTCTACCCCCTTCGGCGCACCGAAGCGGTGCAGGGCGCCAAGGGCGGCGCACACCCAGGGTGCCCCGAAGGGGTGCCCGAAGGGGTGAGGACGGGGTGCTCTGCGAGGGGTTCCAGGGGGCAAGGGGGCGGGCATGTAATGGCCCGCCCCCTTGCCCCCTGGCGGCTTCGAGCGGAGCCGATGTTATACTCGCCACCCCTCGGCACGAGAGCACCGATGAGCAACGAAATCCAGCGTTTTATCGACGACACCGTCGAGCACGTCCGTCCCCTGGAGAAAGCCTACTACCTGGCCGAATGGGAATCCGCCGTCAACGGAACTCCGGAAGCCCTCGATCGGACGGAGCAGGCGCAAGCCGGTTACATGCACTTCTGGTCCGATCCGGAACGCTACGAAGATGCCCGCCGTTACGACCAGCAGGGCTCTTCCGACCCGCTGGACGCCCGCCAGATCAAGTTGATCCACCTGACGGCCGGCCAGAACCAGCAGGACGCGGCGACGATCGACCGCCTGACCGCCCTCGAATCCGAGGTGCGCGGGCTGTACACCAACTTCCGCGGCAAGGTCGATGGGCGCGAGTTGAACGACAACGCCATGGACGACGTCCTGACCAAGAGCGCCGACTCCGACGAGGTCCGGCGAGTGTGGGAGGCCAGCAAGCAAGTCGGGGAGCAGGTCGCGGGGCAAATTCGGGAGCTGGCGCGGGTTCGGAATGAGGCTGCACGGCAGCAGGGATTCCGCGACCACTTCCAACGGTCGCTGACGCTCAGCGAGATCGACGAGACGCAGCTCCTGACACTCTTCGACTCCCTGGCGGCCCAATCGCAGGCGCCATTCGACCGACTGATGGACTCGATCAGGCAGCACCGCAGCCGACATTTCGCGATCGGGGCGGCCGAGCTCCAACCGTGGCACGTCGGCGACCGTTTCTTCCAGCAGGTTCCTCCGATGGGCGAGGTCGACTTCGACTCGCTGTTCGCCGATCAAGATCCGGTGGAGCTGGCGACACGAACGTATGACGGCCTGGGGATGGAGGTGCGCGACGTCCTGGCCCGATCCGACCTGTACGCCCGGCCGGGCAAGAACCAGCACGCCTTCATGACCCATATCGACCGCACCGGCGACATCCGTACCCTCAACAACCTGGAACGCAACCAGCGTTGGAACGAGACCCTACACCACGAGATGGGGCATGCCGTCTACGAGAAATACCTCGACCAGGACCTGCCCTGGCTATTGCGGACACCGGCGCACATCCTGTCGACCGAGGCGATCGCCATCCTGATGGGCAGGCTCACCCTGAACGAGGAGTGGCTCAAGGACGTCCTGGGCGTGCCGGCATCACGGGCGGCAGCCGTGGCGGCTGCCGCCGGCGATCGTCGCCGCGCCTCCGGCCTGATCTTCACCCGCTGGTGCCTGGTCATGACGAACTTCGAGCGCCGCATGTATGGCGACCCCGAAGCCGACCTCGACACGATCTGGTGGGACTTGGTCGAGAAGTATCAGAGCCTGCGGCGACCGGAAGGTCGGCGCGCGCCCGATTGGGCGGCGAAGTACCACGTGGCCCTGGCATCGGTGTACTACCAGAATTACGAACTCGGCCACCTGGTCTCGGCCCAGCTCATGGACCGGATCAACCGCGAGGCCGGCGGGTTTGTCGGCCGCAAGACCGCCGGGGACTGGCTCAAGCAGCGGTTCTTTCATCCCGGCGCCCGAGAGGATTGGGCGGCGCACGTCGCAAGCGCCACAGACGAACCGCTCAACCCGCGCTACTTCGTCGAAGGGCTCGCGTAGGAAGCATCCTTGTCTTGGCGAGGAGCGGAAGCGTGTCGCGCCCGTCCGGCAGGGTTTCGCGGCGTCTACGCCTCGGCCGCGCGCACTGCCGACCGATAGGTTGCCCGAAACACCCCCGCCACGCCCAACAAGACCAGCGCCATCCCGGCCAGCGTAGACGTGGTGATCGGCTCATCGAGTATGACCGCGCCCAACAGGACGGCGATCACCGGGTTGACGTAGGCATAGGTCGCCACGACACGCGTCGGTAGCAGTTGCAGCGCGGCGACATACGACGAGAAAGCGACGACCGACCCCATGATGACCAGGTAAAGCCAGGCGACCATCGCCTCTCGCGATGGGGTGGGAGCGGGTTCATGAAGCAGGAGCGCCACGACCAGGAAACCCACTCCGCCGAAGAGCTGTTGGTAGGAAGCGCTCACCTGCGGCACCACGCCTACCGGCCGCTTCCGCTGCAAGACCGTCCCCAGGGCCCAGGATAACGGGGCCAGCAGAAGCGCTCCGAGTGCTGCCAGATCGCGGCTGTCTCCGCCGGCCAAGTGCGGCGCGCTCAGCACAACGATCCCGAGCAGCCCGACCAACAAGGAGGCGATCAGGAGCGGCGGCGGAACGCGCCGATCGACCACGGCTTCGATGATGGCGATCCAGATCGGGATCGTGGCGATGATCAGCGCGGCGTAGCCGGAGTCGGCGCGCGTCTCGGCCCAGGTGACGAGTCCATTCCCTCCCAGCCACAGCAGCAAGCCGGAGGCGATCAGGATCTGCAGCTCGAAGCGCGTTGGGCGGAGGCGGTGGCGCCGCAGCGCCGCCAGCAAGAAGAGGATCCCCCCCCCGATCAACGTCCGCAGGGCGCCCATGGTGAATGGCGGGAATCCGGATCCCTCGCGCACCGCCACCCGGATCGCCAGATAGGTGCTGCCCCAGATGATGTAGATGACGAGCAAGTGGAGCAGGCCCGAAACGGGGAGAGAGGGAGCCGCTTCCGGCCGTCCTTCACCAACATCCCGACTCATGCATCCTCCTCGGTTCGCACAGGCGAGTGCCGGCGGGGCACTCGCCATCCATTCCAACCGGTTGGGGCTCTGACCAAGTGGTCAGTGGTCTGTAGTCAGTGGTCAGGGGGTTCCGAAGAATGAGAAGTCATTGACGGCTGACCAGATACTACTCGCCAGTGCTCTAGGACGGGCTTGATTGCGTTCGACCCGCTCCCTGGTGCCAGGACGGAGAAGAACCTGGGAAAACGGCGATCCCAGGCGCAGGCCGCGTCGGCCTCCTATTGGTTCAACTCCCAGATGATCCGCAGCCCGTCCAATGTCAGCCATGGCGCCACGACCTCGATCACCGCTGTCTCGGCAGCGACCAACTCCGCCAACCCCCCGGTGCCGATGACTTTGGTGCCGGGGCCGAGCTCCTGGCGGAACCGAGCCACCATACCTTCCACCAGCCCGGCGTAGCCGAACAGCATGCCGCTTTGAATGGCGTGCACCGTGTTCCGCCCGATCGCCGCCGGCGGCCGGGCCAGATCGACGCGTGGAAGTTTGGCCGTACGGTGGAACAGGGCCTCGGCGGCGATGCCGATGCCTGGCGCGATCGCGCCACCCAGGTAATCGCCTTCCGCCGAGATGGCGTCGAAGGTCGTCGCCGTGCCGAAGTCGACGACACACGCCGGCGTGCCATACAGCTGGCGCGCGGCGGCGGCGTCCGCCACCCGGTCCGCACCGACCGCCTTGGGGTCTTCATAGCGGATGCGCACTCCCGTCTTGACCCCGGCGTCGACGACCAGCGGTGCGACCCCCAGATAGTGAACGCAGGCTTGATGGAAGGTACCCGTCAATGGTGGTACGACGGAGGCCAGGACGGCGCCGGTCAACTGTCTTGTCTCGACCCCGGCGTGCCCCAGCAATCCGAGCATCTGCAGGCCGTACTCATCGGGCATGCGCTCGTGCTCGGTGGCCAACCGCCAGGCGGCTTGGCGCGCCTCGCCCTCATACAAGCCGAGCGTGATGTTGGTGTTGCCGACATCAATCGTTAGAAGCACGGAGGCCTCCCATTCATGGAGTGGTCAGTGGCCTGAGGCGTAGCCGCAGCCTTTAGGCTGCGTCTTTGCGCAGGCTAAAGCCTGCGACTACGTCACTCACCACCGACCACTATGTTGTCGATCAGCCGCGTCTTTCCGATGAACACGGCCATCGAGAGCAAGGCGCGTTCGGCCGCTCCGTGGATTTCCTCCAGGGAGTCCGCCTCGGCGGCGGAGACATACTGCACCTTCGCCAGCGGCTCCTGCGCCAGGACGTGGCGCATCGTCTGGCGGAGCCTCTCGGCGTCGCGCTCCCCCGAGGCATGCGCTTGCTCGGCCGCACGCAGCGCGCGATAGACGACCGTCGCCGCCCGCCGCTCATCCGGATCGAGGTAGGAGTTGCGGCTCGACAGCGCCAGCCCATCGGGCTCGCGCACCGTCGGGCAGACGACGACTTCGATCGGGAAATCGAGATCGGCGGCCAATCGGCGGATGACGACGGCCTGCTGCGCATCCTTCTGTCCGAAGTATGCTCGCTGCGGCTGGAACGCATCGAAGAG
>Ga0209751_10002874_pt1 | contig 16950 bp, 22 predicted proteins | sample RifCSP13_1_FD_184019 | JGI IMG/M metagenome (GOLD analysis project Ga0209751, IMG submission 184019) | Soil microbial communities from Rifle, Colorado - Rifle CSP2_sed 13_1 (SPAdes) (version 2) | ecosystem: Environmental > Terrestrial > Deep subsurface > Rock core/Sediment | place: Rifle... | reverse complement strand
GGCGGCCTTCACCGAATTCCTGAAGGGATTCAGCGAGGCCGATTTCGACGTGCTGACCGGCCTGCAGTCCCCGATCGAGCAGGCTCTCAGGATCCTGGTCGACACGGGCAAGATCGCCGAGGAGGACTTCGGCAAGATCCTGGTCAGTATTTCCGAATCCATCGCCAAGGTTTTGGCTGGAAAACTGCCAAAGTCCCAATTGTTTGCCCAGATTGAGAAATCACTCGGCCCGTTGAAGGTGATCGGGGCCGAGATCGCCAAGCTGGCCGACCTGCAGTTGTCGCTGGCTCAGGCGACCGAGATCGTGCAGGCCGCCGAAGCCCGTCTCGCCGCCGCCCGCAAGGCCGAAGAGGCGGCGTTTGCATCGGTGCGGTCTCAGGTGCGGGCTTACAACGACGCCCTGCGCGCCGGGGCTGATAAGGCGATCCTGAACGCCAAACTCCAGCAGATCAACGCCACCGAGTCCGCCGCCCAGGCGGCGCAGGACGAACGCCTGGAAGCCGAGACCGCCCTGGAAGTGGCCCAGGAGCAGTTGGCGATCTGGAAGGAACAGGTCAGCCTGCAGAAGCAGTTGGTCGACCAGCTGATCAAGCTGACCGAAGCCCAGATCGTGCAGCCCGAACAGCCCGAACAGCCCGCGGGCGGTGGGGCTGGCGAGCCCCCATTTGAAGCTCCAGAACCACCCACGTTTGAGGACGTGTTCGGAACTCTGCCTTCCGTCGGGGTACCCGAATTCGACATCGATAAGGTGCTCGCCGAAGCGCAGAAGAAAGCCGAGGAATGGGTTCAGAGCCTTGAGGGCATCCTGGCCGAGTTGGACGTCAGCGAATTGCTGGGCGAGCTCGGCAAACTGGCGACCGCCATGGACGGCCTGCTCCGCCAGTTGTCGGGCGAAGGCATCGGGGAAGGCCGGTTCGACGCCGAGATCGCTGGGGTGACCGATGGGGCGGTGACGCTCCAGGGGATATTCGGTGCCCTGAACGGGACGATCAAAACAGTCCGGGAAGGGTTTGGAGCGTTTTTTGACACGATCAATACGTTCGGTTTCTCTTTGGGGTTGACTAATACCACCATCGCGCAGTTTGGCGGGGTCATATCGGGGCTAATCAACACTCCGCTTCTGATCCTGGCCGGGATCATCGGTGGGATTACTCTGGCAATTGAGGCGTTCTCCACAACGCTTGAAAACAAGGGGAATATTATCCAGGCTACCCTGCTGGGGATAGCTGGATTCTTTCTTGGATTCCGGGATGGGGTGATCAAGTTCGTGCAAAACCTGAAAGATCGGTTGGTCGGAAACTCCATCATCCCTGAGATGATGGATAAGATGGAGTCTATTATATCTGACAAGCTTGAGGCGATCAGGAAGTTCTTTGAGGACATCTGGAACGGGATGGTCAGCTTTCTGCAGAGTGAAATCGTCGGCCCGATCACCGACTTCGTGGACACCACCCTCGAGAAGGTCAGGGCATTCTTCGCCAACGACCTGACCACTACCATCGATACATTCAAGGACAACGTGCTGGGCGGCCTGCATGACTTCGTGACCGTCGACCTGACCGACGCCTGGAACAACTTCAAAGACAATGTCCTGCGACCGGTCAGCGATTTCTTCACCCAGACCATTGGAAAGACTATTTCCGAATTCGTTGATGGGCCATTGACGGATCTAAAGAACATCATCACCGACACCCTGACCACAGCCCTGAATAACTTCAGGACAAACGTACTCGGCCCGCTGGAGACCGGGTTCAACAACGTAAAGAACGCCATCGTCAACGCCTGGACGTGGTTGGGCAACCTGATCGCCAAGATCGCCAGCATCGATCTGACCAAACTGCTCCCGTTTCTCCACAAGTCGCCGGCCCCGCTGGCGTTGGGTCTGGATGAGATCGTGGCGCAGGTCAAGCAGTTGTCCAGTGCCCTACCCGTGCTGGCGGCGCGCCTGAACATGGTGCAGGCCCCCCTGATCGGGGCGCGCATGTCCGCCCCGGCGCTGTCAACGGGCGGCAATTCGGTCACCATGAACATGGCAAACACAATCAACCAACCGATCGATGAGGCGCTGTTCGTGTACCACTTGGAACGCGCCGTAAAGAGGGCCATCCGATGACCGCCTGTCCACCTGGAATCCCTATTCTAAACGTCACCGATGGCACGATAGTCATCGACCTTCTGGCGCGCGGGTTCGGCATCACCCTGGAAGACTGGACGCCCAGCGCACCCTCGCCCAAGGGCGGCGGGGTGTTTGTGAGTTCTCCGTTCCTGGATGGGCGGCGACTGGTCGACCGCAAGCTGGACAACATCATCGACTCATTCGGTTTGAAACTGAGTTCTCCGGTGCAGGACACCGCCATCCGCGACATGCGCGCCCTGCGCAACCTGCTGGTCAAGGCAACCCGCTATTGGACGACTTCCTGGCAGAAACAGCCGGTGTGGATTGAGGCGCGCGGGCCGCGCGAGACTAACACTCGCTACGCTGTGATCAAAGATTACCGCATGGACAACGACGATAACCCGTACGCGATGCCGTTCTTCGGGCCAACCGCATTGATTGACGAGATTACAATGGTGATCGAACACGGGCTGTGGCAGGACTTCAAGCCTGGAGATAGCGAGTGTCTGCCGTTGAGTATTTCGATTGCGTCTTTGTCAGAGCTGTCCGTTGAAGTACCCGCCAGCGGAAGCGACGGTTACGTCAGTACATTCGCCTCAACTTTCGACAACGGCGGGGCGAACATGTTCATCGGTCGATCAGGTGGTTGGCAACAACACGCGTTTATCCGGTTGGCCAACGTAACCATCCCGCAGGGCGCGCAGATCGTCGGTGCTCAGCTCTACGCGTATCACTCTGGGAATAATCCAACGCCGGTCAGGTATCATTGGGCTGTGTACGGCGAGGACGCTGACAATCCAGCCGCGGTGTCGTCATACGCAGACTTCTTCAACCGGGCGCGCACTACGGCGTTTGCCACCAATGAGCTGGTCGGGACAGCATCCATCGGAAGTTTGCAGCTGCTCGGTAACGTAACCCAGGTAGTCCAGGAGATCGTCAATCGGGTCGGCTTCGCTTCGGGCAACGCAATGCAGTTCTTTATCCAAGAATCTGGCACAGAGGACATCTTTGCGATTTCATTGGCCACTTTCGACCACGCAACGCTAGACCCAGCTTACCTGGAAATTCAGTACGTGACGGGAAATTCAGAGCTAGATTCGTCGTGCGTTCCTTTTGAAATTTTTGTCGCCAATAAGCAGAACGCGGCTCAAATCACCGACATATTCAGGTTTGATGCGTCTGTTCCATCATACACTCAATTGATCGGGACTGCCCTCCCGTACGAGTTGTTGCCCAGCCCGATCTCGGTCGGAGACATCTTGTATTTCGGTTCTACTGCCGGGCCGTTCAACAGCAGCGTGGTCGATATTGGCACTCCTGGCACGACTTATTTAGGAGTCTGGGAGTACTCGCAAGGCGGTGCGGCATGGGCGTCAGAGACGGTTGATGATAATTCTGCCGCAGCAGCTGCCAGACCATTCTCTTTGGCTGGCATTCACTCTTTACATTGGTCATCCAACCCATTGTGGGTACAGGACACCGTAAATGGGGTATTGGCGCATTGGATCAGATTTAGGGTGACATCGGGCGGCGGCACGGTCCCGACGCAGCAAAACCGTGACCCGTACACGCTGCTGACCGCCGCAGTCAGCATATCTGGAGCCGATGTTGGCGGCGATGAACCGGCTTTGCTCAGGTTACACCTGGGATCGATTGGCGGGAACAGTGATACGACTTTTTATATTTATCGCGCCATTATGGGATTGCGGACTCTGACGCGCGGACCTGGATTCTCGGCGTATATAAATTTTTCTGACGAGCAGAACGTTCCTGACGTAACCAGCGTAGCGGTCGGAGACGCCACTGTCACTTTTGAGGACGACCCGAAATCGTCAACTGGCCGGGTAATCAGATTTAATCCAGCTGCGGCAACAGCGTATGCCGACATTCTCGGTGCGACGATACAGCTATCAGAATCTTTTTACGGAAATTATCACGCGTTTCTGCGAGTAAAATGCAGTACGGTCGGTGACTTCGACAAGTTCACTTTTAATATTCGGGCACTGAATGGCACCGTGGCTTATTTTGACAGCGGACTGTTGAGTCTGCCAGACACGTCCACGGCTACCGTTTGGAACCTGATCGACGTTGGACATTTCTCGATCCCCGCCGGTTTTTCTGAGCTATCCGATGGGGAGATTTCTAACTTTTCAATCCAGTTGCGCCTTAACGCGCTATCTGACGCTTCACCATCTGATTTGTTTTTCAATGATTTAATTCTGATTCCAGTAGACGAATGGGCTGGGGATTTCTTTATGGCCGATCTGGCCTCAAGTACGGCCGAAGGTTTGAAGACCAATTTAGATGACGAATTGATCATCGACAGCCTTGGACAACCGAGCAGCCGCATCAGGGCGCGCAAATTCAAATTATCAACTGGCGAATTCGACGCCAGCTGGGCAAAACGAACCATTGGAGAAGCCATCGCGCAAAGCAGTATCGATCAAAAGCTGTGGGTGCTACTTGTAAAATCTGATAACTGGACGATTTTTCCTACGCCCTGGCACAGCAATCCAGAACAGGCGGTCGCGGTGTGGGCCGAGAAGATACAGCGGTATCACTCAATGCGGGGGCAGAATTGACCGATCAGGATTTTGTCGGCAGCCTGTATGAAACGACCGGGATTTCCGTCAACGTGGAAAGCCCGCTGTGGGTCGCTAACCGCGGGTATTTCGCTTCATTCACCGAGGAGTTGGACACTTACACGCATGAAATCGATGTGGCCGTCGGGTTCAAATCGGCGCAGATAAAATTGCGCCTCGGCCGCCAAGCTGCCGAACAATGGTTGCTGGAGGGGCTCGGCCGGCACATCGTGGTAGTCGATTCAGACCTGACCGTGGTCTGGGAAGGGTTCATAAACTCGGTGTCAATGACGTTCGGCGGCCTGACCGTCACGCGCGGGCCGCTCCTGGACATCGCCAACCGGGTGATCGTGATGTACTCGCGGGTTAATGAGCAGGGTGAACCGCCGTTGGGAGGCGGCACGTTTGAGACGGTCGCCGCCGAGGATCTCGACAGCCAAGCGCGCTATGGGATCATCGAGAAGATCGTCTCGATTGGGCAGGCCACCCTGGATGAAGCCAACCTGATCCGGGATTCCTATCTGGCCGAGTACGCCTTCCCTGAAACCACCCACCGCCTGAGCTTCTCAAATCTATCTGACATCTCGATCACGCTGGAATGCGCGGGGTATGGCGAGCTGCTGAATGCGTATGTTTATAATAATTACTCCACGCTGTTCGTGACCCTGGATACGAAAATCCAAAACATCCTGGCGGCCGATCCGAATGGGGTCTTCAGCACCGATTATGCCTTTATTGATGAGAACCTGTCGATCTTGCAAGAGCTGGAAGATCAGAACCGCACCGCCCTGACCATCATCAAGTCGGTGGTCGACATCGGAGACATCAACGGCGGGCGCTGGGTGTTTGGGATCTACGAGGGCCGCAAGGCATATTACTTTGCGGTGCCGACCGCCGAAATCGGCTACGTCAGCGGACTGGGATTTGAGGAGTTGACCCTTAACGCCGGGGCCAACTCGGTCGATCCCTGGAAAGTGCGGCCGGGGAAATGGGTGGTGATCCCCGACTTCCTGGCGTCCAGCACCCCGTCCGTCACCCTGCGCCAGGATCCGCGCAACGTGTTTATTGAGACGGTCAAGTTCACCGCCCCGCACGGGCTGGACATCACCGGCAACAAGGTCGGCACGGTGGCGCAGCTGATCAACCGCCTCGGCCTGGGAGGGCTGTGATGCCAGGGACTACGGCGCAAGTCAGAAATCCACAACTGGTCGACATCCTGGGGGCCGACTTCATCCGGCGCAACGATGCCAACTTCGTCAGGTCAGCACTGCGCGCAGAATCGGCAATCGGGGCGACCAGCGTTAGTATATCCGCTCCCTTCGAGCGCGGGCTGGCCAACGGATTCTGGGTGGTCATCGATGCATTTACCAATGATGCCGAACTAAGGTTTATCAATTCGGTTTCAAACGCATACCATACGGTTGGTTTTACCGATACTTTGGCATACGCGCACGGGATCGGGGATACGGTGATATTACTGGTCGAGCCGACGTTGAACGTGAAATGGTTCGGCGCAAAAGGCGATGGGGCTACGGACGATGCAACCGCCATCTCAAGGGCAGTTGCCCAGGCAATCAAAGCCAGCAACAACAATCGGGTGATCTATTTTCCAGGGGGGGAATATCTGGTCGGCAGCACAATTGCGATTGGCGGGTACGGGGTCAGGTTTGTCGGCCAGCACGACCGTCGACCTGTCAGCGTCTCAAACGAAACCGGAGCCTCAAAACTCAACTTTACCGGGACTGGCGAACTAATTGAGATCGGAACCGATTCCGGCAACCCGTATGACAACGCAGAGTATGACGGGTTTCACGGGTTTGAAATGTTTGACATGGCGCTTGAGTACACCGGTGGCAGTTCCACTGCCCTGCGTAACGGGCGGCCTGGCGGTTATGGCACCGGGACTTATGGAATCCGCGATTGGCGCGGCGGTTCGGTTAGGCTGGTGCGGGTGTGGATGGAACGATTTGAGTACGGTTTTTGGGGCATCCAATCAGACTTTAACTATTTCCAAGACTTCTGGCCGCGCTACTGCCACCGCGGAATGTATCTGGGTCCGCGCACCGATCAGTTTACCGGCATCCATATCTCGACGCTCTACAACGACACCGCGCTGGTCTGCGACCGGATCGAAGGGGCGCGCTTCTTCGCCTGCCAGTGGATTCATGATGGGAGCAATTTGGACTGGCCGCTCGATATCGGTTCGAGCTTTACGTCGCGCGGCTGCGAAGGGATTTATTTTTATGGCAACTGGTTTGAGCACGGTAGCGACAGTTATGACGGCGTAAACGCCTTCGTGCGCATTGGATACATCGCCGGGAGCGATGACAACCAGCAAAGCGAGTTTATCAAGTTCCGCGATTCCCATTTCATCACGGGAACCGGCGCGCCGAATATAGACTACTTTATCCGGTTGGGTAACGCCAACTACGTAGAGATCGACGGGGTTTCGGGGCGGACGGCCAACCTGACCGATTTGATTGAGGCGGTCGGTGCGGCAGCCTCCCGTAACGTTCTGGCGCGCGGGCCAGGAGCAGTGCTGTCTACGCTGGACATGGTGGTGAGCGGTGGTACGACGCCGGGATTTATCCGGTGGCAGTGGGCGGCCAGAGACTTGTACACCGAAGTCTGGACGGATTACTCGGCGACTTCGACCATAACTGGATGGACGACATTCACGACGAAGAAGATTTATTATAAGAAAATTGGCCGGCTAGTGCATGTGGTGTTCGATATTGCCGGGACGAGCAACTCTACCTCTACATCGTTTACCTTGCCAGATAACAACGCGGATGTAATCGCCAGGATTCTCATGGTCGTCACCGACAATGGCGCAGCCCAGGCTGGCAACGCGGCGATGGCGGTTGGGGCCAATACTGTCGCCTGTCGGGTGGGGTACGGCACCGCGGGCGGATCGTGGACGAACAGCGGCACTAAACAGGTGCAGGGGATTCTGGTGTACCGAGCAGAGTAATCAAAAGTGCAAATAAAGTATAATGTTTGCGGGAGGATGCCATTATGGAATGGGTGCAAGCAGTGATTGACCTGGGATTCCCAGTCGCGATTGCGTTGTATTTATTGGTGTTTCAAGGTCGGCAGCTTGAGCGGTTCACAAAGGCGCAAGGGGAAGTCAAGATCGGTTTGTATCTCATCCTGCACGAAATGGGACTAGTTGAGAAATACGAGCAGAAACTAAAGGAAGCGCACATGGCTCAAGTCGCAACCACGGAGGAATGAAATGTTAATCGCCCTGAAGGAGATCATCCTTGCTCCGGGGGTGGCCCTGCAGTTGGGCCTGATGACCGCCACCGCCCTGATCTTCGGTTTCTTTCTTTACGATGGGCGCACGTTGCTGAAGGTCGTCGTTGGGACGATGATCTTTATCGCATTTGAGGAGTGGGTGCGGTTCTCGTTGAACGATGTGATTTACGCAGTCCCGGTCGTGGTGCGCGGTGAAGTGCCCATCACCCTGTCGTTTCTGACTTCAATCTTGTTCTTTGGCGCGCTGGGGGTGGGGGTATTGCTCGCCTACCGCGACAACCGCAAGCGGCGCAGGGCGCAAACCGCGACTGATGATCGCATCGCTGAGATCAAAAAGGACACCTCATCGGCCGGTATGGCCAAAATCGTAGATCGGCGCACCGAAAAGACGCGCCCGATCAAATAACCACGCAAGACCAAAACCAAGGAGTAATCTAATGACGCTTGAAGCATTGGTACTACTGATCGCCGGCGCGTTGCTTTCGCTGGTGCAGGAATTGTTGGACTGGTGGATCCCCTGGCTGGGGACGCAACCCGAAGTAATCAAGCGGTTGATCACCTTCGGGTTCAACCTCGTCGCCGCGGCGGTGGTCTACGGGATCGCCTGCGCCGGCCTGCTCTCGCTGTTGCTGGCCGAGCTGACTCTGGCCTGCGATCAGTCCGGGATCTTGACCATGCTGGGCATCCTGATCGCCCTGCTGACGGGCGGGCAGACCATCCATAAGATCGTCAGGTTCAGCCCCAACCGAGCGGCAAAAGTCAAAGCCAAGTAAACCGGAAAGGGTGCTGTATCTCCAGCACCCTTTTTTATATCTTATTCTCTATACCTCCGCCCGTATGCGATGGTTGGGAATAAAGCCTTCGCCGCATCTGCGGGAATCTTATCGCCATGTTCGGCGACCTCTGTAGGAGACTGGTCAAACGTTCCCCGATAGGCAGACCAGTCATTTCCAGCCAGCCCAACCACGGCGACCACCATATAGGGGAATATATCGCCCGGTTCGATTTCGATTGGAAGTGCGTTGTAAGCCAATTTTATAGCCATCTCTAGTCGGTTCCTTTCAAGGCGCGGGTTTTCTGCTCTGTTAGCCGTAGGGCCAAATCACCATGACCACTACCGTCTGAGGACGAAACCATGCCAAACCATTTGATCGCCTGGTCAACGATTGAAACCAGCCTCCCCGCCCTGGATTCGGCAGCCGCGGCGCGCGCCTCCGCCGCTTCGAGGGCGGCGAGAAGATCGGGTTCGCGTTCCCATGCGTCGATGGCGTGCGGAATGGATGTCGAATATCCACGCGCCAACTGAGATACAAATTCGTAGTGTTCCCTGGCGTGCTTAACCATATCGGCATGAGTAGCTTTCAGCGCGTCTGAGTGCTTGTCATTCGGTATCATCTCTATCCTCCTTCCCTTCCCGGCGCGCTTAGCTCCTCAAGAATGTTATATTGCTTTACCTGCTCAATCGGAAATACCATAGAGCAAGCAAGACAAAACATCTTGGTAATATCCAGCCATCCCCATTTACCCTTGATGTCAGGGAAATATAACTTGGATTCGTTGCAGTTCGGACATAGGTAAGGATGCCTATATTTCTGAGTCATCGTTCCTCCTTCCGACCCCGCCCGCCTGCCGTTGTTCTCCGCTGTGTGTGGGGCTACGGTTCTCGGTCAAGCGAGCGGGGCGCGGGTTACGCTACTATCATTGCGGCAGGCGCAGGGCGGTGATGTCCTTATACGGCCGGCCCTTGGTGTTTTTCTTGTTCGACTCAACCCAGTCGACCTCGACCACGATGTTGTAGCGGGCGGCGGCCTTGAAGTGATCAGGCAACCACTCGCCCAGCGAGGCGAACGTCTTAGCCAGCTGTTCCGGGGTGGCGGTCTTGATCACGGTGGGGTATTCATCCACCGGTTGCTTGTGGGCGTTGTCGAAGAACTTGACGTCGGCCTTGCCGTCCGGGCGGGGGGATACGTCGATCATCACCGTGCGGAAGGTGTTGACTGTGCCGGGGACTGCGTTGCTCTCGGCGGTATCGGGATCTTCGTAGGTCGGCTCTCCCGCCAAGGGGGGCGGGGGCGGCGTCCGGGTGGTCGCTCCAGGCGGGGGCGGTGGGGCTGAAGTCGAACCGCCAGGTGCAGGGGTGGCTGGCGCGGTCGCGGCGGCCGGGGCGCGCTGGACGGGGTGGGTCGGCTTCCAGCCCAGCCCATACTTGCGCTGGATGTGCCGGACGCCGTCCATCAGGCGGTCGACGGCGATGATCAGGTGCGGCCCTTTGGCGGTCATCTTCAGATACCCGCCGTGCTCGCCGTACAGTTCGGTGGTGACCAGTCCGCCATCTTCCTGGCCGGCGGTCAGGGAATCGATCACCTTCAGCATGTCGATCAGTTCGATGGGGGTCAGCTTCTTGAGTTGCTCGGCGGCGGCCTGCAGTTCTTCCGGGGTGTACTCTGGGGTGTCGGTGGCCGCAGGATCAGCGGACTGAGGTGCAGGTGTTTTAGCCATTGTTTCTCCCTAAGAAATCAGAATAAAGCCGGTCGTATTCTTCGCGGCCCATTTCCTGGGACAGGCGGGCGGCGGCGGACACCCTGACCAGCTGGGATACGGACATGCCCCTGGATGCGGCGACGTAGGTCAGGAGCATCTTGAGGGGTTTGGACACCAGGATCACTAAGCGTTGATCCTGGGGTGGAAATTGGGATACTTCGTCTGCGGGCATACTAACTCCTTTCAATTGGTTGGATGCGGGCGTCGCGCTCAATGATTTCATTGGTCAGAAAGACCAGACCGGAGTCAAGGAGGGCCTCTTCGGTGCCGCACCGCTCACAGATGTAGGTGTGGTTGTCCCGGCGCGACAATGAATTCATTACCATTGGTTCTCTTAGTTCGCTCTGTAAACATCTGGGGCAAATCATCAGGTAAGCTCCTTTCCTTGCCAAGATAGCAGAATGATCAAGAATTGTCAAGGTTATGGCAAAGAATTTACCATGCACTTAATTAATGAAGGGAAAGGGGGATCAAGGGTAAAATTTGACCCTTGACTTCCCTTCCTGGCTGGGGTAGGATGAGCAAGGCTATCCGCCGATCCGCTGGAAACGCCGGGAGAACCTTACCAATGCCTTTCAACTTTAGAATATTGACCGCTATCTTCACCGCCATTAGTTTCTTTGCCCTTGCATTGTCGTTCGGGTTTCTGGCTTTCCGATTCTTGAGCGACACAGTTTACCTTGCGCTGGCTGGGCGGGAATTCTTTGAGATCGTCCGTGGTCTGATGGCGGCGATTGGCGCGGCGGTGATCGCTGAACAGATCATCACCAACGTGATTGCGTACCTGAAAGGCGTGATCAGGAACTACGTCGGCGGCGGTGTCAAAAGTTGACACTAATTCTTGGAGGTATCAATGACCGAATGGACTGAAGTCGACAACGAAGTGCTTGAGATTGCCCAGGATATGATTGCGGCCTATCATCCCGACCTGCTGGAAGCCAACATCGGATTCCTCTTCCGCGACGAAGGCCCGGAATCAAACGGGCGCAAGACCTGGGGCAAGGCGCTGAAGGCCGCCGACCCCCTGCGCAAGTTTCTGGACTATGATTTCGTGATCTGGCTGGCCAGGGACGTGTGGACCCAGATCAGCCCGGCCCAGAAGCGCGCCATGGTCGACCACGAGCTGACCCACTGTATATTCGGCCCGCTGGGTTGGAAGATCCGTCCGCACGACGTTGAAGAATTTAGCGAGATCATTGAGCGGCATGGGTTCTATAAGTCGGAACTGTTCCGCATCGAACAACTGGCTCTGAACCTGAAGCCGATCCGCGTGGGCGCGGTCGGGGCAATAAAACCAGAGCAACTCAAAGTAGAAGACGTTCTGGATAAGGACATTCTGGTGATTGAAAGTGACCAATGAATGAATTTGCTGACGCCGCCCTGCTGCTGATCTCTAACGTCCTGGCCTTCATCGCCGGCAGCCTGGGGCTGTTCCTGGTCGGCGGCCTCGTCCTGGTGATCATATCGTGCTGCTGCGTGGGGTTGCTGTTTATATGAATTGACCATTGATCTTTAACAAAATAATAGTACAATCAGGGTGACAATTGAACGGCTTTGGCAGGCCGAAAAAGCATCTAGGTAAAGCCATCTTCGGGTGGCCTTATGGAGCTCAATCCCTGTCTCTCTTCCTGGATGCGGAGACACGGGTTGCCATGAGGCCATGAGGTCACCTGAAGGTGGCTTTTTCATCCAGGAGTTTGACGTGAGCATTATCAGAGTCGAAAAGAACGAAAAGTATTTCACGGCAAGCAACATCCCTTTCAACGATGAAACATTGACCTGGGAGGCACGGGGGGTAATGGGATACCTGTTAAGTAAACCGAATCACTGGCAGGTTATGGTGAAGGATTTAATCAACAGTGGCCCAGCTGGGCTTGAAAAAATTCAGCGAATCCTGAAAGAACTGGAAGAACACGGCTATCTAAAACGTCACAAAGTTAAAAATGAATACGGCAAATTTCATTGGATATCTGTGGTGTATGAAGATCCGACTTTACAAAGAGTTTACCAATCCATGAAGGGCTTTACCATCGATGGCTCACCCATCGATGGCTCACCCATCGATGGTAAACCCCCTTATATAGTAACAACTGAAACAGTAACAACTGAACCAGTAAACACTGAAACAGAGAGCTTGCGCGCGCCAAAAATCTTGCTTACCCCCGAGGACGAGGCCAACGCGGCATGGTTCGAGCAACAGCCCGTCCCGCAACCTTCCCAGGTGCCGCATGATGTGGAGTCCACCAAGGCGCGCATTCGGGAATCGGTTGTTGAAGGAGAGAAACGGACTTTGCTCACCCCGGCTGAAGTGCTTAACTACTGCGGCAAGATCCCGGAGAATTTACGCCCGCTGGCCCTGGAATTTTGCAAGCTGTTCCGAGTCCCGCACAAGACCGAAGACAGCGGTTGGCGCAAGACTTTTCAGATGTGGTCTGACCTGGGGATCAGGCCGGTGCATATCAGACTTGCTTTTGCCAGTATGGATCAGGAAAATCTGACCATTAAATGTCCCGCGTCCGTAACCACCTATGCCGACAAGGCGCGGCGCGCGACCCTACCGACGCAACCGTCCATGCCCGGTTTCGCACCGCGCAACTTTACCGCCGAACGGCTGGCGCAAGAGTCGAAGAATGGGCGCTAGACCCACCCCCGTCCCGCACAGCCGCGAAGCCGAAGAGGCCGTCCTGGGGGCGGTGCTGATCGACCCCGATGCGTTTTTCAGGATCGATCTGCGCTCGCAGGACTTCTACATCGTGCGCCATCGGTTCATCTGGGACGCACTGGTATCCCTGCATGGGCGGGGCGTGTCCCCTGACTTCGTGACGCTGTGCGACGAGCTTGATGCTCGGCATAGGTTATCCGAAGTGGGCGGGGCGGCGTACCTGAGCGCGCTGGTCAACAACGTCCCTTCCGCGCTGAACGCCGAGCATTACGCGGAGTTGGTGTCCGAGACGGCGCGGCGGCGGGCGGCGATCCAGGTCGCCCACGACCTGACCGTGGCGGCTTACGACGGGCAGGCGAGCATGGACGCCGCCACGGCGCAGGCCCTCGACCGGCTGTCGGTCGGCGGCGGCGGGAAACCGGCCCACATCAGCGAGGCCGCCAGCGCGGTGTACGACTATGTGGTTGAGAAATCAAAAAACCCCGGCCAGACCTGGGGCATCCCGACCGGGTTGATCGACCTCGACCGGCTGACCGGCGGCCTGTCTGGGCTGTGGTACCTGGCTGGACCGCCGGGGATCGGCAAGTCGATCCTGATGATGCAGATCGTGATCAACGCCGCCAAGGCTGGCCATCCGGTCGGCGTGTTTGAACTTGAGATGAGCAAGCTGGCGCTGGCGATGCGGGCGGTTTCAGCTGAAGGCGAGATCGCCACCCACAACATGCGCACGGGATATATGCCAGACGAGGACTGGCCGGCCCTCGCCCATGCAGTCGAGGTGATCGCCTCGCTGCCGGTGTATATCTGCGACGACCCGTACCTGACCACCACCAAACTGCGGGCGCAAGTGTCCCTGATGCGGGCGATGTACGGGATCGAGCTGTTCGCCCTGGACTATATGTACCTGCTGGCCGACGCCGAAGAGGAAGACCTCGTCCGCCGCACCGAGTTGCTCAGTAAACGGGTCATGGCGATCACCCGCAGTGCGGGCATCCCGGCGCTGACGGTCAATTCGGTCACCAAGGAAGGCATGAACGGCAAGCCGCCCAGCAACACCGACATCCGGGGCAGCGGGCAGTTGATCCACGATGCGGACGTGGTCGCCTTCCTGAGCAAACATGAGTACATGGACAGCATCCGCAAGCTGACCCTGACTAAGGGGCGCGACCTGGGCGAGATCGGGACGGTCGAGATCGTCAAGACTGCCGGATACCCGTCTTTCAGGAACGCCGAAGTCAGGGATCGCGTTATGTCTGAAAGGAGCGCAGATAATGATGAGTACCAATTCCCCTGAGTTGCAAAAATTCTACCTGCGGGTAAACCTTCCCGATGGCAATATCCTGTGGGGTGAGCCAGAGTACGGCGACCCACGGTCGAAAGCCAATGAGATCGCTCAAATTATCAGTAACGGGGCTTTGTCCGTGACCGTCTGTCACGGCGGGGATTTCACGATCATTCCCAACTTCATCGCCCAGAAGTCGGTGTTCACCCTGCGCATTTTGGGAGCAGATGGGATCCAGGAAAACCTGATTCATGACCCAGGCGCGGAGCAATCAACATGACCATCACCATCGATATCGCATTCTTTTTTACCTATTTGCGAACCGGGGCGTCAATCTTGTTTTGGATTCTGGTATTCTATGCTATTTTTAATTACCTGAAGAAGAACCAGAGTGTCCTGGGTGGCGCAGTTGCTTTCTGCGGGCTTATATTCTTGATCCTCCTGGCTGAAGTAATGGGATGGTTGTCGGCCCTGTTTGCCAACTGGATTAACAATTTCTGACGGGTCGTTCGGGCGCACAGCCCCGCGACCTACCTGCTTCCCCGGCTCTCCGGGGGGAAGTAAACCCAAACCAAAAGGAGGTCATACCTCCGATGGTTTCGGTGGGCCACCGGAGAGAATGCGGGCGCAGTCCGATGGATCGGGCGCAGGCGTTCTAAGCCCAGAGGTGCGGGTTCGAGTCCCGCCGCCCGCTCTGAATATTAAACTGGAGGTGTGACATGTATGACCTGATGGGAATTAGTTGTATCTCTCTGCTGATCGTGGGGGTTATGATCGTCTTGATCTGGAAACTGAAAGAAAAAGGGGTCGCCATCGGCATCATTGGATTGATTGTGCTGGCGGCGATCCTGGTGTTGGGAACAGCCAAATAATCGGCGTCGGCCGATCTAAATAAAACAAGGAGGCTTGATGGATACGAAAACTAAATACATCTTACTGATTGCGCTGGTTTTGATCCTGATCGGCGTGTCCGCCTCAGGGATTGCACCGCAGACCCTGAAAACTGCCACCAAGTGTTATTTCTTTTACGACGGTGGAATTACCGCGGCGAAAATATGTAAGACCCAAACCTTTTATTGGGCACCATCCTCGCCATACGCCGTTGATTGTTCAGGCCAGGGATCGGGCAGTTGGACAAACTACAACGGTTACACGATGGATCAGAAAGACAACTACTGCGCCAACTATTCCAACCACTCAACTGGCGCAGCCACGGCGCGGATCAAACGTCCCAATGGGACCGTACTGCTCACCGGGGCCGGCACGGCTGGGTACAGTTGGGACGGTCAGATCAATTACATCAATTGGAACAAGTGGCCGTAGAAATCTACCGCCCCCGGCCGACGACGGGGGCAGGACGTCAGCAAGGAGCGTTCATGTGATACTAACTGATCTCATTCTGCTCGCAGCCCCGATCATAGTTGCTGGATATATAGCATATATAGTCTGGCAATCAATTGGTGGCCGCATGAAACGGAAAAGACACTCCGACTACAGATCGTTCGTTTCTAAAGATACTACCACTACTATGGGTACTATACTTGATATAGGGTCCGATGGTAAGCCATTCGTGCCAAATCCAGACGGATGCATGTTCGAAGTCCGCGTCTACAAAGATCAATGCGCAGATCAATGCGCAGATCCATTGTGTGATCCACCCGCAGAGTTTGTAGAATTTCTAGAAAGGATCGACTGATGGCAGAGAAAACTGGAATTAGCTGGACAGACGCGACGTTTAATCCGTGGTGGGGTTGCGCCAAGGTTTCCCCTGGCTGTAAGCACTGCTACGCCGAGACGCTATCGGCGCGCTATGGCCACGATATCTGGGGCGTCAACGGGAGTCGGCGTTTCTTTGGCGACGCCCACTGGAACGAACCGTACAAGTGGGATCGCAAGGCAGCGCGCGATGGGGTGCGGCGGCGCGTGTTCTGCGGGAGCATGTGCGACATCCTGGAAGACCGCCCCGATCTGGAAGATCCGCGCGCCCGCGTACTTATCACGGCCTGGAACACTCCCAACCTGGACTGGCTGTTCCTGACCAAGCGCATTGAGAACGCCGAATGGATGTTCCCGGCCTCCTGGCTTAACGGCAAGTGGCCCGATAACATCTGGCTGGGGACGAGCATTGAGAACCAGGATTACGCCTTCCGCGCCAGCATCTTGATGGAAGTCCCGGCCGCGGTGCGGTTTATTTCTGCCGAGCCCCTGCTGGGCAACCTGTACCTGGAGAAACAATTCGCTAGGCATGGGATCGACTGGGTGATCATCGGCGGCGAGTCGCAGAAGGGTTGCCGTCCGATGGAGCTGTCCTGGGCGCGCTATCTGGTTGAGCAGTGCCGGGAGTACGGGGTCGCCCCGTTTGTAAAGCAGCTCGGCGGGCATCCCGACAAGCGGGCGCGCCCAGCAGAGTGGTCGGCCGACCTGCAGGTTCAGGAGTTCCCCCGCTAATGGTTATTATGTGTTCTAGGAGAAATTGCGATGGAAGATAACGAAGAAATAACATTGG
>Ga0209751_10002871_pt1 | contig 16958 bp, 12 predicted proteins | sample RifCSP13_1_FD_184019 | JGI IMG/M metagenome (GOLD analysis project Ga0209751, IMG submission 184019) | Soil microbial communities from Rifle, Colorado - Rifle CSP2_sed 13_1 (SPAdes) (version 2) | ecosystem: Environmental > Terrestrial > Deep subsurface > Rock core/Sediment | place: Rifle... | reverse complement strand
ACAAACTACGTCTGCTCGGCTGCATCGGTTGGGAACTACGCCATCTGGACCGCCGGTCACTGCGTCCACTATGGCAATGGCTCTTCCGGTGGATGGTCCTACAACGTGGTCTTTGTCCCGGCTTATACTAACGGCGCGGCACCGTTTGGCACCTGGACTGCATCAAACGTCGGAACTATAGGTTATTGGTATAACTCTGGCGATCTCCGCTTCGATTTTGGTTTCGTAATCCTGAATACCCTCTCCGGCCTAAAGATCAGCCAGAGGGTCGGCAACCTGGGCTTCGCCTGGAACCAATCGACCAACCTGCACTGGTTCTCCATCGGTTACCCGCAAGCATATCCCTTCAGCGGAAAATGGCAGGTGATCTGCGCCTCCTCCTACGCCTACAGTGATACCAGCTTCGGTTCGCCGTATCCGGTTGCCGTCGGCTGCGACCAGACTGGCGGCACCAGCGGCGGCCCGCGCATCTGGAAGTTATATGGCAGCGGAGGGGCAACCAACTACGTGAACGGGGATAACAGCTACCGTTATACCACCCCCAGCCATCCGAAGGAGCTGTTCTCGCCCTACTTCGGCACCGACGCGGGTAACATTTTTAATTACGCACTATCGTGTAACCCTGGCTGCCCTTAGCTCCGGTTCCCTGGCCTGACAGCGTCTCAGGCTCGAACCCGTTTTCTCTGAAGCCCTCCTGGCGAGGGCTTCACTTTTTCCGGAGCGGGAACTTTTTCGACCGGCTGCACGTCTTAAGCACAATCTAGGCATGTATTTAGGAGGTTCAGATATGAACACACGTCTTCTCCCCATCCTTATTTTTGCTTCCCTGCTCCTGGCAACCGCCTGTACGCCGGAGGTGATCGAGAAGCTCGGCGCTCCCGCAGAAAGCCAGGGGGGCGCAGAGTCAGCTGGCCAGGTCGATCTGCTTGGGCAAGCAGAGCCAGCCGGCCAGGTCTCCTCCCCGGGCGGGGAGGTGATCGTCAACACCCCACCCCCTTCAGGGGAGGGCGGTGGCGCGATCACCTCAGCGGGTGGACAAACCTCGACCGGTTCATCGGTCGGCAACGAGCCTGGCATGTCCGGTTCCAGCGCTGCGGGCGGCGCAGCTCCCTCCGGTGCAGAACAGAAGCCGGTCAACTGGCTGACCTACCAGGACAAATCCTACGGTTTCTCCATCTCTTACCCGGATACTTACGTGATCCTGGACGAAATCGAGCTCTTGAAAGACGTCGATCCGGCATTGGTGCGCCGGGTGCGCTTCCAGGATAAGGAACTGGCGTCGGGCGACACCGCTAAACTTGAACCACCGCAATTCAGCATCGAAGTCTACGAGAAGCCTGCCATCGACACCCTGCAGGCATTCATCGGTGCCAAAATACCCGGTTGGTCTATTGAGAGCTTCAAACTGGGCGATCTCCAGGGTTACCGGGTGAGCTCGAACCGCCTGATGGCGCCCAACGAATTCTACTTCTTCGAAAGCAGCAAATACATCTACAAGCTGACGCCATTGGGCCCGTACTCGCAGGAAATGCTGCAATCCTTCAAGATCGAGGACTAGCCTGGTCTGGAAATAAAACAAGACGATCCAGATGATCGTCTGTTTCACCGCTGGTCCCCCTGTTCTTCATGGTGTTTTTGGATGGGCTGCGACCATCCAAAAACACCCCTATTAACATACCTTACCCTTCGTAGCTCAGCTTCGCCGCGCGCACCGTATTGCGCAGCAACATAGCGATCGTCATGGGGCCAACTCCACCCGGAACCGGGGTGATGGCGCTGGCTACTTCCTTGACTTCGTCGAAACACACATCTCCAACCAGACGCGAACCCTTGGGATGAGTGGGGTCCTCGATGCGATTGATGCCCACGTCGATCACTACTGCGCCAGGCTTGACCCAGTCGCCGCGCACCATCTGTGCTCTTCCGACCGCGGCGATCAATACATCTGCCCGGCGAACAATGCCGGGCAAATCGCGGGAACGCGAGTGGCAGATCGTCACCGTCGCGTTGCGCCGCACCAAGAGCAAGGCCACCGGCATCCCCACGATATTTGAGCGGCCCAGCACCACCGCATTGGTCCCGTCAAGCTGAGTCCCGATCTGTTCCAGCATAAAGATCGCTCCAAACGGTGTGCAGGGTACAAACAAAGGATCGCGGCCCTTCTGCGCCAGGCGCCCGATGTTCAATGGATGAAAACCATCGACATCCTTCTCGATGCGGATGGCGCTCAAAACTCGCTCTTCGTCTAATCCAGAAGGCAAGGGTAATTGCACCAGAATACCGTTTACCCTTGGATCGGCATTGAGCTCCTTTACCAGGTTTTCAACTTCGTCCTGGGAAGCAGTCGCCTCAAGCTTAAAACCAAAGGATTCGATCCCAGCCTGGCCGCACGCTTTTTGTTTTGAGCTCACATAGACTTGCGACGCAGGGTTGTCTCCGACCAGGACCGTCGCAAGACCTGGCCGGGGCCGTCCAGCAGCCACCATGGCGGCCACATCTTCGGCCACCGTCTGGCGCACTTTCTCGGCGATCGCTTTTCCATCAATGATTTGTGCTGTCATGAGCTGCTCCTTGATGATGATGGACTGTATGAACCTATCCAGATTCCGTCTTTTTCAGGGGACGAACCCAAATGTGGAGGGTCAAATCGCCTTACTCCACAAATATCTTATATTCGTATTCCAACACCAATTCGTCAGTCCGCGTCCGGTTTCCAGCAGCATAACCCAGGCGAAAGCCATACAAATAATTGCCTCCCGTGGTCTGGCCGATCATGGTCACCCGCACATCAAATAAATCGCCGGGTGCCAGCTTCATTTCCGTCCCGGCTGGCAAGCTGCCATCTGGTTCCAATACAACTTCTTGCCCGCCATGCACCAGGGTGACCTGCTTAACATCCACGTGCAGGATTTGACCGGCCAGCATCACCTGCAGCGTCTGCAAATCCACAGGTTGCCGGCTTTCATGTTTTATCCGGTAAGTCGCCTCCTTCTCGTTGCGCAGCAATACGATGACATCGGTCTCCCCCGCTGCAATGACAAATGTATGTCGATTTTGAACCTGCCAGAAGACAACCGCCAGCGCCACAACTACCACCGCTCCCAGCCCAATCCAGGCCCCCAGGCGGTTTTGCTTTTTCTGATCGGCTTGTGACCTTGGCGATCGCTTCTCTTTCGACTGCGTTCCCATACCTGAAAGATACCTCCTGGAAGATTTCAAGCGGGCAGCCGAAGAAATGAGCTTCGGTTGCTCCGCCAGTCTACAAGCCCATTATCTCCGAAAGTGAGAAATTTTACAAGCGTTTTATCCAGCCGGGTGCGTTTTAGTTTACCGGAAGAGTGTCAGCTTTCCCCACAATTCGAAATGCACCCAGCCGGTCAAGGTTGGGAGGGCAGCGGTTGCCAGGCTGGATCGAATTCAAATGCTGCGTCGTACGTCAAACGCTGGCGACCCAAACCGTTCGAAGTCATGATGAAGATATCGTGGTTGCTGCCATCTGGCCAGCCCTCAAACGCGATCCAGGCGCCATCCTGGGAGTAGGTAGCCTCCCGCATCGGGATCAATACTTCGACGACCCGGCTTTCAGTGAAATTGCCTTCCGTTACCCGGATCGCCACCAACCTCGGCACCCCTCCCAAGACTTCGCTTTGCGTAAACAGGATCGCCTGCCCATCCGGTGACCAAACCGGATGGGTGTCTTTCAGACTGCCGCTGCGGGAAAACAAGGTTTGATCCCCCCCATCGCTTGACATCGTCCAGATCTGGTAAGGCCCGCGCCGCGTACTCACGAAGACGACCTGTCTCCCATCTGGGGACCAATACGGCTGGCTGTCGCGCACTGTGTTGGCCGAGATTGACTTGACCGTATTATCTGCCAGGTTGATCACATAAACCTGGGCGCGGTTAAAGTCGCGCAACGAGGTGAATGCGATGCGCGTGCCATCGGGCGACCAGGCCGGGTCAAAGTCCCCGCCAGGGACGGTCGGTAAACGCACCACTTCGGTGCTATCGACGGTGATGATAAAAATGCTGGCGCCTGGATAGGTTTCCTGGTTAAAGGCGCACGGCGAAATAATAGCCAGGCGGGTGCCGTCTGGTGCCCAGGCGGGCTGGCAGGCTCCTTCAGGCATTTCGCTGATCCGCCGCGGGGCTGTGCCATCGGCGTTCATCAGCCAGATTTGGGGCAAGCCGGTCAGGTTGGAGACATAGGCGATCTGCCCCGCTCCGCCTCCGATTGGCGTGGCAGTCGGCGTGGAGGTTTGCGTTGGACGCCGGGTGGCGGTCGGCCTCTGTGTTGCCTGGAGGGCTGCCAGGGCAGTCTGCGTGGAGGACGAAGGAGAACTGGAAGTACGTGCCGGTGTGATGGTTGCCGGAGCGGGGGTCGTATCGAGCGTGGTGGGAGGCGAAGCTGAAGGCGTGGGGGTACTTCCCTGGAAGGGCAGCCGAAAGGATGGCAGGTAAGGCGCAATCCAGCCCGCGGCCTGGTCGATAATTGTGGGCTGATAAGCATAAGCCCCCAATGCGGACAGGATCGCCAGGCTGAACAGCAGCACGCCAGCGATCCAGCACCCACCGCGGCGCTTCTTGCGCCGCGCCCGTCCTGCCAGGCGGTCGCCAGGCCCGGCGACCGGGGCGCTCGCCGGCAGCTGGAAGGGTGAAATTTGGGCTGGGGAGGGCGAGGGGCGTTTCACCGGCTCAGAGACCCCCACACCGGCGGAAACCCAATTCGAACCCACCGCCTCCCCCTGCCCCTCCGCCAGGGGTGAGGTCAGAGCGGGTCCGTTCGCTGGTCTGCGACCGGTGATTACCCGCGTATTGAGCAGTGCCTGCTTGAATTCCTCGGCGCTCTGGTAGCGGTCATCCGGGCGCAGCTCCAGCGCTCTTTCGATGACCACCGCCAACCGGCGCGAAACTTTGGGGTTATATTTACGGATCGGTGTCAGCTCGGATTGACCCATGGCGCGTGCCAGGGCATCTTCCGGCAACACTGCAGTTAAGGTCACATAGAGTGTCGCCCCAAGCGAATAAACGTCTGAACGGTGGTCAGTGCGGGCTGTGCCATATTGTTCAGGCGGGGAATAACCGGGCGTCATGGCGCGCGCCCCGGTCGTCGTCGCTTCGCCGCCCTGGATCAGTTTGGCCAGTCCAAAATCCACCAGGATGATCTGCCCGCTCGGCGATATTTTCACATTTCCCGGCTTTATATCGCGGTGGACGATCTGCGGTTGGCGAGAATGCAGATAGCTCAGCGCGTCACAAACCGCGGCCCCCAGGATGACGACATCCGCGTCGGAAAAAGTGCCATCACGTTCCATGCGCTCGCGCAGGTCTTCCCCCTCGACGTAATCCATCACCAGGTACTGCCCTTGCGGTTCGATTACAAAATGGTCGGTGACGCGCGGCAAGTTCGGGTGGCGCAGGTTAGCCAGGATCACTGCTTCCCGGCGGAACTGGCGGGCGTATTCTTCGGTGGTAAACAAGTTCTCCTTGACGGCCACATCTACCCCCAGGTTTTCGTCCACGGCGCGATAAATCGAGCCCATCCCACCCTGGCCTAGAATCTCGACAATCCGGTAGCGATTGTTCAGTAGAGAGCCGCGATCCAATGTCATAATTTACCACGAACAAAAGGAAACGAATTGCTCCTCATTTCGCCCATCCCCACCTGGTCCTTTTTTCAGCACCTGTCAGCCCGTAATATTATATTTCAAAACTTAGATATCCAGGTTACGCACCTCTTTGGCGTGGGTCTGGATAAACCGGCGGCGCGGCGGTACCGCGGCGCCCATCAACATATCGAAGGTGCGGTCTGCTTCGGCGGCGTCCTCGATAGTCACCAGCAAAAGGGTGCGTTTGCCAGGATCCATCGTGGTATCCCACAGCTGTTGGGGGTTCATCTCGCCCAACCCCTTATAGCGTGAGAGTGAAGCCTTGTCCGCGCTGATGCCCAGCTCCTTGAGCAGGCGTTCTCTATCCGCCTCCGAATAGGCATAATGCACTTGATTCTTGTGGACAATACGATATAAGGGGGGCTGGGCGATAAAAAGGTGGCCCTCCTCGATCAGCGGCTGCATATAGCGGAAAAAGAAAGTCAACAACAAGGTGCGGATATGGCTGCCATCCACGTCAGCATCAGTCATGATGATCGTGCGCCCATAGCGCAGCCCCGCCAGGTCGAAACCTTCTCCAATGCCTGTACCCAGGGCGGAGATCAGGGCTTTGACCTCGTTGCTGGCCAGGATTTTATCCAGGCGGGCACGCTCCGTGTTGAGGATTTTACCCCGCAAAGGCAAGATCGCCTGGAAATGACGGTCGCGGCCTTGCTTGGCAGAGCCGCCGGCGCTGTCTCCCTCAACGATGTAGAGCTCGGTCTTCTGCGGGTCGCGCTCGGAGCAATCGGCCAATTTGCCCGGCAGAGTGAGGCTTTCCAGGGCTGATTTGCGGATCACCAGATCGCGGGCTTTACGGGCCGCGTCGCGCGCCCGCGCCGAAGTCAGGCATTTTTGCACGATCGCCTTGGCTTCGGAGGGATGCTCGTCCAGGTAAGTGCCGAAGGCTTCGCTCACCACCTGCTGGGCCAGGGTCTGCACTTCGGGGTTCATCAATTTGACTTTCGTCTGGCTCTCAAATTGCGGGTCAGGATGTTTGACGCTGATGATCGCCGTTAACCCCTCCCGCGTGTCATCACCGGTGAAATTAGGGTCTGAATCCTTCAGCAAACTGGTGCGCCGGGCGTAATCGTTTATGGTGCGCGTCACAGCGGCGCGCAGGCCCGTCAGGTGCGTGCCGCCATCGATCGTGTTAATCGTATTGGCAAAGGCGTACACCGACTCAGCGTAGGCATCCGTAAACTGGATGGCTGCGTCAATCGTGATCGAATCGATCTCCTTTTCGACGTGCACCACCGAGTGCAGCACTTCCCGGTTGCGGTTTAAGTATTTAACGAAGGAAGTGATCCCGCCTTCAAAATAAAAGGTCATCTCCCGCTCGGTGCGCTCGTCCAAAAAGTAAAGCGTCACACCGCGCGTGACAAAGGCCATCTCGCGGAAGCGTTGCACCAGCGTGTCGAAGCGATAGTCGAGATCGCCTTTGAATATTTCAGGATCGTACTTAAATGTAGTGCTCGTTCCAGTCTCATGAGCCGCTACTTTACCGGCGACTTCTACCGCTCCGCTTGGATAGCCACGCAGGTAGCGTTGGCGGTGCAGGCGGCCATCTCGCTTCACGTTCACCTCACACCATTCGGAAAGCGCATTGACCGCCGACACGCCCACCCCATGTAGACCGCCGGATACCTTGTAGCTGCCCCCACCGAATTTCCCACCGGCGTGCAAGGTGGTCATTACCACTTCCAGCGCTGGCTTTTTGGTCTGCGGGTGGATGTCCACCGGGATTCCCCGGCCGTTATCCGACACTGTCACGCTGCTATCTTCGTGGATGATCACTTCAATCTGGTCACACGCCCCCGCCAGCACCTCGTCGATCGAGTTATCCACCACCTCATAGATCAAGTGATGCAACGCCTTGATATCGGTCCCGCCGACATACATTCCCGGACGTCGCCGGACAGCTTCCAGACCCTCCAAGACCTGGATATCTTTTGCATCATAGGAAACCCCAAGACCGTTACCTTTTACCACTCAAACCTCCACCTATGTATTACGTATTACGTATCACGCATTATGAATAATTTCCTTAGCTTGAAAAACTGCGCTCACCCATTGCACCGCATCCCGGTAATACACAAAACTGGCTGCCAGCAAACCCGTGGTGACGAAAGCGTGCCCGATGATGCCGACTAAGGTAAACCAGGAAGTCTCCGCCGGGAACAGCCACAGGATATTCAACCCCTTACCCAATAAGAAAACGGCTAGTACAAACAAAACCGTCGTCGGGAGTGTCTTGCGCATCAGATTTACACTGACCTTGATAGAAGTATACATTTTATAATGGTTGGCTATGACCCCGTGCGGCGAAAAAACAATGGGGAGGATCAACCAAAAAACGAAACCCGCGTACAAGAGCAAGGCGCACTGGCCTAAGGAGAAACCGCTGAAAGCTACCAGGGTAACGATGAAACTGCCTGGGATACTCACAGCCAGGATGACGACCGCCCAGAACAGCGCCAGGTACAGGACCTGTAAAGATGCCCACGGCCAGTTCGACAATGCCTGGCGCCAGTTGACTTCCCCGACTAGCGCCGCCTGGGCGACAACAGCAAAATACAGGGTTCCGATAACCAGTCCAAACAGGGTGATCAAACCCCAGGCCAGTAACGCCCCTCCTATGGAGTGGATCTCCACCAATACTGGCCCGCCAAGCGGGGCTGCCATGGGCAGCTTGGAAACCATCAAGCTGGGAATCCCAACCGGATAAGAGCGCAGCGCTGCCAGCAGGTTGAACTGTTCTGCCAGCAGGGACCACGCCTGCTTTCCAGCCTCCAACATATCGGTCATCCCCGCATCCTGGAAGCTATACAACCCGATCAGCTGCTTCATCATCGACCGGATCAACTCCGTCAATCGCAAACGCGGCCCCAACCACAGGAACAGGTCTAAGATGACCGGAAAGGCGATCAGGGCAATGTGGTTGGCGATGGCATCAAAACCCGCCCGAAAGGCTGAAACCAGGTTTGGAGAAGGAGGCAATGCCAGGGAGTCGCTACTCTTCATGCGTTGTTGTTCATCAAGCCGGGTTCATTTTACCATACGGGTTTCACTCTTGCCCATTTAGAATTTATACAATTGCCCCTTGACATCCCAATTCAAACCGGTAGAATCTATAGTCTACGCCGACTTTGTAAGATCACCGGAGCCAGAAGAATTTCTCGCAACCTTTTACCCCCATCCGGTGTTAAACCAAAACAGTACCCGCAGTTTTTTCATGCGTCTGAAGGAGGTGATGCCTGACGAGGTCAGAACATCCGGAACGACCGACTTACCCACAATCCTAACCATCTTTAAAACCCGCATTCGCGGGACCAACCCGAACCTTTCCGGAGGAGGAAAGAGGAATGAATAAGAAACTGTTAACCATCCTGTCATTGCTGGTCATGGCCAGCATGATCCTGGCGGCCTGCGCCCCTGCGGCCACCGAAGCGCCGCCCCCACCCACCGAGGTCATGACGGAAGCGCCCGTCGCAACGGAAGTGATGACTGAGGAACCGGTCATGACGGAAGCGCCCACTGAAGTCGTGACCGAAGAGCCAGCGGCCTTCGAATGCACCGATGCCCTCGGCTGCGTGGACGTCGCCCCCGGCGATCCGGTCCACGTTGCCTTCTGGGGAGTTCTCTCTGGCGCCGACGCGACGCTCGGTCAAGATTCCCAATACGGCGTTGAAATCGCCATCGACGACAGGGGCGGGACACTACTCGAGCACGATATCCAGCTGACCACCGAAGATGGGCTCTGCACCCCCGAGGGCGGTTCGACGGCTGCCACCAAGCTAGCAGTTGACACTACCATTGTGGCACTGGTCGGCTCGAGCTGCTCTGACGAGACGGTGGGCGGTATCGCCACCCTCACCAATGCTGGCCTGACCACCATTTCACCATCCAACACACGCCCTGTACTGACGGCGCCCGACCGTGGCCCAGACTACGCTGGCTACCTGCGCACTGCCCACAGCGATGCTTTCCAGGGAAAGACAGTTGCGGAGTTCGCCTGGAACGTGCTAAAGGTCACCAAAGCTGCCACCATCCATGACGGCAGCTCCTACGCCCAGGCCCTCCAGCAGGTGTTTGTCGATAACTTCACGGCACTTGGCGGTGAAGTCGTCGCCCAGGAAGCGGTCGCCAAAACGGATACCGACATGCACGCTGTCCTGACCACGGTTGCTGCAGCTGGCCCGGAGCTTCTCTACTACCCGATCTTCATCGCCGCTGGCGGCTACATTTCAGCCCAGGCGAAAGAAGTGACTGGTTTGGAGAACACCATCCTGATGGGCTCGGACGGTATGTTCTCGCCCGACTTCATCACCGCGGGCGGCGCGGCCACCAAGGACATGTACCTGTCCAGCCCCGACTTCAGCCTCTTCCCAGCTGGCTACAATACCTTCGTGGATAAGTATAAAGAGAAATATGGCACGGCACCGCTGAGCATCTTCCACGCTCATGCCTACGATGCGGCCAATATCATCTTCGCGGCGATTGAGAAAGTCGCTGTCGTGGATGCTGATGGAACCATCCATATCGGGCGCCAGGCTTTACGTGACGCCATTTATGCCACGAAGGACTTCCAAGGTATCACAGGGAGTCTAACATGCAGTGAGTTGGGTGACTGCGGTGCCCCGGTGATCGCGGTTTACCAGATCGTGGACTCCGACCCGACAACATGGAATCCTGGTGTGAATCCCTTGAAGGTTTATCCGTAAACCAAGAACGATAATCGCGATGCGTTACATGGATGAGCCAGGTAGGATGCCTGGCTCATCCAACATCAGAAAATAGGAGACGCGCATGCGCACGACTCTGACAGAAAGACTTGCTGAACTGGCTGTCGCCGTTTCTCTATGGGGGTTCCGCATCCTGGTCGTGTTCGTGGTAGTGGCGGGAACCATTCTCACCATTCGGACCGGGAAATATAGTGGTGAGCAGTGGATTGATTTTGTAGTGTTTGGCATTGCACGCGGCAGTATTTATGCTCTTATCGCGCTTGGGTACACCATGGTGTACGGTATCTTGCGCATGATCAACTTCGCCCACGGCGATGTTTTCATGGCCGGAGCATTTAGTGGCTATTTTCTCACCGCCGCGCTGAGCCGGTCTGGCTTTCTGGATCGATACCCGATTTGGACGCTGCTGGGGGCTATACTCATCGGGATGGGCGTCGCAACCGGCATAGCTATTATCCTGGAACGAGTTGCCTATCGCCCACTACGAAAAGCGCCGCGCCTCGTACCGCTGATCAGCGCCATCGGCGCCTCCTTCTTTCTAGAGTATTCCTTCCGGGGTTTCTTCGGTCCTGGGATCTATGCTTACCCGCCAGTCACGATTCTTCAAGGGGAGTGGACACTTCTAGGGATAGGAATCCTAAGAATGCAGGTATTGGTAGCCGTGGCGGCTTTCATAATGATGGCGATTCTCTATACGATCGTCATGCGCACCAAGATTGGCAAAGCCATGCGGGCCGTTTCTGAAAACAAGGACGTATCCGCGCTGATGGGCATCGATGTGGATCGCATTATCGTAGCCACCTTCATGATCGGGGCGGCAATGGCTGGCGCTGCCGGTGTGCTCTACGCACTGATGTTCCGCCAAGTGAACTTCTTCATGGGCTTCGTTCCCGGGATCAAGGCTTTCACCGCGGCCGTGTTAGGCGGCATTGGCAACATTCCTGGCGCGATGTTAGGCGGCATAACCCTCGGTATCTTCGAGTCGATTGGGCCAGCCCTGTTTCTGGACGGCCTCGGAATCACCCGGCCCTATCAACTCCAAGATGCCATCGCTTTCATCATGCTGGTGATGGTGCTGCTCTTCCGCCCCTCCGGCCTTCTGGGCGAGCGGCTGGCAGTCAAGAAAGCCTAGGATCGAATCAGGCAAGGATGACCATACGATGAACAATCAGCTTCGTTTAACATTCGGCAGAGCCGCGCGAATCGGATTGATTGGGGGGTTGGTTGCACTCTTTCTCTGCCTGGTCGGCATAGTGGGGGTTTTCAACAAGCGCAGCCTGATCGAGGGCATCATCTCGCTTGGGCAGTTCTCAATACTTCTCTCCGCGCTGGGTGTGGGTTACATAGCGGCAAAGAGTGCATCTGACCAAATGCAAAAGGGAGTGCTATGGCCATTTTTGGCGGGCATCTTGTCGGGATTCCTGACGGGGGCTGTGGTGGCCATCTTCGTAATGATTGGCTACCGAATCAATATCCGCACCGTATTTATCACTGCCTCCCCGGTTCTATACGATTTACTCACCTTTGGTCGAGGACCGGCGGGCATCTGGTTGCTCCCTGGGGTCGGGGCTTTTCTCGGGGCTTTGAGCGCGCTGACCTATAAGACCCCCCCTTGGATTCAGCGGCCACTGGTGCGCGGGCTGACTGCGGTAATATTATCAGGGCTGTTCGCGGGATTGGTGCGTCCTCTGCTGATTGTCTGGGGGGGCTGGCCTGAGGCCTTGGGGCGCTTCCTCTTCGGGTCAACCGGTGTGACGCCAGCCGGAGCGCTGACCACCTTTGTAGTTATCAGCGGAATCGTAGCGGTATGGTCGGCAAGGGGAAAAGCAATGCGGGAACGCGTCAGGCAATGGCCTCCCGCCGGCCAGGCAGCCCTGCGTTGGACATTTTTTGGCCTGGCGTTCATTCTGGCGTTGGCGCTGCCATTGTTCTCTGGGGCATTTCTTGCCCAAGTAATCGTATTAATCAGCATTAATATCCTGATGGGGTTGGGGTTGAACATCACTCTGGGATTTGCTGGCCTGCTGGACCTGGGTTTCGTAGCCTTCTTTGCCATGGGCGCTTACACCGTCGGCCTGCTGACATCGTACGGCGAGTATGGGTTGGCGCACTTGTCTTTTTGGGCTGTCGTACCCATCGCCATATTCGTCGCATTTATGATCGGAGCCTTCCTAGGGCTTCCGGTGCTTCGCATCCGCGGTGATTATCTAGCAATCGCGACGCTGGGCTTTGGCGAGATCGTCCGCCTCCTGGCCGGCTCCGACTTCCTGGGGCTGTGGTTAGGTGGGCCGCAGGGGGTGATCGGAATTCAAAAACCTTGTATTGGATGGTTGGGCCCGTATCTGGGAGTGGGCATCCCGCGAGTCTGCAATGGATTGGAACTGGGTGGGCCGAAAGAAATCTACTATCTCGCCGTCATCAGTGCTATTCTCGTGGCGTTCGTCGCCACGCGCTTGCGCGATTCGCGCTTGGGGCGGGCCTGGATGGCGATCCGCGAGGATGAAGACGTGGCCGAATCTCTGGGTGTGAACCTGATTCAGACCAAGTTGCTGGCCTACATGCTGGGCGCCTCCTTTGCCGGCCTGGGTGGTGCGATCTTCGGCACTCTGGTGGGTTCGATTTTCGCCAGCAGTATGCAACTTCTGGTTTCGATCAATGTGGTCTGCCTCATCATCGTTGGCGGCATGGGGAGCATTCCTGGTGTAGTTGTAGGTGCGATTGCGCTGATCGGGCTACCCGAAGCTTTTCGTGAGTTTGCGGAATACCGCTTACTTTTCTACGGCGCAGCGCTGATCGGTATGATGCTAGCCAAACCCGGAGGGCTTTTTCCATCCGCGATCGTTCAACGCGAACTGCATGTGGCTGAGGAGATGGAAGAACCGAGCGACGCCTCAATCAGCGTTGCTTCGGCAAATTTAGAATGAGGCACGGTTATGGCTATCTTAACTGCTACAGAAGTGACGAAACGGTTTGGTGGCTTGGTCGCCGTAGACTCCTTCGATTTCGAGATTGAAAATCACGCCATCGCCAGCATCATTGGCCCGAATGGCGCCGGTAAAACCACTTTTTTTAACTGCATCACTGGGTTTGAAAAGGCTGAAGAAGGTGAAATTATATTTGACGGCATACCGATTCATCACCTCCGTCCCGATCAGGTTGCTCATTTAGGTATCTCGCGCACCTATCAAAATATCCGACTGTTCGCAGAAATGACTGCTCTGGAAAACATTCTGGTTGGTCAGCATCTCCACCTGGTCTCAAGTTGGATAGGTGCGCTGCTGCGAACCCGCGGCACTCGTCAGGAGGAAAAGTCTGCTTGGAAGGAAGCAGGACGATTGCTCCAATTCGTTGGACTCGCCGGTCAAGGGGATCTTCTCGCAAAGAACCTACCCTATGGGGCTCAACGCCGGCTTGAAATTGCCCGGGCCCTCGCTACTCGCCCAAAATTGCTACTGTTGGATGAACCCACCGCAGGTATGAATCCATATGAGACTGAAGAGATGATGGCTTTAATACGCCGCCTACGCGATGAACTCAATATCGCCATCTTGCTCATCGAGCATCAGATGCGGGTGGTGATGGGCATATCCGAGCGAATCACCGTCCTGGATTACGGTTTCAAAATTGCGGAGGGGACGCCCACCGAGATTCAGAACGATCCCAAGGTCATCGAAGCTTACCTCGGGCGTGGTGTCGCTGCTGCGAGCCAAACCGCTAGGTCAACCGCCCCTTCCATACCGACATCTTCAACAACAGGGTGATCAGTCATGGCAATTCTAGAAGTCGAGAACGTTCATACTTTCTATGGTCACATCCACGCTCTAAAGGGTATATCGCTGTCCGTAGATCAAGGAGAAATTGTTTCTTTAATCGGGGCTAATGGGGCGGGAAAGACAACGACCTTACGCACCATTTGCGGCTTGCTTGAACCACGCGAAGGCACAATACGCCTGTACGGGGAAGAGATTTTGCGTTACAAAGCCAATGAGATCGTGTACAAAGGCGTCTCCATGGTACCCGAAGGCCGTGGCATCTTCGCCAGGTTAACCGTTGCTGAAAATTTGGAAATGGGGGCATATTCCCGGAAAGATAAGAATATCGATGCTGACCGTGAACGTGTCTTTAACCTCTTCCCGCGTCTCAAGGAACGCCACCATCAATTGGCTGGTACTCTTTCAGGTGGAGAACAGCAGATGTTAGCTACAGCGCGTGCCTTGATGGCACATCCCAGGCTGCTCCTGCTCGACGAACCTTCAATGGGCCTGGCGCCTGTGTTGGTAGAAAGTACCTTCGAGACCATTCAGCAAATTAATAACGAAGGAACAACTATCCTACTGGTCGAGCAGAATGCGTTGATGGCCTTGAGAATTGCCGATCGTGGTTATGTCATGCAAACCGGCATTATTGTGCTGCATGACACAGCTGCAAATCTGCAAGAAAACGAGATGGTGAAGAAGGCTTACCTGGGGATCACTTAGCAAACCGTGATGCATGAAGCGGGATGACCAGAAATCCCTTCTTACGTCTTACGTTTCACCCCGATGCAGTGGTGGTAAAATGCCCTCCACTGCGTTTTTTCTAACCTGTGCGAATATCCTGCCTGAAGTATATGCTGATTCTACCCGCTGCCGATGTCCGCAGAGCTTTGCCGATGGCGGAGACCATCGCCGCCATGAAAAGCGCTTATGCCGCCCTGTCTTCCGGGAAAGTTGAGGTTCCCTTGCGGTCGCGCCTGCCTATTCCCCCGCATGAAGCGGTCAGCCTGTTCATGCCGGTCTTTCTGCAAGATGAATCTGGCGAAGCGTTGGCGGTCAAAATCGTCTCCCTTTTTCCACACAACCCAGGACGCGGCCTGCCCCTGATCCACGCTGCCGTGCTTGTATTGGAAGCTGACACCGGCCGGCCATTGGCTTTGCTGGAAGGCAGCATCCTGACCGCTATCCGCACCGGCGCCGCCTCCGGCGCGGCCACCGACCTGCTCGCCCGCCCCGACAGCCGGGTGGTCGCCATTTTTGGGGCCGGCGTCCAGGGTCGCACACAGCTGGAAGCGGTCTGCACCGTGCGCAAGATCGAGACTGCCTGGATTTTCGACTCGCAAGCCGAGCGCAGCGAGGGGTTCATACACGAAATGGCCGGTCAGGGTCCGTTACACGCTGACCTGCGCGCTGCCCACAGCCCTGAACAGGCTGTCGCCGATGCAGACATCATCTGCACCGCCACCACTTCGCTCATCCCTGTATTCGCTGACCTCCACCTGAAGCCAGGCGTACATATCAACGGTGTGGGGTCTTATACCCCCGAGATGCAAGAGGTCCCCTCCGAAACCGTCCGGCGCGCCCTGCTGGTGGTCGATTCACGTCCGGCTGCGCTCAGCGAAGCGGGCGACCTGATCCAACCCATCCGCCAGGGGCTGATCAGCGAGACTCACATCCACGCCGAGCTGGGCGAGATCGTACTGGGCGAGCGTCCCGGACGCGAGAGCGAGACCCAGGTGACATTCTTTAAGTCCGTCGGTGTAGCCGTTCAAGACGCCGCTGCTGCCCGCCTGGCCTTGTCAAACGCCCAAGAAATGGGCCTGGGCCAGGTCGTCAACTGGTAGCCATCTAAACAATCCGAATTACGCCCCACGTTTCACTTTTCACGTTTCACGTATTCCGCCTCACGAAATCCGCATGCCTTCATCCACATCTATCCCGAAAACCGCTGAAGTCGTGATCATCGGCGGCGGCGTGATGGGCGCCAGCACCGCCTATCACCTGGCTGCGCGCGGCCAGAAGAACGTGGTCTTATTGGAGAAAGAGCAGTTCTTCGGCCAGGGAGCCACCGGCCGCTGTGCCGGTGGGGTCAGGTACCAATTTTCGACCGAGGTCAATATCCGCTTATCGCTGGCCAGCCTGCCCATGCTGGAACGCTTCGAGGAGGAGATCGGGCAGCCGATTGACTACCGGCAGTGCGGCTATCTGATCATGCTCACCCGGCAGGATGAGATGGCTGTTTTCCAGCGCAATGTCGAGCTGCAAAACCGCCTGGGGGTTCAGACTGTTTGGTTGAGCGGAGATGAGGTGCGAGAACGCCTGCCGCTAATGCGCCTGGAGGATGTCCAGGCAGCTACCTTTAACGCCAGGGATGGCCTGGTCGACCCCAACAGTGTCGTCATGGGTTACATCAAGGCCGCCTCCCAGGCCGCCTCCCGCCTGAAAGCCAGAGCTCTAACCGGGGTGGAGGTGACCGGCATTCAAGTTGAGGGCGGTAAGATCAGCGCTGTGCTGACCACCAGTGGGAAAATCGCCACACCCTGCGTGGTGAACGCGGCTGGCCCCTGGGCTGGATTGGTAGGCCAGATGGCAGAGGTTGACATTCCCATCACCCCCCTGCGCCGCCAGATGCTCACCACCACGCCCTTGCCGGAAATCCCGCCCGACTTTCCATTCGTCATCGATTTCACCCAGTCCTTATACTTCCACCGCGAGGGTGAAGGCCTGCTGACCGGCATGTCTAACCCGCACGAGCAGCCCGCATTCGACCAGGAGATCGATCCGGCCTGGGAGCTGGTGCACCTGGAGGC
>Ga0209751_10002870_pt1 | contig 16976 bp, 12 predicted proteins | sample RifCSP13_1_FD_184019 | JGI IMG/M metagenome (GOLD analysis project Ga0209751, IMG submission 184019) | Soil microbial communities from Rifle, Colorado - Rifle CSP2_sed 13_1 (SPAdes) (version 2) | ecosystem: Environmental > Terrestrial > Deep subsurface > Rock core/Sediment | place: Rifle... | reverse complement strand
CTGCTGCGGGCATCGACGAACACCCGCTTGTTGGCCTCTTCGAGGGCGGATTCGAGGAGCTTGGGGACGTCGCCCTCCGTCGACTTCCCGCAGTGCTCAAAGACCGAGCTGACGGTGATCTCGGCCGCCCGCTCCCCAGCGTTGGCGCCTCCGATCCCGTCGGCCACCACGCCGAGCGCCAGCTTGAGCCCGGCCGCCGTCCGGATGTTCTCGCCGCGCGAGCGATCCTCCAACAGGGTGCGGCGCGGAGAGGCGCCGATGTTGGAGAGCGAGGCGGCGAGCACCTCGCCCGGCTCAGGCGCAGCGCGGGGCGCAGTCGGCATCGGTTGGCGGCGGTGCTTGGGAGACATGCGCTTCGGCCTCACCCTTTCCAGGGCAATTTGCGGCGCAACCTGGGCGGGCGCCTCACCCGCCAGTCGCCCGAGTAGCGCTCGACGAAGCGTGAAAACTCAGGCATCGTGACTCGCACGCGTGGGTCTTTCGCCAGGCAAGCCTCGCCGATGAACTCATCGAACTCTCGGGGTATATCCTCCCGCTGCTTCTGGATGGGGATCACCTGCCCGCGCATGATAGCCGAAGTGATGCTGCGGTCGGAGACGCCCCAGAACGGCTCACGCCCCACAAGCATGCGGTAGACAAGGATACCCATGCTCCAGACATCGGCCTTGGTGGGATCGACGGCGGCCTCTGGAGGGCTGGGCTCGCGCAGCTCGTGCAGGCGCTCGGGAGCCATGTACACGACCGATCCGTCCACTTGATGCTTGACCAGCTTGGCGGCGACCCCGAAGTCGATTAGCACCGGCTCAAGGCGCTCGCCGACGTTGAGCGGCCGCCGGAAGAGGACGTTGTCCGGCTTGACGTCGTTGTGGGAGAACCCGCGGGTGTGCACGTGGACCAGTGTGACGGCGAGCTGATGAGCAATGGCGCAGGTCTCGCCGAGGGTGAGATTGCCCAGACCTCGCGTGTAGGACTCGAGGGAGCCGCCGCGCAGGCACTCCATTCCGAAGAACCACGGGCTCTCGACCAGGCTTACGGCGCGTTCCTTATACGGATTCTTCCCGTCGGAGACGCGCACGATGCGCACGACCCCGCGGTGATCCAGCTTCTGCAGGATCTCCACTTCCTTCTGGATCGCGGCGAAGAAGTAGGTGCGGTTGGGCCCGGTCCGGCTGATCTTGAGGGCCACTTCCTCGCGCCGTCCCTGCGGGCGGGCGGCGCGCACGACGCGGGCCATCCCGCCCCGGCCCTCCGGATAGAGCTCGAGCACCTCGAACATTCCGATCCGATGGCCGGGCTTGAGGTCGGCCAGGGGAATCGGCTGCGCCTGGGCAACCTTAGGATTCATCCGCAGCGTCCTTGGCGCCGGCGGGCTGCGGGCGGCGGCGCGGCCGGGTGTGGCGAAGCTCGTCATCCGTCTCGGGCTGCGACCCGTCGACGCTCGCCACCTGGAAGAGGAATCTCAGGCCCCCGCGCTCGAGAGGGGCGACATCGATCGTGTCCCCATCCTGCAAGACGACGGCGGAGAGCGGCGTGAGCTTCTCACCGTTCAGGTAGGTGCCGTTGCTGCTGTCTTCGTCGCGGATGGCGAAGTGATCGTCTTCGTCGAGGATGGTGCAGTGCAGCCGGCTGATGGGGCTGTCTTCCTCGTTGATATGAAAAAGCAGATCGGCGTGGCGCCGCGATCGCCCAAGCGCCGTCGTGCCGTAGACTTCATAGGATTTCGTCTGCGGCTCCTCGAAGCCTTCGACGGGGATCAGGTAGGCCCGGGCCACCAAGGAGCTCCGCCTGCCGGTGACGCGCTCGACGAAATCGACAATTCCCTCGCCCGCCTGATGGAGCGCGGGGCCCAGCTTCTGCCGGTTGATGAACAGGAAGACTGCCAGGCCGAGCGCGACGAGGGCGACGCCGATCGAAACGTAGATCAAGATGTTCTCGGGAAGATCGACCCCGAAGGGCTTGAACTCCACGGCCACCGTCACAGGCGTCGAGACGGCCTGAAGGCCGAGCTCGTCCTCGATCTGAACGACGAGCACGGCCGGCACCTGGGCCTCGGCCTGGTAGTTGCGGATGTCCCAGGTGATCTCGGCCCCGGCCTCGGTGATGCGGGGCTGCCCGGCGGGCAAATCGTTCACCAGAAGTCGTGCCGCTCGCAGCGTGCGCGGAACGCCATCCGGCCAGATCACCTGCGCCACAACCGTGACGAAATTCGGAACGGCCTCCTCGGGTGTGCTCGACCCGCCCATATCCAGCCGCGTGATCACGCTGCCGGGCCCGGGGGTGAGGATGCTCACCTGAGGCGACTGAACCGTCACCGAATACTGGGTCGTGGCCGTGAGCACGCCGGCCGAAGTGGTCAGATCTAGATTCACCTGCCTGGTGCCGGAGGACGATGAGGCGGAACGGTAGGTGAGGATCGACTGGCGCCGCAGCGAGATAACGTCGTTGAAGAGGGCCTCCATCCCGCTGATCTGGCTTGTGGCCATGAACTCTCCCATCGCCGCCTCGGCCAGGGGACGGAGAGCCTGCGACCAGTATTCCGTGTAGGCTTGGGTCGCCGGAGTCCGGATGAGAACCACGTAGATGGGCACGCCCAGGCCGAGCGCTCGCTCGGCGACGTCGGCGTAGTCGGCCAGGCTGCCGCCGCTGAATAGAACGATGGCGGCCAGCTTATCCTGGCCGGCGGTGGCGAACTCGATCTCGTCGAGGGCGCGCATCAACGCGGCGCGGGTGTAGGCACCGTGCTGCGGAGCGTAGCGATAGTCGGCCGTGGGCGCGTAGGCCTGAATGTGCTCCAACGCTGCTTGGCCGTCAACCGTGAGGGGGACCAGGATATTGGAATCGGGCCCCTCCTGCACGATCACACCCACTTCGTCGACCCCGGCGGACATCCACGGGCGCCCGGCCACATACCACTCGATGTTGTCGGCGGCGGAGGAGACGACCGTGGCGAACCGGATTCCGGTGCTCCCGTAGCCATCGCCAGGCTCGGCGACGAAGATCACCCGGACTCCGACTTCGCTCTGGGCGACGGAAGAGATCGGGAAGGGCACCCCGTCTTCCGACAACGCGAAGCTAGAGGCGAGCACGTCGACGGGATCCGCAGCGCTATCGACGGCCGCCACCTGCAGCCGCACCTCGGGGAACAGCTCGGTATCGATGTGTGTGATTCGCAGCGAGGCCGGCTCGGTCTGTGAGAAGGCAGGCGCGGCCTCCGCCAAGAGAAAGAGCGTCAGAGCCCCCAGCGTCAGGCGCAGCTGCCACAAGGTGTAACGGGAAGATGGACGGGTGATCAAGGTCTTCACACTCAACTCCAAGAGTCAACTATCGGCCGGCCTGGCTTCCTGTGAGTCCCAGACGAAGACCAGCGTCACGTCACCGAAGCGCACCTCGTCACCATCACGCAGCGCCACCCGCTCACCGGCATCGAGCCACTGCTCGTTGACCGCCGTGCCGTTGGTGCTGCGCAGATCCTCGAGGAGCCATTCGCCGTGCTGGAGGAAGATGCGGGCGTGACGCCGGGAGACGGACGGGGCTCCGGCCGAGTCGAGATCCGTGAGGTCGACGCCGAGGACGGTGCGAACGATTCCCGCCGCCGCGTCCACTCGCCCCACGACGACGGCCTTCCCGCGGAAGGGAAAGGTCTTGCTTTCGGAGGAGATGAAGCCCGGGCCGCCAAAGGGAGGAGGCCCCGCCCCGCCGACGACCTTCACGGAGATAGGCTTGACCATCAGGAGAAGCTGGTCGCCGTGGACAACCCCCGCGGCCTCGAGCGTGCGATCCGGGGAGAGCACCTCACCCGAGAGCTGGTGCTTCAGGACAAAACGGACGGGGATGTCGGGGTCGGGCAGATCCGGATGTTGGATCGCGTAGGCAATCGAGGGGGCCAGGCCGCGAATGGGAATATCGCCCGGGAGCTCCAGATCCCGATTCGAGCCTTTCCCGTCCGTAATCGTCACCACGACGGCAGCCATGCAACCTCAAAGGCGCGGCCCAGGGTCCCCCCGCCCCGGGGAAATTAGCCTGGTGGTAGATGAGGGAGGGCGTCGGGCCCCCATCTTACAATAGCTTCCAGCCGCTGGCAATTCGGAGCAATCCCCATTCCATCCCACCCGCCTCGTTGGCGGGGGTGAGGCATGGCTGCTGGAATTCCCACCTTCCAGGGCGAAAGCCCCGAAACGCCAACCACGCGCAAGGTATCACACCCAGAACCGACATGCAACGGCCCGGGGCCCGTGCTACTGAAACGACACGCCCCCGGAACGGCTTTTGCACACAGGAGGGGCCTTTAGGACCCAGCTCCTATGGTCGGAGGAGGGGTGAAAGTGGCCGCGTCTATTGATTTCCCACGGAACTATGCAAAAATGGGATTAGAAACCCGACCAGGCTGAAATGGAGGACACCCATGCCCGTCTTGAGAATTGATGTTGAAACCGTAGAAGCACTGGCCGCTCGCGTGAAAGCCGAACGAGACGGCACCGTGAACGACCTGCTTGGCCGCCTGCGGGCGATCAATGCAGAGCTGGATTCCGCGTGGGACGGGCCAGCCCAGTCGCAATTCCAGGCCACGTACGGCGACTGGATCACCCAGCTCGAGCGCTACAGCAACACGCTGAACAACGTCTATCAGTACCTGGTCAGCGTCGCTCAGAACTTCCGCGAGCTGGACGAGGCTGCCCGGCAGGCCGCGGCAGGTGCGGCGGCCGCCAACTAGCCGCAGACAACCTCACAACGTAGCTGGTAGCCCCCGCGCCCTCCCGGCGGGGGCTATTGATTCGCAGCCTGGGCCGGCCGTGTGGCCGCGCTCCGGACGGCTTCCACCCAGGCAGCGATGTCGGCTGGCAGGCCGGGCCGCTCAGCCGTCGCCTGAGGTGAGGCCACTTGAAGGACGATGGAGTCCGAGGGCCCGAACAGGACTGCGCGCCCTGCCGGAAGCGTCTTCCCTTTCAAGGAAGCAGGGACCTTGAGCCCGGCCATCATGGCGTCGGTGGCGTCGGTGGACTTCAGCCACAGCCCGCTTCGGGCGGCCTTGAACTGGCGGAGGATGTTGTCGCCGCCTGCCAGGAAGCTGGCAGGCGCAGCCAGCACGGTTGTGAGTGAGGTGTCCGGCCCTTTGCGGACGATCGCCTCCAGGCGCGTCATCGCCGCCGCCGAGATCCGGTTTGAGAGCAGGTGGTAGTCGTCAATCAGCAGGACGATCGCTTCCTTCTGCTTACTCGTGGCGTTCTTCTCCAGCGTCGCGGCACGAGCCTCGAGCGCGTCGAGCAGCGGCTCCATCTCACGCTCGGTCTGAGCGACGACCAGCGTGTGGGGGAGCCCTGCCAGGAGCGCAAGAGGAACCCGTTCCGTCCGGTTGGGTGCGATGATCGCCAGCATCAACTTGGATGGATGGTTGCACGCGGCCAGGCTGAGAGCCAGCGAGGCCAGCGCGGTCGTCTTGCCCCCCTCGGGCGAGCCGGAGACCAAGACATATGGCCCGCGCCGGGCCAGATCCAGGGCCACGGGCTTGAGGTGCAAGTCATCCAGCCCGATTACCGCCGCCGGCCCGGCGTTGATCGGCCAGCGCTGGAGGGCGTCGGCCGGCAAGACGTCGCCAAGGGCAACCTCGTCGACGAGGAGCCGCACCGCCGAAGGCCGCGGTCCTTTCCAGGCCCGGCTCATCTTCTTCCCGAGATCTTGCAGCGAGGCCAGCTGGCGATCCGGAGATCCCTTGGTGGGCAAGGCCACCTGAACCTCGACCGGCGGCTTGAGGCTCACGAATCCGCGGCCCGGCTGCGGATCGAAGGTGCTCAGGTCCGGCCGTGTGCCCAGGATCACGGCATACCACGTGGGATCGGTGAGGCGCAGGGTAATCCGCGAAGGGATCAAGTCGGATACGCGGGTGATCGGCAGCCTGTCGGAGGTGATGACGAAGTAGAGGCCGTAGGCGGCGCCTCCGCGCAGCAGCTGAGTCCATCCGGCAAGCTCGTCGACAAAGGCCTCCTGGAAGCCGGAGAAGTTGTTGATCAGCGTGATGATCGCCGGGAGCCCCTTGCCCTCCCCGGCCGCGCGCCGATACCCGGCGAGGCTGGCCGCACCGGCCAGGGCAAATCGTTCCTTGCGGTCTTCGAGCTCCCCGTCGAGAGTCGAGAGCAGGCGGCGAATCCGATCGGGCTCGCTGGCTGCGTAGACGCCGGCCACATGCGGAAACTTGGAGAAGGCCGCCTGGAGTTGATGCCCCCCAAAGTCGATCAGATGGAAATGGATGCTGTCGGGTGGGAAAGTGAGGGCCAGGCTCGTGATCAACGTCAGCGCGAGCGTCGTCCTGCCGGAGCCGGGGGCCCCGACGACGAGGAGATTGCCGTCTTGGGCAAGATCGAGCAGGAGAGGCGATTGGCGCTGCCGGGCGGGCTCATCGAGGAGGCCGATCGGCGCGGCCATGCCGTCGTCGGCGGAGGGCGGCGGCCAGACCGAACCATCCCACATCTTCAGGCCTGACCCGTCAAACAGTGATGATAGAGGCATCGAGGAGGGCAGCGGCGGCGGCCACGGGCTCGGGAGGCGCTTGATCCCCATCCGCTTGGCGGCCTTGCTCGCCTTCTCGACCAGGAGCTGGGCCTCGGTGCGCATCTCCCCCGGCTCGGACTGCGGCGCCGTCTCCTCTCCCACATCCAGGAGCGGGATGCGGCGGCCGTCCGGCCCCACCTCGGCCACGGTCACCCGGCGCGCCTCCAGCGCCTCCCCAGCGCGTCGCTGGAAGCCCGCCACACGCGCTACCTGAAAAAGGTCGAACTGCTCGTTGTTGCCCACCTGGAAGTAGGCCCTTCCCGGTGGCCGCGCCGGAAGCAGATAGGCATCCGGGCGCCCCAGGACGTTGCGGCTGTCTTCCGCCCTCTCGACGCGCAGGCAGGCCCGGAACTTCATGTTGGCGCGGATGCTGTCGTTCACCACGCCTTCCGGTTTCTGCATGGCGAGAATCAGGTGGACCCCGAGGGCACGCCCCTTCTGGGCGACGCTGACAAACTCCCGCAGGATGTCGGCCAGGTCGTTCTTGAAGTGCTCCTTGAGCTCGGCGAACTCATCGATGACGATGAAGAGGTAGGGGAACGGGTCGGTGTGGCCGAGGACGTGATACTTGTCGATATCGGCGACGTGGTAGCGCGTGAGCATCTCCTCGCGCCGGGACATTTCGCTGCGCAACGCCACCAGAGCGCGCCGCGTCTGCTTCCCGTCGAGGTCGGTGACGACGCCGACGGTGTGCGGGAGATCCTCCAGTACCGACATCGCCGTCCCGCCCTTGTAGTCCACCAGGACGAAATTGACCTGGTGGGGATGGTGATTGAGGGCGAGCCCGGCGAGGAGGCTGAGCAGGAGCTCCGACTTTCCGGAGCCCGTCGTGCCTGCGATCAGGCCGTGAGGCCCGTGCCCGCTTTGGCGGAGGGCATGCGTCAGCGGCCGGCGGCCGTGACGCATGCCGAGCGGGGTCTCGAGCGTCGGCGGCTTGCTGAGGGCCTCAAGCCAGCGGCTCTCCAGATCCACGTCTTCGAGATCGCCCATGCCCAACAGGTCAAGAAGGCGGATCTCATCCGGCAGGTCTTCCATGCCCGGTCCGCCGGTCGAGCGGATCGGCGCCAGCGATCGGGAGATCTTGTCGGCCAGGGCCATCTCGGTGAGGGCGGGCTCGAGGGTGCGAGGCGCCGACCGGTCGCCGGCTAGGAAGCTGGCCTTGCGGGGGTCGGCCACGTCGACGCGAGCGGCGCAGCGGTCAGGAACCTCCTGGGGGTTCGGGGCCAGCAGGATCGTGTAGGCTCCTAGAGCGGGGCCCTTGTCGAGCAGGTAGTGCATCGTCGCCTCGCCGCGGATGAGCTCCTGATCGGCAAGGAAGATGACGAGAGCGGTCCGGCCTGGGCCGGAGCCGTCGCCAGGGCGGACTTCTCTGGCTCGGAGCTTGTCCAGGAGGCCCGACACCAACAGGCGCGCGGAGGAAGGCTCGTAGGCCAGGACGCGGTCTACGCCGCCATCGAGGGCCCGCGCGTGCGGCAGCCACTTCAGCCAGTCCCATTCTTCGACGCGGTTGGCGGCGTAGACCGCGTAGATCTCCAAATCGGAGGGGGCATGCATCGCAGCCAGCGTGCAGAGCACGCTGCGCCCCAGGCCCTCACGCATGCTGCGAGGGCCGGTGATCGCCAGGGATCCCACGTCGCGCAGGCGGACGGTGATCGGCAGATCGGGAAGCGTAAGGAGTTGCTTGAGGCGATCGCGCGCCTCCAAGAGCTGCGCCGGGGCCAGCTCGGGGATCTCGACGCCGGGGAGACGCAGGCTGAAGGAGGCGGGGACGTCGCCGGTCCCTACGGAAACATCGAGGAAATCCGAATCGCCAGGGCGCCGCTCCCAGAGGCGTGAGCTCCCGCCTTCCAGCCAACTGCGGATGATCTTCGGGGTCGGATAGGTGAAGTCCAGCGCCTCGGCCTGACGTTTGCGGAGGGCGTTGATCTCTCCTTCCACTTCCTCCACCCGGCGGGAGTAGGCTTGCTCGATCTTCTCCCGGTCGAGAACGAACGTCTTGTCTAGTTGCTTCTGCCGTCCGATCATCACGAGGGGATAGATCAGGCTGGCCCCGGCGATCGCCAACGGGAAGATGATGTTGCCGTAGACGAAGGCCATGACGAACGCCATGACAAGGGCGCCGCTCGCGGGCGCGATGAGAAGCCAGGCTGGGATCTTGGTCGGCCGCGCCGGCGTGGGTGGATAGCCCGGAAGCCTCACCTCATCGGTGGGCAACGGGCGCCACTGGCGCTGACCGCGGGTGAACGTGGTGAGGCGTCGGCGCATGGGTCTGCCTGCCCACAATTCTAGGCCAAATCGCGGCCGTGGTGACGCGGTCTTTTCGGCCCCCCGCCAGGTGATTGCGGCGGGCCGAGATGCGTTCCGCGCGCCGCGGCGGCGCGTTGGTCGCCACAGATCCGCTATCCCAGAGTAGAGGCCTCTTCGGTCCCCGGCCCGCCTCCGGGGCGCCGGGACCTCCCAGGTCGCCAGGGTTCGTGAATTGCCCCACACATCCTAGCAGCGTCGATCCGAGAACTGCCTGATTGATGGTATAATTGCCCTAATCGTATACCCGGTTTAGCGTGCATTCATAGCCGTCAAACCCTCGTATGGGATTGGCGGCGATTCTTCTAGAATGCACACCCCCAAGGAGCTCAGAAGATGGAAGTGAAAGTGTATGTCGGCAACCTGGCGTATTCCACGACCGAGGACGAGTTGCGCTCCCTGTTCGCCCAGGCGGGGACGGTGGTGTCGGTCGCCTTGATCAAAGACCGAGACACGGGCCAATCGAAGGGCTTTGCCTTCGTGGAAATGAGCTCCCAGGTGGAAGCCCAGAAGGCCATCAGTACGCTGAACGGGCAAGCCTTGAACGGGCGCGATCTGACTGTGAACCTGGCCCGCCCGCGCGAAGAGCGCGGCGGATTCCGCGACTCACGGGGCGGCAGGGGTCGCTTCTAGAGGTAGCGAATGCCATTCGAAATCGACGATTGGCTTGTTCACCCACAGCACGGCGTTGGGCGCGTGGTCAAGCTCGAGAGAAGACAGTTCGGCGCGGGAGCTGCACGCCTCTATTATGAAATCTGCATGCCGAAAGGGACCATCTGGGTCCCGGTGAACGGGCCCGCAAGCGGCCTGCGCAGGCTGACGGCCAAGGGCGACCTGGCCCAATATCGTGGATTGCTGAAGGGGCGCCCAGCGGCCCTGGCCAAGGACCACCGGCAACGCCAAATCGACCTGGCCGAGCGGCTGAAAGACGGCAGCCTCCGGGCACGGTGCGAAGTCGTGCGCGACTTGTCCGCCCAGCGGTGGAACAAACCGCTGAACGAGAGCAATGCCATACTGCTGCGCGCTGCCCACGAGATGGTGGATGAAGAATGGGCAGCAGCGCAGGGGCTATCGCGGGCTGAGGCCGCCCAAGAGATCGATGCCTTGCTGATGGAAGGCAGGCAGACCTACAAGGAGTAGAGCGAGCGCGAGCAGACTATTCCTCGCCCAGAATCACCTCTCGGCTGCCATCGGGCTTGATGAGCAGCACCCGATCGAGGGTCCGGCCGGACGGCCCGAAATTGAGCGATATGCGGGAGCCATCGGCCAGATCATACGAGTAGCCGGTCACCCCCGAGCCGACTACTCGGTCTGGCGGGCCAATGATATCCGTGACCTGTTCGGGCGTCATTCCAAGCTCCAGGAACGCGAAATCCTCGAGAGTGCGCCCTGCTCCGGGGGTCACCGTACCCTCCCCTCTACCGCAGCCGGCGAGAAGGAAGGTGAGCGCGGCCAGCATCCCTATCTCAAGCATTCGTCTAAGGACTCGCCTCGGCCTCATCCCGTTCCTCCCCATCCCGGCCGACAACCAGCGGCCATGCCCTCGCTTCCCGTATCGCCTCTATGGCGCACGGCCCACACAGAAGTACCCTCCGAAATCCGAGTAGTTGAGGTCCCATCCCCTTGGGATGTAGTTCCGGTCTGCGGCAGCGGGATCCCAGATCACCTGGCCGGAGGCATCTACATCGGTCACCGGCGTCAGGCCCGATTTCCCGGACCATGTTCCATTGGGATTCTGGCGGTACCAATGGTAGTCCGGGTACTCGGGGTCGACCACAAGGGCGATCTTGTAGGATCCGGTGGGGCAAGCCTCGTCTCTGGCGACGTCCTCGAACAGGCGCCCAGAGGCCTCTGCATCGGCTCGCGCCAGCTCGATGATGCGGTTCACGCTGACATCGGCGGTTGTCATCTGATATCCGCTCATTTGCCCTGGCTGAAGGGTAGTCCCATGGGGGAGAGGACTGCGGTCGTCGAGGGCATACGCGTAGCAATTCGTGGAGCACTCAACGAGGGAGGCGTCGGGCCAAACGCATTGCCCATCGGCGTCGTTCCATAGGCCGGGCTCATATGCCGGCTCGGATCCCGAGAGGGGCACATCCCCCAGGACGAGGGGGGGCGCAACGGTCTCGCCGACGAGAGTGGGAATGGGCTCAGGCGTGAAGCAGGATGCCAGGAGCAGGGACAGCGCCAGGCCGAGCAGCACAGGCCGAGGAAAGACCCCCCGAAGAGGCATCGCAACCCCCGCAGGACCGTCACCCTAAAGGATACACCCAAGCACAGACCAACGCCACTCCTCCTCCGCGGCGAGCAATCTCCAACCTCTTGGCAGAGGGCGCATGTCCTCCGTTGAACCCCCTCCGCACCTCGACTATAATCCCCTCTCAGCCTGTGGAGGCCGAATGCCGAAGAAGAAACCCGCCGCGCCGTCGCGGCCGAAGTCGGGCGCCGAGATCCGCCAGGCCTTCCTCGATTTCTTCACCGAGACGGGCCATACGGTCGTTCCCTCCTCCTCCCTCGTCCCGGGCGGAGATCAGACCCTTCTCTTCACCAACGCCGGGATGGTCCAGTTTAAGGACGTCTTCCTCGGCCAGGACAAGCGGCCCTACCGCCGCGCCGTCACCGCCCAGCGCTGCATGCGCGTCTCGGGCAAGCACAACGATCTCGAAAACGTGGGCCCCTCACCGCGCCATCACACGTTCTTCGAGATGCTCGGCAACTTCTCCTTCGGCGATTACTTCAAGCGCGAGGCGATCCGCTACGCCTACGATTGCCTGACGCTTGTCTATGACCTCAAGCCCGACCAGCTCTACTACACCGTGCACGAGAGCGACGACGACGCGTTGCGAATCTGGCTTCGCGAGATCGGCGTCCCGCCCGAGCGCGTCGCCCGTATGGGCGATAAGACCAACTTCTGGCAAATGGCCGATACAGGCCCCTGCGGCCCTACCAGCGAGATCCACTACGACTTCCACCCCGAGCGCGGCGCCATCACGCCTGCCGACCTGCCCTACGCGCTCGACGTCAATCCTGATGACCGGTTCGTCGAGGTGTGGAACCTGGTCTTCATGCAGTTCAACCAGTCGGCCGATGGCTCGCGCACGCCGCTGCCCGCCCCGGGCGTCGACACCGGCATGGGCATGGAGCGGCTGACGATGATCGTCCAAGGCGCCGACAACTCCTATGCGACCGATCTCTTCACACCGATCATGGACCGCATCCAGACGCTCGCCAGCCACGGCGAGGCCGAGCGGCGAGAGCACCTCACCGCCTACCGCGTCATCGCCGACCACACCCGCGCCGCCACGTTCCTCATCGCCGACGGCGTCGTCCCCGGCAATACGGGCCGCAACTACGTCACGCGCATGGTCATCCGCCGCGCCGGCCGCTTCGGCTCTAAGGCGGGCTTCACCGAGCCCTTCCTGGCCAGGGTCGCCGAGACGGTGATCGACGAGTATGGCGGCGTCTATCCCGAGATCGTCCGGGCGCGCGCCGCCATCCTGCGCACGATCACCGACGAGGAGCGCCGCTTCCAACGCACCGTCGACATCGGCGTCTCCCACTTGATGGCTCTGCTCGAGGAAGCCCGCCGGGCGGAAAAGCCCATCCTCGGCGGCCAGCGGGCGTTCGATCTCTACGCCACCTACGGCCTTCCCCTCGAGATCACCCGCGACATCGCCCGCGAGCAGGGCGCCGACGTGGACGAGCCCGGGTTTCGGAAGGCGATGGAGAGCCATCGACTGGCCTCGGGCGCTGGGCAGGCGATGGGTGAGCTCGGCGGCGAGGCGGTCGACACCTACCGCGAGATCTTCGAGCGCCTGCGCGCCGAGGGAAAGATCGGCCCGGAGGGCGTCCGCAACGATCCGTACGGGTCCCTCGAGGTGGAAGGCCCCGTGCTCGCCCTAGTCAGCGACGGAACAATCGTCGAGACGGCCGAGCCGGGCCATGAGGTCGCCGTCGTCCTCCCGCACACGCCCTTCTACCTCGAGGCCGGCGGCCAGGTGAGCGATACGGGGACGATCGTCTCGGTGCAGGAGCCGCGCTGGGAGATCGCCGTCGAGGGCATCGCCCGCCCGGCGGCCGGGATCATCGCCCATCTCGGCCGCGTGGCGCGCGGCCGCCCTCGCCTAGGCGACGCCGCCCTGGCCGCCGTCGATGACCGCCGGCGTTGGGACATCATGCGCAACCACACCGCCACGCACCTACTCCACGCCGCGCTGCGCCTTGTCCTCGGCGAGCATGTCCGCCAGGCCGGCTCGCTTGTCGCGCCGGACCGGCTGCGCTTCGACTTCACGCACCATCAGGCCATGGCCCCCGAGGAGATCGAGCGCGTCGAGCAAATGGTCAATGACGAGATCCTCGGCAATCATCGGCTGGCGATCGTCGAGAGACCTCGCCAGGAGGCCGTCGCCGAAGGCGCGATGGCGCTCTTCGGCGAGACCTACGGCGAGAGGGTTCGCACGGTGAGCATCGGCGCGCCCGAGCGGTTCTCGTATGAGCTGTGCGGCGGCACGCACGTCACCGAGACCGGAGTGATCGGCCCCTTCCTCATCCTCAGCGAGGGCAGCGTCGCCGCCGGCGTGCGGCGCATCGAGGCTCTCACGGGCCGCGGCGCGCTCGCTCTCATCCAGGGGCGCCTCAAGATTCTGGAGCGCCTCGCGGCGCGCCTCGGCGCCGCTCCCGAGGCCGCCGAGGAGCGATTGCGCTCGCTCGAAGACGAACGCAATCAACTCGCCCGCGAGCTCGCCCGGCAGCGCGAGCGGCTCGCCTCCGCGGCGTACGAGAGCCTGAAGACCGAGAGCCTCTCCGGCTCGGCGCTCCTCCTCGGCACCATTCCCGACGCCGGCGCCGAGACGCTGCGCCGCCTCGCCGATCGCTTCCGCCAGGAGCATCCCTCCGGCGCGATCGTCCTCGCCTCGGCCAAGGAGGGCAGGCCTGTGATCATCTCGGCGGTGAGCGAGGACCTTGTGGCGCGTGGACTGCATGCCGGCGAGATCGTCAAAGCCGCGGCACAAGCCGTCGGCGGAGGTGGCGGCGGCAAGCCTACGCTGGCGCAGGCCGGCGGCAAAGATGCATCGCGCCTCCCCGAAGCCCTCGCTCTCGCACGCGAGTGGGTCCGTTCCCATCTGAAATAGATCCCGGCGGAGCGTGAAGACCCAGATCCTCCACCTCGATCCGCACGACGACCACGTCTCCGCCCGCGACAAGCTGGCTTGGGCGCAGGCCGGGCGCGTCGTCCTCGTCTGGCCGAAGGAGGGCCGCCCCCTCACCCGCCGCCTCGATCTTGTCCTCCTGGAGCGCCGCGCCCGCGCCTTGGGCGCGCAGCTCGGCCTCGTCACGCTCGATCCCGAAATCCGCGAGCACGCGCGCGATCTCGGAATCCCCGTGTTTGACAACCCCGACCGTATCCCGGAAGAGGGTTGGAGCCGTCGTCGGCGCCGCCCGTTGCCGCTGGCACAGCGAAGCCGGGCCGCGCCCGCGGATCTCTCCACGCTTCGGCCTCCGCGCCTCAGCCGCGCGTTGTCTCAGCCCTACCGCACGATCGTCTTCAGCATCCCCATCCTTGCCTTACTCGCCGTCGCCGCCTCGCTGCTCCCTTCGGCGGTGATCACCGTCTGGCCGACGACGGTCTCTCGCGCCGCCGTCTTCACCTTCTGGCTCGATCCGGCCGCGGATGCGCCCCGCGCCGATGGTCGAGTCCCGGCCGCAACCGTGACGGGGTCGCTCCGGGGAGAGATCCGTGTGACCACGACCGGCGAGGTGACGATCGATAGCACGGCCGCGCAGGGGGAGGTCGTGCTTGCGAATCTCACTTTCAGCCGAGTCGAGATCCCTGCCGAGACCGGCCTGCGAGCCACGAATTCCGGCAATGCCCGTTTCGTCACGCTTCAAGATGTGGCGCTGGAGGCCGGGGAGGAGGCCGTCGTTGAGGTGAGAGCTGCGGCGCCCGGCGTTGCAGGCAACGTCCCGGCGGGCGCCATCGACGCCGTGGAAGGGCCGGCGGCGTTCCTCGTCGAGGTGAGCAACCCGGAGCCCACGACCGGCGGCGCAGTGAGCGAGCGGCCCGCCGTCGCGGCGGCCGATCGGTCGCGCGCGCTGCGAGAGCTCACAGCCCAGCTACTTGGCCGGGCCGGGGCGGAGCTCGAGGCCTCCCTCGAGCCGGGCGAGAGGCTGGCGATGGCTAGCCTGCGCACGGTGCGCGAGGCCGAGCGCACCTACGACCGGGAAGTCGGCGAGCCGGCCGATAGCCTCCAGCTCACCCTCGAGATAGACGTGACGGCGTACGCCTACAGGCCCGACGACCTGGATGCGGCGGCAGCGCTGGTTGCCGCCGAGCAAGCGGAAATGCTCGAATTGGTGCCGGGGTCGATGGAGTTGCAGATCGATGGAGATTTCATTGAGGCGTCCCCCGGACGATACAGCGCCGCGCAGATCGTTCACTGGCAAGCGTACGAGCCCCCCGAATTCGGCGCGCTGGAACGCGGCCTGGCCGGGCTTCCTCAGCGCGAAGCCGCTGAACAGATCTCTGCCGCCCTCGACCTGCCTCGCCTCCCCGCGATCCGGCTCTCCCCGCCGTGGTTTCCGTGGCTTCCTTGGCTACCCGGCCGCATCGACTTTCGCCTCGCCTGGGAGGCGGGCTAATGCCTCGCATCCTCGCTGTCGATCCAGGGGAAGCGCGCCTCGGACTGGCCGTCAGCGACCCCACCGGGACGATCGCCCGCCCTCTTCGGATCCTCCGCCACGTCTCCCGCGCCGCGGACGCCGCTGAGATCCTTGCCCGTGCCCAAGAAGAGAGCGCCGAGAAGATCATCGTTGGCCTGGCGCTCGACCAGGACGGCAACCTCGGCCCTCAGGCCCGTCGCGCTCTGCGCCTCGTCGAAGCCCTGCGCGCCTCCTCGGTGCTACCCATCGAGACCTGGGACGAGAGCGGCTCGACGCTCGCCGCCGGCCCGTCGCGCCACGCCTCCCAACCGGACGATGCCCGCGCCGCCTCCGTCATCCTCCAGGATTACCTCGATGCACACAGACCGGCCTAGCCGAGGTTGCATCTCCCCTGAATGCGCTGCGAGGGATGGCTATGCGCAATAGGCGCCTGGGTTGCTTCCGGCTCGCTGCCCTGGGCCTGCTCGTTCTTGCCGGGTGCGCTGTCCTCGGCCTAGCAGCCTCCGCCGCCCTCGGCCTTCCCACTCTCGCCGAAGCGAGCCTCGGAGCCCCCTCGCCACGCCTGGATGTGGTCCAGCGCTCACTGCTCGCAGCCTACCTCCTCGCCCGAGCCCCATCTCTCGACGCCCCTGCGGGAGCCCCGGATGCCGTGATCGATCTCGAGGTCGAGGAAGGCGCCACAGCCGCTTCCGTCATCGATCGGCTCCAGGCCGCCGGGATCGTACGCGAGGGCTTTCTTCTCCGCATCTACCTCCGCTACCGCGGGCTGGACGTCGGCGTCCAGGCGGGGCGCTATGCCCTGGGCGGTTCAATGACCGTCCGTCAGATTGCCGAGGCGCTCCAGAGCGCCCGCGACCTCGAGATCGTCTTCACCGTCCCCGAAGGTTGGCGGCGGGAGGAGATCGCCGCCGTGGTCCCCGCCGCCGGCTTCGGATTCGCTCCTGAGGACTTCCTCGCGGCAACGAGCAGCGCCGTGGGATACCCGATCGCCGTCGAGGTGCCCCCACCCGCCTCGCTCGAGGGCTACCTCTTCCCCGACACGTACCGCCTCCGTCCGGATGCTACGGCGGCTGAACTGGCGCTCGCAATGGTCGAGAACTTCGAGCGCCGGGTCGACCCCGGCTTTCGCTCCGCCTACGCCGGGCGCGGGCTGACACTGCATGAGGCGGTCACGCTGGCCTCAATCGTCGAGCGCGAGGCGGTCGTGGCCGAAGAGCGGGCACTGATCGCCTCGGTCTTCCTGAACCGCCTTGCCGCCGGGATGCTCCTCGAGGCGGACCCGACCGTCCAGTACGCCTTCGGGCTGCAACCGGATGGCGCCTGGTGGAGGTCACCTCTCACACTCGAAGACCTGGCGATCGACACGCCCTACAACACCTACCGGGTCCCCGGCCTGCCCCCGGGCCCGATCGCCAATCCGGGCCTTTCCTCGCTGCAAGCCGTGGCCGCCCCGGCTGAGACGCCCTACC
>Ga0209751_10002869_pt1 | contig 16977 bp, 16 predicted proteins | sample RifCSP13_1_FD_184019 | JGI IMG/M metagenome (GOLD analysis project Ga0209751, IMG submission 184019) | Soil microbial communities from Rifle, Colorado - Rifle CSP2_sed 13_1 (SPAdes) (version 2) | ecosystem: Environmental > Terrestrial > Deep subsurface > Rock core/Sediment | place: Rifle... | reverse complement strand
CAGTGTTGTCGGCCGGAGCAGTCCGGCCCGGATCCCCTGCCGGCGGGCCTGCCGCACCGCCGCCCGGGCCGCGCGGGCCACGATACCGAAGGCCACCACGGCGATCTCGGCATCATCCATCAGCCATGTCTCGCAGCGGACGATCTCATCGCGATGGACCAGGAGCTTCTGCTGCAGCCGGTGATGCATCGCGGCGACGACCGCGGGATCCTGCGCGGGAAAGCCGCGGTCGTCGTGCGCCAATCCGGTGACGTGAAAGCGGTGGCCAGCACCGAACACGGCCAGCGGGGCCACTTCACCGTTCGCCGCCGCGTAGGGCCGATACGGCCCCGGGCCGGGCGCCGGGCGCGCGACCACCGGCACGCGGTCGGGCAGATCGACCCGCTCACGCAGGTGGGCGATCACCTCGTCGTAGAGCAGGATGACCGGTGTGCGAAACCGCTCCGCGTGGGCGAAGGCCGCCACCGTCTGATCAAACACCTCGCGCGCGGACGCGGGCGCGAGGACGATGATGGGGTGATCGCCGTGCGTTCCCCAGCGGGCCTGCTGGACGTCCCCCTGTGCCGGCGCGGTGGGCAGCCCCGTGCTGGGGCCGCCGCGCATGACGTTGACGATGACGCAGGGAATCTCGGTCGCGGCAGCAAACCCGATGTGCTCCTGCATCAAAGAGAAGCCGGGGCCGCTGGTGGCCGTCATCGCCTTCATGCCTCCCAGGGCCGCGCCCAGGCAGGCGGCGAGCGAGGCGATCTCGTCTTCCATCTGCACGAAAATCCCTCCCGCCGCGGGGAGGAGCTCCGCCAGGGTCTCGGCGATCTCCGAGGAGGGCGTGATGGGATAGCCGGCATAGAAGCGGCACCCGGCGGCCAGGGCCCCCAGTGCGCAGGCCTCGTTCCCCAGGAGGAGGCGGACCTCACCCACCGACCCGCACCTTCTGCTCGCGGACGGTGATGGCAAAGTCCGGACAGAGCCACTCGCACAATCGGCAGCCGCTGCACGCCTCCGGAGCCGCCACACGGACGATCCCAGCCGCATCCAGCCGCAGGCAGTCCTCCGGGCAGATGCGCACACAGATGTCGCAGCCCTTGCACCAGGCCTCCACGATATCGAGGTGGAAGCGGCGCTGCTCGCGGCGCCGCGGCACGTGCGGAGCGCCCCGATCCACGGCGCGCACCGGCTCGACCGATCGGCCCGCCTCAAACGCCCGCAGGTTTCCCTCCACCGACGCCGCGGGCACCAGGCGACGGATCGCCGCCTCCCAAGTATCCGGCGAGAACTCCAGGCGGGTGGAGAGGGTGCCCAGCAGGACCACGTTGGCCGCCCGCGCGACGCCGGCCGCCTTGGCCAGGGCCCGCGCCTCCACCAGGTAGACCTCGTGCCCGCTGGCCCGGAAGGGCGCCAGGTCCAGCGGCGGATAGACGCTGGCCCAGGTGCGGCGGTCGCCGCAGGCAGCGGGGGGCACGACCTGCGCCGCGTCCACGATGACCGCGCCGCCTGCCCGGAGGAAGGATGCCCAGCGCAGCGCCTCCGCCCACTCCAGCGACACCAGCACGTCACCCTGCCCTTCCTCGATCAGCGGGCTGTGCACCTGGGGGCCGTAGCGCACGTGGCTGTAGACGATACCGCCGCGCTGAGCCATGCCGTGGACCTCGCTCTTCTTCACGGCGAGACCCTGGCTCAGGCAGACCGCCGCCAGCACTTCGCTGGCCAGCAGGACCCCCTGCCCGCCGACGCCGACGATGAGCACGCCGCTGCTGCTCATGAGGTCACCCGGGCCGTGGTCGGACGGATGGCGTCTGCCGGGCAGAGCTGCGCGCAGACGGTGCACCCGGTACAGGCGATGCCGTCGATCGTCACCTTGGGGCGCCCCTCCCACAACTCGTCTGTCCAGGTGATGGCCGGGCAGCCCAGGTTCATGCACAGCTGACAGGCCGTGCACGCCTCGGCGACGACGAAGTACGGGATGTCCCGGATCTTCACCGGAGCTTCGACACAGGGGCGGTTGGTGATGAGCACGGCGACCCCGTCGTGCGCCAGCGCCTCCTCCACCGCCAGGTAGGTGGCGCCGAGATCGTATGGATCCACGCTGGCCACGTGTTCGACGCCCAGCGCCGTGCAGAGGGCGGCGAGGTCGACGGCCGGCGCGGCTTCCCCGCGGATACTCTGCCCGGTGCCCGGATGGGGCTGCCCGCCGGTCATGGCGGTGGTGCCGTTGTTGAGGATGAGGACGACGATGCGCGCCCGGTTGTAGACCGCATCCAGCAGCGCCGGAATCCCCGCGTGCAGGAAGGTGGAGTCGCCGATCGCGGCCGCTACCGGGGCGTTCAGGCCGCTCTTCGCCAGGCCGATAGCCATGCCGATGCTGCAGCCCATGGCCACACAGGTATCCATGGCGCGCAGCGGCGGCAGCGCGGCCAGGGTGTAGCAGCCGATGTCCCCACAGATCACCGCGCCCAGCTTGCGCAGGGCGAGCAGCGGCAACACGTGCGGGCATCCCGGGCAGAGGACCGGCGGGCGGGGCATCGCTTCCGGCGCAAGAGCGGGCGCTTCCGCCGGCAGGACGCCCGCCGCGGCGAAGCCCGCCCGGACCAGTCGCGGACTCAACTCCCCCACCCGCGGCCAGAAGGCCTTGCCTGCCACGGCAACCCCGTTCGCGCGCAGCATCTCCTCGAGAAACGGCTCCAGTTCCTCGACGACGAAGATGCGGTCGACCGCAGCGGCAAAGGCGCGGACGCGGTCCAGCGGCAGCGGATAGGTGAGGTTCAGCTTCAACACGCTGGCGTTCGGCAGGACCTCCCGGACATAGTGGTAGGCGATACCGCTGGTGATCACGCCGACGCTGCGGTCCCGCAGTTCCGTGGCCGCGAAGTCCGGATCGTCCACCGCGGCGATGCGCGCCAGGCGGTCCAACACGACAGGATGGCGCGCCCGGGCGTAGGCAGGAAGCATGACGTACTTGCGGGGATCAGGGACGAATCCACCCATCGGCAGACGCAAGGGCTCCTCCGCCATGACCACGCTGCGCGTGTGCGCGCTGCGCGTCGTGATCCGCACCAGCACTGGAACGTCGTACCGCGCGCTCAGGTCGAAGGCGAGACGAGTGAACCGCCGGGCCTCCTCGCTGTCGGCGGGTTCCAGCATGGGGATGCCGGCGAAGCGGGCGTAGAAGCGGTTGTCCTGCTCGTTCTGGGAGCTGTGCATCCCCGGATCGTCGGCGGAGACAATCACCAGGGCGCCGCCGACGCCGGTGTAGGCGGCGGTCATCAGGGTGTCCGCCGCCACGTTCAGCCCGACGTGCTTCATGGCGCACAGCGCCCGCGCTCCGGAGAGCGCCGCCCCCAGGGCCACGTCCAGCGCCACCTTCTCGTTGGCCGACCACTGCACCGTGATCTCGGGGAACCGGGCCAAGGCCTCGATGATCTCCGTGCTGGGCGTGCCCGGGTAGCCGGTGGCCAGGTGCACGCCGGCCTCGTAGGCGCCCCGGGCGATCCCTTCGTCGCCGGAGAGGAGGAGGCGCGCGGCTGGCGCGGCTTCGATCATGACACCGCCCGCCGCGCGTGGGCGAAGACCAGCGCAGAGATCTCCTCGTCGCGCAGGACCCGGTTGCTGGCTTTGGCCGCATCCAGAATCGCCTCCACCAGCGCCGGTGTGGGATCCAACTGCCGCTGGCGGAGCCAGAAGATGACATTGGCCTGCCCACTCATCGGCCCGATGGAGATCACCTGCTGGCGGCCCACCTCTTCTGCGGGGACCCCGCTGTAGATCCGGTTGGCCAGCCAGTGGTGCCCCTTGCGGAAGGCCTTCAGGATCGCCGCCGCGTGCACACCCGTGCTCGTCTCGAAGGCGTCCTTGCCCAGCACCGGATAGTTGGGCGGGATGGGAATCCCCACGGCCTGGGCCACGGTGCTGCAGTACCGGGGCAGCGCGGAGAGGTCGCCGTCCCGCCACCCCAGCAACTTCAGGTTCACCAGCAGCAGGTCCATCGCGGTGTTGCCGACCCGCTCGCCGATCCCCAACGCGCAGGCGTGCACGCGGTCGACGCCGGCCTCGATGGCGGCCAGGGAATTGAGCAGATCCAGGCCGCGATCGCGGTGCCCGTGCCAGTCGATCTTCACGTCTTCGCCCGCCGCCGCGACCGCGCGCCGCATGAACCGCACCAGCCGCCGCACTCCCCACGGGGTGGCATGACCCACCGTGTCGGCCAGGCAGATCCGCCGGGCGCCGGCCTCGATAGCCGCGCAGTACAGGCGGCGCAGGTGCCCCGGACGGGCCCGCGTCGTGTCCTCCGTGACGTACATCACCTCCAGACCGAGGCGCCGGGCCAGCGTCACCGCCTGCTCAGTGGTCCGCAGGAGGAAGTCGAGGTCCCACCCCTCAGCGTACTGGCGGATGGGGCTACTGCCGACAAAGAGGGCCGCATCGATGGCGACCCCGGCGCGATCCTGGGCTTCGGCGATGGGGCGGATGTCCGCCTCCGTGGTGCGGCCGGCGCAGTTCAGCCGAAGCGGCAGACGGGCGTGCGAGACCTCCTGGGCCAGGGTCACCACGTCGTCCAGGGCGCGCGGACCGGCGCCGGGATAGCCGATGTCGGCGCTCTCGATCCCCAACTCCGCCATTAGATGAAGGATCTCGCACTTGGTTTCCACGGGCGGATGGAGGACCGACGGACTCTGCAGTCCGTCGCGCAGCGTCTCGTCGTTGAGCTCAAATGGTCGGGCCGCCCGGGGCGCCCCCCGCCCGCAATTCCAGTCGTAGATCCAGCGGCGGCCGCCGCGGTTCGTCCCCATGGATCACGCCTCCTGCAGTTGCCGCCTGTCCAACACCCGCAGCGCCTTTCCCTCGCTGCGCGGGAGCTGCTTGGGCGAGCCCGTGGTCCCCGAGGAGCAGTGCAGTTCCACGGGTTCCTCCGGGGCGACCGCCAACAGACCGAACGGATAGAGGCGGCGCAGGTCGCTTTTAGTGGTGCAGGGCAGTTGCGCTAGGTCGTCGAGCGAGGTGATGGCATCGGGGTGGAGTCCGCGCGCATCGAACATCTCCCGGTAGAACGGGAGCCGCGCGTAGACGCGGGCCGCGACGGTGCGCAGGCGCTCCAGTTGCAGCCGGCGCAGGGCCGGCCGGTCCATCCGTTCGTGCTCAGGCTCCCAGATCATCGATCCACCCGCGGCCCGCGCCCTGGCTCTCGGCGAGCCGGCGCAGCATGGGCAGCACGCCGCCCGCGGCCAGCAATTCTCGCATCATCTCGGGCAGCGGGCTCGCCTGCAGGACGGTCCTTGTGCGCTCGTTGGTGACGCGGCCGGTGGCGAGGTCAACCTGCACAGGGTCGCCCTGCGCAAACGCCGCCGTGACCCCGGGACAGACCAGCACGGGGAGGCCGATGGCGACCGCGTTGCGCAGGAAGATGCGGGCCAGGGACTCGGCGACCACGCAGCCGACCCCCAGCGCCTTCAAGGCCTCCGGAGCATGCTCCCGGCTGCTGCCGCAGCCGAAGTTGGTGCCGGCGATGAGCACGTCCCCCCGGCGGACCTCGTCGGCGAAGCGGGGGTTGACCGCCTCCAGCGTGTGTCGCACGCGCTCCGCCAGGGGCGCAACGGCATAAGCCCCCGGTGCCAGCAGATCAGTGTTGATGTCGTCGCCGAACAGCCAGGCCCGGCCGCGGATCATTCCGGCGGGGGGAGTGTCAGCGGAAGGCATAACGGAGGCTCCTTTCCACCCGGCGCGGATCGGTGATGCGGCCATACAGCGCGCTGGCCGCGACGGTGGCCGGGGAGGCCAGATAGATCTCCGCCTCGGGGCTGCCCATCCGGCCGGCGAAGTTCCGGTTGTGCGTCCCGATGCAGCGCTCGCCCGGGGCCAGCAGGCCCTGGTGGCCGCCGAAGCACGGCCCACACCCCGGCGGCAGCAGCACGGCGCCGGCGTCCAGGAGCGTGGACAGGATGCCGCGCTCCATCGCCTCTTGCTCGACGGCGCGCGACGCCGGGGCCACGATCAGCCTCGTGTGGGGGTGGACGTGGCGCCCCGCCAGGTACTCCGCCGCGACCTGCAGGTCTTCCACCCGTCCGTTGGTGCACGAGCCGATGAAAGCCTGATCAATGGGCAGGTCCTCCACCGCTGAGACAGGCTGCACGCGATCGACCGAGTGGGGCAGAGAGACCTGAGGCTCCAGGTCCGTGAGGTCGATGACCAGGGTTTCGGCATACGTGGCGTCCGCGTCGGCGCTGAAGGCGGTGGCCTCGACGCCCCGGATCGCCAGGTACTCCATCGTCACGGCATCGGCGGGGAAGAGACCGAACTTGGCGCCGAGCTCCACCGCCATGTTCGCCATCGTGAGCCGGCCGCCGACCCCCACCGCCGGCAGCGCCGGTCCGCCGAACTCCAACGCCCGGTATTGCGCCCCATCGGCTCCCATACGACCGGCCAGGTGGAGGATGGCGTCCTTCCACCCCACGCCACTGCCCAGCGTGCCGCGCAGCAGGATGCGGATCGTCTCGGGGACGCGGAACCACAGCCGGCCCGTCGCCAGGACGTAGGCCATCTCGGTCGATCCGATTCCCGTCGCCGCTGCCCCCAGAGCCCCGTGGGTGGTCGTGTGGGAGTCCGTGCCGACCAGCAGCATCCCCGGACGGACGTGACCGCGCTCCCCCAGCAATTGATGGCAGATCCCGGTGCCGCAGTCGTAGAAGTGGGTGAGGCCGAAGTCGGTGACGTCGCGACGGATCTGCTGGTGGACCCGGGCCGCGGCTTCAGTCGGTGGAGGGACCAGGTGGTCGATGACCGCCACGAGCCGCGTGCGGTCCCACACCTGGGAAAACCCGGCCGAGCGAAGCAGGGCGAAGACCGTCGCGGCGAAGATATCGTGCACCATGGCCAGGTCGACGTCGGCGACCACGAATTCGCCCGGGGCCACCGTGGGGCGACCCGCCGCGCGGGCGAGGATCTTCTCGGCCATGGTCATCGCCATCCGCGCACCTCCCTGGGCAGTGGGGCGGGGAAAATCGTCCGACCGGTCGGTTGGCTGCATCGTATGGCCCGCAGGAGCCAGCAACAATGAAGCATCCGCACCATTCGCCTGGTGCGGATGCTTCATTTCCGCAGGACGGAAAGCTTAGGAACCGGGTGGAGAGCCGCGCAGGGCGATGGCCACGGCCTCGGCCCGCGAGGTGGCGCCGAGTTTGCGCAGGATGTGCTGCACATGATTGCGCGCGGTGAGCCGCGAGATAAACAGGGCCCCGGCGATCTCCCTGGTGTCCGCCCCTCTGGCGAGCAGCTGGAGGACCTCGAGCTCCCGCCGCGTGAGCGCCGCCAAGGGGGACGCCGAACCCTCCGGCGGACGCACGCGACCGGCGAGGATGGCCTCCGCCAGGCGCTCCCGCGCCCGCGCCTCACTGACATCCCGGAAGAGGTGCACGATGCCGGCGCGCCCGGGCAGCACGAGCGTGGAGAAGTTGATCCAGCGCGGCTCCCCACCCCGGGCCGCCACCACCATGTCCCGGTTGGCCACCCGCTCGCCCCGCTGGGTCATCACCAGCAGCGGGCAGCGGGGACCGCAGAGGAGGTTCCCCGCGGCGTCGCGGCCGCAGAAGACCTCATGGCAGCGCCGGCCCACAACCTCCGACGGCGCGTAGCCCAACAGCCCCTCGGCCGCGGCGTTCCAGAACAGGATGCGCTGCGCCGCATCGACGACGAAGGCGCCGTCGCCGGTAGCGTTCAGCACCTCGGCGATCAGCGCCATGGTCTGTTTCCGATCGACCGCCACGACGCTCACCTCGCCGTCACGCATTCGCCGGGGATGCGACCGCCGCCCGCCGCCGCAGCCCCAGCAGGGCGGCACCCAGGGCGGGCACGAACTCCGGGCTCTCCGGGACCCGAACCCCCGCCCCCAGCGTCTGCTCCAGGGCCTGCACCATCCCCGCCTGCACTGCCACCCCGCCGACGAAAGCGACGTCGCCGGCCAGCTTCACGCGCCTCAGCAGCGCGAGGGCGCGCCCGGCCAGGGATCGGTGGATTCCGCCCACGATATCCTCGGTGGAGACCCCTTCGGTCAGGTGGTTGATGATCTCCGTTTCGGCCAGGACGGCGCAGATGCTGCTGATAGACTGCGGAGCGCCGGCGTGCAGGGAGAGGCGACCCAACTCCTCCAGGGACACCTCCAGGTAGCGCGCGGCGCGTTCCAGGAAGCCGCCCGCGCCCGCGGCACACTTGTCGTTGGTGGCGAACTCGGCCACGTGCCCGTCCTCGGTCACCCGGATCGCCCGCGTGCTCTGGAAGCCAATCTCCAGGACGAACCTCGTCGCCGGAAAGAGGAAGACGGCCCCGTGGGCGGCGCAGGTGATGTCGGTGATCTGAATGTCGCGGAACGGTACGTTGTGCCGGCCGAACCCGGTGGTGGCGATGTACGAGACCGCGCCGTCGGCCAGGCCGGCGGCGCTCAACGCCCGCGTCAGGGCCTCGCGGGCCACCGCGGGGAAATCCGGCCGAGTGCGCACGGAAGCGCGCGCCACCACGTCGCGCTGCTCGTCCAGTAGCACGGCCTTGGTGAAGCGGGAGCCCAGGTCAACCCCCGCGACGAGTCCCATTAGATCCTCCCAACGAGATGGGGGCCACCATGTGCTCGGCGCGCTCCAGGGCCAGGAACGCGGCGCCCAGCGCACCCATGTAGTGCGCCTCCGCGCAGACGTTGAGCGGATGGCCGAGCTTCTCCTCCAGCGCCCGCACCATGCCCACGTTTCGGCTGACCCCGCCGGTGAAGGTGATCTCCTGCTCCAGGCCGACGCGGCGCACCAGGGAAATGGTCCGGGCCGCGATGGCGCTGTGGACGCCGGCCAGGATGTCTTCCACCCGCTTGCCCTGCGCCAAGTAGGCCATGATGTCCGACTCGACGAACACGGTGCACACGGTGGAGAGACGCACGGGATTCCGGCCCTGCCGCGAGAGCGGTCCGATGGTGTCCAGGGAGAGCCCCAGCACGTCGGCGGCGTTGGCCAGGAACCGTCCCGTGCCCGCGGCGCACTTATCGTTCATGACGAAGTCGGCTACCTCGCCGTGCGGGCCGATCTTGATCCCCTTGGCATCCTGGCCGCCCATGTCGATGACGGTGCGCGTGGCCGGGAAGAAGGAGATCGCTCCCTTGGCGTGGCAGGTGATCTCGGTGACTTGGGCATCACCGAAGGTCACCTTGAACCGGCCGTATCCCGTGCCGATGACGTAGACGATCTCCTCCCGATCGAGCCCCGCCTCCCGCAGCGCCTCCCCGAAGCCGCGCTCGGCGGCGCGGCCGATGTTGGCGCCCGTATCCACCAGACTGCGGCCGACGATCCCCCGCTCATCGTCCAGGATGACGGCCTTGGTCTGGGTGGAACCGACGTCGACGCCGGCGACGTATCTCACCGCGGCGCCTCCACGGCGGTCAGCTTCCGATGTTCCAGCGCCTCGAAGAAGGCGTCGATGCGGTTGCGCATCTGGGCTTCCGAGAAATAGCGCGGGTCCTCCAGGTCGGACTCCACCAGGAGAGTCGGCACGCCCAGGTCCCTGGTGAAATACTCGCGCATGTCGCCCTGCCCGGCACTGAACAGCCGGCAACTCTTCACCGAGTGGATGACCAGCGCATCCGCGTTCCACTCCTCCACGTAGCGGCGGATCTGCGCGTACCGCCGCAAGAGGTCGCGGTTGGTGAGGTTCCAAAAGAGCATGTGCATGGCGATGCTCTCCAGCGGCCGCTGCGGATCGTGCGCGAAGCCGAACTCCCACAGCCCGCCGACAGTGGAGTAAGTGGAAGCGACGGCGACGGCACCCCACCGGGAGAACAGGTCCCGGAAGGCCCGCAGGTAGGGCCAGGGCGGCGGGCCTTCGATGACGAAGCGAAACCGCTCCTCCGGCAGCGGGCCCAGGCCCAGCTCGGTCCGTTCCTGCACCTCCCGGTAGGCCTCTTCGAAGAACTGCAGCCCCTCCTCTGTCCCCCGCAGGCAGTACAGCGGGCCCATCAGGGTGACCGCATCGAAGTAGGCGTCCAGCGGACAGGGGACGTGCTTCGTCAGATGCTTGATCTGCGCCCAGAGTTCGCCGGTGCGGGCGGAGAGGGCGCAGATGTGACGCAGGTACTCCCAGTCGAGCCTCCGGCCCGTGAGGCGCTCGCAGACGGCGATCAGTTCGTGCAGTTGCGCGATCACGTACTCCACATCCTCCGGCCGCGGCCCGGCCGGATCACGCACGAAGGGGATGTCTAGAGTGAAGATCTCCGCCTGCGTATACTCCCGCAGGTGTTCGAACCAGTTCAGGTAGACGTTGCACCCGACGTAGTTGCACAGGATCAGCGACGGCTCGGGGATGGTGCCGAACGGGGCGGCGCGGCCGCTGAAGAAGAGGCCGACATCCGCCTTCACGTAGGCGCAGTTGTCCACCGAGTAGCCCAGCTCTTCCGCCTTCAGGATGTAGGGGAGCGCCTGCTTCTTCACGGCGATCTGCAGGGCGTTGACCTCGGGATAGACTGGCAGCATCCCGAAGGCCCGCACCAGCTCCACGGGGTTGCCGCTGATGAGCATGTACGCCGCCGGCGGACTCCCCTCCGCCGCGGCCTGCGTCAGGGCGTCGAAGTAGCGACCCATCAACTGCTTCTGCAGCAGGTGAATGCGACCCTGATAGCTCGTCTTGGGCGGATCGGTCACGGCCGGCCTCCCGGGTTACCGGAACAGCATCGACTCCACAAAGGTCTCCACCTCGCCCCGCACCCGATCGAAGATCCACATCTTTTCCTCGAACTCCACGAGGAGGTGCGGGATGCCGGCCTCCTCCAGGGCGCGGCGGTACAGCGCGTAGTCAAACAGGGCGGGCTCGCAGAATTTGGCGCAGAGGAAGATCACCGCGTCCGCCCCCAGGGCCTGCGCCCGCTGGATCAGGTGACCCGCCTTCGACTCCCGCACATCATGCTTCGTACCGCAGTACACGCTGCGGTCAATGTAGCTCGTGGCCAGCGCTTCCACCGGATCGCCGTCTTCGGGCACGTCGCCGGTAAACCACCGCCACCCGAGGAGGAAGTCGTCGTCGAGCAGATAGCAGCCGGCCTCCTCAATACAGGCGATGAGCTCAAGCGGCGGCTGCTCGCAGAACGCCCCCTCCACGAGCACGCGGATGCGGTCCTGCCGCTTGGCCGACCGGGCGGGGATCTGGACGAGCGCCTCCTCCAACAGCGGCAGGTGCTCCTCCACCGGCATCAGCGTGCCGGCCTGGACGAGGGCGTAGGACGCGGCGGCGGACAGCCTCTCCGGAGCGGTGCGCCGGAGGTCGTAGAGGGCCCGCACGTTGCGGCGCCAGCGATTGTAGAGCGCGATGCTGTTGCGGAGCGCGGCGTCGTCGGCGGGCCGGCCGGCCAGCTCCTGGACCACGGCGCGGATCCGCCGCAGCTCTGCGGTGAGATAGGCGGTTGCATGTGGGGAGGCCAGGTTCTGCGGGAAGTGCACATACTCGACGCGCAGGTGGGGGAAGTTGCGGACGAAGACGCTGGCCAGGTTGCGCGCCGGATCGCAGATCGAATGGAAGAGCATCCCGTCCAGCAGGTCCAGACAGTTCGTCAGCCCGAGTTCCAGCGTACTCTTGACGATGGAGCAGATGAACGACTGGAATCGCGCGTCGGCGTGCGCGATCTCCACTCGGTTACCGCCGCCGATGATGCCGACCGGAAGGAGTCCGGCGGCGTGGACTAGTTCGAATGGGCTATAGACGGGATAACAGCCGACGACGCCCGCGCTGGGGTGCTTGTCCTTCCACTGGCGCGCCGCAGATAGAAAGGGGTCTTCCACAATCGCCCGGCACTGGGCGAACACGTCCGCGCGCTCGGTGGCCAGGGTCATCAGACCAGCTCGTGTGACGGATTTTTCACGAACCTTGCAAAAAGCGTACAATAAGACTGTAAGAAAATGATATCAAATTTGCGGTCGCGTGCTGACAACGAGCATGCACAGGCTCGTGTGGCCAGCGGTCACCGGAAGGTACTGCGCCAGAACCGCCGCGGGCCCGGCCGACGTGGCGATCGTGTAGTCGGCGATGAGAGGAACCCGCCGCGCCATCGCCTCCAGGCCGTAACACGGATCCTTCAGCGCGCAGGTCCCCTGCCGGCAGTACGGCAGCTCGAAGCAGGCTCCCCCCTCGGCCAAGCCCTGCAGCGCCCGCCGCGCCGGGCCGTTGGCGGCCACGACCACACGCTCGCGGTCGATCAGAAAAGCCGGCACCGGCAGGAGCTCTATCGCCTGCCGGGCGAGCTCTACGCCAGCCGCGGGAGCTGGGGAGATGAGACGGTATCCCACTCCCCAGACAGCCTGAATCAGCCGGGGGCGCCGCGAGTTGTCGTGCAGCTTCCGCCGCAGCCGGACGATCAGGTTGTCCAGCGCCCGGTCGGTCGGGCTCTTACCGTCCGCGGCGTGGAGCCGGGCCAGGAGTTCATCGCGGGAAAAGGTTCGCCCCGGGGCGTCGATGAGGGTACGCAGCAGATCGAACTCCAGCCGCGTGAGCGCGACCGTGCGCCCGAAGACGACCGCCTCGCGGCGCTCCAGGTCCAGCGTCAGCGGCCCGTGCCTGACCTTCGCCCGCCGTTGCGGGCGCCCCGGGCCTGGCTGGCCGGCCGTAGCGATGACAGGACCCTCCGCGCACCGGGCGCCGGCTACGCCGCCGGCAGGACGATGGCCCGGATGCTTTTGCGCTCCCGCAGGAGATCGAGGCCGTCGTTGATCGCATTCAGCGGCAGCCGGTGCGAGATGAGCGGCGCGGTGCGCAACTTCCCGGTCTGCACCAGCGTGATCAGTCTCGGGTAATCCACCGGCCGGCAACCGAGAGAGCCCATGATCTCCAGCTCGAAGAACATGGTCTTCGCGGCGTTGAACTCCGCCGGCGCCTGACTGTAGCCCACCAGCACCACCCGCCCGCCGCGGCGTACGCTGTCGAGGGCCAGGCCGATGGTGGCCGGCGTCCCCACCGCCTCGAAGGCGATGTCGGCGCCGCCGTCGGTCAGCTTCTTCACCGCCTTGGGCACCTGCTCAGTGGCCTGCGGGTTGAGCGTGTAGCGGGCTCCCAGCTCCATGGCCAGGGCGAGCTTGTCGTCGACCAGGTCCACGGCGATGACCTGGGCCCCCAGGCTCGCGGCGATCTGCACGACGTTCAGGCCGACCCCCCCACACCCGTAGACGACCACCCAGTCGCCCGGCCGGACCTGCCCGCGCACGGTCACGGCGTGGAAGGGCGTGGACATCGCGTCGGCGATGATGGCCGCCTCCTCCAGCGGGATCTCCGACGGCACCGTGAAGACGTCCTTGGCCGGCGCGGCGACGAACTCGGCGTAGGCGCCGTCGATGTGGTTGCCGAACATGACCATCCGCTCACAGATGTTCTCCCGGCCGCGCCGGCAGAGGCTGCAGCGGCCGCAGGTGAGCACGGCCGGCAGCAGCACCCGATCACCTGGTCGGAACCCCTCCGCCTCCGCCCCGACCTCAGCCACGATCCCTGAGGTCTCGTGCCCCAGAATCAGCGGTGGGGCTTTGAAGGTGGGGACGTTGTGATCGATGTAGTGCAGATCGGTGTGGCAGATGCCGCAGGCCGCCACGCGCACGAGCAGCTCATGGGGGCGGATGGTCGGCGTCGGCACCTCCGTGACGATCAGCGGCCGTCCCGGTCCTTCGAACACGGCAGCGCGCATGCTCTCCTCCCTTCATCGACGGCGACAGATCAACGGTGGCGCCAGACCGGCGGCCGTCTCTCCAGAAACGCCGCGATGCCCTCACGTGCGTCGTCGGTGGTGATCAAGTCCTCGAGGTAGAGCCGCTCGGCCTCGCGGAGTCCGTCCTCGAAGGCCCGACGAAACGCGGTCAGTCCCGCTCGCTTGGCTGCCCGGATGGCCGCCCCGCTGAGCGCGGCCAGCCGCGCGACGAAGCGCTCGGTCTCCGCGATGAGGATCTGGTCATCCACCACCGTCGTTACCAGGCCCGCCGTCCGGGCGGCCTCCGCGGTCATGCTCTCGCCAAGCAGCATGAGCGTCATGGCCTGGCGCAGCCCTACGACCTGCGCGAGGGCGGCGGCCGCCACCGGGGGGAAGGACGCGAGTTTGATCTCGGGCTGGCCGAACGCGGCCGATCGCGCGGCGACCACGAAGTCGCACAAGGCGACCACCTCACACCCTCCTCCGAGCGCCGCGCCCTGGACTGCGGCGACGGTGGGAATGTCCAGGGCCACCAGCCGGCGGCACATGGTGTGAAATCGCTCCAGCATCGGCCCGACTTTCTCTGGAGTGTGCTCGGCGACATCGACCCCGGCGCAGAACGCTTTCCCGCGGGCCGCGATGACGAGCACGCGGCTCTCCGCGGCCGCATCGATGGCGCCGGTCAGTTCCGCCAGCATCGGCAGGTGAAAGACGTTCAGCGGGGGGCGGTTCAGCGTGATCCAGGCAATGCCGTCGCGGCGGGCTAGGTCGAGGAACTCAGGCATCGGAGCCCTCCAGCCGGGTGCCGCACCGGCCGCAGAATGTAAACTCCTCCGGCAGGTGCTTCGCCCCGCACGAGGGGCAGGTGCGCAGAGGCGCTCCCCACGGCAGCTCGCTGCTGCGCCCCTCCGCCGCGCGCTGCCGCAGGCCGGCATAGTCCGGCGGGCGCTTTTCCACGAACGCGGTCATGCCTTCCAGCGGCTCCCAGCTGGCCATGTGCAGCGTTAGCCAGTCCCGGGCGTGCCCGATGGTGAGATGCCAGGCCAGATCCTTCCAGAAGTTGACCTGTTGCTTCGTGTAGCGCGTGCACTCGGGGAACTTCTCCAGAAGTGTCTGCGCCAGAGCGTTCACGGCTTCATCAAGCTGCGCCAGTGGGACCACACGGTTCACCAGTCCCCACTCCAGCGCCTGCTGCGCGGTGATCGGCTCACAGGTAAACAGCATCTCCCGGGCGCGGCGGTCGCCGATGAGCAGAGGCAGCCACTGCGTCGCGCCGCCGGCGGCCACGCTCCCCACGCGCGTCCCCACCTGGCGGATGGTCACGTGATCGGCGGCCACGGCCAGGTCGCACGCCGCATTGAGCTCGTTGCCGCCGCCGGCGACCATGCCGTTGAGCCGGGCGATGACGGGTTTGCCCAGGTTGCGCAGCAGATCCAGCGCCTGCGCGAACAGGCCCATGTACTTCCAGTAGTCGCGCGGGCGCCGCAGATAGACGGAGGCGTACTCTTTGACGTCGCCGCCCGTACAGAAGGCTTTGTCCCCGGCGCCGGTGAGGACAAGCACGCCGACCGCGTCATCCCAGGACGCGTCCTGGAACGCTCGTACCATCTCGGACAGGGTCTGCGTGGTGTACGCGTTGTAGGCCTGCGGGCGGTTGATGGTGACGGTGGCCACGCCGTCGCGCTTGTCGTAGAGGATGTCCGCAAACTGGAAGTCGGTGGCGGGCTGCGGGGCAAGAGCGATCATAGCTTCCCCTCCCCTGGGACCGAGAGTGCGGGGTCCGGCCGCTGTTACAGTTTTGACATTATCTGCAGCGTAGGGGGACGCTGCCCGGGGAGGTATCGGGTGCGCGCCCGATTTTCGGACCCCTAGGACGCCCCTCTACGCATGGGCCATCTCGCGCAACGCGCGCTCGACGGTCACCCGCACCAGATGTTTCCGCCAGGCCGCGGCCAAATCGGTGTTCTCCAGCGGCCGCGCCGACCGGGTGGCGGCCACCGCCGCGGCGCGCACGTTCTCGGCATCGAGCCGGGAGCCTTCCAGCAGGCGGGCGGCCTCCGGCACGACCAGGGGTGCGCTCGCTACCGCGCCCAGGACAACCGAGGCGTCCTTCACGGTGCCGTCCGGCGCAAACCTTGCCGCCACCGCCACGCCCAGTACGGGGAAGTCGATCGTCCCTCGCCGGCGCACCTTCCGGTATGCGGCGCGCCGGCCGTCCGCCGGCGGCAGCAGGATCTCGGTAAGCACCTCTCCCGGCTGCAGAGCCAGTGGGCGCAGGCCGTCATCCCGATAGAGGTCGCGCAGGGATATGGCGCGCTCGCCCGCGGCGCTGACCAGGCGCACCTGGGCGCCGATGGCGATGAGCAGCGGCGCCGCATCACTGCTGGCGATCGCCCAGCAGCGCGGGCTGCGCGGCGCCACCAGGCACAGCGCCCCGCCGTCCTTGAAGCAGTGCCCCAGGGCGTCCCGCGTGTGCAGCGGCAGGTCGAAGCAGGTGCAGCGCGTTTCGATGCAGAGGTTGCCGCCAATGGTGCCCATCTGGCGCACGGTCGCTGTGGCCACCATCCCGGCGGCCCACGCCAGCGCCGGATACGCCTCCCTGATGCCCGGATGCTGCGTGACCGCCGCGAGGGTACAGCCCGCCCCGATGGTCAGGCCCTGAGCGGGCGTGCCTCCAATCCCCTGCAGTTCCCGCAGGTGCCTCAGACCGACCAGGACGGTGGGGCAGCGCTGCCGGCGCTTCATGTGCGGCAGCAGATCGGTGCCGCCGGCGATGGCGGCCGTATCCGGGCCGCCTTCCGCCAGGCGCGCGGTCGCCTCAGCGAGCGTGCGGGGCGAGATGTACCTAAATGCCGGCAGCCGCAGCATCCTCATCCTCCGGTCGCCGCACCTTCGTCACCGGTCCAAAGGCCGCCGGCGGCGCCGCCGTCGGCCCAATGCGGGCCGGCCCGCCCTTCGCCCGAGTGAGAGCCCGAAGCAGCTTGTCGGGCGTAGCGGGGACCTCGTCCACCCGCACGCCCACCGCATCGTAGATCGCGTTGGCGATCGCCGGGACGACCGGCAGCAAGGGGCCCTGGCCGCACTCCTTCGCGCCGAAGGGTCCCTCCGGGTCGATGGACTCCACCAGGATCGTCTCTACCGCCGGCATCTCGTACATCGTCGGACTCTTGTACTCCAGCATCGACGGCCCGGCGTGCGCGCCGCGCCGGTATCCCTGCCGTTCGAAGAGCGCTTCGCCCACGGCCATGTAGACGGAGCCTTCAACCTGCCCTGCGACCAGCAGCGGGTTCAGGGCACGCCCGATG
>Ga0209751_10002868_pt1 | contig 16980 bp, 13 predicted proteins | sample RifCSP13_1_FD_184019 | JGI IMG/M metagenome (GOLD analysis project Ga0209751, IMG submission 184019) | Soil microbial communities from Rifle, Colorado - Rifle CSP2_sed 13_1 (SPAdes) (version 2) | ecosystem: Environmental > Terrestrial > Deep subsurface > Rock core/Sediment | place: Rifle... | reverse complement strand
CGGAATATCCGACCGGGTTATGGTTGGACTTGGTCGCGGTACATACGAAAAAACGTATGATGGATTCCTGAAGTTCTCTTTGTTACGGCAATCGAAAGGCGACCGGAACATGCCCGTTTCCCTGTCGTTTTTCAGCAGCGCAGCCTACAATACATTGAAATGGGATGGTGAAGGCACTTTGAACAAATGGAACAGAATGAGTTATGTTGCACAGTTGCTTTTGGCCCGGAAATTTAACGAGCGGTTTTCCCTGGAGATCAATCCTACTTTTGTACATCGAAACCTGGTGGCCACGGAACTGGATCCGAATGACCTCTGGTCGGTAGGGGCAGGATTTCGTTTTAAACTTACCAGAAGGGTTTCATTCAATACGGAATACTACTATGTATTGCCTCCCCGGAACGATTACAGCAGCAAAGTAACCTACAATCCGCTGTCATTTGGCGTGGATATTGAAACCGGCGGGCATGTGTTTAACATAATGATTACCAATTCACTGGCTATGATCGAAAAGGGTTTTATCGGTGAGACTACAGGCAGTTGGAAGGACGGGGGAATACATTTGGGTTTCAACATTTCCAGGGTATTTACCCTGAAATGATCAAAAAGCCTGTTCTCTTGTTAAACAATACATACCAAAATAAATAAGCCATGAAAATCAAAATTCTTTTGTTCGTTTTGCTTGCCATGTTTCAGTTTGCACAGGCCCAGAAATATGTTTCCAAAAACGGGCACATCAAATTTTTTTCCCATGCCCCGGTAGAGGACATTGAGGCTCATAATAATCAGGTTGTCAGTATCCTTGATCCGGCCACGGGCGATCTGGCATTTAACCTGCTGATAAAGGCCTTTGAATTTAAGAAAGCGCTGATGCAGGAACATTTCAATGAGAATTACATGGAATCGGACAAGTATCCGAAATCTTCATTCAAAGGTAAAATTACCAACCTCGACAAGATCAGTTTCGAACAGGACGGAGTTTACAAGGCGGAGGTAAGCGGGGATCTTACCATTCACAATGTTACAAAGCCTGTAACCGTAAAAGGCACCATCGAAGTAAAAGGAGGGTCGGTAACTGCCAGTGCTAAACTTATTGTATCACCAAAGGATTATGATATTGCCATTCCTTCGGTTGTTGAGAACAATATCGCAAAGGAAATTGAAGTAAGTCTGGATGCAACCTATACAGTCAATTAAAATCAGCCATCATGTCAAAAAAAGCCACCTACATCCTGGTTTTTATCCTGATAGCAATCGGTATTGCTTTTGCAGTATGGAAATACACTTTCCGAAAATCCGTAACAAGTGTGATTTCAAAAAAGGCGGAGATTGAAACCACTGCAGCTGCCATATTGCTGGAATATGAAACAGATGAAGCCTCCGCTAACTTTAAATATCTTGATAAGATTGTTGAAGTTACAGGAACTGTTGAATCCGTTAAAGAAGACAGCCTGAGTGTTACGGTTTACCTTAAGGAAAGCGATAGCGTGGCCGGTGTAATATGCAGCTTTGACAGGGCGTCACTTGATTTATCAGGACTTTCCTCCGGATCGGGTGTGCGGATCAAAGGCATTTGTGCCGGCTATCTGATTGATGTGGTACTGAATAAATGCGTTCTTTTACCGGTAATGTAACTTCCGCGGCAAGCTGATCGTCTTATTCAGTAAAATTACTAATTTCGAAAGCACTCATCAACCTGATTGCCATGTTTAAAAACTACCTGATTATTGCCTGGCGAAACATTACCAAGGACAAATTCTATACCCTGCTGAATATGCTGGGTCTGGCCATCGGACTTACAGCCTCCGTTTTTATCTTTCTTTATATCATGGATGAGCTCACCTATGACAGGTCGCATCTCAACCATAAACGCATTTACCGGTTGGAATCACATTTTGTGATAAACGGAAAAGATGATCTTTTTGCCGCTACGCAGATCCCGCTAGGCCCTACATTGAAAGACGAATATCCCGAAATTGAGGAGTATGTGCGTTTTGCCCAAACGGGTACCATGTTCCTGAAATACGGCGATAAGGAATTTCAGGAAGACAGCATTGTATATGCCGATTCAACCATTTTCAGTGTCTTTACCCATCCGCTTATGCAGGGGGATCCCAAAACCGTTTTGAACAGACCCTATACCATGGTAATGACCGAAAAACTGGCGAAAAAGTATTTCGGCAGCGAGGATCCGGTCGGTAAGACCCTGAAGTCCGTTGAGGGAAACCTGTACGAAGTCACCGGAGTTATCAAAGATCTGCCGGGAAATCTGCATATGAAATTCGAGGGCCTTCTTTCCGTTGCCACCGTAAGGCAGGAAATCGGGGTTGAGCGTTTCAACGACCGTAGTGCAGGATCCTTCTGGAACATAGGTATCTATAACTATATTATGCTTAAGGAAGGTGCCTCTATTGATCCCATACTTGAGAAATTTCCCGATTTCTATACCAAATACATGAAATCACTGGGTGATCAGATCAATGGAAGTTTCACCCTGATGGCAAAGCCTTTGGCCAGGGTACACCACCATTCATCCGACCTGGGATATGACCAGCCGGGAGGAAATATCAGGTATGTTTATGTTTTTTCACTGGTAGCCATCCTGATCCTGGTGATCGCCTGCATCAATTATATGAATCTTGCAACTGCCCGTTCAGCCAGGCGATCAAAGGAAACAGGGATGCGAAAAATTGCGGGTGCACAGCGGAGGATGCTCATCCGGCAATTCCTTATCGAGTCCCTTGTAATTGCCATGGCATCAACAGTTATTGCGATTTTATTAAGCCGTCTTTTGCTTCCCTGGTTCAATATGATCGCCAATAAAACGCTGGATTTTTCCATGCTGTTTACACCGGTTCTTCTTTGCTGTATTGCGGGATTAGCAATCGTGGTGGGACTGATCTCCGGAAGTTACCCGGCCCTTTATCTTTCCTCCTTCAATCCGGTTAATGTAATCAAAGGACAGGCCGATAACAAGGGTGGTAACGGATTATTGCGCAAAATTCTGGTTGTCTTTCAGTTTACGGTATCCGTGGCAATGATAACCGGTACTTTTATCATAAGTTCACAGCTTAACTTCCTTCAGAATACCGATCCGGGATTCGCCAAGGAGGATATGCTGGTTATGGAAATGAGGGACACTACATTTAAGAAAAGCCTGGAACCCTTTAAACAGGAATTGTTGAAAAATCCTGATATTAAAGGGGTGGCTTTTTCCAATGGAAATCCCGGTTACGATCTGGGAATCCAGGTAATGCGTATTGAAGGCGACAGTGGTAATATGGTGGATCGTGCGGTTAATAATTTCTTTGCCGACTATGATTATATTGATCTGATGGGTATAAAAGTTGTGGAAGGAAGATATTATAGCCGGGATATGAAATCGGATCCACTGAAAGCCTTTGTTATTAATGAAACCGCCGCGCGGAAATTTGGCTGGATCGATTCGGCCAGCGCTGCCGCCGGTAATTATGCAAGTGCCATAGGAAAACGTTTTCATTTTGGTATTAACCTCGACGGCACAGCAGCCCGTGACGGTTATATCGTTGGCGTGGTGAAGGATTTTCACTATGCTTCCATGCGCAATCCCATTGAACCCCTGGTAATCTTGCTGAATGACCAGGACAGGTTCAATTTTTTTGCAAATATCAGGATCAACAGCCGGAACAGGCAGAAGACCATGGAATATATTAACCAGGTACGCCAGGATTTCAAAGACATTTATCCGTTCAAGTATAAATTTCTCGATGAAAATATGAAGGAATATTACCTGGGTGAAAAACGTATTGGTATGCTTTCACGCACCTTTGCATTGCTGACTGTTATTATTGCTGCACTCGGACTGCTCGGACTGTCCTCCTTTCTTACCCAGACCCGCACGAGAGAAATAGGTATCCGGAAGATATCCGGAGCATCAGCCAATAACATCGTGCTGATGTTTGCACGTGAATTTTCACTGTGGATTTTCCTGGCCAACATAATTGCCGCACCGGTGGCATTATACACACTGAACAAATGGCTGCAGGCCTTTCCTTACAAAACAGACATTCACATCTGGATTTTTGTGGCGGGACTATTCATTTCGGTATTTGTGGCCCTGCTGACTGTAAGTCTGCGGGTGTTTCAGGCAGCCTCCATCAACCCGTCCGATGCCATGCGGTATAACTGACGCCGGCAGGATGATAGCGCAGAATTCAACCTACTGAATAAACTCAATCAGATTGAACGGGATTTTTACGGTAGTGCGGTAATGTTCACCCAGGCTGAAAATGGCCTCGTCATCCTCTTCATAATACCAGCTGATCTGGCATTGCCTGCCTTCGTCATGCTTTTTCTTCAGGATACGGAATATGCCCAGCAGATATTTCGACGATCCGCTGTTCACATATTCCAGGCTCATATCAAACCGTGTAACATCTACAGGGTTCATAAAATATTCTTCGAGCCACTCAATCAGCGGGTCGAAGAAATCACCCGGATTTTCAGGAATTGAACGTCCTTCAATCTTCATTAAGCCGGTTTCGGGATTGAAATCAATCCCGGGAGTATTTGTTGTTTTTTTAATGATCAATTCTTTCATATATCATAACATTTAGAAAAAATTATTCGTACCGCAAGGCTACAATCGGATCAAGGCGCGAAGCTTTTTCCGCCGGATAATATCCTGATACCAGCCCCACAATGAAGCATAACGCTAAACCGGCCAATATCCATATCCAGGGTATCAAAAAATCTGATTTCATTATTAAAGATACTATATTTCCGATGAAAATTCCTAATACTATACCCAAAATCCCGCCAATCTGACAAATCAGAATGGCTTCAAAAAGAAATTGCTGCTTGATCAGGGAACTCCTGGCTCCGATAGCTTTTCTGATGCCTATTTCGGTGGTTCGTTCGGTAACCGAAACAAGCATAATGTTCATCAGACCAATGGCGGCACCAAAAAGCGTAACAACCCCGATTATGGTGGCAGCTATCAGTACAATGCCTATGAGATCTTTAAAAATATTGGATAAAAAATCGCTTCTGACAATATTGAAATCTGTTTCATCAATTACATCCAGGCGCCTGACCGAACGGAACAAACCTTCGGAATAGCCTTCTGCAGCTTCGGCAAGTGTTTCATTATCGGGCGTCACATTAATCGAATAATCCTGCCTTGGTGATGAGAAATATTGCCGTACGTTCGTGTACGGAATTATGCATAAATTATCGCCACCCCCGATACTCGATCCTTTCTTTTTTAAAATACCAATTACCTGATATTTGCCCTTGCCGATTGATATCTGCTTATCCAGGGGATCTTCGTTGTTCTTAAAGATCTTGTCAGCAATATCAACCCCGATAAGGACCACATTCCGGTTCATCAACACATCCTGATATGAAATATTACGTCCCTGACCAACTTCAAAACCGGCCGTGCTGAGATAATCCTCATCGGATCCTATAACGGATACATTGGGGTGTGTTTTTTCCGACTTGTACTTTACTGTGGACATACCGGAAGCAGCTGTAAATACGGATATCCTTGCGGGAAAGCTGAACCTTTCCTTAAATTCACGGGCATGCCGGAATGAAATGTAGGGATGGTTTTTTTTCCGGTACCTGTTCTTTCCGATCTGAACAGTAAATCCCCTGCTTTCGATGGTGAAAGTATTAGCCCCCATGGTGGCGAATTGCCTCGTAATGGTGTTCTTAACGGAATCAATGGCAGTAAGTATCCCAACAAGGGCCATAATGCCAAAAGAAATGATCAATACAGTCAGGATTGTGCGTAACAGGTTTGTCTTTACCGATATTACCGAAACCCGGATGTTTTCTCTGAACAATGCTCCGTATTTCATCAGCTGGCCATGAATAAAACTGGTTAATAAAAAACCTCTCCAAAAAAACGAGACTGAGCAAACTAAGTTACTTAGACCGGCGAAAAATACTAATTATGCAAAGTAATTCAAAGTAATCTGGTATTTTTATAAGCAAAATAAAAGAATTATGCTGGACACAATGCTGAACCATCGCAGTATCCGAAACTTCAGGGCAGATACTGTCAATGAGAAAGTTCTCCTGGAAATCCTGAATGCGGGTACACGGGCTTCCACAACCGGCAATATGCAGGTATACAGTATTATTGTCACACAAGACAGGCAAGCCAGGGAAAAGCTATGGGAGGTACATTTTAAGCAAAATATGATCCTGCAGGCGCCACTGTTACTTACATTCTGTGCCGATTTCAACCGGTTCAACAGCTGGTGCAGGCAGCGAAAAGCCGATCCCGGCTATGATAATTTCCTGTCGTTTATAACGGCATCCACAGATGCATTGCTGGTTGCACAAAACTGCGCTCTTGCTGCAGAATCACATGGTCTGGGTATTTGTTATCTGGGTACAACGGTGTATAATGCCGACAAAATAATTGAGATCCTGGAGCTCCCGGAGGCCGTGGTACCTGTGACCACCCTGGTGGCCGGTTACCCGGCGGATAATCCCGCCCTCACTGACAGGCTGCCGGTTGAGTCGGTTGTTCATTTTGAAAAATACAAGGAATACAAGCCGGAAGATATAAACAGATCTTACGCTGAAAAAGAATCCTCTGAACTTACGATAAAACTACTGGAAGAAAATAAGCTGGAAACCCTGGCACAGATCTTTACAGAAAAGCGATATACCAGGAAAGACAACGTATATTTTTCGCAGAAGTATTTGGAAGTATTAGACAAACAGGGTTTTATGAGGAACGTGTTGTGAGTTGTGGTTGTTGTGAGTTGTGGTGTTACAGATACTAATAACAATCACAATCCACAACAACCCACAACAACCCACAACCCACAACAATCACAACCCACAACAATCTTATTTCAAATCAAACCCTACTCCCAACTCATCCGCTATCTCCTTCATCTCCTTAGCAATAGCAGGAAGCACTGAAATACCCTCGGCCCTGATCTTCTCCTCCTTTTCCCGTTCCGGGTCACCGGGTATTATGACTTTTTCATGACCGTCAGCAGGCCGGGCACTCCGGAAAGTTACTATCCATTCATCCATGGATGCTTTAAATGCTGCCGCCTCCTGAAAGGCATCAATCCGCATTGCACCGAAAAAGTGACCCGTACCCTCTCCCACTTTCCTGTCGAGAACAGGCAGGTAAGCCACAGATGGGGGCACAAAAGGTCCAAAGTTGGCGCCGGAAAAAACAGCTGAAAAAATATCGACTATGGCACTCAGGCAAAAACCTTTGTGGCTCCCGTGAATGTAATCGCCTCCCAGGGTAAGCATGGAACCGCCTGATTTCAGAATGGCAGGGTCATCCGTTGGTACCCCGTCCTTATCCTGTACAAAACCCAACGGCACTTTTTCACCTTTTTTCTCAGCTACTGCAAGTTTGCCGCGAGCTATGGGCGTAGTTGCAAAATCGGCGACAAACGGCGGCTGCTTGCCTGCCGGAATTGCCACTGCGATGGGATTGGTTCCAAGCATGGGGCTAACCGAAAAAGTGGGTGCAACCAGCGGATTGGCATTTGTCATCGACAAGCCGATCATATCATGTTTCAGGGCCATCATGGCATAGTAACCGGCAATACCATAATGATTCGAGTTTCGGGTTGAAACCCAGCCGGTCCCTACTTTTATGGCTTTCTCCATCGCAATCTCCATGGATCTGGTGGCCGCCACCATCCCAACAGCGCCGTCACCATCAACCACCGCAGTTCCGGGTGTTTCATGAACAACGCGGACGTCAGGTCTTACATTTATTCTTCCGGCTTTCCAAAGCTGGTAATAATCCTTGATGCGGATCATGCCATGCGAAGGCAAACCACGCAATTCTGCTGCAAGGAACACTGCTGATATCATATCAGCATCGGCGTTGCTGCATCCCATCCTGATAAAAACCTGGCGGGTAAAATCAAACAGGTATTTTTCGGTGTACATGTTGTGAAGGTTATTCGTGATTAAAGACAGGCTGCTAATTTACAAAAATTAGCATGCCTCCCAACTTTCTTATCCGATTGGGGAATAGAGATAAAATACTATTTTTACATCATTCACGTTTAATAGTCCGTATATATTACCCTTTGGTTTTGAAACATTACCTTCTGCTTCTTGTTTTTTTTCCTCTTTTGCTCAATGCTCAAAAGGAAAAAGTGAAATTTGATCCGAACCACGATGACAAGTGGCTTCATTTCGGATTCTCGCTCGGCATCAATACCATGGACTTTGATATCCGGAATTCCCAAATGGCAATCGATTCCGGAATTTATACCGAGGTATCGAAACTGCACCCGGGATTCCATGTTCACGCCCTGTCTAACCTGCGGCTTACCGATAACTTCGATTTCCGGTTTACACCGGGAATTGCTTTCGGCGGACTGCGGGAAATCAATTACGTACCTGCTGACCCGCAAAGTCTGGTGATAAATCATGAAGATAATCCGGTGAAAGTGGAGTCAAATTTCCTGGAATTTCCCATGCTGTTCAAATACAAATCCATACGCATGAATAATTTCAGGCCCTTTCTGATCGGCGGATTAAATACCCGAATTGACCTTGCAGCTACCAAAAAAACCTGGGGCAGATCAAGAAAGGAAAACAACCTGGTATTGGTAAAACCACTTGATTTCTATTACGAGGTAGGTGCCGGCATGGATTTCTACCTGCAATACTTCAAGTTTGCCATTGAATTTAAATATTCCGTAGGACTTACCAATGTTCTGAGGACCAGTATTACCAGGAACGGTGAAACCATTGTTCCTCCTGCTGATGATGCCATTTATACCAATTCAATCGACCGTCTTTTTTCACGAATGTTTATGGTTACATTTCATTTTGAGTAAATTTGCCGGTGGTTATCACCGTGAACTGAGTGAAAAAGGACATTTCCCTGATACTGACACCTGCCCAGGCATTTGCCGAGGATCATTATAAGCCGGCTGTTGCCAGGGCCCTGGATATTCCGGAAGAAGATATCTCCGCAATAAGAATTACCCGAAAATCAATTGATGCGCGTGGAAGAGACATCCGGATCAACATGTCCTTCCAGGTATATCTTGGTGAAGAGGCTTCCTCTCCGGTTGAAAACAGTTTTACCTATCAGCAAGTGGCTGAAAAATCCGAAGTTGTTGTTATCGGAGCAGGTCCTGCAGGTATTTTTGCTTCCCTCCAACTGATAGAACTTGGATTAAGACCCGTTTTGCTGGAACGTGGAAAACCGGTCGGGGAACGCCATTTTGACATTGACATGCTGGAAAGTAACCACATCCTGAACATCGATTCAAACTACTGTTTTGGTGAGGGAGGAGCCGGTACATTTTCAGATGGAAAACTTTACACGCGGTCGAAAAAACGGGGAGATATTAACCGTATCCTCGAAATACTCTACCTCCATGGAGCTCACGAAAGTGTGCTTTATGAAGCCCATCCACATATCGGGTCGGATAAACTGCCCGGTGTGATTTCCAATATCCGAAAAACCATTATTTCCGCAGGAGGCAGTATCAGGTTCAATTCACGCGTCACCGACCTGGAAATTTCCGATGGTAAGATCACCCATGTGTTGACCGAAAAAGGAGAAAAAATAAAAGGTGCAGCTTATATTTTTGCCACCGGACATTCGGCCAGGGACATGTATTTTCTGCTTAATGCAAAAGGAATTGATCTTGAGTCAAAGCCCTTTGCCATGGGGATACGTGTTGAGCATCCCCAGGAACTCATTGATAATATCCAGTATCATTGCAGAAAGGACAAGTATTTACCGGCTGCTTCCTATTCCCTTGTTGAACAGATTAACGGACGGGGTATTTATTCATTCTGCATGTGCCCTGGCGGACAAATTGTTCCCTCGGCAACAGCCGAATTCGAGATAGTTGTGAACGGTATGTCGGTTTCCAAACGTGATTCACCCTTTGCCAACTCAGGGATTGTTGTACAGGTGATGCCGGCTGATTTCCGGTCGTACCAGAATATGCAGGGTCTTGCCGGGCTCAGGTTACAGGAGCTGTTGGAACAGAAGGCTTACAAACAGTCACATCACGGACAACGTGCTCCGGCACAGCGCCTTACCGATTTTGTCAATAACCGGGAATCCCAAAGTCTTCCGGTTTGTTCCTACCTTCCGGGTTTGACGCTCTCGCCATTGCATGAATGGCTGCCTGACTTTATCAAAAGAAACCTGCAGGAAGGATTTAGAAAATTCGACACGAAAATGAAGGGATTTCTCAGCCGCGACGCCGTTATCGTCGGGGTGGAATCCCGTACTTCTTCCCCTGTGAGAATTCCCCGTGATCAGGAAACCGGGAGTCATATCCGCATCTCGAATTTGTTCCCAGCAGGTGAAGGATCGGGTTACGCCGGGGGAATCGTTTCTTCCGCAATGGATGGCGAACTCGCTGCCCGCTGTTGTGCAAACTACATTCCCCGGTAGACAGCTCAAACGGAAAGTTCGAACAATCAGCCTGTATATCTATAAATGTAATGGGTTTGTAGATTTAATTTGCTTTGGCCTTAACCAAAACATATTTTTGTTTCCAATTTATCATCATTTTCATAAACATGAAGAAATGTTTACAGTTCACCTTACTTTTTCAAAACTGCTATCTTCAACGGTTATGATCTCCAGGTTGTTAAAGGCTTTTGTTTTCCTGGGCATCCTATTTATTGTATCCGGTTTGCCTGCCGCTTATTCCCAAAACAGCAAACTCACCGGGAGGATAATCGACCAGGGTGACAAGCAACCGGTAATCGGAGCATTTGTTACACTGAGCGATCTAAATGATTCGACAGACAGAATTTCAGTTACCACCGATGTTAACGGCGCATTCCTTTTCAGTAATCTGAAAAAAAAATCATATGGGTTTTCCATTCAAAGCATCAGCTATTCCCGCCTGGATAAGGTGATAGCCATTGCAGGTCCCGTAACGGATATGGGAACCATTGTCCTTTCAATGGAAAGCAAGATGTTGCAGGAAGTAGTTGTAGTCGGACAGGGAACAGCGGTACAAAAAGGAGATACAACCGTTATGACGGCTGATGCATTTAAGGTACATGTGGATGCCAATGCAGAGGACCTTGTGAAAAAGATGCCCGGAATTACCGTTGAAAATGGTACCATTAAAGCGCGGGGCGAGGATGTGCAACGGGTTTTGGTTGATGGTAAACCGTTTTTTGGTGATGATCCCTCGGTTGCCCTCCGCAATTTGCCGGCTGATGTGATCGACAGGGTTCAGATATATAACAGGTTAAGTGACCAGGCCGAACTTACAGGTTTTGATGATGGCGAGTCATCAAGGACCATTAATATTATAACACGAAGAAATAGTAAATATAGCACTTTTGGCAAGATAACCGGTGGTACCGACTTTTATGACAAGTACCTCACCGGTGGCAGCCTGAATGTATTCAACGGACCCAGACGATTTACATTCAGTGGTATGACCAACAATATTAACCAGCAGAACTTTGCCATGCAGGATCTGATTGGAACAACTACCGGTGGAAGCAGCCGGGGCAGCTGGGGAGGAAGACAATTTAGAGGAGCAAGCGGTATCAGCAAGAACAGTTCGCTGGGTTTCAATTATATTGATAACTGGGGAAAGAAAATGTCAGTTTCCGGGAGTTATTTTTATAATTCATCGGCAAATACCCGTATTGTAAATTCCAATACGGAATACCTGTTTGTAGAGGACGGAAAGTTTGCATCAGATTCGTCGTATTCCGATTCGAAGAACAACAACCACCGGGTTAATATGCGGATAGAATATACAATCGATACGCTTAATTCAATTATCATGATTCCCAGGTTCAGTCTGCAGGAAAACAGCTCAATCAGTCAGTCACTTGGCCTGATATCGGGCGGATCGGTATATTCTGAAATTTTCAACAGCAGTATTTCCGATGCTTCGGGTTATAACCTTGGAAACGATCTAACCTGGCGGCACAAGTTTTTAAAAAAAGGCAGAACATTATCTGTCAGGTCATCTGTTTCCTATGACAACCGTAACAGTGACAGAACGCAACTGGCCCTTGTTGATTCAGTACCTGATAACCAGTTCATCGACGATTACACCAATAACCTGTCCGTTAACACAAACTTTTCATACACCGAACCTATCGGAAAAAACAGTCAGCTGCAGATCAATTTTGACAATCGTTTCAGGAGAAGCGACAACAACAGGGAAATTTTCGGAATCGCCGGAGAGTCGGAAATCCTTGGCAGACTTGATTCCCTGTCTAACATATACGATAATGACAATATAACAAACAGGGCCGGTCTTGCCTATCTCTTCCGGAAAAACAAATTATACCTGAGTGCAGGGTTAAATTATGAACGGGCTGATCTTAGTGGTTATCAATCATTTCCACTGCAAGCTGATGTGTCAGAAACATATCAGAACCTGCTTCCCAATTTTATGCTGAATTATAAGTTTTCCGATATCACCAATTTCAGGCTGTTTTACCGTACCTCAACGGATGCTCCTTCGATAACCGAGCTGCAAAATGCCATCGACAATTCCGACCGGTTAAGGCTCAGAACAGGAAATCCCGATCTGAAACAGGAATATACGCACAGGCTTATGTCCAATTTCTCGTATGCAAACCCAACTTCGGGATTTAATGCGTTTGTTTTTTTCAGGGGTGAATATTCCACCGATATCATCTCAAGAAAAACCATTTATGCCGGGAGTGAAACACTCATCAGGCCGGAAGGATTTGATATTACACTCTATCCGGGCGGACAACTGTCCTATCCGGTAAACCTTGATCACGAAATCCGGGTGAATACTATGATCAACCTGAGTTATTTTGTTAAACTGATCAAGAGCAATGTGAGTCTGGTCTTTGGCGGCTCTTATGCACAATCACCCGAATATGCACAATCCCTGATAAACAGGCAAAATGCTTACTCCCTGCTGAACAGTGTGATCATTACCAGTAACATCAGTTCCAACGTCGATTTCACACTATCATATACTTCAAGTTACAATCTGAGAAGGAATTCATTGGACTTCATGGACGATGAGAAATACTGGTATCAGTCGGCCAGTGCTAAACTGAACCTGTTGCTCTGGAAAGGAATTGTTTTTAACACCGACGTACTGGGACAGTATAATACCGGTACGGAATTACAGGATGATTACAGTATTAAATATATCGTATGGAATGCCAGCCTGGGTAAAAAGTTTCTTAAAGATCAGGCTGCTGAGTTGCGGATAGGAGCGTATGATATTCTTGACCAGAACAACAGCATTTCAAGATCGGTAACAGCCACCGAAATTACGGATACGCGTGTCAATGCATATAAACGGTATTTCATGGTGCTGTTTACTTATAACCTGAGGGCTAAAAAAGGCCAGGGGCAACAGCAGGAACAACAGGAACAACGGCCGGAATTTGAACGACGGGGAAATTTCCCCGGCATGCCTCCGGGCGGCGGACCTCCTCCGGGTGGCGGGCCGCCTCCGGAACGTTTCCATTAGGAATTCCGGCAGTTGCTATAATAGTAAAGAATAATACAGTTTCTTTCCAGTAATAGTTAGTAGTTTAAGTCAGTTTATTAGGGTTCACCCTTCAGGATGCAATTGATTCCTGGAGGGTGTTTTTTTACATATTTAATAAGGCCTCGTTTACCGAATTGAGGATCGGCTGAACCGATATTTTGCTGCCTGTGGCTTCCAGCATCCATTGCTGCGGGATTAGCCGACCCAGGCGGTAGATCCTCTCAAACTCACCTGCAAAATCCTTTCCTTCCAGGAACTCAGCCAGTTGAAATTCAATAATATGCCCGTATGCATAATTCGGAAGGTACAAGGGTACATTGATCATATGGGAATAGATGGCCAGTACGGGCTGGTCCTTCACACCAAAAACCGGGGCATAATAGCTGTTCCAGATTTCAGTTGCGATGGTGTTCACAGCCTCCTTCAGCGCTTCCGGTGTTGCATCCGGATTGGCATAAAGCCATTTCCAGGTGCCGATGTCAACCAGGGAAACACCCATTATTTCGTATAATTGCCAGAAGTTATCAAGATAATCCAGATAGACCTGTTTCCGGTCAGTTTCATCCATTCCAAGCAATTTCAGGTCGTTTTTCTGGAACATGAAGGCCGCAGCCTCGGTAAAGGCGGTATTCGGAACGCCCCGAAGCATGTAAAAGTCCATATTGTGCAGACTGATCGTTTGTTCAACATTATGCCCGAATTCATGCACCGCAATGTTGTATCCCTTATAATCCATTCCATCGGCAAAAATTCTTGTCCTGAGCAACGATTTCTGCTCACGGGTTTCCGAACCCTGGGCATGTCCGGAACCCCGGGCAGGATCTACCTGAATTTGGGAAGCAATGGTTTCAGCCCTGTCTTTCGAAAATCCCAGGTTTACCAGTATCCGGGGAAGATCTGCCTGTACCGCGTCACGATCGGGATATTTTGAACGCGTTGCCTTGTCGAGGGTCTCAGCCGGAATCGTGGTCCTGGTCTTAAATCCGTCGTACCATATATCAAATGGCTCAAGATTTCGTCCAAGTCGCTTTTTTATCACCTCTGCCACCTTCTGAACCTCGGGTGAAGAAAGATAGGTCTTGAAAAGTTCCTCCACATCCTCGAGCGGAATTTCCATATCCCCGTTAAAATTCCGCAAAATGTATGTGTTTAAACCGGGATAATAGGGATCCACCTGCCGCTGGGCACGAAAGAAATCAAGTATCATGGCATAGCGGGTGTCCGGTTCGGGAGTTGCCGTGATCGCGGTACCATTTTCATAAACCTTGTTATTGAAAGGATCCCAGATATAATCCTTTGAATTGATCACAACTTCCGGAATCTCCTGGGTTATGATCCGCTTCATTACCTCGTACAATATCCGCTGTTTTTTAATACCGGCTTCCTGTCCGTAATTTGATTTGATCTCATCCCGGATATTCCAATGGCTCAGCAACTTCATATCGGGGGGGAATAAGGATTCTCTCTGATCACGCACCAGTTTCCCCGCGAAAATATTATAATCGGCAATGTACATATCCGATTTTGTCATGGCATTTACTACAAGCTGGCTCACATCCGCCGGAACCCGTGAATCAAAAACATCGCCAAGGCGTGCATAAGCCCAGTCCTTTCTCGACCATTGGGCTGACTTTTCCGTTTTTTCAGGGAGCGAATAATAGGGGAAATTCAGGGTGATCAAAAAGGCAAGTTTGTTGTTGAAGAAATCATCCGTAAAATGGGTAGCCGGACTGTAGGATCCGAATGATTCATCAACGGGTAGTATCTCGCCTATATCCAGGTGAAGGGGTCGCTGGAGGTCAACCGAAATCTTGGCATAATATCCGAAAATGACTTCAAAATTGGTCGAGATCCGTTGAAATACACCGTCTAAAACAGCTGTGTCGCTGATAAAATGTTCGGTGCAATAAGCTACAAATTCCTCCCCGGTACCATCGGTTTCTTTCCAGAACGATGCAGTTTGCCTGACTCCCCTCGCAATGCGGTCGCGTTGCGCATCGCCATGTTTTAACACAAGAGAGTCAATAATTTGATTCACAGTATTTTCCATTATATAGGCTTTGTATTCATTGCCGGTATTGCTTTCCTGCCGGCATTGATTAAACAACAAGGCTATCAGGACCAAACAAATCGTGTTTTTCATATAGCATGTAAAAGAGGTTGATTATCCGTATGGACTATTCCTGCAATGAAACATCATAGATTTTAAGCTCAGTCGGTTGCAGAAGCCATTCGCTGGTTTTCGGGCCGAAAGCCTTAAAATACGTCATCTCAAAATGGGCGTCAATAGCCTCCTGGTCCTGCCATACCTCAACAAAGATCAGGTTGGTGTTATCATACGGATCCTGGTACAACCTGTAACTTTCGCAACCGGGTTCAATGTTGGAACTGTCGATCATAGCCTTTGCCGCTTCTACAAAATCTGTTACTTTATCGGGCTTAACGAATACCCTTGCAGTAATCATTTTTTTCATTACAACGTCACTGGCAGTTTCATTTACAGGGGCTTCCGCTGTGGCAGGCGGATTTTTAGCACATGATGCCAGCAGTGCTGCCATTCCGAAGGACAAAATCACAATTCCGGTCTTCATAATTTTTACAAATTTTATGGTTTACACAAATATAGCAAGTTAGATATTCAGGAATGCTAATTTTTGTCAAATACAGCACAAATAACAGCCACAGATGAAGCAACGTTAAGCGACTCCACATGATGACGGCCGGCCTGTCCCGGTGGAATTGTAATCCGGCTTGTAATGAAGGGTAACAGATCGTCGGAAATGCCCCGTGATTCATTACCAAAAACCAGGATACCTTTACGGGACGGTTGAATATTAAAAACGGGTTGCCCGTCGAGGAATGTTCCATAGGTGGAACCGCTGTCTGACAATAGCCAGCGGTCTTTCTGAAACTCAAATTGAGCGTGCTGGCGAGATACGGTCGGCCACTGTTTTTGATCAAAGACGATCTGACAGGTCGCCTGGTTGCGACCCACCCTCACAAGCGGCGCATCGTAACTGGTCTCGTTAAGTTGCTGCCCTTGGATTTCTTCAGCGAAAGTGATTTGCAAGGTTCGTCTGGCCTCTTTAATGTTTGCGGGGATATCTCAGGCGTACATTGCGCGGATTATCTCGCCTTGCTCTGCTACGTGTCCAGATTTCTTTGTACAGCCTTGCTGAAAAGAGGAGTGGGAGCACCGTCGACCGATCAGCGGCTAGCCAAATCGCTAACGACGCTGTCCCTGAAGAACATCGCCAGGATTGAAGACGTTTGAAGTATAGATCGCTGGTTGCGACCGGAGACCGTGCTTCCGAAGATCCTCAAAAGACGGGCGAAAGATTGTCGTAAGACGGATACAGAGTAGGCTCGACTTTCCATGCTGTCAACGCAACACGGAAGTCAGGTAGTGGGTCAGTTTGAGTCCGGAAGTTTAGAGTTCAACCTTCAGGTTGCCGTTTCGCGACCACAAACTAAAGTTTGAACTCTAAAC
>Ga0209751_10002867_pt1 | contig 16990 bp, 16 predicted proteins | sample RifCSP13_1_FD_184019 | JGI IMG/M metagenome (GOLD analysis project Ga0209751, IMG submission 184019) | Soil microbial communities from Rifle, Colorado - Rifle CSP2_sed 13_1 (SPAdes) (version 2) | ecosystem: Environmental > Terrestrial > Deep subsurface > Rock core/Sediment | place: Rifle... | reverse complement strand
TATACTTTTTGTAAGACCCTCTTTTTGCCATCTTGCAGCTCCCTTCAATTGTCGATACATAGTAGGGTCTGCTAATTATTTTTGTCTCACTTTTGGGGTTCACTCCACCTGACCGCATGGCCTTCGATCCATTCGCGCCAGCGCCGGGCTCTCTCCTGTGGAGTCAGATCGGCTTTGCGATCGGACCCAGGCGACTCCGCGGTTCCCCAGGATTATGTTTGTGAGTTGCTCATGTAAGCCGCGTAGTTTGTGGCTCGCCCAAGGAAAAACGCGAAAATACCTTTAAGATCGGGTCGCTATTTCCAAATATGCGATCAGCTCAGGTTGATAGGAGTTCTCATATCGCTTCGAGTGTGGAATCGGGGACACCGTGTGACTTAAGGCGTTTTTAGAAGACGCAGGACAAGCTCGTCTCCTTAGCAGATTACTAACGTGACTTTCGCCCGGTGGGGTGCTGTTCCAGCACGAAGTCCCAGAATCTTGCCACTTGCGATGGCGTCCAGGACTTCACTTGAGAATCGCTTCGCCTTCACTTTTGTTATGGCTTACGCGCCCGCAGCGGTCCGTCCAGTAAGACTTGCAATCACCACGATCAGTTCCAATGCCTCAACGGGCTTTGTGACATGCATTCTGAAGCCCGCGGCCAGAGCTCGCATGCGATCCTCGCTGCGAGCATAGGCCGTCAACGCCACAGCCGGAATGTTCCAACCGCGCTGGGCTTCCAGTGCACGCAACCTTTTGATAAAGGAATAGCCGTCCTCTCCAGGCATACCGATGTCTGATACTACAACGTGCGGTTGCCATTGTTCGATCGTTGCCAGTGCCTCATCAGCCGTCGCGCACTCGCGCACTTCGGCTCCTTTCTCCTGCAACATAGTGGTTAACAGTTCACGCGTCTCCGCTTCATCGTCAAGCACCAGCAGTCGCAATCCAAGCAGGGCGGGTGCGCTGCCCAATAAGCCATCCGGCCCACCCAGACGCTCTACCGAGTCTTTTGGGTTTTCCCTAACGACGCGCAAGGGAATCGCTACGGTAAAAGTAGCGCCTTGCCCCTCTCCCGGACTCTCAGCCCGGATAGCTCCACCATGCATTTCCACGAGATGGCGAGCGATAGCAAGGCCTAGACCCAGTCCACCATACTTGCGTTCCGTGGTGGTGTTGGCCTGGCTAAATCGATCAAAGACAAATGGTAAAAACTCCGGGGCGATTCCAGCACCAGAGTCCTTCACTGTGAACTCAAGTCGTGAGTCGACACGTTGCATCTGAACCCCAATTCGACCGTGGCGAGGCGTAAACTTCACTGCGTTTGAAAGTAGATTCCAGCAGATTTGTTGCAAGCGATCTGGATCGGCCGAGACCAAATTGTCGGAGGCTTCCAGATCAAGGTCAATCTGAATGGACTTGGCCTCCGCGGCCGGACGGATGGAGTCGAGCGCCGCCTCTACAACCTTCTGTGGATCAACAGCCCTGAAGCTCAGGTTCAGCTTGCCGGTAATCACGCGCGAGATGTCGAGTAGGTCTTCTATCAGCTTTACTTGGATTCGGGCGTTTCGCGTTATTGTCTCGATCGCACGAGCCGTTTCATCCTGGTCCAGCTTTCCGGTACTCAGCATCTGGGCCCAGCCGACTATCGCATTCAGGGGTGAGCGAATCTCGTGCGAGATCGTGGCGACAAATTCGTCCTTGGCCCGACTTGCGGCTTCTGCCTGTTCACGCGCTGCTCTTTCACTCGCGAGAAGTCGGGTCCGCTCCTCCTCTGCCAGGCGCCGTTCAGTGATATCGCGGAAGATCAGCACGCTACCAAGCAAGTCTCCACCTGTCGCTCGGATGGGGGCGCCGCTGTCATCGATTGCGATCTCGCTACCGTCCTTGGCAATCAGCATCGTGTGGTTTGCGAGGCCGACAATTGTTCCTTCGCGAATGGCCCGCAGCGCAGGGTTTTCGACTGGTTGCCGCGTGGTTTCGTTCACTATGCGAAAGACTTCGTCAAGGGGTCGACCCTTCGCTTCCTCCCGGGACCAGCCGGTCAACGAAGCCGCCACTGGATTCAGGAACGTGACGATGCCATTCATGTCGGTGGCAATCACTGCATCGCCGATGCTGGAGAGGGTTACCTGCAACCATTCTCGTTGCTGACGCAATGCTTCGTCAGCGAGCTTGCGCGCGGTTATATCCCGACCGATCTTTGACGCTCCGATAATCTCACCCTCGCTGTTGCGAATCGGTGAGACGGTGAGCGAAATATCGATCAGCTTTCCACTCTTCGATACGCGGATCGTCTCGTAGTGGTCAATACGTCCGCCCTTACGCAACCGCTCGAGAATGATCTGCTCTTCGTGTAACCGGTCCCGGGGAATGATCACAGTAATGTGCTTTCCGATTACCTCATCGGCCGAGTACTCAAAGAGGCGCTCTGCAGCGTTATTCCAAGTGAGGATTGTGCCGTCGAGGCTCTTGCTAATGATGGCGTCGTCCGATGACTCTACAATTCCAGACAGCAGTGCACTCGTCTGTTCTGCCTTGCGCCGTTCAGATGTGTCGCGAAACACAAGGACGGCCCCGATAGTCTCCCCGTTGCTACGAATGGGCGCAGCACTGTCGTCAATCACCGTCTCTCGTCCATCGCGGGCGACGAGAACAGTGTGGTTTGCCAGGCCTACTATTACGCCTTCTTTGATCGCCCGGAGTGCTGGGTTCTCGACAGGTTGTCGTGTGGTTTCGTTTACGACGTGAAAGACCTTCTCCAAGGGTTGTCCTTGAGCCGCCTCTAGGTTCCAGCCGGTCAACGTTTCCGCTACGGTATTCAAAAAGGTGATTCGCCCGTGATTGTCCGTGGCAATGACAGCATCGCCTATGCTTGAAAGCGTCACTTGGAACCACTCGCTCGGCTGTTGCATGCGGCGAGAGGAACCTCTCTGTTTTTTCCGGTCGACTATCAGGAAAGAGGTGGCGACGACAAGCAAGAGGCAGCCGAGCGTGTTGAGGACCAGGAGCGTTGACGTGGCCGTGTGACTAATGGAAGTGAATGTCGAAACAGGCTGTGACAGAGTCAGGTATAAAAGCGCAGCGCTTACAAGAAAAAGAGCAACTGAGATCCATACGGCAATTAAGCGCATAGCAACGGCCCTTTGCTCGAGAGTTCCTGGTATTTGTTGAGCCTGCTCAGCTTCCTACACCACTCAACGAAACCGAAAGCGGCGGCGCGTCGCTCGGGCTCTTTGCCGTTGCACTCCAAAACCTGCCTTACCAGGCAACAGCATACCGGCCACGCCGTGGATCGGCTCCTGCAGCCATGACTCCAGTCTGTGCATTGTACACAACCACCGTAGGTGCTGAGGTCGTGCCCCAAGCCGTTTGGACTCTCACTTTATGTCCGCGTGTCTTTAGCTGCTCAATGACAGATTCTGCGAACCGTGATTCAAGGTTCAGAGATCCTGGCAGGAACTGATGATCGTCAAACGAGCTGATGTAGTGTTGCGTATCAAATCGCGGAGCTTCAACAGCCTCCTGGGGTGACATGCCAAACTCGATGATGTTTAGCAATACCTGCAGTAGTGCCTGATCCTGGTTGTCGCCGCCCGGTGTACTGAGGACCATATAGGGCACGCCGCCCCGCGTCACAAGAGTAGGTGTCAACGTGATGCGCGGTCTCTTTCCGGGCGCAACGACATTGGGACTGTTGGGGTCTGTTGCTGCGGATTGCAACCGCTGGCCCATGAGGACGCCGGTGTCGCCTGCAACGACTGCTGGTAGCCATGCCCCACTCGGAGTAGCGCTAAAAAGGTTCCCATCCTTGTCGATGACGTTTACGCAAGTTGTGTCGTTGGCTCTCTGGGCGGCAGTTACTTTGCTAATCCGAGCATCCGTCATCAAGCCGCTCGCCAGGATCGGTTTCATATTCAGCGGATCACCGGGCTGATGCGCCAGAGAAGCGCGCTCATTGTCTATCAGCGCACGTCGTAGATTTGCGTACTCCATTGACAGCAACACAGTAGTTGGGATCTTGACGAAATCTGGATCGGCGTAATAATGATCGCGATCCGCAAGCGCGAGCTTCAACGCCTCAGTGAGAGTATGAACATAGTCCACCGAGTTATGGCCCATCAAGCGCAGATCATATTGATCAAGCATGTTCAGGGTTTGCACGAACGCGGGCCCTTGAGTCCAAAACCCTGCCTTGTACACCTCATAGCCACGGTAGCTTGCCTTTACTGGAGCGCCGACTTTTGCGCGCCAACCGGCTAAGTCCTCGGCAGCTAAGAGGCCGCCGTTTCGCTGCATGTATTCGCCAATCCGCTTTCCGATAGAGCCCTTATAGAAGTGGTCACGGGCGGCCATCAGTGCCGCATGACGGCCCTTTTTGCGAGCAGCGATTTCAGCGGCCACAATGGATCGCAGCGTCCTGGCCAGGTCAGCTTGTACAAAAATGTCCCCGACCTTGGGTGATTCTCCGTTCGGCAGAAAAATGCGTTTCGCGTCCGCCCACTGTGAAAAAATGCGAGCACGCGTCTTGATGTATTCGACGCGCAATTCGTCAATCGGGAATCCATCGGCGAGTTCAATGGCTGGCTGCATTACTTCACTCAGCGATCTTGTGCCAAACTGATCCAGCGCCACTACGCAGGCGTCAAGAACGGCGGGGACGGTTGCAGGAAGTGGTCCAGTTGAGGGGATCACACCGGACTTGGCGTTAGGCATTGTCGCACCTTCGACGGAAGATGAAGCCGCTTTGGCACGCTCGAGAAAGAAATCCAGGGTGGCCCTTTTTGGTGCAGTCCCCATGCCCTCGATAACGACAACATCCTTGTCTTTCGGCTTTATTAAGATAGGGACTTCGCCACCGAAGGAGAAGTGAGAGACCTCAATCACTGAAGCTGCGAGGATAGTAGCGACTCCAGCATCAACAGCGTTGCCACCTTGCTGTAGGATGCGCATGCCGGCTTCCACAGAAAGAGGGTGACCGCCGGCGACGACGCCACGCCGGCCGCGCACAACGGGCCGGAACGTTTGCGCTTGAGGCGTCGTGATCGGAAGAGAAATTGCAACTAGACACGCGACCAATGCTAGGGTGATGCACACTCGATTGACGCGAAGCATTTTCTGGCACCCTCTTTCGGAGTTTGGCGCATTTTGGTGCCGATTTGGGCTGTAGTCAATGTTGTTGAGTAGCAGGCCCGTGAGGAAAAAAGATAGGGCGTCGATCTCCCCCAAGATCAACGCCCCCGCCTTTATCTGAGTTCTCCCATGGAGAATTAACGATGGCGGCAATCCTACGAAAGCTTAGCTCTCCGAAGGTTGCAACCTGCTTGCAAAGCCATTTCGCAGATGTAACAAATCTATCGCAAAACAACAGATATGACTGGACCAATTATCTCTCCCTACGGCTCCTGGAAATCTCCAATAACCAGCGGACTAATAGCGGGGGGCTCTATCTCGCTTAACCAACCGACCATTCTTAACGGTGAAGTTTATTGGATTGAGATGCGGCCACTTGAGAAGGGCCGAAATGTAATCGTGCGTCTAGACAGGTCAGGTCGCACGAGCGATGTTACTGAGCAGCCATTCAGCGCGCGCACACGTGTTCATGAATACGGTGGCGGTGATTACTTGGCCACTTCCGACAATCTGTACTTCTCCAACTTCACCGACCAGCGCCTTTACACTAAACGTGTTGATGATCACAGGTGGCAGTGCCGGAGGGCTACACAACTCTCTGTGCACTCACGTTTCGTAATGTCTTTCAGGCGGGGGCGAGTTACTACGGCGTTAGTGATGCCGAGGCACTGGCTCGCGACACGCACAAATTTGAATCTCGGTATCTCGACGGGCTGATGGGTCCGTACCCAGAGAAGAAGCAAACTTATTTTGAACGTTCACCAGTAAACTTTCCGGACCGACTTTCCTGTCCAGTTATCTTCTTTCAAGGACTTGAGGATGAGATTGTGCCACCGAACCAGGCAGAGATCCTAGTGGCTTCCCTCCGAGATAAAGGTATCCGCGCGTAGTTACCAGAAATTACCGCGGGCTTGCCGATTATTATCCCCCTACTGCAGTGGTTTATCTGCGATAGTAGCGGAACCACCGCCGTGATCAGCCCCCCTCAGCACAGCGCTTTCGTCAATGAGGAACGACATCTTTCCCGTTCTTCCGTATTCAACCGGTGTGGCGCGTGCCTCAAAGGCAGTTCCAGAAGGTGTGACTTCAAATCGGTAACCATATTTTTCACTTATGTCGCTCGTTACCAAATTTTCTGCGACGAGTTCGTTAATTGAGGCAAAGCGACCTGCGCCCTTACCTTTGAAGTAAGTCGTTTCTGCTGCGGCAATCCCACGTAGCAAAGTTTGCGCCAATACTTCGTTCTGCTCGAGAGTAGGCGAAAAAGAGCTGCCGCTTGCTCCTGCGAGCCAGAGAACGATGAGATTCTTCGGCAAATGGATCTCGTGTAGTGGTCCATACCCTTCGTTCGACATCGCATAGGTTATAGGCGCAGCTTCAGGGTTCAGCCCCATCATGAAATCACGCAGTTTTGGATCGAGCCCCGCGCTCGACTTCGGATCAAAGATGGCACTGATGTCAGCAACTGCTGGTGAGATATACAGCTGCCCCAAAACCTGACGCGGCTGCCACCGAGTGAAATTGCGAAAGTCGCTGCTGGATCCGAGAGTCTCACGTTTCAGGTATGACTCCACAACTCGGCTCACCTGCTTTGGGTCAGTAGAGCTAACCAGGAAATCCCCGATGAATGCATAGGAGAAGACACCAGCATAAGAAATCACTTCGGTATCATCGCGGCGCTCGGTGTGTGCAAACAGATTTGCGAATTCCAGACCCAGACCCTTGATCATCCGTGTAATCAGTTGCCGCGTTGCCTCTCGATCCTTTATAGAGATGGCAAGTATAGGGTTTATCGCGGGCGGCTTAGTCGCAGACGTGTTCTCGCCACTCTGGCGCGCCCCTCTAATAAATGTCTCGATTGGTAAGCTCACCGCCACTTCGTTGCCCAGGAGAGGAACCAGGTCCCGTTTTAGGTCGACGCCGAGCATCTTTTCATATGCGGCGAATGGGGACTCTGATATGGGCTGATTGGCTCGTACGTTTTGCCCAGGCGGGAGAGTCTCCCGATCAGAAGCAGCTTGCGCCATCTGGTCGTAAATTTGGTTGAAGTCGAGTGACAGACTCAAAACCAATTGGGAATCAGATGGCAGTATTGACGGTGCCGCGGGAGATATTGGTGCGCCTGAAATCAGCTGCGGTATGAAGGGGATTATTATGCCTCGATTCTCTCCGCTATTCAGGAACAGGGCCCGAAGCACATAGGAGTTCGGTTCGAACTCGATCGCCAGGCTGAGGACGTCGGGCCAACGCGGCGGCGCATTGAGCAGCAGTTGAGAGAATTGTGTTAGGAGTGTTGCTGCTTTTGTCGGAACTGGTTCAGGAGCTTGGCTCGCCGGTGAGTCCTGTGGTTCTGCGACAGGGACAGGATTAGGTGGATTCAGTGGATCAGGTACAGGCTGACCAGTAACTCCTGCCTCGGCGGCACGATCTGTTGGAGTCTCTGGCGCTTTTACTTCTGGCACAGCCGAACTAGTCGTTGGCGGTGCAGTCGCAACAACTTGAGGCGATACGAGATCCTCTTGTGAGATGTTGAAATAGAGGAAGAGCGGTTCGCTGTTAAATCGGTTGCGGGAGATGCGAAAGTTCTGGTCTTCACTTAACAACTTACTACCCTTCGGTCGAAGTGATTCAAACGTCAATGGAGAATCGCTTAAGATGACCAACGAACCGTTTTGCGTAATCACGAAAGGCATGGCGGCTTCCCGCTTTACATCAGAAACCACTGCGACTGGTTTGGCAGCGTCCCCCGGAGCTGAAACGGGTGACTGGGGAAGGGAAGGCGACACTGTGGGCGCCGGAGTTGGTGCCGGAAACATCTGCGGCAAAAACCTATTCGCCTGTGTCTCAAACTTGTGTGCTTCGTCTACTGATGAGAACTCAATTGCACACACGACCGTTGGGAGTTTTGGACGAGTTGGCCAGGTGGCCAGCAGCAATCGTGAACTGGTCAAGGTTTCGGACTGATCCTGAAGCCACTTTAGAAAGGCGCTGAATTGCTTCGGAGGTGCAGCCAGTTTGATCACCGGCTCCAGCAGGTCGTTTACGCCCACCGAGCGAATTACCTGGCCAACACCACGAACCTCGACATACAGCTTGTAACTGTCTGCAGAAAGTAGGTTATCAAACGTTGGTGATACCGGTGATTGCCTCGTGTTTCGTGGCGCATTTGCTCTTCGCGTCTGACCAATAAGGGGGGACGAGAGGAGCGAGAGTACAATCAACACGGCGGTCAGAGTGTTAAATGGTATCGGCGATTTCATTTTGCCTCATTTAGTTCTTTTAATGCGTAGCCGCTGGTGACGAAGGATGACCCCCCATTACGGTTGCCATCGCATCTTGTTGGTGGTCTAACGCCATCACTAGCTTCGTGTCAAGTAGTTGAGTTGCCGCTGCTGGGTGGCAAGATAAGCAATTCACTAAGGGGTTTAACCAACCAGTCAAGGGGTGTTAGCCGGTGGTACGGAATCGGACAAACCGGCGAAAAGACTGGTTGCAAAATCTGGCGCGCGCAGTTAGATTGTGCCAAGCAATCATCAATAACTAAGGTAGCGCTTTCCCTAAAGTTTCGGGAATGAGTCACTGCCTGCAACCTGTGCTGGAGGAAGCAAACGTGCCGACCGGAACATGTCCCGAATGCGAAGCTGATGTCCACGTCGATCTCGACGTCGACAAAGGTGAATTGGTCTCCTGTGAAGAGTGTGGTACCGAACTGGAAGTTGTTGGTCTCGATCCTGTCGAGTTGGATATTGTTGAGGAAGAAGACTTGGACGACGAGGACGAGGATGAATACTGAGCGTTACGAGCGAAGATAGGGCGCCCACTGTCGGGTTTTGCGTATTCCACCTTTCGCAACTTGGAACCGCAGTCTACTTCTTCCCGGTAGCTTGGTACCCCGGGCGGCTCTGTTGCAGAACGAGTCCGTCCGGGCCAATCACTTTGATCTCGTGAAACTTCCCGTCGCCTCGCTTTTCCTCTGGGAGGTAGAACGCCAATACATAAGCTGACGTGACCTCCTCGGCCAGCGCGCTGAAAAGCCGGTCATAGTCTTTCTCCTCCGCATACACGCTCTTGCCACCGGTCAGTTCGGCCAGCCCACTTACATCCAGCGGTGTTGGCAATGCTGACGAAGTTGAAGCCATCAGTTGTGAATAGGACGGCAGTGTAACGACATAGACACTGGCATCTGCTGCATTCGCACGCTCAATGACGGTCTCCACAGACACCGTGTCGCCGACCGGGAACCCGTCGGTAATTACCAGTACTGCTCGCTTCATTAGACGGCGTTCGCGTGTGCGCGGGGCGTGTCGCACTAACAGTCGAATAGAATCGTCGACTGCGTCGTAGGTGTGCGTGGATAGGCCGTTCGGCTCACGCGAGATTCGTTCAAAAGCACGGTCGATTTTGGTTCGATCCGTGGTGAATTTCTGAAGCACCTTTACGTTCATACCAAATGCAATCACCGCTGAAACCATGGGGTGTGCAGACAGCCGCTCCGAAAAGGCACCAAGCGCTTTGCGCAGTCGCTCCATCTCAGACACCGTCATGCTGCCAGAAATATCGATGGCGAACACCAGGGCCAACGGTCGTGGTTGGCCGTCTCGGCGTTCGACATGAAAGAAAGAGATTGGTAGCTCGACGCCGTCCACCAGCAGCTTGAAGTCTTCTGGCCGCAGATTCCGAACAAGACGTCCCTGCGGATCGCGAACCACGACATCCACCGATACGACATCAGTGTCGATCTTGATGACGTCTTCGGGTTGCTGATTCGAAAATACCTTTCGCGGGCGTTTTGCTTGGTCGACTGATTCCTGTGCGAAGCTGAGCGAGCTGAAGAGAAGCGTAGCAACCGTTACCCAAGAGAGGGTTTTGGTCGCAGCAACCACACAGTTATCAAACGGGGTTCCGATAGGGCGTCGAAAAGGGTAAAGCATGACTGCAACTTCTCTCCGGAGGCGACGACTCTCGTTGGGATTGCGTTGGCGGAGACTGGAAGCACTTTGCCACGAGTCACACAAAAAAGGAAAGCGCTCGGAGAAAAATGCATCCTGACCAAGCCTTCTGTCCTTGGCAACAAAACAAGGAGCGACTAGCATCAACACAGCGACGTTCTTGACGGCTCGGAGGCTTCCTTAAATGAAGAAACTATTTACGCTGCTCTTTGTCCTGCTCACTGCTATTTCTGTCCACGGACAGGACACATCCACGGGCCGTCTAAAAGGTAAGGTGCGCGTGGAGACTGGCACTCCCGCAGGCGTCTCGGTGGTTGTGCGTCAGGGTGAGATGGAAGTCCGCCGAGCTACCACCAACAAAGACGGGGACTTTCTCGTTTCAAACTTGAAGCCGGGGTTATATGGAGTGACATTTCGAAAGCCGGGTTTGAGCATTGGAACGATCGAAAATGTGGAAGTGAAAGCCGGTAAGACGCGCTCGCTTGGTGACCGGCTGATTCTAACGATCGACGAAGGCTCCATAGCGTTCATCAGAGGCAGCGTCTTTGGACCTGACGATCGGAGTGCTCCCCGCGTGAGGGTTGAGTTGGCTCGCGTTCTTGATGATGGTTCAGCTCAGAAGATTGACGGGAGACTGAGCGACGATACCGGACGATTTGTGTTCCGCTTAACACCTGAACCGGCGAAGTATCGAGTCACCGTCAAACCCAGCCAGGGGGAGCCCATCAGCAAGGATGTTGAGGTAGATGGCGCCGCGGTCTATCGCATCGCCCTCTCCTTAGTACCGCGTGCGAATTGAAAGTGGGGCGCGGCGGCAACGAGTTCCAGGCGATGTGCCGCCGCGCTAATTACTAATCACAGGAAATTGAAAGCGCCGTCGGATTGGCTACTGCTGCCACAACTTCAAGCGCTAGTCGCCCTGCGGTATCGTAAGCTGCTGGCCTACCTGAATCTTGTCGGGATCGCGAAGCTTGTCGCGATTCGCATAGAAGATCCGCATGTACTCGTTCGGGTCTCCGTAAAACTGCTTGCTGATTTTTGAGAGATTGTCTCCAGCCTTCACTTCATAAACCTGTCCGGTTTGTCCCTGACCGCCTCCGGCTGCTGCTCCGACCGAGCGGGAGGCATCTACTGAGATATCGCAAGTGAGGTCCTTGTCGTAAGCGGGATCCACCAACTTCACTTGATTCCAAACCGCATCCTTCGCGGCTTCAGATGGTGCAGTGCCTTTCACGAACAGCTTGTTGTCCTGCACGTGCAAATTCTGTAACTGCACTTGTTGCTGTTCGATGATATTCAGCACCGACTGATACTTTCCCTTGAGTTGATTAAAGCGTTGTTGCGCGTTCGCATCTTTTTCGGCTTCTGAGGCGCCGCGTCCAAACATCTTGTCGAAGAGTCCCATGTCAGTTTCTCCTTATGAAAAGAGGGTGAGCCCTGGGGTCAAGATCAAAATCATCGACCTTGCAAAAAGGGGAATACGAATAGGGGAACGGCGACAAGGATATATGCAAAAGCACCCATCTGCCTAGGAGCAGTACAAATGTCACGAAAAATTGCTTATCAACTAGACCTTTCGGATTGGTCTCATGACCGGCATGCAATTATTCCTGCAGAGAGGTGGAAGATCGTGAAAGGGTGAAGGTCTTCAATGAGGAACCGGGTCCGCGAATGAGTCTTCAACGCCGATACTGAGGGCCAGTGCGCGGATTGCAGCTCGAGCTTCCTCTTGCTGTTCTTCGTCCAGTAGGGACCAGGCCAGATAGATTGGGCATTCGGAATCGTGATCGAGGCTCTTCTGGCACAGAGGGCACGCCTCGGTTGACAGCTCGAGTACGATGTGGAGCTTCGCGAGAAGCATGATGATGACTTCTGCGCGCTTAATTTGTTCCAATGAGTCGAGCATATACAGGCGGTGTTGATTTGGGCTCGAAGTTCGACGATTGTGAGTTTGAATTTGCGCGGGAGAGTTCCCTCACCGGTCGACAAACACAAAACCTGAGTCGACGAATCTGATCAAATGGTCAAGGTCACAGAAGTCGAAGACTACGAACCCCCAACCACTATCCAGCAACATCACCTGATCAGTACTGGAGCCTATTCTCCCACTTGACCCTCTTCAGCAACGCGAAGTCAGAAAGCATCTTGCCCGCGCCTAATACAACTGAAGTCAGTGGATCATCCGCCAAGAATACAGGAAGGCCAGTCTCTGCCTTCAGCCTCTTGTCGAGGTTCTTTAATAGTGCGCCACCGCCAGTAAGCACGATGCCGCGATCAATGATATCGGCTGAAAGTTCCGGTGGTGTACGTTCGAGCGCTACTCGCACGGCATCGACAATTGAGCAGACGGCCGGGTCTAACGCTTCGCGCACTTCGTCATCGGTGACAATGATTGTCTTAGGTATGCCCTCAACAATATTACGGCCCCGGACATCCATTGAAAGTGGCTCGTCAAACGGGAAGGCGCTGCCAAGCTGAATCTTGATCTCTTCTGCGGTGCGTTCGCCAATCAGCAGTTTGTGTTTGCGCTTCACGAATTCGGCGACTGCATTGTCCATCGCATCGCCAGCCGTACGCACTGCACGCGAGTAGACGATACCTCCGAGGCTAATGACAGCGATGTCAGTGGTGCCCCCGCCGATGTCGACGACGATATTGCCTTGAGGCTCAGTTATTGGTAGGCCCGCTCCGATCGCGGCCGCGACGGCTTCTTCAACCAGATACACTTCAGAGGCTTTCGCGCGATAGGCTGAATCCTCGACCGCCCGGCGCTCCACCTGAGTGATTTCGCTGGGGATGCCGATTACCACGCGGGGACTCACCCAACTTCTGCCGTTGTGCGCTTTACGGATGAAGTGCTGAAGCATCTTCTCGGTGACCTCAAAGTTCGCGATTACACCATCCCGCATGGGACGAATGGCAACAATATTGCCCGGCGTTCTTCCGAGCATCTCCTTTGCGTCTTTACCAACTGCCTCGACATTATTGTTGATCTTGTTTATGGCCACGATCGACGGCTCGCTGAGCACAACGCCGCGCCCTTTGGCGTAGACGAGTGTGTTTGCGGTTCCAAGGTCGATGGCCAGGTCACTTGAGCGGAAGCCAGAGAGAAGAGGGAAGGACATTGTGCACCTCGAACGGAAGAGTTGTCGGAACAGGTCGGGAAAAGAAAAGGCAGGAGTCTTGTTAGATCAACAAAGACAAACAGTTTTTAAATTATTGAGGGGACTTAGTCAAGCGAAAAGTCGTGTGTAGAATGAGAATGTTGCGGTTCGAAACGTGAAAGTTAATTTTTTGATTCTTGCAATGCATAGGTTGGCGATCTTGGGAGTACGAAGATGAAAGTGGCAAGGAAATTCTTGATACGCGGTGACGTGCAAGGGGTAGGCTATCGTTTCTTTGGACAGCGAGCTGCGGCGCGTCACCAGGTAGTAGGTTATATTCGCAATAATTCTGACGGCACTGTGGAAGCGCTTGCGGAAGGGCCACCGCAGAATGTAGAGGCTTTCAAGCACGATCTCGCTACCGGTCCACAGTTCGCACTAGTGCAACAACTGGAGGAGATTAGCCTGGAGCCAACCGGGCAATTCTCATCGTTTAGAATTGAGCGGTAGTATTTCAAAACTTGATACGTGGGAACCACATCCTTCTATGGACAATTTAAGAAAACTAATTCGTGAGGTGCGGGATTTTCCCAAGCCGGGCATCAACTTTTACGACATCACGACACTCCTCAAGCATCCCGAAGGCTTGCGTCAAACGGTGGACGCGCTGGCCGAGCAGTTCAAGGGAGAACGGGTCGATGCCGTGATTGGTATCGAAGCGCGCGGGTTCATCTTTGCACCAGCCCTGGCTTATCACCTCGGGGCCGGGTTTGTACCGGTGCGGAAGCCTCGCAAGCTACCGGCTGAATGCGCTTCCATCTCGTATGACCTTGAATATGGTCAGGACACGCTCCAGATCCATCGCGATGCTGTGGGCAATGGGCATCGCGTGATCATTGCAGACGATCTTCTGGCGACTGGCGGCACTGCGAAGGCAGTCGTGGATCTGGTAGAGGGTCTTGGCGGCGAAGTGGTAGGGCTAGGGTTTGTGGTTGAGCTCGAGTTCCTGCCTGGTAGAACAAAGCTAAGTGGTTACGATGTGCGGTCGCTCATAAAATACCAATCGTGACGGGTCGACTGCTGGTGTCTGGTTCGAAGCTGTTGTTCGTTGTTCGTAGTTTGTAGTTTGTAGTTGGTGGTTCGTTGTTCGTAGTTTGTAGTTTGTAGTTGGTGGTTCGTTGTTTGTAGTTCGTTGTTTAACTACGAACAACCAACTACGAACAACTAACTACGAACCAAGAACTACTAGCTTGCACTGCTTTACCATTCACCATTCACCATTTACTATTTACTTGTTCGTGCTCCCGTAGCTCAGTTGCATAGAGCGTCCGCCTCCTAAGCGGAAGGTCGCGCGTTGGAATCGCGCCGGGGGCACCACAAAATCGATAGTTTGAAGATGACAACATCGTCCTTTCGCTCAAATTTCGCTCAATTCCTCTTCTGGGCTGGCTTTTCAATGTTGAGAAACTCCTCAAGGTGGCTCTCGGATATTACACGCCTTGCGCCTACTCTGAAGTGCGCGAGCTTGCCGCGCGACAGCAACCGGGAGACCGTGGAAACATCAATACCTAGGAGCTTTGCTGTTTCCTTGACTGGGAACTTTCGCTCTGTTACCGATACGAAATTGAGCATTGAGTTAAGCCTTTCTCTTTTCAAGGATTTCTCTCGCCTCGTCTAAAACGCTATTGGTTTGATTTACGTACCGTTGCGTGGTCTTAATGTTTGCGTGCCCAAGTATCTGGCCTGTCATGCGACCACCTTTGTTCACGGCCCGAAATACAAAGCCAGAAATAAGCCCGACGTCGGCGCGAAAGCATCTATAGCTACTTTGGTCCAGTTTGGGCATTGGCTCGGACCTTATCTTGTATCGTTTTCCGACTAGGTCAACCAGAACCCATCGACCCTCCCCTCTCGCTGCCGAATATGAGTAAATGTCAGATTCGCTGCTTCGGCGCGGCCATGACACTTTTTCCTATTCAGAAAGGGTTGTGGTTAGAGGCGCGTGAGAGTTGACGCTCTCGCGGGCTTCGTTATTTGCGGTTGAAAGAGCTGGTTAGGTTTCTGTAATCATCATTATCACTAGCTATAAGAGTGAGAATTAGGTGTCAATTACAGAGAAGTCTCAAACGAGATTGAGCAGCTCACGAGTTCAGCTAGTTATCAACAGATTCTGAAAATGTGAGGAGGGGGGGAGGGGACCCGAACCCGGCGGAAGAAGACCTCGACAAAGACCAGTACTTTTACCAGCGGCTACAGTGGGCAAATATATTGGGTGGTCTATCTTTTCAGAATAGTAGAATGAGGCTTTAGGTGGTTGAAATACCTCTCAACACCGGCGTCGCGGTCGCAGAAAGAGCTTGCTACAGGACCGGTTTAGACTCTATAGTGACTTCTGGCTCTAGCCAGCCTACTCACCTCCAGAATCCTACCGGACAAATTCCTTGGTCCTCTACTCTTGTGATAAAGGAGTTCTCTAAATGGTCAAGAATTACTTCTCGCTGATTCTCGTCATTGCCTTGGCTCTTGCCAGTAACACCTCAACTTTGGCTCAAGGAAATGGATTTAAGGTTCGCTATAACGGCGGAACTGTAGAAACAAAAGTTAAAGGTGATGATTGGGGAAATACAATAACCGTATCGTCGGATAACATTGTGCTAAGCCTTAAAGATGGGCAAGTTATTAACATTAACCCTCAAAGAGTCACAGCCCTAAGCTACGGCAAAAACGCCTCCCGTAATATCAAGGGTTACGCGGCGGCGGCAATACTAATCAATCCGTTGTTTGCATTGGGAATGATAAAAAAGAATAAGCAGCACTTTGTGGGCATAGAATATCAGAGAGAAGACGGTAGGAAAGCCGGCCTCTTGTTGCAAGCGAAGAATGATAAGTACCGGGGCTTGCTCGCGGCCTTAAAGGGTGTAACAGGCAGAGAAGTAGAGACCGAAACTTCCTCAGGAGGGGTCGAAGAAGTGCCGCAGACTATCTCGTCTCGCACAGAATCCCAGCACAACGGACGACCTGACATGCTACCTGCTGAACCCCAAATCGCGTCACGTGGTTCGATGGTGAGCGCCGACGATTACAATCAAGAGGGAATGAGACTGTACAGTCTGAACAAGCTCGGGCAAGCTGAGCGTGCGTTTCGGGAAGCTGTGAAGATTGATGCAAAAAATGCCTTGTATCATCACAATTTAGGGACGGCAATCAACGCGCAGTTGAGATACGACGAAGCTGAAAAAGAGATGGAACTTGCTGTTAGACTGGCACCAGACGTGGAAGAATACAGAAAGAGCCTAGAGATTGTTCGGGCTAATCGCGGTCATTAGTGATGAAGAGCTTGACAGTGGCCCAACGGGAAAGATTTGGGCCAATCGGAAACAGCTCACTCTTTAATCTGCCTCTCAAGATGTTTAGCCAACTTCTCTACAAATACTTTCACCTCATCAAGGTCTATGGATGCGTGGAAGCCACTTAGGTCAGTGAATACAAAACCCTTCACTTCACGATTGTCTGTCGTTGGTTTGACTCGAATGTGAGCAACTGAATTTCTTAGATTGTAGACTATCCCTCTTAGCGTCTCAGGATATTTGTTCTTCTCATTCTTCTTTCCAAGCTTTTAATCCTCGGGGGTCACGCATTATCCCGAGCTCCACATAATCGATGCTATGCCGAGTAGCGGATTATGCCGAGTAGGGGCAGCCCTCTGTGTCAACGTGAGTGAGACACCGACCGCCCATTAGTTTAATGTACAAGGGCGGGAAAGAAAGGTCTCATGTCAACGTTGTTGAACTCCATGAATCAGGCCAATGTTATGGCCCGCCG
>Ga0209751_10002866_pt1 | contig 16997 bp, 14 predicted proteins | sample RifCSP13_1_FD_184019 | JGI IMG/M metagenome (GOLD analysis project Ga0209751, IMG submission 184019) | Soil microbial communities from Rifle, Colorado - Rifle CSP2_sed 13_1 (SPAdes) (version 2) | ecosystem: Environmental > Terrestrial > Deep subsurface > Rock core/Sediment | place: Rifle... | reverse complement strand
CAAGTCATCGACATCTGGGGCGCCGACCACCAGGGCCACGTCCCTCGTATGCGGGCCGCCGCTGCCGCCCTTGGCATCGCGCCGGAGCGGCTGCACGTCATCATCTACCAGCTCGTCAACCTGAAGCGGGGCGGCGTCCTCGTCCGCGCCTCGAAGCGCACCGGCGAGCTCGTGACCCTGCGCGACCTGCTCGACGAGGTCGGCGTCGAGGCCTGCCGCTATTTCTTCTTGACCCGCTCCGCCGACAGCGCCATCGACTTCGACCTGGAGCTCGCCAAGCAGCAGTCCGCCGAGAACCCGCTCTACTACATCCAGTACGCCCACGCGCGCATCGCCAGCATCCTGCGCAACGCCCAGGAGCTGGGCCTCTCGCTCGAGGGCGGCGACACCTCGCTCCTAACCGAGGAGGCCGAGCTTGTCCTCCTGCGCAAGATGCTCGAGCTGCCGGAGCTCATCGAGAGCATCGCCCACAACCTCGAGCCGCACCACCTGCCCCACTACGCCCTGGAGCTCGCCACCGCCTTCCACGACTTCTACGAGAGGCACCGCGTCCTGCCGAGGCCGGATGTTCCTGTGGACCCAGCCCTGACCGCTGCCCGCCTCAAACTCACCCTTGCCTCGCGCTACGCTCTCGCCAAGGTCCTCGACCTCATGGGCTTATCGGCGCCGGAGCGGATGTAGAACGAGCGTGCGGCTCCGCAGCCTAGCGGCCATCGCCGACGATCGCGCCCCGCTGCTCATCGTCACGCTGGTCTCGCCCACACGCAAGCCCAACCCCACGATCCCAGCGAAACCGTGCCCGCCTCACCCCACGCGGCGATACCGAGCGCAGGTCCTCAGTGCCCGACACAACGGCAATCGGTCGGTCGGGGGGCCGCGGCCGCCGGGCGCATGGGCCCACCCCAATCAAGATCACGCAAAGGAAGGACAGCGATGAGCATCTTCGCCAATATCCGCTCCGCGGCAAGGCTCGCCTGGGGACTGCGAAGCCTTGTCCGACACCCGTTCACTCTGGAGCAATGCGTGCAAATGGTGCGTGAGCGCCTCGCGCGGCGGGAGGATCACTTCCTCGACAACGTCGAGCGCCTCATTTTCCGTCATCCAGCTAGCCCCTACCGCCTGCTGTTCGACCTGGCCGGCTGCGAGCTGGGAGACGTTGCGGCCATCCTTCGCACCGACGGGCTCGATGGGACACTGGAACGACTCCGGGAGGCAGGCATCTACCTCACTTATGAAGAGTTCAAAGGGAAGAAGGAGACCGTGCGGGGTGGAAAGACCTTCCTGTTCCACGAAAGTGACTTCAATAACCCCTTGGTGCGTGCCACGGTCACCGCGCGCAGCGGCGGTACGGTCGGCCCTAGCACCTCCTCCCCGATGGACCTCCAGTTTACGGCCTACCTGAGCACGAAGAAGGCGCTCATCTTCGCCGCGCACGGAATCCTCGGCGTGCCCGAGGCTATGTGGATACCCGTGCTGCCGGACACGACGGCCTTAAAATACCTCTTGTATGGCTCCAAGATAGGCCTGGCGCCGCCCGAGCGGTGGTTCTCTCCTACCGAGCCGGTCCGGTCGCCTCTGCCGGCCCTCGGCTTGAGCGGCTTGGCTGGCTTCCTTTTGTTGGGTCGCTTGCTTGGCCGGTCCTTCCCGGTACCGCAGCATGTGCCGGTGGACCGCCCTGAACATGTGGCCCGCTGGGTGTCCGCGACGGTCGCGCGATCCGGCGCCGCCCTGCTACGCACCCGTGTCAGCCTTGCGCTCGAGGTCGTCAAAGCCGCCCAGCGAGAGCATCTGGACCTCGACGGCGCCATCTTCTACATCGGCGGGGAGCCCCTTACTGACACACGCGCCGCCGAGCTCGCATCGAGCGGCGCGCGCCTATTGCAGGCGTATGGCATCTCGGAGATGGGTGGTGGCGTGGCTGGGAGCTGCGCTTCTCCTAGCCGTCCTGACGATATGCACTTGTTCACGGACCAAGTGGCTCTCATTCGCCACCATCGCGAGCACAACGGCATGATCGTCGAGCCGTTCCTGTACACGTCTCTTCACTCACTCGCGCCAAAGGTTATGCTGAACGTGGAGACCGACGATTGCGGTGAGGTCGAGCAGCGCACCTGCGGCTGCTTCCTCGAGGAGGTGGGCCTCACCACGCACATCCACCACGTCCGCAGCTTCAGCAAGCTCACCACCCAGGGGATGAACGTCCTCGGCATAGACCTACTGCGCATCCTCGAGCAGGTCCTTCCGGCCAGGTTTGGTGGCTCGTCGGTCGACTACCAGTTGGTGGAGGAGGAACAAGAGGACGGTACCGTGCGGCTCAGCCTGCTCATCAATCCCGAGGTCGGACAAGTGGACATCCCGGAAGTCGTTGCCACGTTCTTGTCGGCTCTGCGCGAGGGACGACCCGCCTATCAGCTCGCCGCCGACGTTTGGCAACAGGCGGCGACTCTGACGGTTAGCAGACAACGGCCCATCGCCACGTGGCGTGGCAAGATCATGCCCCTTCATTTCGCCTCAAGTCGCCCCCGAGCATGACATGGCTCGGCAATGCGCATGAAGGCCACGGCGCGAGCGCTCGCTGGAGCATGGTCTTCCGTGACGTCCCAGACCACCACGACGCACCATCTACACGCTACTATCGCGAGTGCGAGGAGCTCCTCTTCTCCAAGTACTTCGGTGACCTCGCGGGCAAACGTATCCTGAAGACCGATCTTTGGGACGAAGCACGCAACACTCGGATTCTTCTATGGGCAGCCAACCGAGGCGCCTGCGCCTACGGGGTCGATATCGCTCCCGAAACGGCCCGAGAAGCCCTCGGTGTGTTCAAGGCGAGCCGCGTGACGTCGCGTTTTGCGGTCGCCGACACCCGTCATCTGCCGTTTCAGGCGGATGCCTTCGATGCCGTCTACTCAATGGGCACCGTCGAGCACTTTCCTCAGACCGCGGAAGCCATTGCCGAGGTCTTTCGCGTGCTGCGTCCGGGCGGGATCGCCATCGTGGGGGTGCCGAACAAGTTGGACCCTTTCCTGCGCCCTGCCCTAGTCACGGTGCTCAACTGGCTGAGGCTCTACCCTTACGGCTACGAGACATCGTACACAGCCACCGCCCTCGCCTCGATGCTGGCGAAGGCCGGGTTCAGCGTGCGCGACGTTACCGGGCTGCTGTTCATGCCCGGCGCCCTCAGATTACTGGACCTGCTCCTATACTGTCTCTGGCCGCCACTTGCTACGATCACCGATTGGGCGGTGCAGCCGTTTTCGTTTCTCTACCGACAAGTCCCTGGGCTCCGTCGCCACGGATATCTCGTGGCCTGCATTGCCGAGAAGCCGCTGTAGTCTTCTGGCGGCGGCACGCAGCTATCCGGCTGCTTCACTCATTCAGACGCCGCGGCCAGGCAGGCGCGATCGGCTTTATCATCTCGCCTACTGTCCTGCTTGGATCGTAAGCCATCCCAATTCTATGTAGTCGACTCCCCGACCGAGGGGTACCAACCGCGTATTGCTCTGCGTCTCGTATACGCCGAGGAGCACGCGGTATGGCCCCGACGGCACGCTCTGGTCCACGAAGACGTCTATTACGTCAACGAACGCGCCGGCCGCTTCATCATCTCGTCCACGTGCGTGGTAAGTGGTCTGCAGCTCTTTATCGGCCTGGCGCACAGGGTTCAGGTCGTCTCGCACAAGATGGACAAAGACGTTCTTGCTTTGCCCTAGGTCCGAGCGCGAGTGCCAGCGGGTCACCACACGCAGAACCCCTGGTGCCCACAGTTCCGCGGGCAGCCGCGAATACGAGTCCAGGACGACCGCATTGCCGAATTCGAGGCCGCTCTCGACCATTTCGGCGTGATCATAGGCGGCGGCAGGGTCCACGAACAGCGCCAGTCGAAACGTCTCGAACCACTGGTCCAGGACCTGGACACGATGATCCTTCAGCGCCTCCTCCACGAATCCAGTGCGCTCATCGCGCGCGTAGGCGAGAATGGCCCACGTCTGCGCGCCACGCTCCGCAAACGCGACAAGCTGTTCTCGCAGCGCATCTTGACGTTCGTACCAATCCTCAGGCAACACGAAGTAAGGGCGGTCCTTGAGGAGGTAGTAGCCCGCGTAAAACGCCTCGTATCCCGAGTAGACGATGCCGCTCTGCTCACGGTCCCGTTCCCTAATCGCCGTGGCCGCTGCGGTGTAAGGTGGCTGCCCTCCCACCTCCACACCGGGCAGAACGAAGACCGCGCTGCCAAGCGCAAGCACCAACGCCCAGACTGCACTTGTGGCCAGCAGCCTCCAGGCGCGGTCTGACTTTCCATAGCGGCTGGCCAGCGCGACCACTGAGCACCCCACAATGACCAGGACGACCATCGACGCCAGGACCGCTGCTCCACTCAGCTGGCGGAACAGCGGAGCGTCGCTCAGCCCAGCCAGGACCCGTTGCAATTGGACAACCACGTATGAAGAGGTAAAGGACCAAGCGTACTCGCCGGCCGGTACTCCACGCTCGGTGATGGTAATCCTCAGCGCCTCAGACGGATCGGCGATCGCTCCGAGCATCGGCGTGACCGAGGAAGCAGCCACCATCGCAGTCTTTGTCCAGCCGGACAACCGCCCTATTACGGGCATTCCCATCACCACCAGAATTGGGACGATCGGCAGTAAGAATCGCGGGCCCCAACACCAACCACCCTCCCAGGCCCGCCAAGACGCGTGGGCAAGTAGATACACGCCCGCGAGCGTCCCGAGAAAGACCGTTTCCACGCGGGCTCGCCGTAACATCCGAGGCAGGCAGGCAACGCCGAGCAACGCCACAGGGTTGAACCAAAAGAGCCCCTTACCTGGCGACACCAGGAATCCTGCAAGCCCCCTTGGCAAGGACGCCGAGTTCAGCAATTGCCCGTGGTATCCCATGTCCAGCGGCGAGCCGGACCGCGCCATGTTGTACCAGAGAATGAGCAGACACACACCGCCAAACACGGCGGCCCCGCAAACAAGCCCTCGCCAAGGAGCGACCCCGGTCACGCAATGCCAGGCGAGGTAGCCAAAGACGATCGGCACCACCACCGCGGTCAACGGGCGCGCCAAGATGGCGAGCCCCAAGCAAAGCGTAGCCAGTGGGACTAGAACCCAGCGTCCCGTCCGGACCGAATAGATACTGAGCGCCGCCGATGACACGAGCGCGGCGCCCGTGAGCGGCTCGCTGAAGTTCGTGAGCGCGTACGGCCACGCCATTGTGCCTAGCCCCGTCGCAAGTACTATCCAAGCGGTGACCCCCCAAGGGGCCGCTAACGCCCTCGCCATTCCAGCCGTCGCCACCAACATCGCGAGAGAGATGATGACCGATGTCGCAAGGACTCCCTTCAGTGCCCAGGCCGGGCCTAGCACGTAGTCTGCGAACTCTGCTGCCTCCCCAAGAGGACTCAACCCTCGCCCAATCCAGTACCCGGGAATGGCGACCAGTGACTGTCCCAGCCCTAGTCTCGAGTAAAGATGCTCATCAGGCCCCCTGAGACTCGTCGGCACGCGCTCCTGCAACCAACGCCATTCATCGATAGACAAGACTCGTCGCTCGACAATGCTGCGTGTGACTGCAAAATAGTAAGCTTCGTCTGCGAAACCCATGGTCCCCCGGAATGTGAGAACGTACGCCAACCCCACGATGGCCAAAGCCAGGGCTGGCAAGAGCCAGCCCTGGCTTTGGCGTTCTTCGGCTAGGCCTGGTTCCGCTGTTTTCGTCGTCTCCACGTCGTTCCTCACCGTGCCTGACCAAACGCAGCCCATCGTCAGAGCCAGCCCCTAGGCGACTCAACTATAGACCACACCTGACCACTCAGTCCCCACCTAACCTCATCCTTCCCCTGCTATACTGACCTCGTGCCCCCCGAATCCGACCCCCTCTCAGACCTCAACCCCGCCCAGCGCCAGGCGGTCCTCATCCCCAGCGGCCCCTTGCTCATCGTCGCCGGGCCGGGCAGCGGCAAAACTCGCGTCCTCACCCACCGCATCATCCACCTCATCCGCCAGGGCGTCCCGCCCCAGCGCATCCTAGCCGTCACCTTCACCAACAAGGCCGCCCGCGAGATGCGCACCCGCGTCGAGCGCGCCCTCGGCGTGGACGCCGCCGGCCTCACCCTCGGCACCTTTCACGCCGTCGCCGCCCGCTTCCTCCGCGTCCACGGCGCCGCCATCGGCCTCGACCCCCAGTTCGTCATCTTCGATGATGAAGACCAGCTCGCCCTCATGAAGCGGGCGGTGCAGGACCTGGGCCTGGACCCACGGCGCTTCTCACCCCGCGCCCTCCTCAGCGCCGTCTCCTCCGCCAAGAGCGAGCTGCTGACCGCCGAGGCCCTCGCCGGCCGCGCCCGCCAGTACTGGGACGAGGTCGTCGCCCGCGCCTACGAGCGCTATCAGGAGCTTCTTGGCGAGAACCACGCCCTCGACTTCGACGACCTGCTCATGCAGATGGTCGCGCTGCTGCGCCAGGCCGAGGCCGTGCGCCAGCGCCTCCAGGAACGCTTCCTGCATGTCCTGATCGACGAGTTCCAGGACACCAACCCCGCCCAGTACGTGATGGCCCGCCTCCTCGCAGAAGGGCACGGCAACCTCACCGTCGTCGGCGATCCCGACCAGTCCATCTACTCCTGGCGCGCCGCCGACATCCGCAACCTCCTCAACTTCGAGCACGACTACCCCGACGCCACGGTCGTCTTCCTGGAGCAGAACTACCGCTCGACCCAGGCGATCCTCCAGCTCGCGCAGCGGGTGATTTCCAGCAACCGTCAGCGCAAGCCGATCGCCCTGTGGACCGAGAACAGCTCCGGCCTGCCAGCCACGCTCATCGAGGCCTACGACGAGGTCGAGGAGGCGGAGGCGGTCGCCCGCGAGCTACTGGCCCTGCGAGAACAGGGCTTCTCGTTACGCGACTGCGCCGTCATGTACCGCACGAACGCCCAGTCCCGCCCCGTTGAGGAGGCGATGGTCCGCTGGGGCATCCCCTACCAGCTCGTCGGCGGCACCCGCTTCTACCAGCGCCGCGAGGTGAAGGACGCGATAGCCTACCTGCGCGTCCTGGCCAACCCCTGGGATAGCGCCGGCCTGGAGCGCGTCCTAAACGTGCCACCCCGAGGCCTCGGCCAGCGCACCGCAGCCGAGCTGCGACGCTATGCGCGCCAGCAGGGCCTCACCCCGCTCCAGGTCGCCATGATGGCCGAAGAACAAGAGGGCCTCTCGGTCGCCGGACGGGCGCGCAACGCCCTGGTCGCCTTCGGCCGCCTCATGGCCGAGCTCGCCGTCGAAGTGGAGGCCCACTCGCCGCACGATCTGCTCGACCTCGTCCTGATGCGCGTCGGCTACCGCGACTACCTCCAGGACCACTTCCCCGACGCCGACGACCGCTGGGAGAACCTGAGCGAGCTGCACACGGTAGCTTCCGGCTACGCCTCCCTGCCCCCGCGCGAGGCCCTCACCTCGTTCCTGGAGGAGGTCGCCCTCATGTCGGACGTCGACGAGCTGCGCGATGAGGGCGAGGGCGTCACCCTCATCACCCTGCACGCCGCCAAGGGCCTCGAGTACCCCGTCGTCTTCATCGTCGGCCTCGAGGAGGGCCTGCTGCCCCACTCCCGCACCCTCGATGACCCTTCGCAGATCGAGGAGGAGCGACGCCTCGCCTATGTCGGCATCACCCGCGCCAAGCAGCGCCTCTACCTGCTGCGGGCGCTCCGCCGCAGCTACGCCGGCGCTCCCACCGGCCTCGGCCCCTCCCGCTTCCTGCGCGACATCCCGCGCGAGCTCCTCGTCCTCGGCGGACGCGGCCGCCCTGCTCCCCAGACGTCCTCTGTCGTTGCGAGCGAAGCGAAGCAGTCTCCCACCTCTATGCGGCGCCTCCCACCTCCACAAGAGCTGACCCCGGCCCCGACCCTTTACGCCGCCGGCGACCGCGTCCAGCACCGCGTCTTCGGCGAAGGCGTCGTCGTCTCCTGCACCCCCAAGGACAACGACGCCGAGGTCGTCGTCGCCTTCGTCAACCTCGGCGTCAAGCGCCTGCTGGCCAGCCTGGCGGGATTGGAGAGGGTGCCGTCTCGCTCTGGGTAGAGCGATGATGCAAGTAAGGGGCTAAAGTATCGCTGCCGCGCGAATCTATTGGCCGAAATACCCAGCCCTGCGCAACCTTTCGATGTCCCGCCACCGCTGCAGCTCGTGAGAAAACAGGGCAGTTTCTCGCGTGCTAAGGCTTCCTATTCCGTCTGGAAGCAGCACCTCGAATACGGGGCTTCCCCCGGCCGGTGTGGGCTCCACGCCAGGACTTTCGCGCGTGAGCTCTGCTCTAAGATCGAAGATCCTGGTTCCCACCCTATTCTGAGGAACGCCTACAGCCTGACGCTTGCCAGTGGGCGGATGAGCCTGCACCCACGTGCCGTCCGTCTCAATGCGCATTTCCACCCGGGTACCAAAACCGTCCGCTACTTCCATCCAGTACCTGTACGGAACAACAGATGGTCCGAGGAGGGGAGACAGCGCCCAGAGTTGAAAGAGCCCACCCACGGTCTGCAAACCTAGCTGAGCGCTTGCACCATAAAGAATGCTTGCTGCAACCACAGCCCGGCGAAGCAAACCAGAAAGGTCGAAGTTGCCGAATTCTGCCAACGCGTAAACGAACTCTGGGCCCAGGACACGACTATATGGCTCGTCCTGGCCGATAAGGTAGGCCCCGAAGGCTTTGCGTTCGATGAAGACGTTAGCACCGCCAAGAGCTGGTACATATCTCGCGTCCACGACATAGGGTAGAGCCATCATTCGATCCGGCACTTCCGGAAGAGCGTCCAACTCTTGTGGTACATGAAACATCGCAAGTAATTGTACCGGGTGCTCCTGACACTGTTTGTGACCGAGGACTCTAACATGATGATCGATGGCACCTACCACGAATTGCGCAACCAGATCGTGGTCCAAGAGCCAGGCGTACCCTTTGTCGTTGACCTCCTGTTGAGCGGTTGCCACCAATGTTCTGGACGGACAGACATTGCCCGCAAACCCGATTACTCCATGGCTTCCGAGCGAGTATGCCTTTCTTGCCACGTCTTGATAGACAGTCCAGGCAGGGTACTCGAGGGTTACCCTCGAGTCGGCCACCATCGCCCCCCAGCCAGGCGTCGCGAACGCTGCAATTATCGTCACAAAGTCACCTCGAAACGTTTACGGAGCCGTTGCTTCAGTTCGCACTTGATATGCCTACCATAACCGTACGCGGTCTCACAAACAGATGCAACTTTGGTATGCTTTGGCGCCCGCTTCTCCGGTCAGCTGTCCCTGCGTTACTCGCCATTCAGAAGAACGCTCCCGAGAGCGTCCGCTTCAACTGGGAAGCTGCCCACCTCCACTCCTCCACACCCTGGGGAAAACACGCCGCCATCTTCCCGTTCCGCGGCCCCCATCCAGCCCCTATAATGAGTAGGGGCGCGAGTCGAGCGCTCAGACAGACGCGAAACGAAGGGTCCGTCCGTTCGACGACCTAAACGACCACAGTAGCAACCAAGGAGTGAGATAACCAACATGACACCAACTTTGCCGCCAGGCGCTGCCTGGTGAAAGTCATCTTTCTCGCCGATGTGCCCCAGGTTGCCCGCGCCGGTGAGCTGCGCGACGTCTCCGACGGCTACGCCCGCAACTACCTCATCCCGCGCGGCCTAGCCGCCCTCGCCACAGCCGCCGCCGTCCATGAGCGTGAGGAGCAGCGAAGCGCCACGGAGCGCCTCCGGGCCAAGACCATCGAGGAGGCGCAGGCCCTCGCCGGCCGCCTCACCGGCACGACCGTCACAGTGAAGGCCCGCGCCGGCAAGCAGGGGCGGCTCTTCGGCTCCGTCACGCCCGCCGACGTCGCTACGGCCCTCAAAGCCGAGCTCGGACAGGACATCGACCGCCGCCGCATCGAGTTTGCCGAGCCGATCCACGCCGTGGGCACCTTCACGGCCACCGTCCGCCTCGGCGCGGACCTCAGCCCGACCGTCACCGTCGTCGTCGAGCCCGCCTAGACCGAAGGATGGTCCTGGAGCTCGAACGCCTACCGCCTCACGACATCGAGGCTGAAGAGGCCGTTATCGGCTCGCTCCTCGTCGAGGGGGAGGCGCTCGACCGCATCGAGGAGTTCCTCCAGCCCGAGGACTTCTTCCGCGAGAGCCTCCGTTGGTGCTACGAGGCCTGCCTTGCCCTCACCGACCGGCGCGAGGCCATCAACAGCATCACCGTCGCCCACGAGCTGGAGCGCCTCGGCCATATACAGGAGCTCGGCGGCAGCGGCGAGCTGCACCGGCTTATCGCCCAGGTCCCCACCTCGCTCCACATCGAGTATTACGCTCGCATCGTCGCGCGCACCGCCATGATGCGGCGCCTCATCAGCGCCGCCGGCCGGATAGCCGCCATCGGCTACCGCGACCCGCCCGACGCTGACGAGGCGGTCGATGAGGCTGAGGAGCTGCTCTTTGGTCTGCGCCAGAACACTGATACGCACGACTTCGTCCATATCCGCGATGTCCTCAGCGAGATTCTTGAGGCCCAAACCAAGATCCGGTCGGGCGCCCTCCCAAGCATCTACACGGACTTCCGCGACCTCGACCGGTTGCTTGGCGGCCTGCAACGCTCCGACCTGATAATCCTTGCTGCCCGGACAGGGGTTGGCAAGACGAGTCTCGCGCTGAACATCGCTCGCAACGCCGCGCTCCCGCGTCCAAGCAGCAACCGCCCTGGTGCCCATGTCGCGATCTTCTCGCTAGAGATGTCCAGGGAAGAGCTGGGGCAGCGCCTGCTATCCTCTGAGGCAGGGGTTGACTCGCAACAGATACGACTGGTCAACATGAATGACGAAGAGGAGCACAGGGTCCAGGAGGCGATGGGTAAGCTAGCTGAAACGGTCATCTACATAGACGACTCCCCAATCCTGCGTCCGAACATCCTACGCAGCAAGGCGCGGCGGCTTCACAGTCGGTATGGTGTTGATCTTATCATTGTCGACTATCTCCAGCTACTCCAGGGATCGGGCCGCTATGATAATCGAGTCCAAGAGGTAGCCGACATCTCCCGCTCGCTGAAGAGCATCGCGCGCGAGCTCAACGTTCCAGTATTGGCTTGTGCTCAATTAAGCCGAGCCACCGAGATGCGTTCGCCTCCTTTACCTCATCTGGCCGACCTGCGGGAGAGCGGCAGCATCGAGCAGGACGCTGACGTCGTCTTGTTCATTTACCGCGATGACGCCAACTACACGCGAGAGGAGTGGGAGCGGCGCAATCCTACCCAGCCCTACCCGAAGGGGATCGCCCAAGTCATCGTCGCGAAGCACCGCAACGGTCCCACCGGCCAGGTGAGCCTCTATTTCTTTGAAAGGACCGCTAAGTTCGGCGACCTTGGCGGCATCAGTGGCTAAGGTCCAAACCACCGCCGCCTTCGCGGGCTTTCCGGCGAGCGGCAAGGCGGTGCTCGTGCCCGAGCCGTTCTTCCGCGACCTGCTGCCCGCTATCACGGATTTGGACGAGCTGCGGGCGACGCTCCTCCTCTTCTGGGCCTTGCACCAGCGGCGAGGCGTGCCACGCACCGTCTCAGAAGGGGAGCTTCGCCGCAGCGGCGAGGCGCTCCATCTGCTCGATGTGCAAGCCCTGGAGCGGGGCCTGGCTAGTGCAGTCGCCCGCGGCACCTTCCTCCGCGCGCTCGCGCAGGACGAGGAGCGACACTATCTACTCAACACCCCAACAGAGCGACGTGCCCTGGCGATCCAAGGCGCACAGTGGCGCGAAGCGACGGTGACGGCCACCCCTTCGCCAGAGCGCAACGTCTTTCAGATCTACGAGGAGAACATCGGGCCGCTCACGCCGATGCTGGCCGAGGAGCTCCGCGACGCCGAGCAGCGCTATCCCCTCCCCTGGCTGGAGGACGCCTTTCGCGAGGCCGTCAGCCTCAACCGCCGCAACTGGCGCTACATACGCCGCATCCTCGAGCGCTGGGAGCAACAGGGGCGCACCGAGCAAGAGAGCGATCAACAGACAGCACCCCGTCGCACCCGTAGCCGCTATGACCACCTCATCCAGCGCTGATACAGTCCCCTCTCCCTCTGGGCGATCGAAGACGCACCTTGGCGTGGGGCTAGGATGATGGCGTCGTATACCTTATGAACACCTCATTCGACGCTGAAACTACTACTCCTCAAGGCGTTCCATCTACCGATTGCCCTTACTGCGATGGCCTCGGATTCTTACGCCGTGATTTACCCCTAACCCACCCAGAGTTTGGTATGGCAGTGCCTTGCCAATGCACTTTGAATTCTTTCCAACAAGAGCGGATAGCGCTCCTGCGGCGCGTTAGTGGGCTGCAGGCTCTCAACCACCTCACCTTTGCCACGCTCGAACCCGAGGGGCGCAGCCCCGAACCGGGACAGCGCGCCCGCTATGCACGTGCCATCGCGATGGCTCGCGCCTTCGCCGAAGACCCTCAGGCGTGGCTCGTCATCAGCGGTGCCAGCGGCAGCGGCAAGACCCACCTCGCCGTGGCCATCGCCCATCATTGCATTGAGTCCGACCATCAAGCCTTATACATCAGCACACCCGACCTGCTCGACCACCTCCGTGCTGCCTTCGCCCCACACAGCGATGTCGGCTACGACGAGCTGTTCGAGCACGTCCGATCAGTGCCGCTCCTGGTCCTCGACGACCTAGGCGTCCATAGCACCACGCCCTGGGCACAAGAGAAGCTCTTCCAGGTCCTCAACCAGCGCTTCCTCGTGCGCCTACCCACGGTCGTGGTCTGCGCCGTGCCCTTCGAGTCGCTGGAGGACCGCTTTCGCACCCGCCTCACCGACCAGACCCTCGTCGCCGCCTGCGTCCTCGAGGGCGGGCAGTCAGCCCTGCCCTCGGCCTTCGGCGGCCTCGACCTGGAGCACCTCCGCCAGATGCGCTTCGACACCTTCGACGCGCGCGGCCTTGGCCTCACATCAGAGGAACGCGACAACCTCCATCGCGTCGTTCGCATGGCGAAGGACTACGCCGAGCGGCCCGAGGGGTGGCTCGTCCTGCGCGGCACCAACGGCTGTGGCAAGACCCACCTGGCCGTCGCCATCGCCCACGCCTTCATGGCCCGTGGCGAGGCCGCCGTCTTCGCCTTCGTCCCCGACCTGTTCGACCACCTGCGCTCAGCCTTCAATCCCGACAGCCGCCTCCAGTACGACCTCCTCTTCGAGCGCGTGCGCACCGCCCCCTTCCTCGTCCTGGATGACCTCGACACCCGCGCCGCGACGCCCTGGGCCCAGGAGAAGCTCTATCAGCTCCTCAATTACCGCTACAACGCCCACCTGCCAACCGTTATCACCACCGCCCTCCCCTTCGACGCCCTCGAAGGGCGCCTCGTCTCCCGCCTCCTCGACCGGCGCCTGAGCGTCCCCCTCGAGATCCTCGCCCCCGACTACCGCACCGACCGCGCGCCCACCACGCCAGCCCCACCACAACGTCAGCGCCGGCGCTAGTCGGCTGGACATTCCCTTCCGCGTATAGGATTATTTGCCCATTCGCTGAGTCTCTTGCACTACGAAAGGGCCCGCCATGCCTTGCCCCTCCTGTGGGCACGAGAACCGAGACGCCGCTCGCTTTTGCGAGCAGTGCGGCACTACCCTGGCCTCTGCCTGTCCCAACTGCGGCGCTGAACTGCGCCCATCCGCGCGCTTCTGCGACTCCTGCGGCCACCGCCTGACTTCGGGAACCACCGAGAACGCCGAGACGACGCGTAGGGGCGTTCAACTGAACGCCCTTTCTGATCCCTCTTCGCCCTCCGCGTCCTCTGCGGCGAGTCCAGAAGCCCATAACGTTCGTCGTGAGCCTGTCGAAGGACGCACTGCGGACCCCACCTCCTTCGCCTCCGACCGCTACACCGTCAAGCGCTTCCTGGGCGAAGGTGGCAAGAAGCGCGTCTACCTCGCCCACGACACCCTGCTCGACCGCGACGTCGCCTTCGCCCTCATCAAGACCGAGGGCTTGGTCTCACGGTTTCGACTATCCGCTCAGGCACCGCCAGCTCTACCGTGATCGCCCCAGATCCAACGGCGATCCGTGCTCCCAGACATTCGAGAACGAACCGTTTGTCCTGATCGCCAGCGGTTTCCAGTCGCGCCCTGAGCGTGACGTAAAGCCCACGCACTGTCTCGGCATCCAACGCCTTGCGTTCAGCCTCCCCCAGCTCTCGCCCCTGCCGCTCCATCTCCTCCTTCAACCAGGCCTCGTGCGCGCGATAGCCTGCAACGACCCTCCGGTAAGTTTCCTCGTCCGTCATCTCTCGCACGTATTCGTCGTATGCCCGCTGCCGGTAGAACGCGTATTGCGCCAGCTGTTTCTCCAGTCGGCCCATCGTGTCACGGATCGCCTCCGCGGTGTGTTGCTGACTCGCCCCATAGCCCTCCACCTCTGCCAGGAAAAGCTCAGGCTGCTCAAGAAAACCTTTGACCGCGGCCCAGACCGCCTGTTCAAGGGCAGGTCCGGGCAAGACGCGTGATTGACAGCGTGGTCGGCCAAGCTCACGGTTCCGTCCCGTACAGCGATAGGCGTAAGGGGTGCGCTGGCTGCGCTGCGTCGTCCCCGTGTAATGGTTGCCGTCGATCTCGCAAAAGATCATCCCACGGAGGAGGTACTCGTGAGACCGACGACCACCCAGCAGCTTGTTTTGCGCCCGTCGGGCTTGGACGACGTCGAACTCCTCGTGAGTCACTGCCGGCCGGACGACAAGGTTTGGGAGTACTACGTGCTCCCCGGCCGGCCTCGAACGTGTCGTCGATTTGCCGTATGTTGACCCTCTTCGAGTCTTCGGCAGCGCCGCCTCATGCCGCAGTGCCGTGTAAAGCCCAGCGTAGGCTGGGTTCGTCGCGATGCGGAAAATCGCCCGCGAGGTCCAGCCAGGCCTACCGCTTGGGGACGGGACGCCGGCCTTCGTGAGGATCGCGGCAATGCGTCGGTCCGGCTTGCCCTCCAGGAGCATGCGCCAGATACCCTGGACCACCGGGTATCGGTCGTCCGGGATGAACTGGGTGCCGTTCCAGCGATAGCCGAAGAACGGCTTCGGCACTGCAGGCACCCCACGAAGGGCTGCGCGTGCGCGCAGGCCATCGCGCGCACCGGATTGCGCACGCAAGACCGAAGTCTCCTTGCCAAAAGCGAGTCCCAGTTCGAGGAACTGACCCTCCACGCCATCAAGGAGCGGCGGTCCGTGGGCAACCAGCACCTCCACGTGGCGCTCGCGGCACTCAGCGAGGAAGATGAGCCGCTGAAGGCCCTGCGCCTGAAGCCGGTCCCGGTTGAGCACGCCCAACGCGGTGATTTCTCCGTTGGCGATCCACCCACGAAGCCGTTGGAACTCCGGGCAAGCCATGAGGTCCAGGCTGCTCCAGTCCACCTTGATCACGTACTCGGGCGGCACGCTAAAACCGCGAGCTTCCAGGACCTGGCGGACCACTGACTCTTGGGTGTCTGGACTCAATTCACTTTGGTCCGGCCCGCTGACCCGGCACCAGATAGCGGCGATCTTGGCTCCGTCCGACATGCTTCCCTCCGTGTGCTCAGGCGCTAGTAAGCCCTGGTGGGGCACAACCGGCATCGTCCGGGTAGGAGTCGTCGCAACAGCAGCACCTCGACCTCTTCGTCGATCTGCTCAAACGCTTCTCGCTGCAGCCTTAATGCTCCGCTCCACCTGACGATTATCTCGCCCGTGGTGATCTCGTCAACGAGCTGAGAATGTTCCTTCCTCATCCGTTCTCTGGTCGCTTCGCCGCATTGACGGGGGTACAGCCCATAGCTCCCCCAGCCCTCATCGTGATAGTGCATGTGTTCAAGTTGCTTCGCCGCCAGCGCCCTGAGGGTCTCGGCACGAGCCTCCTCGTCGCCATCGGCGTCGGTTGAGCGGGAGAGCGCTGAGGAGACAGTGTCAGCAGCGAAGAGCAGGCTGTCCCTCCAACCCAAGCCGTCAACCACGTCGGGAGTTTGCGAGGATAAGCTGTCGACTCCGCTGGCCACGCCCTGCCGGAGCGTCTCCCTGATATCCCTGATCTCGCGGGCGCGATCCTCCCACCTCTTGCAGGCACGCCAGAGCGGAGCGTCTGCCATATGGCTGCGTAGCGCGTCGAGAAGCATATCTGTGTGCCGATCCCAACCGGTGAGGAGCGCTTCGCGCTCGTTCTTTTGAGCCGCAGCTCGAAGCTGTTTTGCCGCTTGCAGCATATCGTCGAAGTGCCGTTGGTAGGCCTCTCGCAGCAGACCCTCCCACACGGTCTGCTCCTGGCGTTCTTGGCGTGCCGCCTCAATGCCCTTCGACACGGTGCTCGGCGCTCGGCGGGCTGCTTTGGCGATTTCCTCCATACCCTTCCCTTCCTCGTAGTCCCTCAACCATGACCGCTCCTCGAGCATCGACCGCTTCTTTCCTCGGGGCATCAGCTCTTGCTCCTTTTTGAAAGGGATTTTCCCCATGCTTGTATATCAGAATATACAAGCATCGTCAACTAGTATGGTGCGATTATAAGTTAGCTCAAGAACGATAATACAATGTATAAGCCTTGCTTAGGCGTCGTGCAATGCGATAATGCCTGCGTGAGTTGTCAGCGCACAACGATCCGCCTCGTGTCCGCCGGTACTGACCGGGCATGGCGGAGGCTGTGGGCATGGCTTCTCCTGAGGCAGGTGCCGTCGACCGACGACGAAATAACTGAAAAGGGCCAGGCAGCGGCTGACCAGAACCAGAAAGGCGAACAGTGAGCAACCAGTGGATGCCCCTCTATGTCCGAATTGCCGGATCCATGCCCGTGTCTACTCATCGGGGGCGAGAGCGTTGGTGTTGCCCGCAGTGCGACGCCTACCTGGGACTCGTTCGGGGTGACTCGTCAACTGCGCATACTCAAGGCAACCGACTGAACCGCCCCGGGAAAAGTGGAGGCTCCAAGCTGTGAGAGGATGGAGCAATGACACGACCGGGGAGGTATCCAGTGGAGATCAGGGAGCGGGCGGT
>Ga0209751_10002865_pt1 | contig 17006 bp, 40 predicted proteins | sample RifCSP13_1_FD_184019 | JGI IMG/M metagenome (GOLD analysis project Ga0209751, IMG submission 184019) | Soil microbial communities from Rifle, Colorado - Rifle CSP2_sed 13_1 (SPAdes) (version 2) | ecosystem: Environmental > Terrestrial > Deep subsurface > Rock core/Sediment | place: Rifle... | reverse complement strand
TCGCGGAGGACGAGGAGGCAGCCGGACGCTTGATCGCGTCGCCGAAGGAGCGCGCCGAGAACGCGATGATCGTGGACCTTCTTCGAAACGACCTGGGGAGAATCTCGGAGCCGGGCTCGGTCGGTGGGCGTCATCGGTACTGTGCGTTGTTCGTGGCGATGCTGGCGTTGGCCGTCATCACCGCTTCCCGAATGTGACGGATAGCAGCTGTGCGATCAGGCCCGGCCGGACAGCAGAGGTCGATTTCGTAGGCCAGCGCCTTCGCCGCTGCGCGGATGCGCTTGTAGCGCTCAGGCTGATCGCCGGTTGGCGGATGGTAGCTGAAAAGCTCTTCGATTGTGTCCTTCGGTGCTTCGGTCGGAACGCTGACTTCACCGCTCGGGTGTTGCATCATCTCCCACCTCCTGGTCTGGTTGCTCATCGTGTATCGTGATGTGCTGGGACACCGGAAAACGCGCGTCCCATGTGATGTGACAATCAAGACAGTGATAGCCCATCTCCAAGGTGAACATGAAAGAAACTCCACATCTTGGGCATGCTACTGGGCCATCGCTCACGCCTCCTCCTTCCCCGCGCTCATCGCCGCTGCGATGCGGCGAGCGGCAGCGAAGCACGCATAGTTGTTCGTGGCTTCCTTCTCTGTGTCCATCGCGGTGAGCGCCTCTCTTTGTTCGGTGTACGCAGCTTCTAGGCACCGCTCTCGCTCCTCGTCGACGACGCGTGCGAGCAGGGCGGCGAGTGATTCGGCAAGCGTATCCGGCGGGTACATACGGCGCGGCATCAGACCCCCGTGCTCATCGTCCTCCTTCTTGCGGGACTTAAGCCACTCCCGCGCGATGGCGGCGTAGCGGTCGTCAGGCATCGCGACTCCTTGCTTCAGCCGCATTCTCAATTTTCCGACATTCTTCACAGCCACATTGCGGGCAGGAAAATGCGCCCATCTGGGCCTTGAGCCGCGCGACCTCGGCGCGGGCGTCACGTAGATCGGACGCCAGTTGGGCGATGATGATCGTCGGCATCGGTAAGTCCTTCGGCCATCGTATCGGCTGTTCCATGCACAGGGTGACGACCAAATCATCATTCACGTGCATCAGTCCTCCTCCAGCACGAAATACCACGAGCCATCGCGATTGATGTACATCTGCGCGGTACACGACGCGACCAACGTAGGATAACGCGATGCGCGGTACCGCGCCGGCTTACCGGTGAACGGATCGACGATTTGCATCTTCTCGTACGATGTCATTTCGATTCTACCCTGCCATTTGTCAATCACGACGTTCATTACCGTTCGCATCGAGCAGTCCAACCGACTCCAAGAAGACCGGAGCGCCGAGACGTTCCAACGCTCTCGCTTGTAGTTCCGGCTTCTGTCTGATTGCGATCATCACCAACTGCAACGCATCCTCGAAGGCATCAAGCACGTCGATCTCATCACCGGCCCGGTATTCTCTGAGTGCACTCCTGAGTTCCGATTCGTTCTTCACGCCCAGATTGATGAGAAACTGCTGCACCGAGCCCGCGCTGATCTGCCCCGTGATCCTACCGGCTAGCTCGATCGAGCGATGGAGCCGGTCAACGGCTTGAAGCTGGATCTGACGATCACCACCACGTTTACACAACGGGCACTTGATTCCAGACTCAGCACGCAGAATGGCAAGCGTCTCTTCCGCCGTGGCACGCGTCGCATCCATGAGATCGGCTAGCCGGGCGATCCGGCCGTCGCGATGGGCGATCTCAACAAGCTCGCCTAGATGACCCTTAGTGATGTGATTGTGGACCATGGGATAAGTGAGCCCATAGCGCTTCGCTACCGCACTTTGACTCTCTCCCCGGGCCAGAGCGCGATGGATCATTTCGGTCTGTGGATGTGTACAAACCGAACAAGTCGGGTGATCGGTCAAACCGTAGTCTTTAGCCCCCATGGCGCGGTGACTCCCACGATTCCCACTTGTCTCCCATCTGCCGGTATCTCACACATTCATGATAGACCGAACGCACTCCGGGCTGGACCAGAAACGGGAAACGATCCAAGTTGTCTTCGAGTAGCTTCGCGACATCGACCGGTTTAAGATGCTCGGTAAGAATCCGGTTGATGATCTCAAACCGGAATTTCGCGTATTCGGGATGGGAACGCTTTTGTGCCGGAGGTTCCCACTTGAGTTCAGCACGGAGAGCAGCGACACCAGCCGAGATGCACTCATCCTCAGCCCTGCCGTCACGCCCGATTTTAACTGTCGTCCAATAGCAGTAATTATCGGCCCTCCGCTGTGCCCATTCCGACATCGCGTTCCACGCCTGACGGAATCCAGGCACATTACCGCTCTTGTCGGGCTGGACTCCCAGGAAGACAGTCCAGAATTTACGTACGATCTCGTCCCTGTGCTTCTCTCTTGGCCGCAAGCTCGGCCTCCTTCTCGGCTGTAAGCCGTCGCATCTTGTCCAGCCATTCGGATTGTTTGCTGTCGAAATCATCAGTCCCGTTGATGGCCCCGCCGCTCCTGGAGCCTCTATCCTGATCCCGACCTAACCAAGCAGCAACGAAGCGACGAATCCCACGTTCGGTCTTACGCCGGCTCGGGTTGGCATCCAGCCACCCAGCCATGAGCCGTAAAGAAGCCTCAACATCAACGGCCTGATAGAGAGAAGACCAACGGCGGATCTCTTCGAGCGTCGGTATATACTCCCCACCTCCGATAAGTGCAAGACGGTGGTTCGAGGGTGTTCCTTCGGGGCGATTCTGCCGTGGTGGTGGGGGAGGGGAATCTACATCTACATCTACATCTACATCTACATGGGCTGACAACGGCTTACGTTGCTTACTCTTGCTTACGTCAGCAGACTTGGTGCTTACGTTTTGCTTACGGGACTTATCCCTGAAGCGCTGTTGGGCTATTTGGTTTTGTACTCTTCTTACCTGTTGGCTCCGTAGGGAATCGTAGAATTTGTGATTAACGACGGCATACAGGAAAGGCTTGACCTTCTCTAGGCGTCTTCCTTCCTGCTCTTGTGAACGACTATGAGCATCCGGACTACAGAGATACTCGATAACTTTCAGAACCGCGTCAGCGGGCATCCCGATGGCAGTCGCCACCAGAACTGGATTGATCTCACAGAAACCATCCTGATCCTTATTGGCCAAGATATACGCCCACACGGCGAAAACTTCAGGACCCGCCCCGATCATCGACCCGGTGAATGCTGAAGCGAAGAGTTTGCCGAACATGACCTGATCGTAACATACAAAGAGCCCGTTTGTCAAACTATTGCTTGACAGGGACGGACGGCTATGTTAGACTTATCGTCATGAGACTCACTCCACGGCAGGCGAGGACTTTGGCGATGCTTGATAGTCTGACGCGTACCATTGGCATCCCGCCGAGTGTACCAGAACTTGCGATCGCTTTGGGAGAACCGGTATCTACCACGGTCTTTACACTCATGCGACTCGATATGCACGGAATGGTTAAACGGCTGCCTCGCAAAGTCCGTGGACTGCTGATTACAGACGCCGGGCAAACTTACCTCTACGGGGAACGTAGGGCATAGGACTCCTCCATGCGCCGCGATTTGGCCGTCGGGCAGATCCATCACCAGCGTGACCAGAACGCGCGCTTGGTCGCCATCTACACCATCATCGAAGTTCACGAAGGCACGGCCATCTGTACCAAGACCGATGTCAAGGGCAAGATCATCCCCGGCCGCTTCATGCTCCCGGATAATCCGCTCTGCCGCCGCGCGTCGGGGCCAACGAAACAGGAGGACAAACATGCCGGTTGATGTGCTGGTCGGGCTTCAATGGGGCTCCGAGGGTAAAGGCAAGATCGCATCGCTGATTGGCGGCGATTACCACGCAGCCGTGCGATCCGGTGGGCCGAACTCGGGGCACACGGTCTGGTATGAAGGCAAGCCGTACGTCACGCGGCACGTACCTTCGGCATGGACCAATCCCACTTGTGCACTCTTCATCTGCGCCGGGGCGGCGATCGACCTGGACGTGCTCAAACGGGAGCTTGCGGCCCTGCCGCCAGAACTCAGAGTCGCCGAGCGCCTGACGATCGACCACCAGGCGGTCCTCATCAGTAAGCAGCATGTGGAGTCTGAATCGGCATTGGGGCTGCGCATCAGCAGTACTGCGCATGGCGTCGGTGCCGCTTACGTTTCCAAACTGCGCAGGGGTGATGAACGTTGCTCACTCATGGGCAGCATCGAGAACTTCACCGATCCCGAGTTCACAGTCGGCACCGGGATTCAAATCGGGGTCGTCTCACAGCGCGTTGGTGAATCCATCGATCACGGCGCTTCCGTGCTAATCGAAGGGTCGCAAGGTACGCTCTTGTCCCTCGATCATGGTTCGTGGCCGTTCGTCACGTCCCGCAACGTTACTGCCGCCGGGCTGATCGCCGACGTTGGCGTGGGACCGAGAGACGTACGACGCGTGATCGGCATCATGCGTTCCTACCCAATCAGAGTCGGTGGACCATCAGGACCCTTGCCAAATGAGATCGAATGGGAAGAACTCTCGATCCAACTTGGCCGTGAGATCACACCCGAGAAGACAACAGTAACGGGCAAAGTGAGAAGGATCGCGAAGATCGACTTCGATCTGCTTGAATACGCTTCATCCCTCAATTCGCTGACGGAGTTCTGGATCACTTTCGCTGATTATCTCACCAACGATCCACCGGACGGCATCCCGGCCGAATTCATGCATGCCTGCCTTGAAGCTATCGGCGCCCCGCTGGCCGGCATCTCGTGGGGGCCACAAGCAGAACAATCGCGGCGCACTGGTGCCCGTTTCGCGGAGGCGCAATGGTAAAGCGACTGCTGTTCATCACCGGACCGCCAGGATCAGGGAAAAGCACACTCGCCCAGGCGGTTCAGCATCTACGGCCGGCGCTTGTGTCGGTACTCTCTACGTCGTCATTAGTCGCCGACGATCTGGGCTGCTGGCGCAAGCTCGGCGCTATGTACCCCAACGAGCAAGAGTTAGAGCGGCGCGCCGAGCGGGCCATCGAGGCTTGCGTAACGCGCGATTTGGTCATTGATGGAGCGCCGAGAGATCCTGACCAATTGTTTTGGTTGGAGACACCGTATATTAGGCGCACCATCGTCGTGTTGTCATCGGGCCAATGGCCGTCATCACCGCAAGACCTCGCACGCCATGCTTTGTGGTATGGGCAGCAAGTACATAAACTCGCCGCCGCGATCCAGCAGTGGAACTGGCAGCATTTGATCGTCGGTCGAGAGACCTCGGCGAATGCCATCGTCACTTGGTGGGATGCCACCCACCCCATGACTTAAGGAGCCGCCATGCTGGCATACGTAGCGAGTCCCATCGATCTGACCGACCATGGCAGTCCCAACCCCTCGCCGGGGATCGTCGCACTTCACACTTTGCTTAGTGAGGTCGGTTATGCGAGTTTTACGCCCGCGATGGCTTGGACTTCGGCCAAGGGTGGTGACCATTCGGCCGAGCATGTGATCGCCATCAACGAGCACGCTTTGAACGTCGCTGATCTGTTCGTCGGGATCGTACTTGGCCGCACGGTCGGAGTGCCGATGGAATTCCAAACCGCACTGAGGCTAGGTATCCCGACGGCGATCATCACTGATCGCGCAGCCGCCGATTCCATCATGCTCAGACAAGCCGATTGTTTTCTGCCTGTGGCCGACGATTTCGATCAATCGGTGTCCAGTTTCAAATCGTGGCTCGGCACCAAACCCGAGCGTAGGAGCAAAGCACATCGCTGCTTGATCCAGCGCGATCCTGAACACACGGCCGGGCTCCCCCTGCCTGTTCAGCTTAAGGCCGGCGATATCGGCTGCGATCTCACCGTCTCGCGCGACGTGTCGGTACCGGCAGCCAAGTGGGCGGCAATCCCGAGCGATTGCTCGGTGCTGGCACCGGCCGGCTCCTGGTTCATGATCATGGGCCGGTCATCGACGCTGGTCAAGCGTGGGCTGCTCATCGTCCCCTCGGTGATCGATGGCGGCTTCACTGGCAGACTCTACGCGATCGCTCATAACTTGACCGGCGACGATGTCAGCATCAAGCGCGGCGACCGCATCTGCCAATTGGTGCCCCTACCGCTGACCAGAGTCGAATTTCACGAGGTTGATCATCTGCCCAAGACCGAACGCGGAGATGCCGGCTTCGGCTCCACCGGGGGATGACCGTGCAGTTTGCCATTGCGTACCGTGCAGGATGCACGGACCCGGAGGAGGCCCGGCGGGTGTGACACGGCACCCCCGGACCCTCCGGGATGGCATCTGGGACTGCTCCGGACCGTGTCGGCTTGGCCTTCGAAGGTGCTCGGGCGCCCCCCACCCGGCTGCTGGCCCGCTGGCCTCCCGTGGCCGTTCGTTTTGTTGGCACGGAAGATGCTTCCCCTTGGATAGCGACCAAAGGAGGCAGCCAATGACAACCAAGAAGAAAGTGGAACAGATGCCGATGGATGAACTTCGTAAACTTGCAATCGCCGACTACGAAGCCAGCGACCGGAAGCGCCGGGACGACGCCTATGATCGCCAGCGTCCAAAGCATTGTTCACATCCAGACCAAGCTTTTTGCGATTGTGATTGGTGCCGCTTTCTGAGAGGAGGCCGCTAATGGCACTCGTGACGAAGATGACGCCGGGCTCGACGGGCTGGATCGTGACGCTCGATTGTGGGCACGAACGGTCGTTCGCCCACCAGCCGACTTATAGTGGAGTCCGTTGTTTCACTTGCGAGGCGGAAGGCGAGATCCGTAGGGCGCCGATCGTGACGATCGAATTCAAACCCGAGCCGGCCCAGGTCGCACGCGTTTGTGATTACGTAGGTTGTAGTGATGAAGCGAATTTCCAGGCCAAAGCCATCGGCAAGCCGGCCCTATCCGCCTGTTATGCGCATCTTGGTACGATGGTCGATATTCTTTGGGACGATGGCGCTTCGGGTGTCCATGTCAGCCACGTACGCGACGATGGAGGTAGCCGATGAATTCTGACCTTCTCATATGCGCAGTTTGTGGCGAGCCTTCGACCCACATTCTGCGCGGCATCGATCAGAAACAATGGGGCTCGTGTGCCCGCCACACTCCAGGCACGCCCGAGTACCACGCCTACCTCATGCAATATTCACGCGATCCGTCACCGGATCAAACCGAACGCGAGGAACTCCGCGATTGGGAGGCCCAGCGATGAGCGCGACCACCACACAGCACACGCCCGGCCCGTGGCGCCAGCCGGTTCGTTACTCACCTGAGGACGGCCAGGACATCCCGTGCGGGGCTATCGAAGATCGCGATGGTAAGTCGATAGCCGTCTGCACATACGACCAAGAGCCGACAATCACTGCAGCCAACGCCCGCCTGATCGCCGCCGCGCCCGATCTGCTCCAAGCGTGCAAGGAAACCGTGCAGGCAATGGACACGGCAATGACCCGCGACCTCAGCCAAATCCCAGCCGTGATCGTGATCGCTTGGAACAACCTACGCGCCGCTATCGCCAAGGCGGAAGGGCATGACCCCGAGTCGTGCTCCGAATGTGGGGCACCTTTCAATGATGCGGACGCGCCCCGGCACGGCAAATGCCCGGCGTGTTCCGCGTGACAGAGGCGGGGGCCGGCGCAACCACGAAAGGAGACCGATGCTACGGGGATGAGAAACCGGCCGGCCCCTGTCCAAACCCAAAGAGTGACGCCATGGACCCAAACGACGCATTGCGGATCTGGCATCACCACAGAGAGGTCAGAATGACACGCGACAAAGAGATCTTGATGCAATGGCTGGAGACGGAACACCGAATCAAGTGGCAGGCCAAGAACGACATGGGCCGCCAAGCGCTCACGGGCGAATTCATGGTGCTCAACACCCATCGTAGCCCACTCGTACGTAAGTACGTCGAAGACTTCTGCGCACGCGTCAATTTCGAGATGAAGGCCAATCAAGGGAGGCAGTAAATGAAGCGCACCATCAAACAGCAGATCGACTTTCACGACCGCATGGCGACCTACAACGACAAGAAGGCTGACGAGGCCAACACACGCGCCAACAAGTTCCGCAGCAAGGCGCGCGTCCACCGCGACCAGGCCGAGCATCTGCGGAAGCAGGTCGCGGAGGTCGTGTCATGAAGCCGATCCGCTGGACAGTGGAGATCGCAAAACATGCGCCGCGTGATGAAATGCCGCAGTACGAGGACACGCAGTGTGAACTTCAAATCTACCTCACCGACGACGAAGTGCAACACGTGAGGGCCGCCATCATCAGTACCCTCAAGGTGCTGGTGGAGAAACGCTTGGCCGAGATGACCCGAGGTTCCGCGATCGTGTACCAGGAACGGTCAGAAGGAGATCGCTGATGCTCAGAGGAGTGAAGCCGACCGAGATTATCAAGCGCCCCAAGCTGTTCGTGTTCGGACCGGCGGGCTCGTGGAAGACCACCGTTGCCATCTCGTTCCCTCGGCCCTACCTGATCGACACCGAGAAGGGAGCCGAAAACAAGGAATATACACACAAGCTCGAAGCCGGTGGCGGCGTTTACTTCTTCACTGCGTCATTCGACGAAGTCCTGGCCGAGATCAAGGCGCTGCTCACCGAGAAGCACGAATACAAGACGGTCGTCATCGATCCCTTCACCGTGATCTATAACGATCAGGTCGATGCGGCCGCTGACGAGCACGGCACTGAATTCGGCAGGCATCGGGCCGTGGCCGACCGCAAGATCCGGCAACTGCTCAATTTACTCTTGCGGCTCGACATGAACGTGATTATCACTTCACACCAGAAGCCACAATGGGAGCGGGTGAACGTCAACGGCAAGCAGGAGGTCCGGGAGGTCGGCAAGACCTTCGATTGTTATCCCAAGATCGACTATCTGTTCGATCTGGTACTCGAAGTCCAGAAGCGCGGTAAGGAGTGCGTCGCCATCGTCAACAAATCGCGCGTGGCGGAGTTCCCGCTCGATGACACCTTCCTGTTTTCCTTCGACGAGATCGCCTCGCGTTACGGCCGCGACATTCTGAACCGTGACGCCGTACCCGAGATCCTCGCCACCAAGGAGCAAGTGAAGGAGATCAAGCATCTGGTGACGGCGCTGAAGATCCCCGAAGAGACGATCGCCAAGTGGTTCAAGAAGGCCGGCGCCGAATCGTTCGATGAGATGCCGCTGTCGGCCGCAGCCAAGACGCTCGATTGGCTGAGATCTAAACTCGATCCTAACGCGAAGGAGGACGACGAATAGATGCCGTACAAAGACCACAAAGTACGGCTATTGTACTACCGTCATTGGCATCGGGCAGAAGCCGCACGGAGGCGCGCAACACACCGGATGATTTTATCGATCTTGAGGGCAGCACCTTGTGACGGCTGTGGTCAATTTTCAGCCCGTCTCGATTGGCATCACGCCAGAGGTAAGAAGCGATTCAATATAGCATCTCAGAAGGGCCGCCATTGGCGAATTTTGTTCGCAGAGATCGCCAAATGTGATTTGCTTTGCCGTCGTTGTCATCAAGATAGACATAGGAAAGGAGCGCAGTAGCCATTAAGTACAATCCGAAAGCCGGCATGTTGCCAGACGGCGAATACGATGCTACCATCACCGAGGCCGAAGAGAAGGTCAGCAAGGCTGGCAATCAGATGATCGAGGCGACTTTGCGCGTGTACGGCAGTGACGGCGTCGTGGTCGAAGTGTTGGATTGGATCATGGACGCGCTGCCGTGGAAGACGCGCCATCTGTGTAACGCCATCGGCCTCGACTTCGACAAGGGAGAGATCGACCCTGGCGATCTGGTGGACCAGAACGTGCGGGTGATGGTCAGCGCCGAGACTTCCGGCCGATTCGCCGGGCGTAACAAGATCACCGATTACGTGGGGCCGGCCACGCACAAGAAGCGCGACGACGACATCCCATTCTGATGACTCTATTCGACTTCAAATGGCACAGCCGGACGATCGTGACGGCGGCCATCTATCTGTGGGCCGAGCATCCGAGACGGTACGCGCTGTTTCTGTGGCTGTTCGATGCTCGGCCCCGAGGACCTGGCCGCGATCGCGAATTTTCATGCGTACTCGGTGGGCCTAACCAAACTGCGAGGTCACGATGAAGATCCGAGGCATCGAAATGCCGGAACGTTGTTGCTCATGCAGTGTGCCATTGCCTGGAAACGTCATGGAGAAACTCCGGGCCAGAATACAGGATGATCCAGACATCGAGGATTGTGTCGGGATATCAATCCAGTGCCCAGATTGCCGGGGCAAGCCAATACACCCGCCCGCAGGGACCACCCATACCGACAAGAACACAATCTGGGGATAGTGGATTATGATCAGACGGATTGAGTTTTCGATCGACGCTCTGCCGCCGAGCCTCAATAAGTGGAGCCGCCGCCATTGGTCGGTGCGGCACCAAGTGACGCGCGACTGGGGGGTCTGGATCGCCCACTTCGGTCCCAAGCCCGATAGTCACGGCTGGCCGGGTGGAGAGCCGATCGACCCTGCGGTCGTGACGCTCGAATTTCGCTCAGTCTATCGGCTGGACGTGGACAACCGGGCCAAATTCGTACTCGATGGATTGGTGAAGGCCGGTATCATCAAGGACGACGCCATCCCGCATCTGGCCGAACTCAGGCTACGCGGAGCCAAAGGTAAGCCCCGCACCTACATCATCGTGGAACACGCCGACGACGTAGAGCGCGGATCGACTCCAGCGGATTCCTAAGCCCCGGCCGGGGAGCCTCCCTGGCCCCCGGCTGATAGACATCGCGGAAACGGTCCCTAATATCACCAGGAGAGCCGACCGCTTCGGGTCCGAGCTTCCGCTTGGCGCGCTTGTTGAATGCTTCGACTCGCATCCGCATGCGGTCGATCATCGAGTTGCCGACTTTGCGCGCCATCAGCGCACGAGTGCCTTGAACGGGTAGGAGAGCCCGAGCGACAGACTCCTGCGTGAACTGTCAAGGCCATAGGCGGCCGTGAAATCGAGCAGGAACGGTAGCCCGGCGAACGGCTTGTAGCCGACGCCCGCCTTGCCTGCCCACTCGTCGAGTCCGTCCGATGCCTCATCGGAGAAGAACCGCCCGGCCCCGATCCACATCGTGAGATTGAGGTCATAACCGTCAGTGACGATGAAGCGCGCATCGGCATCACCGCGCACATAAGAGCCGGCGAGTCCATAGATGACCGACCCGGTCGCCGCCAGATGCGACGTGATCGGCACCATCACTGCGCCTGTGGCTTCCAGGTCGTGAGAGTCGAGTTCATCCCCACCTGAAAGCCACCGCTCTTGGACTCCCGCTTTGAGGTTGAGCGGCTCGAACGGCGAAGCGATAGCAGGCACGGCGCAGAGGCACAACAGCATCAGCAGCAAGTACCGCACTGGTTCCTCCTATTCGGTCGGCTTGGTCACGGGTACCAGCGGATGCGCCGGGTCCGCACCAGCCTTGACCATCGAATGGGCGCCGGCCGAAGTGGCAAACAATCCACCCAAGCCGGAAGCGAGAATGCCGACAAACTGCAACATCCCTTGCAGGATCATCGATTGGATCGTGGAGAATCTGACTGGACCAGACACGAGCGCGGCCAACGGTTCGTTGACCACCAAGGCGAGGATAAACCCAACCGCAACCAGAACCTGCACGGTCGTAGTGAGTTTCATGCCATAGGAGCGGCCAAACTGCAGGATGATGCCGATGCCGGCCATGATGCTGTTTACGTATTCAGCCGGGCTCATTTTCTGATCAATGAAGCGCCCATGCCGATCCACTGCCAGACATTTTTAACTTGGCTTTGCGTCCCCGAAGCGAGTACGACCGTCAAGACACCATCGAGGATAGTGGAGAGCTTGAGACCAGAAAAGAAACCAGCAGTATCGATACCGGAGAGATCAAGGTCCAGCCATTGGAACACGGTTGGTTCGAATTTGACTCCGAAGGCAGTCCCGACAAACATGACAACCAAACTGAGCACCTGGAGTACAAGGGGGATTGCCTTAGTCTCGATTTGACTCCACCGTTTGATCGCAAACCCCCCGGCCAACGCCAGGACAAACCTGACATCTGACCGATTAAGAAACTCCAGAACATTGGTCAGTGGTTCCATCTCGCCTCCTTTACGGTTTGAGCGGGAACTGGAAATATGGTCTGCCTTTGGAGACGTTATAGGCGACCACATGTTCCAATGTGAAGCCGACGATCCAGACGATATAAGCTTCAAGTTTCTGCCCAGAGAGCCACAAGATGATGCCTGCGGCACTCACTCCGGTTTCAATCAGCGAGAACAGTAGAACTCCCAGATTCGGCCCCACTAGTAACCTCCAGTTTCTGTGGTGTCGGCGGCCATACTGTCCGCAGCCGGGACGACCGGGGATTTCTCCGGCGTGGGTGGGGCCGCACAAGCCGACAAGACAACCACGAGTACAGCGGTTATTGCCAGGATTCTGATCATCGATTCCCTCCAAAGTTAACTGCCGCAGTCGGGGGGAGCGGCGACAGGGAGTCAAACACAGCCGGCTCGGCGGCGCCAGTTTCCGGAGGCCCGTCTTGCCGTTTCCTTACCCGTCCTTTGGCCTCAAGGGCAGACATCCGGGCCTCCAGGCGCCTGACCGTGACTTCAAGTTCGGAGATAGTCTCGAAGGCTGTGGCTGACAGGCTGGCAGTAGCAGTAACCTGGTCAGTCGCTGCTCGACTGGTCTGGTTGGCATCGAGCTTGAGCAGGCCGCCACCACCGGCTAGGGCACCAAGCAAAATAATAATCTGGCGCAAATCCAGCCCGGAGAGAAACCCGAGCGCCGGGATGGTCGCCTTATTCCGTCGCCTGCGTGCCATATCCGGCTCGTTCCAGAAAGGTCACGCGGTCGGCCACTTCGGAGAGCCGACTGTCGATCGCGCGCTTGATCTCATGTTGGCCCTTCTCCAAGCTATCCACCCGGCCGTAAAGCCTCCCCAGACCGAAGCCGAGCCCGCCCAGAGTGACGAGCGACACGAGTAGAGTACCGATCCCGACCAGAGAATCGAGCATCACGCCAACACCTTCACGATCAGTTCCCCCATGCGATTCATCCAGCCCCAGGCAAATTCGGTGTTATCCGGGATGCCATCTTTGTCCTTGTCGGTGAGATTCTTGCTGATGAGTCTCCCGTAGAAGGAGAGCCGCTCTCTGATCATCCGCGCACACAGCGTCATCTCGTCGATCCCCTTCGCCAACACGAGTGTGGCCGGCCCGAGCACACCATCATCATCTGCACCGACCGAGCGTTGGAGGAAGTGCACTGAAGTGGCGACCGAATGCTGTACGGCAGCATCGAACAGCAACCAGCGCGCGCGTTCCTGTGTGATCGCAAAGAAGCCGGGATCACTGAGGAAGTGCTTGTAGTAGATCTGCCGCGCCTCGCTCTCGGTTAGTTTCTTGACCTCCTCAACATCCGCTGGCGAAGGCTGCCTACGCGCTCTGCCCAAAGTCGCCGCCGTGATCCCGAACTTGGTGGCGCCGCCGCGATCAGCAGGATCATCCGTGAATTTGGCACCGCCCTCCCGTTCGATCACCCAACTGATCATCGCATCAGTCGTCATGGGGCCGACCAGACGGTATAGACGTGGAAACGAAGCGAATCGGCTCGCGTGCGGCAAGCGGTTGTAGGGCTGGTATTGGCGGACACTCCGACAACATGCCCGATGCGCTGTCTTGTGAACATGCGCGCATAACGCCATGGGAGACCGCCGCTTTCCTCCCCCGTGTGTCCTTCACTGATCAATGCGATAATGGTCCCGCCTTGGTTGAGGGAATCGCCAACGACGAAATCCGTCACCACATCAACCAAATTCTTACTGGAGGTTGACACCCAGTCCGTATCGTTGTTGCTGACCTGCACCGTCAATGTGCTACAAGTCCCCGAATTCGCCTGCAATCGCCACACAACTTTCCGGGCTCCGAAGCAATAGACGCTTGGCCCCTCCGTGGTGTCGCTAAGGGCGGCACACAGAGTGTCCAACGTCCGCACGAAATGATTAACCCGCGACGGATTGCGCGCCACGATATTAGGCGTCTGGGCCACGACAGGCGCGACCGCGAGTGCGACGATAGCGAAAACGACCAACAGTTTCCTCATGTGCGCGCCTCCTTAGCTTCCATCTTGTTCAGCTTGATACGATCGAACGAATCGATCAAAATCGTCACTGCCGTGGCGAAGTTCGGTGGGTACTGTGCCTCATTCAACTTGGCATGAATGAATTCGAATTGCTCATCCGACAAATCGATCGGTCCGGCCAGCGCCTTGCCGTTCTCGTCCATCAGCCGATCTTGGATGCGTGACCAGATGCGAAGTTCCTGGATCGACATCTGGCGCTTACTCTGCGGATTATACACTAAATTGACGGCCGTGATAATGACATTCAACGTGATCTGTTCCGGCCGTGGCGCGGGTTCACCGGCAGCGGCTTCCAAGACGCGCTTCGGATAAGCGAGGTCCATACGGATCACTTTCATCATCATTCGTTCTCCCCTGTAGTGTCGATGGTAAGCTGGATGCGGATAATGTCAGAGGCGAAAGATTCCGCCGCCACCCGGTCACGCACCGAATTCAGCGCGGCATTGGGAGTGGCAAAGCCGGTTTGGACTGTCTCCAATTGTCCAGCCTCTAGGTACTCGTATATCCACGGATTGGCTGGCGGCGTGCCACCTACCTCACCTTGGACCTTGCGGATCTTCACTCTCAATTGCGGCATGTCACCAAATCGCCTCGGCTTGGACTTGGGTCACGGTCCACGCTCCTGACGCTCCATTGTTGATCGACAGTCCCACGTAAAGTCCGGCGAGTGCCGAATTATCGAATGCCGCCGATGCCGCCTGGACTACCGCGCTCACGTTGTTCGCGAATCCTGTTGCCGTGTTCAAGTGATGTAGATACACCGTACCTTGTATGACTCCCGAGGCTCCGACATTGCGGACCACAAGGATAACTTCAATCACTGCCGTATCGGTTGCCGCCGTCTGGGCCGGACCGGTCAGAGTCAGCCGGGCAGTGTCGGCCACAGTTCGCGCAGAACCGATCCGTACGGTGTAGATCGGCGTCGCCGTGCCGGCCGCCGTCTTGGACACCGAGATCAGCCAACGGAAGACAGTTCGCGCCTGTACGCCGAACGAGGGGATCAAGAGGTCCGAGTCGGTGATATATGTATCGGCGGCTGAGATCGCCTGGTCAGCGACCGAGGCATTTTTGGTCAGACCACTCATCACGCCCGCGAGGCCGCCGTCATTCTTAAACGCTGGCAAGGACGGGCCATTATCCACGTACATGATGCCCGTGCCTGCGGCCGGCGTGGTCGGTACCGCTTGTTCGTCAAGTAGCACGTCGGACATTTCTACCTCACGCTCAACCGAGAAGTGCCTTGCACCGTCGCGCGCTGAGTCCCGGTGAGTACCATGCGCTTGATCACGAGCGCGCCCCGGCCCGTCTCCACGGTAAAGGTGCCAGTTGCAAATGGTCGCTCGACCGGGGCTGAGGCCGAATCGGCGTACACGAGCGATTTGCGTTCCGCCCCTGTGGTGATCGTCACCAGCCAATCGTCGGTGTCGAATTCGACACAACCAACAACCGGCGCCGTGACCGGTGTGGCCGAGGCCAGACGAATCGGAGCGATGGTACTGGTGCCGGCTGCGATGTCGAGCCGGTGTGATGGTGCAGTCAGACTGCCGAAGCCGAATTTGCCGACGTGTACGCTCTTGCCGCCTTCGCAATACAACACCCACGAGACGGTGTCCCCCGCCCCACCTGCTCCCGCCACATCCTCAATGTGGATCGCACGGTACATTCCCGTGATCACACCCCACGGAGCCACGATAGCAGGAATGCCGATACTGATATCATCCAGAATGGCGCAGGTGTTCTTGATCTGCATGCGATTCCGAATTTGACTGTAACGGTTGAAGTTGCCGGAAGTCTGTTGCGTGATCAGGAAAAGCTCGATACCCCTATAGTGGTCCGTCACCAGTTGTGAAATCGGCGTCCCCCAAACCAGTACCCCTTGAATCGCACTGGCCTGGCTAGGTGGTTGTCCACTCCCGACGATGCCGGCCTGGAAGGAGAGAGCAGCGAGGGTTGACTGATACGGGCCGATTTTGGAGGCCATGTTGATATCGACTTGGATTCCGGAGACGATGCCAGCTTCAACATTCGAGAGATTACTATTGATGTACAAACCGCGCACATAGCCGCCGCCAACGTTATCAGCCGTATGCCAAAGCGCCATTGCGTCAGTCTCACCCGACTGTGAGCCATGAGATGCACCTGCGTCCCCAGTGACCGAATTGATCAGCAGCGATTCAAATTGCGCGTTGGTGCTGTTGATGGTCTCGCGTCCAGCGAGGTTCATCAGACCGCCGTTGGTCAGATAGAGCAGTTCCGTACCGGTCGAAGTCCTAAACTGCATCAGACGGCCAGTCTGACCAGAAGCCCCCGTGACCTTCAGGACAACATCAGCAGCAGTCGGGTTGACGATGTCGAGGCGGGCTGTCGGTGCGACAGCGGGAGAACCGAGTGATAGCCGGCCCGTGGATTCCAGCCACATCTTAGTGGTTGGGGCCGCACCAGCGCCTGTTGCTGTCAAGAACCTTAGACGGGACGACCGCGTTGGGTGGTCATGAACGAAGAAATCGGAAACGATGGCGGCCAATTCCTGATATTCTGACGCACCGACGCCGGTTGTGTTACCGCGGAAGGACAAAATCGCGCCACTCGTATCCGCTGTGTTGCCGTTCCACAGCCCTAGATTGGTCAGCGGGGACGCATCGTCCCTGCGCACGACCAAAGTGCTCGGATTCAGTCCCCCAGTTGGCCCCTCCCCGCCTATCACGATGAACCCAGTATTGGGCGATGCGCCGTACACACGAAGCAGATGGGCTCCTGCGGATGTCTGAATCTTTAGGAGGTCGACCGTCTGCCCGGCTTGCCCGATGATCGTGATCGGGACTGCATCGGAATCGGGGTCGAAGGACTGTGCTTTGGTGAACGTCTGGGCAAGATCAATCGCGGCCAG
>Ga0209751_10002864_pt1 | contig 17009 bp, 13 predicted proteins | sample RifCSP13_1_FD_184019 | JGI IMG/M metagenome (GOLD analysis project Ga0209751, IMG submission 184019) | Soil microbial communities from Rifle, Colorado - Rifle CSP2_sed 13_1 (SPAdes) (version 2) | ecosystem: Environmental > Terrestrial > Deep subsurface > Rock core/Sediment | place: Rifle... | reverse complement strand
CCAGGTCGCCGAGCGCCGCCTGTAAACGTTCAAACTCGCGGATCGCGCCGCTGGACATCGCGTCGTGGCTCAACAGCGCGACCCGCCCCAGATAATCCGGGCCAAAGGTGAAGCGGGCGAACTCGTGGACGTGCGTCCCGCCCGTGCGCCGCGAGTTTACTTCCAGCAAAAACAGCCGTCCGCCGTCGTCCACAATCGTGTCCATATCAAAGTGGCCCACGTAGCCCATGGCCTGCAGCTGCTCGGCGAGGCGCAGCCCGCTTTCGGCCAGCGCCGGATACCATCCCGCCTCGCGCAGCTCGCGGCTGACGAGCACGCCGCAGAAGTCCCCCGGCGACAGGAACAGTTGCCGAGACAGGTACGTGATCTCCGGCTGGCCCGCGCCGAACGGCGGGACGAAGACCTCCAGCGACGGGGAGAGCTGGCCGGCGGAGGGGATGTAAGCCTCGACCGTGACCCCGTGCTCGTGCAGGAAGGGATTGCGCTCCAGCGCGCGGTGGATCGCCTTAACCGAGGCAAACTCGCCGGGGCGGAGGACGTTCTGCCCGATGCCGTTCTCGCCGTCGTCGGCTTTGACCACGCAGGTCTGCCCGTTGAGGCAGAACCAGTGCGCGACGGCCGCCGCGCTTTGCCAGTCTTCGCAGGCAACGCCGGAGGGCAGCAGTGTGTCCGCGCGATCCCCCAACCAGCGCGAGGCCAGCACGCGGAACCCGGCTTTCGTGTCAATGTAATCGCGGACCCACAGGCATTCCGGCGCGGGGCTTTCGGGCAGGCGGACGGTCAACCCGTGCTCGCGCCGCAGCACGTCCACCAATTGCAGGAATTCCGGCGTCGTCGCATACGGGATGATCTGCGCCGTACGCTGCGCGCCCGCGTATTCGATCAACGCGGTGAGCAGATGGGCCTCACGCAGAATGTCCTGGCAGAGCTGCGGGGAGGGGTTGTGCGGCGCGAGATAGCGGGTCTGCCGATACCCCAACTGCCGGTATAAAGCCTGGGCGTGCGGGATGGGGAAGGTGACGAAGACGAGCTTGGAGTCGCCGAGCCACAGCAGCGCCCGGTCGCCGCGATACTGCTCGCCGTGAATCAGGCGCGCCTGCGCCGCCGGGTCTTCGGCGCGTTTCAGGAAACTGTAGAAGGTCTCGGAGATATTGCAGATGACGACGACCGGGATGTCCCGCGCCAGATGCGACGGCATTGCCAGTCTTGAGATAGCGCCTAAGTCGCCGGCTGGGCGGCCGAGCGGCGGCCGCGTTCGCGCATGAGCCGGGCCTTGGCCTGCAGATCCTGGAAGAAATCGGTGTCCACGATCTCGCTCACCTGTTTCTGGCGCTTGACATCGTCAATCTCGATCTTCAGCTCTTCCACCTGCCGGCGCAGCGTCTGCTCGCGCTGATAGACTTTGTTGACCATGCTCTGGAAGACTTCCGATAGGCTCTCGATCTCGTCGGGGAAGGCGTCGTCCATGCGGTTGGCAGCCAGGTCGTTCAACCCCTGCTCGTAAGCGCCCTCGCCGATGCGGTCGGCGGCGCGCGTCAGGCGGATGATCGGCGCGGTGAAGGCATTGGAAACCACGTAGACTAGAATGAAGAGCGTGACGTAAGTGATGCCGAATGCCAGGAACACACTGTTACGGATGCCGTCTTGCACTTGATTAACGTAGTCGGCGCGGAAATCAATTCCCAACGCGGCGACAACTTCCCCCTTCGAGTCGTAGATCGGCGTGTAGCCGGAAATCCCCCATGCTCCAAACTTGTCTGTATAAGCCGGCTCCAGCGTCGTGGCGGCTAACCCCTGGAAATTGGCGGTCGGATCGTTGGCAATGTAGTGCTCGAGGAATTTAGCGCCGAAAGGCGGATTCCGAACTGCGCCGGCGCTGGTGATGAAAATCATTTCCTTAGGCTCTACGCCCTTGACGTAGGTATACGGCTCGGCGCGCGGCTCAACCTGGTGGACCCGATCCAGCCAGGCCACCTGCCGCCAGTAGCGCTCGTCGGAGGGATAACAACCGTCCGCGCCTCCCTCCGGGCAGGCGCCTGCGGCGTACAAGGTTCGCAGTTCGTCGCCGTCAATGCCCGCCGATGCGCCGTGCAGCGTGTCGGTCAGGTCTTCCTGCACGCGCCTCAGCGCGCTATCGGTCGCGTAGCGGAAGAACCAGTAATAGGCTCCGGCGAAGACGACGGTGAAGAGCAGCGTGAAGCCGATCAGCAGCTTAAAACGCAGACTGATGAATCTGCGGGGCGGGCGTGTCTTGGTGTCCATTGCGTTTAGCCTCCTCCGCCGACCCGCACGGCCGGCTGGTTCAGGGCCTGCCGCTCGACGGCGTGCTGCAGGATTCTACCGATCAGTTGCTCAAAAGACAGCCCCCGATGGCGGGCGATCATCGGCAGGCTGGAATACTCCGGGTCCAAGCCCGGCAGGGGATTGATCTCGAGCAAGTGCGGCTCGCCATTCTGATCGAGCCGCAGGTCCACCCGCCCGGCGTCGCGGCACCCGACGGCATGATAGGCGCACAGCGCCAGGTCGCACAACCGGCGGCTCAGATCGGGCGCTTCGACCATATTATATTCCACTCTGACCTCGCACTCCTCTTTTTGCTCGAAGCCGTACACCCCGTCCGGGTCCAGCACGCGAATCTCCTGCGCGCCCAACGCCTGGGCGGAGGCCCCGTTCCCCAGGAGGCCGACCGTGAACTCGCGCCCCGGCAGGTAGGGTTCGACGAGCGCAGGCTCGCGGTATTGCGTCAGCACCCAGGCTGCCCGCTCGGCCAGGGCCTCGCGCGAGGTCACCCGCGATTGACCGGTAATGCCTTTGGAAGTTCCCTCGTAAGCCGGCTTGACGAACAGAGGGAAGCCGGACAGGTGTGCGAGGGCCGCGTCAATCTCCGACGGGTCCGAGATCACGTAGAACGGCGGGGTCGGCAGGCCCTGCCCCAGCCACACCTGCTTGGTCAGCGGCTTGTCGAGGCACAGGCACAGGGTCAATGGATCGGAGAAAGTATAGGGGATGCGCGCGGCCTCCAGCAGCGTGGGGACCTGCGCCTCGCGCGAGCGCCCGCCCAACCCTTCGGCGATGTTGAACACGATGTCCACCGTATCGCCGGCGGCGAGGAAGCGCACCAGTTTGTGGATGTTGCCGATGCGGCGGGGGTGATGCCCCAGGTTCGCCAGCGCGCGCTCGATGGCCCGGATGATCTCGTCGGGGTCGAATTCCGCGTACAGGTCGGCGGGCGCATCCGCGTCAGACAGATAGTCGTCGCGCAGGTCGTACGTCAGGCCCACTTCCATCTCAGAACTCGATCCCGTCGAGCACGCTCCTGCGCCGCGGGCGGGCCAGGCGCCAGTCCAGCAGGCTGGCCTCGTACGTCGCGCGTGATTTGAAAGCCGCCCAGATGGCGCCGAGCGAGGCCAGCCCGGCCAATCCCAGGTAGATCGTTTGCGCCGCCCCCGGCGGCAGCCGCCCCGACGCCGACAGCCAGAGCAGGAGGAGCAGGATCACGCAGCCGGCCATCGTCGCGACCGCGTAAAAATAGCTGTCGAGGAAAGCGCCGACGCGCCCGCGCCGCTCGTCCGGGATCAGGTTTTGCAGTGACTTGCGGCTCGGCTCGTCCCAGCCGCGCTCCACCAGCCGGGCCACGAAGCGCGCGATGGCCCCGCCGAGGAAGCCCGGGAGCGCCAGCGCGCTGGAGGCGGCAAGCAGCAGCGCGAACGGCAGCGCGAGAAAGGTGTTCTTCAACCCCACCTTGTCCAGAAAGCGCCCGACCACCAGCCACTGGAACAGGATCATCGTCGCGATGAAGGCGACCTTATAGGCGCTGTAGATGGTCTGGAACAACAGCGAGTTGCTTGGCGCCGCCCGGTCAATGGAATAGAGGAAGTGATACTCGACAAACGTCAGCGCCAACTGCATCAGCAGCATGGCGACCGCCAGGTAAGTGAAGAGCGGCACGTTGCGGAAGAAATCCATCCCCACCTGGAGGGTTCCACGGAGATTGGCCTCGCCCCGCGTGGACTGCCGGGCGCGGACCGGCCGGTTGCGGAAGGTCAGCCAGAGCACGGCCGCGCCAGTGAGAAGGAGGGCCGCCCCCACCGACAGCAGTTGCGAGGAACTCTGCCCCAGCCGGGCAAAGACGACGGCCGAGCCGGCGCCGACCGAGTTGCCCACGATGCTGCCCAGCGCGGAACCGGCGGCGATCACCGGGAACAGGCGTTTGGCCTCGGAGGGAGTGTACATGTCGTTCGCCAGCGCCCAGAACGCCAGCGGGAAGACGATCAACTGCTGGTCGGACAAAATATACAGCAGGAAATAGGTCACCCCTTCCGGCGCACCGTAGCTGAGCAGCGATTGGATCACGAGGTAGGCCAGCGCGGCCCCGCCCAGCAGCAGGCCGACGAGCTGGACGCGTGACATGCGATCCACCACCAGGGCGTAGAAGCCGGAGAGCAGCAGGGTGGCGGCCATGTCCGCGAGCCACAGCCACGGGACTTGCGCTGGGCCGACCTTGCTGACGAACCCCGACGTGGCGACGACGTCGGCGATCTCCAGCACCAGCGTGTTGATGGCCAGGACGCCGAGCAGCGGCAGGACCAGTTTCCACTCGCCGAGCTTTAGTCGCATATGTTTCTTCTCTGCGTAACCTCCCGCAGGTTAGTAACCTGCGGGAGGTTTCATCCCAGCAGCTTCAGCAAAATCGGCTTCTGCGCGTGCAGGCGGTTCCCGGCCTGCTGGAACACGCGCGACCGCGGCCCGTCGGCGACGGCGTCGGTGATCTCCTGCCCGCGGTTGGCCGGGAGGCAGTGCATGACGATGGCGTGCGCCGGGGCGCGGGCGACGAGCGCCTCGTTCACCTGGTAGCGGCCGAAGATTTGCCTGGCCCGGGCCTCCGTCGTCACGTCCATGCCGATCCAGGTATCGGTGTAAATGACGTCGGCCTCCCGCACGGCTTCGACCGGATCCTCGACGAACTCGAACACCTCCTCGCTTCCCTCCGCCCGCGCGGCGGCGATGCTCTCCGCGTCGAGCGTGTATCCGGGCGGGCTGCTCACCCGCAGCTGAAACCCGAACCTCGCGGCGGCGAACAGCAGCGAGCGCGTCACGTCGTTGTCGCTGTCGCCCAGGTACGTGACGCGGAGGCCGTCGAGGCGGCCAAAGGCCTCGTACATCGTCAGCGCGTCGGCCATTGCCTGGCACGGGTGGCTGTAATTCGTCATACCGTTGATGACGGGCACGGGCGACGCCTGCGCCATTTGCGCGAGCAGCGCGTGATCCGACATGCGCACCATGATGCCCTGGACGTAGCCGCCCAGCACGCGGGCCACGTCGCCCGCGGCCTCCCGCTTGCCCAGGCCGATTTCCTCCGGGCCGAGGTACAGCGCCTGCCCTCCGAGCTGCCGCATCCCGATCTCGAAACTCACGCGCGTGCGGAGCGAGGGTTTTTGAAAGGCCAGCGCCAGCGTCTTGCCGCGCAGCGCGGGCAGGTTGCGGCCCCGCGTTTGAAGTTCGCGTTTCAGCGCCTGGGCTGTCTCGATCAGCTCCCAAAGCTCTTCCGCCGGCCAGTCGGCCAGGCTCAAAAAATGGCGCGGCATGCAGGTTGTTCAAAGACCTGTCAGGGCTGCGAGCCCTGACAGGTCTTCTCGCTCGGAGACACAGGTTAGACATCCATTGGAGATGAAATCAAAGCGCCAGAACGCATTGTAGAACATGTTGGTAGCAAATACAAAGCCACCTATAATACGGCCCTGATGCCGTCTCCGATTTCGCCTCTGGCCGCCGTCGAGCCGCGCCTGCGCTCGCTGCTGCCCGCCGACCTCTACGCGACGGCGTGGATGGACCCCTCGCCCGCCAGCCTGACGCGCGTCTTCGAGCACCTGCGCACGCTGCAGCGCATCCTCTACGATTACGTCCCGCGCCAAGTCACCGAGGTCCTGCCGCGCCCCGGCGAAGCGCGCCACGAGTGGCAGGAAGGCACGCTGATGTTCACCGACTTGGCCGGGTTTACGCCGCTCATGGAGGCCAACGCCGCCCGCGGGAGCGCCGGGGCCGAAAGCCTGCTCGGCGTGCTGAACAGCTACTTCTCCGAGATGATCGAGATCATCAGCAAATCCGGCGGGAACCTGCTCGAGTTCACCGGGGATGCGATGCTCGTGGAGTTCCCCGCCGACCCGCGCCGGAGCGACGCGGCCCGCGCGGTGCGCGCCGGCCTGCGCATGCAGCGCGCGATGGCGCGCTTCGCCGACCTCGAGACGGCGGAAGGGGCGCTCTCGCTGGAGATGCGCGTGGGCCTGCACACCGGGCGCTTCATCGCCGCCGACATCGGCACGCCGCGCCGGATGGCGCACGTGCTGCTGGGCACGCCTGTCCAGCGCACGAAGCAGGCGGAAGGCGCCGGGGAAGTGGGGCGCGTGTGCCTCACCGAGGCGGCGCACGAGCTGGCGCGCGACCAGTTCAACTTTGAGCCGGGCCACCCGGGGCACGTGCTGGTGGTGGACGACCTCACGCCCAAAAGCCTCGGCGAATACGAGATCAGCCCGACCAGCCGCCGCATGGCGAGCGCGGTGCTGCTGGACCGCAGCGTCGAGGCGCTGGTCGGCGAGATCGAGAAGGCGGTGAAGTCGGTCGAGCCCCTGGCGAGCTACCTCCCGCGCCCGATCCTCACCCTCGTCGTCGAGAGCGCGGCCCGCCGCAGCATTCCCCCCGTCTTCCTGGAGGCGACGGTCGTGATGGTCAACCTGATCGGCCTCTCCGAGTCGGCCGACCACGTCCGCCCAGACGAGGTGGATGCGCTGCTCAACACTTTCGCGCGGGCATTCGCGCTCATCAACGCGGCGGCGGAGGCGCGCGGCGGCGTTCTCAAGAACATCACCTATCACCTGGCCGGGTCCGACATGCTGATCTACTTCGGCGTGCCCAACGCGCATATAGACGACTCCCTCCGCGCCGCCTCGGCCGCCCTCGCCATCCGCGACATCGTCGCCCGCCTGCCGCCGCCGTCCGTCGGGGGACGCGAGGTCGCGTTGGAATGCCAGATCGGGATGGCGCGCGGGCCGGTGTTTGCCGCCGAGATCGGCGAGCCGCGCGGCCGCCGCGAGTTCAACGTCCTCGGCGACTCGGTGAACACCGCCGCCCGGCTCATGGGCCGCGCCGTCGGGAACCGCATCCTCATCACCGAGGCCATCCAGCGGGAGATCGCCGCCCGCTTCAACTGCCAGTCGCTCGGCCCGATGCGCCTCAAGGGCAAGGCCGCGCCCACCCCCGTCTTCGCCCTCCGCGAGGCGGTGGACCAAAGACCTGTCAGGTCTTAGAAGACCTGACAGGTCCTCCCAATTTGAGTTTCCCTCCTCTCAGGCTATAATGTCCTCACCATATCAGTCACCCAAAGGAGGGTCTCACGACCATGGCAAGCGTAACGTACGACGACGTCGTCAAGAAGTTTGGCGAGAACACCGTGCTCCACAACATCAACATCAATGTGGAGGACAAGGAATTTCTGGTCCTGGTGGGGCCCTCGGGCTGCGGCAAGTCCACCGCGCTCCGCTGTCTGGCCGGGCTGGAGGAGATCACCGCGGGGCGCATCCTCATCGGCGACCGCGACGTGACGAACATCGCGCCCAAGGACCGCGACATCGCGATGGTCTTCCAGTCTTACGCGCTCTACCCGCACATGAGCGTGTACGACAACATGGCCTTCGGCCTGAAACTGCGCAAGACGCCCAGGGCCGAGATTGACCGCCGGGTGAAGGAGGCGGCCGAGATGCTCGGCATCCCGCACCTGCTCGGCCGCAAGCCCAAGCAGCTCTCCGGCGGCCAGCGCCAGCGCGTGGCGGTCGGGCGGGCCATCGTGCGCGAGCCGGCGGTGTTCCTCTTCGACGAGCCGCTCTCCAACCTCGACGCCAAGCTGCGCGTGGAGACCCGCGCTTCTATTTCCAAGCTGCACCAGCGCCTCCAGACGACCTTCATTTACGTGACGCATGATCAAGTCGAGGCCATGACCATGGCCAGCCGCATCGCGGTGATGAAAGACGGCGTGATCCAGCAGCTCGACACGCCGCAGACGCTGTACGACCGGCCCGACAACGTCTTCGTCGCCGGGTTCATCGGCTCCCCGGCTATGAACTTCTTCGACGCCAGGCTGGTGAAGGCCGACGGCGCGCTCGTCGTGGAGTGCGGCGCGTTCGCCGTGAAGGTCCCGGAGAACAAGGCCGGGCCGTACCTGGCCCACGCCGGCAGGCAGGTCATGTTCGGCGTCCGCCCGGAAGACCTCCACGACCCGCACTATGCCCCGCCCGGCATCCACCAGGCGCTGGTCGAGACGAATGTGGAGGTGACGGAGTTGATGGGCAACGAGGTGTTCCTGTACCTGCGCGTGGGAGAGAACAACTTCGTCGGCCGCGTGGACCCGCGCACCCAGGCGCGCATCGGCCAGAAGGCGCAGATCGCCATGAACCTGGACAACATGCACCTGTTCGACAAAGAGACGGAGCGCGCGATCCGCTGACGCGCTGCCCGACCGAAACGAACGAGAGGACAACCGCCGGGCTGTGCTCTCTTTTTTTGTTCCGCACCCCGCACGCCCTGACTCGCTTCCACCTTCTTCACGCCAAACGCTGAACCACTGAGGCAAATGAAAACGTTGACTCAGGCGAGAACTTGCGTCAGTCCAGCATTCAGGTCGAGCGTGTAGTTTGTTGGCGCGTCATTCACAGTTTGGCGGAGGCGGTCGCCCAGGCCGTTGTAGGCAAAGGCGTAAGCATTCGCCCCTTGCGTGACGGTAATCAGCCGGTTGGCGGCGTCGTAGGTGTATGTGAACACCGTGCCGTTGCTGTAATTCGCGCTCGTCAGGCGATAGAGTTTGTCGTAGGTATAGGTAATGGTGGCCTGCGAGTAGCCCGGCGGTGGTGAATCAGTATCAAGCCGCGGACACTACTGGACACCGCGCTTTCCTATCTCCTCCAAATAACGCTCTGCCTGCTCACGCTCAGGGGAAGTCAATCCGTTCTTAAGAGCCGATTCCAAATCGCTCCGCGCCCTACTCAAACGTCTGTTCCGATAGTGGATTTGTCCGCGCCAAAACAGTGCAATCGGTGATGGCGTCTCTGGTTGCCAAGCCCTGATCGACTTGGTGTAGGCCTGAACGGCCCTCTTGTCATCACCCATATCCTCATATTTCATGCCTAGCACAAAGTAAGCCCTGCTCGCCTGAACACCTGTACGCCCATAGCGCAAAGCTTTTCGCAATAGTGGGATAGCTTCCAAGGGCTCAAGACCCAATGCCTCATCAACCAAGTCTTTGGCCCTTTGATCCCACACTTCTCCGTGTCGAGACTGAACAGCCTGGGCGCTCAGTCCGACTTGATCTTGGAAATCCGCCTGGGAAGATGTTTCCACCTTGAGGACACCATGATTTGCGCATCAGTGGGAACCCCCAAGATTTGCCGAAGTCTTTGGTCGATTAGCTTTGTGGTTTCCGTTATTCGGGTCGCAGCTTGCTCGGACTCGCTCAAGAAACTCTGGTACATTGGTTCGGATACCCACTCTGGCAAGGCACCGGCAAGCATCCTTTTTTCTGCTTGCCGAGTGAGCTTCTGATACAGTCGTCTTCGACTTGGCACTTGCTGCACAGAGGATATGTTGGCCCACCTTGCAAGCCACTTGACCATCTGCTCGTCGGCCTCGCTTAACCTGTGCAGGCTTTCGAACAACAGATCGAACTCCTCGCGAAGCTCTCCGTCATCCAGATTGAAGTGGGGCTGTAGAGATTCTTCAAGATCTGTGAGACCTTGCATTAGCACTGCGCGCCATACGGTTCCGAGGATGTCCGGAACCCCAAGACGATGCTGGCCGGCAAGACCCTCGGCTATCTCGTGGAGGCTTATCAAGCTCCTGCTAATCAACTGGTAGAAGTCATAGTCGCCTAGCTCCACAACTGTACTTGTAATGCGTACATGACGCATCAGAGTCACCTTCCTAAACCAAGATTTACCCCGCTCTCTGTTGAACTGCGAAAAGTTGACAGGACGAGGGGGATAACAATCGCTGCGTCGTTGAGCCGGCTTAATTCTGTATCACCTCTGTTGGCAGTGCGTTCTGCAAAACCCTCAGCCAATTCCTGCTCAGGATATTCTCAATGTCTTCGTCACCGAAATTTGCTACGGAGAGCGCCTCGCCCAGTTTCTGTAGGTCTGCCACCGTGTCAATTTCGCACGGCGCGGACTCGACGCCGAACCCGCCGTCAAAATCTGAGCCAATGCCAACGTGCCGCGCATCACCGGCCAGGTCACACATATGCTTGATGTGATCCACGGCTACCGCTAGGGAGACATCCTCTTTGCGTGCCCCGACCCCGCCCCAACCTTGCTTGAGAAACTTGTTGTAGAGAACGATGCCGATGACGCCGTCGCGGGCGACGATGGCTCTAATCATGTCGTCGCTCAAATGACGATCAGTGGGCACGAAGGCGCGCGCGTTTGAGTGGCTGGCGACGACTGCACCTTGGAACAGGTCGAGCGCCTCGAAAAAAGATGCTTCGGCCATGTGCGAGGTGTCCAGGATGAAACTGGCCCGCGACATTTCGCGCATCAATGCCCGCCCGAGATCGGTCAGAGGACCGGGCGCGTCGGTGCCGCCCGCATAACGGGTCGCGCCCCACGATGGCCCGACCAGCCGCACCCCAGCTTTGAACCAACTCGCTGCGTCCTCAGGCCGTACGATAGGGTCGGCGCCTTCCATGAGCAACACCAATCCTAATTGAGGTTCGCGTGCCGCCACCACCTGCTCCAAATCAGCGCGCGTTGTGATGAGTGTAATGTGATGGTCAGTTGCAAGGGTGGCGTAATAAGCCAGTTGTTCGCGCGCCAGGGCTTCGGCCTCTTCTGCTGTCGTATAGGAACGGCCCGGCAGGTTGTAGGGGTTGGTCGCAGGCGTCGCATACACGGTGGCAAACACCACCCGGACGTTGCCGCGCAGGAGGTCCGGAAGTCCGAGCAAAGCGATCCCTCCATCGTGGGGCAGGTCCTGCAAGGCCACGCCCTCCCGTGGAGTTTCGCTCTCACGCCTCCGCGTTTCGTGCGCAGCCAGATGAAAATCGCGGCCCATCACCAGGGCGTTATAAGCCAGGTCTTCGTGAGCATCAACGATCATGTGAGGGATCATAAATCTCCTTGCTTACGTGGATTACCCTTTACCATGAGCTTTACAACATTGACACGCCTCCTTCGCCCACCTATAATTTCAGCGTGCTAAAAGCTTTCGCCAACTTGCGCCGCGCTCCACATTCGTTGGTTTGTGCCTTGGATGTCGGCGCTGGTGTTTAAGCCGATACGCGCGTGCTCCTGTATTACGCGGAAGCGATGTTCAGTTTGATTCGCTTCCGCGTCGTCTCTTTTTGCGTTTCCGCTCTCACGCCTAGTTTACCACTATCCCGGTTCCACTTTTCCTCAGGAGGAGAAGATGTCCAAGCCTAAATACAGTACGTGGATGATGATTGTAAGCCTTGCGCTCGTGATCATGACCGCCTGCGGCCCGGCGGCGACGCCCACCGCCGCTCCGCAACCCACCTCGGCTCCCCCGGCCACTTCCGCCCCGGAAGCCACCACGGCCCCCACTGAAGTTTCGCCCACTGTTGCGCCGACCGAAGCCCCCAGCGGCGCAGCCAACACGCTCGTCTTCGACTCCAACATTGACGACCTGATCACGTTGGATCCGGCGGTCGCCTACGAATTCAGCGGCGTCCTCGTGGTGCACAACGTGTACGAAAACCTGGTGCAGTTCGTGGGCGCGGATCTCAGCAACCTCCAGCCCAGCCTCGCCGAGAGCTGGGAGGTGAACGAGGCCGGCGATAACTGGGAAGTGACGTTCCACCTGCGCGATGACGTTAAATTCGCCAGCGGCAATCCCCTCACCGCCGACGACGTGGTCTATTCCTTCCAGCGCGTGATCAGCCTGAACAAATCGCCGGCGTTCCTCTTCACCGACATCGCCCAAATCAAAACCGACAGCATCAAAGCCGCCGATCCCAAGACGGTCGTCGTCACCATGCCCAAGACCGCCAGCCCACAGGCCTTCTTGTCGATTTTGACGTTCACGGTGGGCGGCATCGTGGACTCCAAAGAAGTGCAAGCGCACGTGAGCGGCGACGATTTTGGCTCGGGTTGGCTGCTCGACCATTCGGCGGGCAGCGGCCCCTATGCGGTCGATCACTGGCAAAGGGACGTGGAAGTCCTCCTGAAGGCCAACCCGAACTACGGCGGCGCCCAACCCCCGTTGAGCGCGGTGTTGGTCAAACACGTCCCTGAATCAGCCAACCAGCAGACCGAGTTGGAAACGGGCGACGCCGATATCGCGCAGAACCTCTCCCCGGAGCAAATCGCGGCCGTCAAAGGTAAGGAAGGGGTGGCCACCACGACCGGCAACAGCCTGCTTCTCTTTTACGTCGGCATGAATGTCGCCGTCAAGCCGCTCGACAACGTCAAAGTGCGGGAGGCGTTGCGCACCGCCGTGGATTACGACGGCATCATCAACGACCTGCTGTCCGGCAATGCCAAGAAAGTTCAGAATGTTATTCCAGCCGGCCTGTTGGGGTTCAACCCCGATACGCCGTTCCAGCAGGAGATTGAGAAAGCCAAAGCCCTGTTGAAGGAAGCCGGGCAGGAGAATGGCTTTACGGTCGAAATGCTCGTGCCGACCGGCGCCGGGCCGGGCGGCGTCGCCTGGGCCGACCTGGCCGCCAAGCTGCAATCGGACTGGGCGCAAATCGGCGTCACGGTTGATATCAAGCAGGTCGCGCAGGCCGAATTGCTCGGCTCTTACCGCGCCCAGAAGGGCCAGCTGGTCATGATCCTGTGGGGGCCGGACTTCCCCGATCCCGATGCGAACGTGGGGCCGTTCACCGACATCAATGCGCACTCGATCGCCTTCCGCAATTCGTGGGACGACCCGATCGCGGAGCAGGCTCGCGCGGCGGCGTTGATCACCGATCCGACCGAGCGCGCCGCGGCCTACGAAGCCATCACCGACTATGTGCTCCACAATGGCCCGTACGTGATTTTGTACCAGCCGACGCAGCTCTTCGGGCTGCGGTCGAACGTCCAGGGCTTTGCGTGGAACCCGATGGGCTACGCCGATTTCTGGACTATCAGCAAGTAACGTGAGGCATTCGCCCTGAAGCAGTGACGGCGCGTCAGGACTGTCGGAGGACAGGTTGGCGCGCCGTCTGTTTTCCGATGAACTTTCTCACCCTGCTTCTTCGCCGCTTGGTCGGCATCGTGGCGGTGATGGCCGGCGTATCCGTGATCACCTTTGCGATCTCGCATCTGGTCCCGGCGGATCCGGTAGCCGCGGCCCTCGGCGACCACGCAACCGACGCGCAGATCGCCGCGTTCCGCGCCGAATACGGCCTGGACAAGCCTGTAGTGGATCAATATTTCATCTACGTGAACGGCTTGCTCCGCGGCGATCTCGGTAAGAGCATCCGCACCCGGCGGCCCGTCGCCGCCGACCTGCGCGATTTTTTCCCTGCGACGCTCGAACTGTCGCTGGCCGCGTTGCTCGTGTCGGTGCTGGTCGGCATTCCGGCCGGCGCGTGGTCCGCGATTGCGCGCAATCGCCTGCCTGATCACTTCGTGCGGGTGTTTTCGCTCACGGGCGGCTCGCTGCCCATCTTCTGGCTGGGGCTGATCCTCATCGGCTTTTTTTACGGGCGGCTGGGCTGGCTGCCGGGCGGCGGCCGCATTGATCGGTTTATCGAGCCGCCGCTCTCCATTACCGGGCTGTACGTGCTGGACAGCCTGCTGACCAGCAATATACCTGCTCTGCAAAGCAGTCTGCAACATCTCATTCTGCCCGCGTTCACATTGGGCTATTTTTCCACAGCGGTCATCGCCCGCATGATGCGTTCGAGTATGCTGGAGGTGATGCGCCAGGATTACATGCTTACCGCCCGCGCCAAGGGACTGCGTTTGAACGCGGCTGTCATCAAGCACGGCCTGCGCAACGCGCTGATCCCGACGCTGACGATTATCGGGGTGACGTTTGGCAGTCTCCTCTCGGGCGCGGTGCTCACGGAAACGATCTTCAGCTGGCCCGGCTTGGGCCGTTACGCGACGGCCTCCGCCATCAGCCTGGATTTTCCCGCCGTGATGGGCGTGACGCTGCTCGCCGCCGTGATCTATCCGGTGGCGAATTTGCTGGTGGATTTGGGCTATCACTGGCTCGATCCGCGCATCCAACATGGCTGAGAACGTGAAGACAAAGTTGCTGCCCGGGCTGCCGGTCTCCCCGCCGCGGGCCAGGCCGGCGTTGCTGCGCAGTCCGTTGACGGTCGCGGGCCTGGCCTTGATTCTGATTTTCGGCCTGAGCGCGCTGTTCGCCCGCGCCTTGGCGCCCATGGATCCATTGACTCAGAAACTATCACAACGGTTACAGCCACCCTCGTCCGCCCATTGGTTGGGCACCGATCAGCTCGGGCGGGACGTGCTGAGCCGGCTCCTTTTCGGCGCGCGCATTTCGCTCACCGTCGGCGTGGTGGTGGTCAGCACCGCCGGAACCTTTGGAACGCTCGTCGGGTTGATCGCCGGCTACACGCGCGGCCTGGCGGACGAGGCGCTCATGCGCGTGACCGACGTCTTCCTGGCGTTCCCCGCCCTCATCCTGGCGATGGCCATTGCGGGCGCGCTCGGCCCCAGCCTGAATAACGCGATGATTGCGATCGCGGTGGTGACGTGGCCAGTGTACGCGCGTCTGGTGCGCGGCCAGGTGCTCTCCCTACGGGAACGCGAATTCGTGGAGGCTGCCCGCGGCCTGGGCGCCTCGACCCCGCGCATCCTGTGGCGTCACATCCTGCCGAACACCCTCGCGCCGATTTTGGTGCAGGCCAGTTTTGACATGGGCGGGGCCATTCTCTCCGCGGCCGGCTTGAGCTTTATCGGATTTGGGGCCCAGCCCCCGGCCCCGGAATGGGGCGTCATGATCAGCGACGGCCGGAAGTTTATCAACACGCAGTCGTGGCTCTCGCTCTTCCCCGGCCTCGCTATCCTGCTGACCGTCGCCGCCTTTAATCTCATCGGGGACGGCCTGCGCGACGCGCTCGACCCACGGTTGCGCGGGAATTTGTAATCCACACGGTTGCGAGGACGTGAAACCTGCACGCTTTTAATTCTGCTCACCTGAACGGGGCGTGCTCTCCAAAGCTATGGAGCGCTCCAGCGTTAATCGTCGTGGCGACGCCCAATTCCCTAGCAGTTGTATCCTGCCTATTCAGTGGGAATTCGCCGAAAAGACAACCCGTGTACCTGGATTGGGTAACGCCTCTACCGGAAGGGGTTTACCCCCATGTGGAGGCCACTCTCCAGTTGGTCACATCTCCGAAATCCAACACCGTGGTCCTTGGTTAGGATGATCCCTCCCACGTTGAAATTGGCGGGAAAGATACGCGAGCCTTTAGGTCAGGCGATAGTCCTGGAACGCATCATCATACTGGCTCTCCAGCCTTACAGAGAGCCGGCGGTGAACGTCAGTGTCCCGCTCGCCGCCCGTATCACGCCGCCGTTGCTGGCAGCACTGTTGCCGCTGAAGGTGCTGTTCGTGGCGGTCAGCGTCGCCCCGCTCCCGGTCATATACACCCCACCCCCGCTGCTGGCCGTGGTGTTGCTCAGGATCAGGCTGTTGATCAACACTAGCGCGCCGCCGTTGACGTAAATCCCGCCCCCGTCGTCGCCCGTGGCGCTGTTGCTCATGACGGTGGTGTTGACGAGTGTGAGCGCGTTGCCCGCGCCCGGGTTGTCGCCGTTGCGCGGTTCCGTTCAAACGTGAACATGTAAGCTGAATAGCCGATCTCGGACACATAGTTCGACCGGTCGTATGTGCTGGAACCGTTGTCGGTGAAGACCGTGCGCGTGACTTCGCTGTACGTGTAAAGGTTTTCACCATCCCCACAAGGCTATCTCACATTGCGTGGCGGGGTGGCAACAACGGCATAGTAAAATACTTCCATGCCCAATACAAACTCACACCCCCGCTCCTGGCTCCCCATCCCGCGCGACTCTGACTTCCCCCTCCAAAACCTCCCCTACGGCGTCTTTCGCCGCAAGGGCGAAGCGCCGCGCGTGGGCGCGGCGATCGGCGAGTGGGTGCTCGACCTCGCCGCGCTGCACGCCGCCGGGCATTTCACCGGGAACGCGCTCGCGCGTGAAAACGTCTTCGCGCGCGAGGGCCTCAACGACTTCATGGCGCTGGGCCGCGCCGCGTGGGCGGAGGCGCGGGCGCGAATTAGGGAACTGCTCGATGCAAACAAACTGGCTCTGCGTGATAACGCCGAATTACGCGCCGCAGCCCTTATTCCGCAATCCGCAGTCGAAATGCTGCTCCCCGCGCGCATCGGCGACTACAGCGACTTCTACGCCTCCGAGCATCACGCCTCCAACGTCGGCAAGATGTTCCGCGACCCGGCCAACCCGCTCCTGCCCAATTGGAAACACCTGCCCGTCGGCTACCACGGGCGGGCGAGTTCGATCGTCGTCTCCGGCGAGGCCGTCATCAGACCGCAGGGGCAGACTGTAGGGCGAGATGGCATCTCGCCCCACTTCGGCCCGACGCAGGAACTGGATTTCGAGCTGGAGATGGGCTTCTTCATCGGGCCGGGCAACCCGCTCGGGACGCCCATCCCCACGCGGGCGGCGCGGGACCACATCTTCGGGATGGTCCTGCTCAACGACTGGAGCGCGCGCGACATCCAGCGCTGGGAATACCAGCCGCTCGGCCCGTTCCTCGCCAAGTCCTTCGCCACCTCCATCTCGCCCTGGGTCGTCACGCTCGACGCGCTCGAACCGTTCCGCGTCCCCCAGCCCCCGCAAGACCCGCCCCCCCTGCCCTACCTGCAATGCGAGGGCGACTGGGCCTACGACATCCACCTCGAAATCTGGCTGCAATCCGAGAAGATGACCGAACCGGTGCGCCTCTCGACGACGAACTTCCGGACGATGTACTGGAACATCGCGCAAATGCTCGCCCACCAGACG
>Ga0209751_10002863_pt1 | contig 17013 bp, 13 predicted proteins | sample RifCSP13_1_FD_184019 | JGI IMG/M metagenome (GOLD analysis project Ga0209751, IMG submission 184019) | Soil microbial communities from Rifle, Colorado - Rifle CSP2_sed 13_1 (SPAdes) (version 2) | ecosystem: Environmental > Terrestrial > Deep subsurface > Rock core/Sediment | place: Rifle... | reverse complement strand
CTGTTGGGCAAGCCGGTAAGAGCGTCGTGGAAGGCATTGTATACAAGAGTTTGCTCGGCGAGTTTTCTATCTGTGATGTCCTGAATTTGAAAGATTAGGTTTGGTGAATCCGTTTGCCCGTCGTTGACTGCGGTCGCGCTCAGCAATATCCATTTGAAATCGCCATTCTTGTGTACAAACCTTTGCTCGATCTGAAAGGAGCGCACGGTTTGGTCTCCTAACCGGCGGAGCTGTTGCAAGATGTCGTTGAGATCACCTGGATGGGTTACAGATTGAAAGTCCCTGGTAAGAAGCTCCTCTTCGGAATAACCGAGTATCTCGCACAGGGACTTGTTTACCTGGATCCAACGTCCGCCGGGGGCAACTAGTGCCATACCAGCTGCGTGGTCAAAAGCACTGCGAAAACGTTCCTCACTTTCTCGAAGAGCGGCGACATGACGTTCAGCCTGTTCGGCCTGCGATTTGGAGGCCTCGATGTTCTTGAGGTAGGTAGTATAGGTGAGATAAATGACCAGGATTATCGGTGTGGTGGCTACAAGGGCGTAAAAGCCATAGCTGGCAATGAGCTGGCTAATGATTCCCGCCGCAAAAGCGCCGGCAAAATAGGTTAACGAGGTCCAGAGGAAGCCTTCGTTCCACGTTTTCCAGAACGGTTGACCGGTCCTCAATGCAGCGCAAACGGAAACGATCCCGGAATTGCTGACATACTGCATGCAAGCCAGCAGCGAAAGACCAATGATGAGATTGGGAGAGTACGGCGCATTTAGCGGAACGCCCCCAAGCAGTAGTTTCAGAGTGGTAACGGCAAGCCAGGTTGAGCAGGCCATCACGGCAGAATTGAAGAGAATCGTGACTGGTTTTCGGCTGAATCGCACCGATGAACAAAGTCCCTCCGAAGCAGCCAACAAGACGGCAGCCTCCCTGCCGAAGAGAAGAATCGCCAGAAATATGAAGGTATCAGAAACAGAGATCAGCCCTTTTACGCGCGGAATTGGAATGGTAATTCGGGAGCCAATCGCCAGGGTGGCAAAGGTGAGGAAGAGGAACCTTAGATCAATTCTCGCAATAATAATCCCCTGCAGCGAAAGAACGCAGATCAACGAACCGACAAGGATCACGGTCCACTGATACGCACTTATGGATTTTTGACTGGCCATTAAGATCGATGGCTGAGGTTTTAGAAAGCCGGAATGCGTGTCTTAAGAGAAGCGTGTACAGTGAGGCTCGGAAGTGTGCTGTCCTCCGGGTGGTTTAGCAACAGTGGAATGCTGCCCTATTCGGCCTCTTCCAGTCTACAATGCATGGCCCACCCTGTCCAGATTAAAGTTGGTACGGAAAAGGCCGCCAACCGAATCGGTTGACGGCCTAGTCGGGGGTGACCGGAAATCGGCTCTATCTACTCTTGGTGGTAGTACTTGCGGTGTTTGAGTAGGTTGAATTGGCAGCACTATTGTAAGCGCGGACGCGGTAATAGTACTTAGTCGATTTTGTGAGGCCTGTGCTTGCATAGCTTTTTACGCCTGCTCCGACCGTAGCGATCTGGGTAAAGGACGTCCCGTTAAGAGACCTCTCGATAGCGAAGCCCGTCTCGTTATTAGAGTCATCCCTCCAGGCCAGGTTAATTTGTGTTGTCGAGTAAGCACTGGCCGTGAGGCTGCTCGGGGCGTTCGGAGTCTGGTCGGCTACCGGCAACATGCAGGAGGAGTTGTCGCCCGTGGTCATCACGGTCTGAGCGGCAGTTCTCCCATCTGCCAACAAAACACCGTCAGAAAGAAGCACACCATCACTGAGTAGCACGCCGTCGGAGAGCAAGACACCATCTGATAACAGAACACCGTCCGATAGAAGGACTCCGGTAGCGCAGAAGACGGTTCCATCACTTAACAAGACACCAGCGCTGGTCAGGATGTGGTCGGAGAGAAGAACACCGCTGGTAAGACTCTTGCTGTCGGCAAGCAGCACGCCGTTACCATTTAAGGCTGTGCCATCTGACAGCAATACTCCCAGACCATAGATCTTTTGATATTTGCTGATCAGTTCGACCCCGGTACCAAAGGTTTGGTCGAAAATGATGCCTTGAGCCCAGCTGAATGAATATCCCGCAATTGAGGACTGAGGGTCTGGTACTGATGTGGTCAGCATTTCTGATCCCAGAGAGGTGCTCGAAGACAGGCCGGTTCGTACAATGTTTGCTAGCCGAATGGCGCCATCAATGTTTACCTGGCCAGCACCCTGCTCGAAGGTGTTGAAGCCGGCTAACTGCTGGGCCGAATACATCATCAAAGCTTTGACTAGGTTCGGCGTCAGACTCGGATTGGCCTGAAACATCAGGGCCGCCGTTCCAGAGACTATAGGACACGCCATTGATGTTCCATTAAGATACATTTGTTCTCTGGCCGTTGAGCCGCTCACGTCTGCATCGAGGTAAGGGTAATTAGCGACGAGGTAGTTGCTTGTTGACTGAGCGTCAATTATTTTGTTTCCGGGAGCTACTAAATCCGGTTTGATCAGGTTGTCGTAATGTTTCACGCCCTTCGAGTCGGTAGTGTAACCGCGGGTTGGCCCTCTCGAACTGAACGTCGTGACTGCATCGTCTACACGCGTGTCTGAGCCGTAAGTGTTGGAGGCGCCGACAGTAATGGCTGAGGGTTCGATTCCAGGCGAATGAATCTGTCCGTAAACCTTGTTTCCGGTAAGATCTTTTCCTTCGTTTCCGGCGGCAGCTACTACAACTACATCTGCATCAACTAGCCGGCGAACGGCGATGCATAGTGGATCGTTCTGGTAAGAAGCAATTGCCGTGGTACCGAGGCTCATATTTACTACTCGGATGTTGTAGGCCGACCTGTTACTCATTACCCAATCAAGAGCGCTGAGTAATGACGAAACATTGCCGACTCCGAGGGAATCGAGCACGCGCAAATTGATAATCTTCGCGTTTGGCGCGGTACCGACATAAGCACCCTGAGAAACAACATCATTACCAGCCGCTGCCGAAGCCACATGGGTGCCATGACCATAAGGATCGTCAGTCCGCCTTTCGCCTGTGAAGTCGACACTTCTTACGATTCTGGATGTGTTATTTGCGTCAGTGAAAGATACGTGCTTGCTGTCGATTCCAGAGTCAAGAATCGCGATGCCAATGCCAGAGCCGTCGAGTGTGTATGATGCACCACCTGAAGTCTGCTGTGCCCGCACGTTATCTGCCCCGGTCGTTGTGGAGATGTGTCCCTGAGGCCTTAACTCGCTATCGCTGGAGACGAATTTGACGTCGCTGCGCGCTGCCAGTCCCCGAATAGCGGCGAGTGGCAAATTGACTGCTCTCATGTCGAAGTTCGAGTATGAGCGCGTAATTGTTCCACCGTTGGAGTTAGTGGCATCATCGAGAGCTCGAGCCCATCGCCCGGTCGACTGGATCAGCACGTTAACGCGGTCGACACCTGGAGACCTGTCGACCTTGTCCTGCAAATCCGAAGCGATCTTCTCGGGTGCGCCGCCGTTGCTTTGAGCACTCGCCCTATCGGTTATTAGAATGCCACTTACAAGAGAGAATGCCAGCGACAAACAAGCTAGCACCGAGGCATATCGTTTAAGTTTCTGGTTCATGTTCGGTCCTTCATTCGTACGTCAAACTCTTGGAGACACGATTACTCCGGCAGTTGACAGAGCATTGCCCGTGCCAGAACAGCGGCTTACGCTAAGTGCTTGAATCGACTAGTCTAATGACCTTCCCATGCCGAATGGGGAGTCAGGGCAAGCTGACCGTCATCGGTCAAAATGAAATTCGTGAGTGCAGGTTGGAAGTTGCAGATCGTGGAGGTAAGAGAAGTGCAATTTGGGGAAATGAGACTCGCTGAGCAGGTGGAAGCCTATCGCGACCGGATGTGGCGACGCGAACCGGAGCTTCGGGTCGAGAATGCGTTCATGGCCGAGCAGTTCATTAACGACGTCGGGTTCTGTGGAGCGCTCACCGATGTTCGGCGCCCGGGTCCGTCTCTCTACATAGCCGTTTGCGGCCGGCGAGACGCCCACATGCCTCGCAACGTACAGAGGGATCCAGAAAGTAGCCTGACTTGGAACATTAAGGACGAAGTAATGATGAAAGGGCGCGTGTATTACGGGAAACTGGTCAAGGGTCGCGCCACCTTTGTGGCCCGTCGCTTAATTCCCCATTTTAGCGCGTTATGGGGAATACCTCGTGAGCAAGAGCCATTGGCGCTATCTGGTGATGCTTTGAAGGTGCTGGCGTTACTGCGCGAGGAATGGGAGATGGCCAGTTCTGATCTCCGCAAAGCGAGCGGCATCGCCGACCGTGTACGTTTCAATAAAGCGCTCAATGAATTGCAGAGCAGGTTTAAGATTGTCCCCGCACAGGTGCTGTACGAACCGACTTTTACCTATATTTGGTCCATCCTCGAGGGTAGATTTAGCGAGGAGATGAAAGTCAGCGTCAGTCGAGAGAAATCCTTATGCGAGATTGCTCGCGCTTACCTGCGGGGTGCCGGCATGACCGTTCGCGGTGAGCTTGCGCGGGTCACCGGCCTATCGAGACCAGACGCCGGATTGGGCTACTGGGCACTCGTTGACGAGGGTTCTGCCGTGCGTTTGGGTGCTGGTGTCTACTGTTTGGAGGAGTTTAGCTCGGGGATCTCAAGCAGCTTAGCTATGGGTGCTAGTTTTTAGGGCTTTTGGAAGCGGGATCAGATTGACGCAGCTTATCTTGACGGGCCTCATGTTCCTGGTTGGCTATTTCAATGGCCAAAGGCAGGTAATCTTGCGCTGAGCTCAAACGTCGGAGCATAGATTCTGTTTCAGTTTGATTGAGATTTCGGCTTGCGGCCGCCTCAATGTTCTGTAGTCGCATTCTCGCTTCAGCTAATCTTGACGTGGCTTCATTCAGGAGTTGTTCGAGTTGGCGACGATCGCTTTCGAGTTCACCGAACAGCAAAGTTGTATTGGCGCCCACGATTTCCTGAGCCCTATTTTTGCGACGGTCTAACTTTCGGAGCTCACTTTTAGCCCTTGCAATAAGCCTGCTTGCCGTCAATCGGGAAGCGAGCGTCTCACAGTAGGCGTCGGCCAGCAGGGGATTGTTCTTGCCCAACTCCGACAAACTCTCGCGTTCCGCCGACGACAGCTCGGAATTGAACCAGCGCACCTCAGTGGCGGTGATGCCGTCGGCAGCGAGACGATCCCGAAGATTGGCCAACCAACGTCGCTTCCAAAGCAACAGATAAACAGCTATCAGAATTCCAAAAGCAGCTCCGACGCCCAACGAAATCAAGCCTACCAGGAAATAGATGGCGGCAGATTCGGTTGTGTTCGAAGCCAGAAAAAGCACCAGGAAGACGAGGGGTACCGGTAAAGACACTAGCGGCACGGAAATCCAAGGAATCCATTGGAGAATGACAGCCAATTTCTCATCTTTGAGCGTGATTTTTCCAGATGCTGTTTTTGCTGGCAGATTCATGCTTACTTTATGGGTCCTCGTCTTGGCTTTTTCCCCATTTGTCAAATTTTTCAGGGAATGCGCCCGCCGGCCGGGTCGGGCCTGAAATTCAGGTTCATGATCTTAACTGCGGAGGTTTGTCCTTTCCAAGTGCGGGCCAGCCGGGCCCAAGTACTCCTGGGGCTAATGGCTGTATAATAAATATCAGTTGTTGGCTCCAAGGAAGGAACAATCATGAGCAAATCCATACTAATCATTGCTCTTGCTGTCGTGGCAATGGGTTTTGAGTCGATATTTGCGCAGTCGCGCACGATCTCCGTGGCTGGTAGTTCCCGTAATAGCGCAAAACCGATGACTATACCCGTGAGCATTCACGTCAAGGGCACAGAGCCCGAGCCGGAACTGCAAATGATTGACCTTGTAGTCAGCGAAGACGGTGACCCGCAGACAATACTCTCGATTCGGGCCATGGGGACTAGCAGCCCGGTTACTTTAGCGGTGCTTATCCAGGACGACGTCGTTTCTTCCATTGGAAATGAAATTAAATCACTGTCTAATTTCATTAGCGGCCTGCCTCGAGGCTCGAGGGTTCTAGTAGGTTACTTGCGAACAGGCACACTCCAGGTGCGCCAAAAGTTTACGGCCGATCTGGAGAAAGCGGGCAAAAGTTTGCGACCGCCCATAGGGTTCGCGAGTGCTGCCCCCTACAATCCCTACGTTGAAGTTATCGAGGGTCTGAAGCGGTTTGAATCCCAACCGTCGGGACGGCGTGCGATCCTGCTGATTTCTGATGGTCTGGATACATCCCGAGGCGTTGATGCCAGTTCCGCTTCGCAGAGTTTGGATCTGCAGCGTGCAATCAACGAGGCTCAGCGGCGAAGTGTGGCAATCTATTCATTTTATGCTCCGACTGTGTCGCTGGGAAATGATGCCCTTCTCGTAGGAAATGCTCAGAGTTCATTGCAGCGGCTCTCGGATGAAACAGGTGGCCGGGCGTTTTTCCAAGGGACGGGAGCTCCCGTATCTTTTGATCCCTTCCTAAAGTCATTGAATTCAGCCCTTGATCGGCAAATAGCTTTGACCTATCTATCGACCCACCTGAATAAGGGCTTCCATCGGATAGTAGTGCGCTCCTCCACACCCGGAGTAGAGGTCGACCACCCCGGGGGTTACACTCGCTGAATTAATGCGCTGTGTTTAGAAGGAGTCTATTGAACTGTTGCGGGGAGCAGGGAACCGCGGCGATCGGAGGCGGTTGCCCAACCATCTGCGATACTGGCGATCATCCCGTGGAAACAGATCTCACTTCCTGATAGGACTACCAGGACATCGCCGGCTTGGTAACGGGGATCCTCCAGACGGAAGCGAACCACAGTTGCTTGACCATTCTCCCGCTCGAGGGTTTCAAAAGTGAAATCCTGTGCATCGGCCACGTAGGTCTGCGAATTATTTGCAACTCTTTGCTCGTCAGGCATTCACTTCTGTCTCCTGGTTTTTAGAGTTTGCCGGTACGGTAGTAGCTGAGATTAGGCACTTGGGGCGGCTAGAGGGACTCGAACCCTCGACCTCTTGATCCACAGTCAAGCGTTCTAACCGACTGAACTATAGCCGCCACACAATCTCACCAACGCCTGCGATCCCCCCAACACGTTCTCAGCCAGGAAAAGCAATGCCCCCGGCAGGACTCGAACCTGCGGCCCTCTGCTTAGCTTCCAGCATCAGGCTTTCCCTGACCGCCCGCCCCTTTCGAACGGGGTTGCTGGCTGGACTATATCTTGGACATCTCAGTCCCGACCCGTATAGTCTCTGAGGAACCCACTCGTGCGGTTTACAAGAGGTTTCCTGCGGATTACCCAATCCTCACGGATTTTTACTCACACTAATCGAGTACCTGAGGCTCTCAGGGCGTCCCCGCATATGGGGTCGTCCACTCAATGAGTTCTTCCCTCTTCCCCATTAAGGCTCCGACAAGGCAGATGCTCTATCCGCTGAGCTACGGGGGCAAAAATTCAGATCACCCCGCGATGTTAACATGTAGTTTGCTGAGAATGTAGTCAATCTGGTCAACTAATTTGACAGTATTTTCGCCTCGTTACACTGTTCAAAAGAAAGAGATCGCCACAGGTTGAGGCGATCTCCACTTCCGCCCGGTCTTCAGTCAGGGAATTAGGCTGCGCGAGGGTGCTCAGTAGTCTCAGCAAAAACACGTCGACCATTTAGCGCGTCGTCGATAATCTCTCTCACGGCTGAGGTGTCGGGGTTGACATCCATGCGGTCGCAGGCCCGAAGATGGCGCAGGATACCTTCGGTGGCGATTTCCAGCGCTCGACCAGCCAACTTCGAATAGCGACGAGCCTGGATATGATCTATCCTCTGAATCCGCTCATCGAGCGGCAAGTGTCTATCAAAAGTCACGGTTACGTTTGATCCTCCAAACCCGAATTTCGGGTGTTTTGATTGCTAATTTAGATGCTCTGACACCATCCCTGGATGCAGATTCCTTGCATTTAGCAAAGATTTCCGGGTCACACTTCCATACTGTCCCACTCGACTAAGTGACCTAAATTATGGGGGAGTTCAGCAAAACTACAGATTATACTCAGAACCAGCTGAAAAATCCACAGTTTTCTGGTGTATTTTCTGGCACACCAACCCCGTGCCGAGAGCGGAGGAGACTGTCGATGATTACCGTAACTTGCTTTAACGTGAAGAATTACGTCGAGTGGCGAGGAGGGCCCAAGCCCAAACCGTGAGCGCCGCCATCGGTCCATTCCATGATGGACTTTGGGCGGCGCCTCTCCGGGCCCTGATGGTCGCCAAACGCCTTACTTCCTGGGTAGGACTGTATCTTTCATCCCCTTGCCAACGCGGAACTTTAAGGTTGTTTTGGCCGGGATCTGAATGGTTTCTCCGGTCGCAGGATTTCTGCCTTCGCGAGCTTTTCTTTCCGACTTCACTAGTTTGCCGAATCCGGGTAGCACAAACTCTCCATTCGATTTCACTTCGCGTGCCGCTAGATTAGAGAGTTCTTCGAAGAACTCTTTCACTTGACCACGCTTCATTCCGGTCCTTTCGGCGAAATAATTGACTACTTCCGATTGAGTCATGCGCTTCTTACCTGTCGCGGCTTTGGTCGCCATGGTCTGGTGTGACACCTCCAATAGGACATTAATTGAAAAACTATTGAACACTCATATATCACAGTCACGCGGCAAAGTCTCGATAAAATGGCGTTTTTATCGCGGTTTTTTGCAAAAAGTTGTTAGAGTGAGGTTCCCGCTTCGGAATAGGTTTTGCCCCAGACCCTACCAGTGTTTCCCGAGTTCCTGCACTCCGACAACCGGTCAACTCGTCATGAGTACCCCTGCGCCGCGTATTGAATCCCCTTTCAGAGCCAGCAAAGCCTCATTTGCCTGAGCAAAAGAAAATTGTTGAATATGCGTGCGCACCGGAATATGAGCTGCTTCCTCAAGAAACTCCCGGCCATCATTTCGTGTATTGTTGGCAACGCTCCTCACCATGCGCTCACCGTAGATAAGCGCATAATCAAATGATGGAATCTTGCTCATGTGAATGCCCCCAAGTACTAGCGCGCCTCCCTTGCGGAGGGCTTTTAGCGCTGGCGGAACAAGGTCACCTGAAGGTGCGAAGATAATTGAAGCATCAAGTTTAACGGGCGGCTCGGCACTCGCGTCGCCGACCCAGGCAGCTCCAAGCTCAGCAGCAAGCGCCTGATGTTTTCGATCGCGCGTGCAAACGTAGACTTGTGCTCCCCGAGCATTGGCAACTTGAATGCAAACGTGGCCGGCGGCGCCAAAGCCATAAAGTCCCAGTCGTGCACCCATCCACTCACTCTTATCCAACCCCGTTAGTCGCAGGCAGCGATAACCGATGATTCCCGCGCAGAGAAGTGGAGCAGCCTGTAGATCGTCGAAACTCTCAGGTAGTTGATAACTGAAAGCAGCGGGAGCCACCGCGTATTCGGCGTAGCCACCATCGACGGTCCAACCGGTAAAAAGCGCTTGCTCGCACAAGTTCTCCCGGTGGGCCAGGCAGAACATACACTCGCCGCAGGTGCGACTGAGCCAGGCAATGCCTGCACGATCTCCCACGCCAAATTGTTCAACCCGCGCTCCGAGTTTGACGACGCGGCCGACTATTTGATGACCGGGAATCAAGGGTGAGCGATGTATGGGCAGTTCGCCCTCGACAACGTGCAGGTCAGTACGGCATATCCCGCAAGCTTTGACCTGCAATAACAGTTCGTCATCCCCAGGCGTCGGCACCGGTATTTCCGTCAGAGTAAGCGGACGCGCACTCACTGGACCAGGGGTCTTTAGAATCCAGGCTCTCATTGATTTGGACGCAGTCGCTTATAGATCATTACGCGCTGACGTAGATTTGTAAACATTACCGCGTTACTTGCACCGGCAATAGTTAATTACCGGACTTCTTTCGGCTTAGAAAGAGTTACGCTACATGGCGGTCGAGTGGTAAAGAGTGCTGTAGTTTCCTGGTGACTCATTGCACAATGGTCAAGCAGATTGGTCGTTCTGTTAAGTTGCTGGTATATTTACCGCATAATTTGACCGAGCGGGCATTAGGCATTATGAGAAGTCGCGTCCTAACTGCAGTTGCAATCCTGGTTGCGCTGTCTCTTAGCGCCTGGGGCAATGTTCTGGCCGCAGCGCTTTGTTCGCGCCTCATCTCAGATCAAGCATGCTGCGCCAGGCAAATTAAACACCAATCTCAAACCCACCATAAGCCTCACATGGACCATGCCAACAGGTCGTTGGAGGATGAGTCCTCGTCCTGCCATATCTCAACCCTTATCCCAGTTGAACGCTGGCCAGAACAGCGTGTGGCCGCGAATGCTCTGTGTGACCTGAGTACGACTTGTTCTCATTGTGCCAGCCACTCCCGGTTGCCTCAGACTACGCTCGCGTTGCGAAGAGCCGAGTCGGCAAAACGCTATGCAGAGTTAGCTGCGGTACACATCTCGCAGATAATCTTTTTGCCAGTTCTGCGAGCCTCGATCATTGATCCGCGGGAGCATGCGCCACCTGGGAAGACCTCTTCGAGTCATCTCCTTCTCAACGTTTTCCTTATTTAATCCAGTCAAAAATCTGTCGGCTGGGCGTGTTGGTTTACGCCTACGTCGTTGTCTATCCGAACGGTGATTTCGGTTGAGATCTGCATTCAGCGACGAATCCAGCGGGAGTCAGCGACGATTCAAACGGAAAATGATGAAGCATGGTTTAGACCGCAATCAATCACGAAGCGATGATTCAATCGCCAGGTGCGCTGTACCCGGTGGCACCAAAGGGCGGGCCTCACTCAATCAGGAAACAGGAATCATCGAAACAGGAATCATCAGGAGGTAAAAGGGAAAATGGCGCTCAGGTTAGTGGCATTGATATTGATTTTCGTTTCTTCTGGCGGACTAGCTGTCATGGGGCAGCACGAGGGTCACGACGCGCCGGCAAGGAGTAAGCCCAAACCGGAAGCCCAAAAAGAGAAGAATACCGCCGACAAGAAAACCGCAAAAGAGACGATGGGTGAAATGGAAGAAACGCCGGGAGTGGACTCAATGAACATGGGGTCGTTGATGGTAATGAGCGGTAACGAACCAGGAATTCGGGTCGGGTCAAGCGAAACGAATATCATGTCAATGGGTGCGATGGGTTCGGGAACCTCCTGGCAGCCGTCGTCAGGGCCCATGCAGATGCATCACAAGATGACTGACGACTGGTTGCTTATGTTTCATTACAATCTTACAACAGGCATCAACCGGCAAGGTGGGCCACTTGGCGTGACAAAGTTTGAGTCGGCCAACTGGTTTATGCCAATGGCTTATCATAAGGTCGGCAAGGGTACGCTGCAACTACGAGGCATGTTCAGCGCTGAACCATTTACTTTTCCTCCCGGGGGCTCGCCACTGCTGTTTCAAACTGGGGAGACATATAAGGGCCAGTCGCTGATCGATCGCCAGCATCCGCACGATTTATTGATGGAGCTTTCGGCACAATATACTTATCCGCTGCGCGAGCGCGGAACATGGTTTACTTACTTCGGCTATCCAGGCGAACCCGCGCTTGGCCCTGTGGCGTTCGTGCATCGTGCGTCCGCGTCAGAAAACCCCTCAGCCACGCTCTCCCACCATTTGCAGGACTCGACCCACATCAGTTTCGGCGTATTAACTACTGGGGTTACCTTCGGCTGGTTCAAGCTGGAGGGTTCAATTTTCAATGGCCGCGAACCAGATGAGAACCGGTACGATTTCGACTCTCATCGCTGGAACTCCCGCTCCGCACGCCTCAGTTTCATGCCTAACAGCAACTGGGTGATACAGGTGAGTCATGGATTCCTGCGAAGTCCTGAGGGACAGGAACCTGATGCCGACATACGCCGGACGACAGCCTCACTGCAGTACAACAAACCTCTCAATCGTGGCAACTGGGCCTCAGCCTTGGTGTGGGGACGGAACCATGTAAGCACTCCCGGCGAGTTTCACAACCTCAACGGTTACACGCTTGAGTCCACTGTTAACTTCCTGGATAAAAATTATCTGTACACACGCCTGGAGTTAGTGGATAAGAACGAATTGTTAACAGTCAGCGGGCGTGCGCAGCTCGGGTTGACTCATGATCATCCCAGTTTCCGCATCGGGGCTTACACTTTTGGTGGTGTACGGGAACTCTGGAACACCGAGAAAATATCGCTGGGCCTTGGAAGTGACCTCACGTTCTACTCCAAGCCAGCGATTCTCGATACGCTTTACGGCAACAATCCGGTTCGTGGAAACTTTTTCTGCGCGTGCGCTCCGCAAAGATGACCATGAGCAGCTCTCACGGCTCTCATAACAGTGTGGAGAAGAAGGCGGAGCCGATGCCAGCAAGGCACTGAAGTGGGAAGAAACTGTGACAATGACAAGACATTATGACCTTAGCGTAGCGAGTGCTCGATCTCCGCAGTCCGAGGGATGATGGGTGACGATGCGATGAAATCCGCGAGGGGAGACGAGATGCCCGACACAGCGAAGCCAAAAGCGACCAGTGAAGCGATTGACCCGGTTTGCGGGATGACGGTAAGTCCTGGCTCGGCGGCCGGATCCTACGAGCACAACCACCAAACTTATTACTTCTGCTCTGAACATTGTCTGCGGAGCTTTCGCGAGGCTCCCGAACACTTTCTACGGCGGTCGAATTCATCATCACCTTCGCCTATCGGCATTCAGGGCAAGCCAATTCAGCTGGCTCGAGCCACAGCTCCTCAAGGCTATACCTGCCCGATGCATCCGGAAGTTCGTGAGTCGAAACCGGGCTCATGTCCGAAATGCGGCATGGCCTTGGAGCCCGCGACCCCGACGGCTACAACCGAGAAGGTTGAATACACGTGTCCCATGCACCCTGAGATTGTGCGCGACGCGCCCGGCAGTTGCCCAATCTGCGGGATGGCCCTCGAACCGCGCGTAGTTACTGGTGAGGTCGAAAATGCCGAACTCGTCGACATGAAGCAACGGTTCTGGTTAAGTGCCGTGCTCAGTTTGCCGTTACTGATTATCGGCATGAATGAACTCATTCCAGGGTCTCCAGTAACGAACCTGTTGCCCACGAGCACTCTGCCCTGGGTTCAACTGGTGCTAGCGTCGCCGGTGGTGCTCTGGGGAGGTTGGCCATTTTTCGTGCGTGGCTGGCAATCATTAATCAATCGCAGCCTTAACATGTTCAGTTTGATAGCACTGGGAGTGGGCGTTGCTTATACATATAGTTTGGTCGCCACGTTCTTCCCGCAAATATTCCCGGCCTCTTTTCGAGATCACGCTGGTAATGTGCCTGTCTATTTCGAAGCCGCGGCAGTAATCACGACTCTTGTGTTGTTGGGCCAGGTGTTGGAACTTAGAGCTCGCAGCGCCACAAATGCCGCGATCAGAGCGTTGCTTGGACTTGCACCTAAAACGGCGCGACGGATCTCTCCAGATGGTAATGAGGAGGATATACTGCTGGATCAGGTGCAGCCCGGGGATAGTCTTCGCGTGAGACCAGGAGAAAAAATTCCTGTTGACGGAATAGTAGTTGAAGGTTCAAGTGCGGTTGATGAATCTATGGTTACGGGAGAGCCCATTCCGGTGGCAAAGACGAAGGGCGAGCACGTAATCGGCGCCACGGTCAACGGCACCGGCACACTAATAATGAAGGCGGAACGCGTCGGTGCTGAAACCGTGCTGGCGCAGATTGTGCAGATGGTTGCTGAGGCACAGCGTAGCCGGGCACCAATTCAGAGACTTGCCGACGTAGTATCGGGCTATTTCGTGCCATCAGTGATTGTGGTCGCCATCATCACGTTTTTCATTTGGGCGATAATTGGTCCGGAACCTCCAATGGTCTACGCAATCGTCAATGCGGTTGCCGTGTTGATTATCGCGTGTCCTTGCGCTCTGGGGTTAGCGACGCCGATGTCTATCATGGTTGCTACGGGGAAGGGAGCCCAGATGGGAGTGTTGTTCAGGAATGCCGAGGCCATTGAGTTGCTGCGTACAATTGACACCCTTGTCGTGGATAAAACAGGCACGCTCACCGAAGGTAAACCGAAGCTGGTGACTCTTGCTCCCGTCGACCAAGCGGATGAAAGACAACTGCTGCGACTGGCGGCGAGTCTTGAGCGCGGCAGTGAGCATCCGCTGGCGGCAGCGATTGTGGCTGGCGCTCAAGAACGCGCAGTGGAGTTAATACGGCCTCAGGCGTTTGAATCAATTACGGGAAAGGGAGTCAAAGGACGGATTGATGGTCTCTCAGTGAGTCTTGGCAATCTTGCTTTGCTGCAAGAACTTGGTGTTGAGCCGGGTTCGCTGGCCAGCCAGGCCGAAAAGTTTCGCGGTGACGGCCAAACGGTAATGTTTGTTGTAATCGATGGTCAACCCGCTGGATTGCTTGGTGTAGCCGACCCGATCAAAGAAAGTACCGCTGAGGCGATCAAGGAATTACACGAACAAGGAATCAAAATTGTCATGCTCACGGGGGACAGCCGTACAACGGCCCAGGCCGTCGCTAAACAACTGAATATTGACCAGGTAGTGGCCGAGATACTGCCGAACCAGAAGGCTGAAATTATAAAGAAATTCCAAGAGAGGGGCAGCAAGGTGGCGATGGCTGGTGACGGAATTAATGATGCGCCGGCCCTCGCGCAGGCGCAGGTCGGCATTGCGATGGGTACGGGAACTGACGTCGCCATGCAGAGCGCTGACGTAACCCTGGTCAAAGGTGATTTGCGCGGAATTCTCAGAGCCATTCGACTGAGTCGGGCCACGATGAAGAACATTAAGCAGAATCTCTTTTTTGCTTTTGTCTACAACGCTCTGGGCGTGCCCATTGCGGCGGGTGTGCTGTATCCGTTCCTCGGACTACTGCTGAGCCCAATGATTGCCGCAGCAGCAATGAGCTTCAGCTCAGTTTCAGTAATCGGTAACGCACTACGATTACGAAATGCTTCAGTTTAGACAGGAGAATCCCCGTCTTAGAGAATACAACGGCACGTGAGCGGGTGGTGTAAGGCCGCTCTTGCCGCGTATAAAGAAGATCTGATCAGTCTGGGGATTTTTTGGATTTAGCCTGCCTGAAGTCAGGAAGGTGGTTTGCTATTTTAGACGGAACTCCGCTTCTTTAAGAGGCTGCGCATCTTCATTCGTGCTTTGTGAAGCTGAGATTTCGATGTGCCCACGGCCACGCCAAGCATCTTCGCGATCTCCTCATGCTCGTATCCTTCGACGTCATGCAGAACAAAGACGCTGCGATAGCCTGGGGGCAGCTGCCCAAGAGCCTTATCTAAAGCGATGCGATCGACTACCGGCATGGTGCGTGGATTCTCTGTTCCGCGGACAACCTGAACTGGCGTGTCCCCTTCTTCGGTCGTATGTTCCAGCTTGACGCTCTTCTTGCGGAAGTGCATCAAGACCTGATTGACTGTGAGACGATGAAGCCACGTAGTAAAAGCCGAATCACCCCGGAAGCTGCCGATCTTTCGGAAAAGTTGTATGAAAACTTCTTGCGCCAAATCTTCGGCTTCGGCGACGTTTTGAGTCATGCGAAGGCATAAGGAATAGACGCGACGGCTGTGTCGCTCGTACAGTTGCTCGAACGCGTTCATGTCACCTTGAGCTGCTTTACGGGCGAGGCCGTGATCGGTAACGGACACTCCGTCCGATTTGACGTCGATGGTAGGCCACACGGTTAGAGCGTCGGTGTTAATCATAGCTCTTTAAGAACTGGCAAATGGGATGCCAGTTAAACGGGCCTAAATCATTGATAACTTTCGAGGATTCGGGTGCTTTTCGAGGGCCTATTGAACCAATTAGGGCGTCTCCGAACGAAAGCGTGTATTCGTTGGCTACGCCGCGAGGCCTTCAGGGTTAAACAAGTTTGCTTAGCTGGCCGAAGACGCCACACACGCCTTCTTTAGCGACGTGGAGCCTCAACTTCCGCCTAACGCCGAGAACCCCCCAAACCATCGGGCAGCTTCAACTTCGACCTGACATGGAGTATTGTGTGTCAACCTCACCATGACTCTACCTCTCTTCAATACGCTCGATGCTGCCTATCAACTCCATTTCTATCTAGGCTTCAAGACGCACTATCTGCGCCCACTGTTTATGGGTGGACATGCCGTGACAATCATAGATCGGTTAAGACCGAGTTCGGTAGGATTGAATAGACGAAGAGCTCGAACCACCGGTTGGGCGTCAAAGCTCGTGCTAAAGAATGGGCATCGTCTCGCATTGTTGAATGGGCCCACGAAAAAGCTAAAGAAGAGAAACTCGTGGCAGCTCGAATAGAAGCGTGAACCAGTCCACCGAATGGCAGCCAATAAATAATCGCTTGACACGACCCGGCTTCATAGAAGCCTGTGGTGTCTCGAGGGTTTCTAGGGACCGTGCGTGTTAGGCGGAAGTTGAAGCTCCACGACGGTGAAGCCGAGGCGTGCGACACGATGTAACTTGTAACTGGTCGGGGCGAGAGGAGTTGCCACACTCTTCGTCACAGTTTTTCCACCCACTTGCTCGAAGACGGCTATGACATTCGTACTGTTCAAGAGTTGTTAGGTCACAAGGATGTCCGGACGATAATGATTTACACGCACATGCTGAACCGAGGTGGTCTAGGCGTGAAGAGTCCCTTGGATGGATGAACTTGCGGATGATGGCCGTTGAGGTTTTTGGCACAAAGTCTCTTGAGGCGCGCAGTCCAGGCATGGTGAAGTTGTTTGCTGCCCGCCAGTGCGGCCGAAGCGTTAAAGGCGCAACTTGCTACTGCCAAAGTTCTGTTGCCCCAATTGTGTGAGAAGGCGCTTTACTTCGGCTCTCGTAAGCACAAGTGGAATGCGCGCCGGCCGCTCGGCCCGTTCGACGTTCTTGAGCCAGGGTAATTCCTCTTTGAGGACATTCTTATAGAGAAACAGAAGAGCCGCGAGCGCCTGATTCTGAGTTGAGGCCGCAACCTGTCGTTTGACTGCGAGATGAGTGAGGAATTGACTGACTTCGGCTGCCCCCATTTCGGCGGTGTGCCGCTTGC
>Ga0209751_10002862_pt1 | contig 17020 bp, 15 predicted proteins | sample RifCSP13_1_FD_184019 | JGI IMG/M metagenome (GOLD analysis project Ga0209751, IMG submission 184019) | Soil microbial communities from Rifle, Colorado - Rifle CSP2_sed 13_1 (SPAdes) (version 2) | ecosystem: Environmental > Terrestrial > Deep subsurface > Rock core/Sediment | place: Rifle... | reverse complement strand
TTCGAGGACGTCCCCGTCGACCTCGAAGACCGTGTCCCAGTACTCCTCGGTCCCGCAGATCGTCCAGTCGCCGTTGATCGTGCTCACGCCGGCGCGGGCCGTGGGCAGGAGCAACCCCGCGAGGGGGGATGCCGCCAAGACCACCGCCAAAAACGCGCTTGCGCCTTGCCACTGTCGTCCATTCCGTCGCATAACCATTCCCCCTCGTCCGCCTCGGGGAGGGTGCCGTTCCGCCGCGGACTTAAAGGAAGCGAATCGGCGAGTACGGGGCACCCTATTTATACGTTGCCGGGGAATGGTGGAGCCCCTCAGGAGAATGAACGCGCTCCAGCCCTAGACCGGGCGTCTTCGGCGGGCGATCCAGGCGAACGCGATGAGGACGCCGACGACCAAGGCGAGCGCGAGCCCCACGAGGGGCCATGACGGACCCGAGGCCATACTCTCCCTGATGACGTTGATGTTGACTTCCGCGGTGACCGGTCCGTCCGCGCCCTCCACCGACGCGGCGATGCGGTAGCTCCCCGCTGGAAGGGTCTCCGGGATGAAGACGAAGAAGAACCCGTTCGCATCCGTCCGGGCAGACCAGTTGGCCTGGACCACGTCGAGGGCATCGTCCAGAGTCACCTCGACGGCGGCGTCCGCGACGACGAGGCTCGTGCCCTGGATGATCACGCGGCCCTCGACGGCGAGGGAGCGACCATGGGCCAACGAGGCGCCCTCGGGTGGCGAGGCCAAGACGATCAGCACCGCGGGCAGTCGCACGCGGATGGGGATCGTCGCCACGTTGTTGGCCTCGTTCTGCTCCGCTGTGGTGTTGTCGGGGTCAGCGACGACGCGAAAGAGCCGGCTCCCCTGGGCCGTGTCGACGACGACCCCCGTGACATTCACGAGGACGGTGGACATCGCGGCCACCGCGCCCACGGTGGCGTTGGCGATGGGAGCGGAGGGCCCGCCGACGAGGTACACCGCCAAGCGCACCTGCGTCGCGTTCGCGTCGCCGAGGTTGTGGAGGAGGACGGGGAGGGTGCGAGGCATGCCCCGAGTGAAGTTGAAGTCGCCGCTCGCGTAATCGGCGTCGTCGAGGAAGAGATCCGGCTGCGCCGCGCGGACCGTGGGCGTGAACATCCCGACGAGCGGGATTGCCAGGAGCGCTACGAGGACTGCCGCGCCGACTCCCCGCCACCGCCGTGTCATCTTCGTCTCCTGCGTCACCGCGGGAGGCCCCTCCCGCCAGGGGATCCACAAAGCCTGCGAAGGATATCGCCCGCGGTACTTATCCGTTCTCGCGGCGAGCCACCAGGGGTTCAGACGACACGCTTCTTGAGGACCTTCTTTCCCGGGGGGCCCTTCTTCTCCGACTTGGGCTCCTGGAGGCGGTGGCCGCAGGCGTAGCACATGATCGCGTCCGCGCTGATGCTCGTCCCGCACGACGGGCAGGGGATCTCGCCGCCCTCGGCGGCCTCCTCCTTGGCCACGCGCTCGCCGCAGGCGTAGCACATGATCGCGTCGGCGCTAATCATCGTGCCGCAGGAAGGACAGGCGATCTCGCCCTCGGGGGCCTCCGGGGCCGCCTCCTCCGCGACCTCCTCTTCAGTCTCCTCACGCGTCACCTCCGGCTCGGGCGCGCTCACGACCTCGGCGGTTACCGCCTCGGGCTTCGGCGGCGGCGGTCCGGTCACCGGCGGCGGCGCGGCGGCGGCCACGGCAGCAGACTTCTCACGGGCGAGGATCTCCTTCTCCTTCTCGAGCAGGCGGTTCGCGTCCGCGGAGAGCTTCTGTCGCAGCGCGGCGAGCTCCTGCTCCGACTTGGCGACCTGCTTCTCGCGCTCGACGAGCTCGCGCCCGGTGGACACCTGTCCCTCGAGGTTGCGCTTGTTGTCCTCCAGCATCTTGAGCGCCTGCTCGTGCGCCTCGATCGCGCGGGACCGGCGTTCCGCGGACTCCTTGAGCGCCTGGGTGATCTCCCCCTCCGCCCCGCGGAGCCTGGACTCGCGCTCGACCAGCCCGGACTCCCGCGCGGCGAGCCCGCCCTCGCGCGCCTGAACGTCCTTCTGGAGCGCGGTGATCTTCTGGATGTTCCCCTGGAGCTCCGCCTCGCGGGCCTCAAGGGACCGCTGGCGCTCCGCGAGCTTCGCCTCCAGGGCGGCGGCCTGCTTCGCCTTCGCCTCCCCCTCCGCGCGCGCGGCGTCGGCGCCCTGCTTCTCCCTCGCGAGGGCCTGCTTCTCCTTCTCGATGGCCCCGCGCTCGCCCTCGACCTGCGTCGAGAGCTCTTGGAGCTCGGCCTCGCGCTTCTTCAGCTCGATGTCGCGTGTCTTGAACTTCTCCTCGAGCTTGCGGAACTCCTCGAAAAGCGAGCTTCCGGCTTCGTCGGCCATACTCCGTCCGCCCCCCGCATCGAGGCCTCCGTGGAAATGGGCTGACCTATTAAGAGCTTGTGGGCGGGCGCATCCGGGTGTGACGAGACCGCGCGACGGGCGCGGCTCATCAGGGTCCGCGGCCCCACGACGCGCGCCGCGGGGCGCCTGGGCGCCCGTCCGAGCTCGTCCGTCCGACAACTATATATCGCGTGTGCCGCGTCCGAGCTGTCTGGGAAAGTTGGACGCGCGGGGAGGTACGTCCGGTGGCCAGCGGCGGAACGATGCTGTGCCCGGTCTGTGACGCGACCCTGGAGGCCGGCGCGAAGCGCTGCAAGTCCTGCAACACCGACCTCACCCTGTTCGACATCGATCAGGACGGGGGCCTCGACCTCGACCGGATCAAGGTCCGCAGCAAGGAGGACATCGACGCCTTCCTCCGGAGCCTCTCCGACGAGCGGGGGAATGTCGACGCGGAGAAGCTGAAGGAGATCGCGAGATCCACCGAGTTTGGCGGGACGGGCGAGAAGGGCGCCGTGGTCTTCGAGTGCCCCGCGTGCGGGGCCGAGGTGGATGCCGCGGCGGCGAAGTGCCCCTCTTGCGGAGCCGTGTTCATGGAGGGCACGGAGGTCGGCTGCCCCTCCTGCGGCGCCACGGTCCCCGCGGACGCAACGTCGTGCCCGGAGTGCGGGACCGTCTTCACTGCGCCGAAGGCCCCCGAGCCCCTGAAGAAGGTGGGCCCGGACCTGCGGCCCGCCCTCGAGGCCGCGAGGGCGGCGCGCGCGCACGCCGCGGAAACGCCCGAGGTCCACGACCGGAAGGCCCTCTACAAGGAGCTCCCCAAGCTCGTGGGCGAGGTCAAGCCCATGCTCCTCGTCGGGCGCGAGCTCGGCATCGACATGGTGGACGGGAAGAAGCTGATCAACGACGCCATCGCCTTCGGGAAGTCCAGGGACATCGAGAAGGCGGTGTCCCTCGTTCGCGAGGCGAAGCGGTCCCTCCACGCCGCCTTCACGGACGCCGTCGTGCGCCTCCTCGAGGGGCCGACGGCCACCCTCGCGAACGGCGAGGCGGGGGCCGCCGAGGCGGACATCTCCGCGGGCCTCACGGAGGCCATCCAGCTCCTCCGCGACGGGGACTACCGCGAGGCCCACCAGACGGCAAAGGCGGTAGGGGCCCGGTCCTCCGGGGGGGCCCCAGTGCCGCCCGGCGCGGCGGCGAGCCAGGCCATCTCGGCCACGGAGTCCGCCCTGCGCGACGCCGAGGTCCTGGGGGTCGCCCCGCGGGACGCGGCGTCCCTCCTGGGGGAGGCGCGGTCCGCCCTCAGCTCCGGACGCAGCGGCGAGGCCGCGCGCGCCGCGACCCGGGCGCGGGACGCCCTCCTGCGCTCCCTGCCGCCGATCCTCGCCGCGCAGATGAAGAGCGCCCGGGACCAGCTCCTGAACATCCGCGCGAAGGGGGGCGACCTCACGCGGCCCATCGGCCTGCTCAAGCAGGCGAGCATCCACCAGAAGCGGCAGGAGTACGAGTCCGCGCTCCGCTACCTCCGCCTGTTCCACGACGAGATCGGCCGCCTGCCGCCCGAGTAGCGAAGGGTTATTATCGGCAGGGACTTTCGCGCCGCCGGATGGCGGAGGACTTCTTCACCCTCGACGACTTCGACACCGCGGGGAAGACCGTCCTCCTCCGGGTGGACATCAACTCCCCCATCGACCCCGGCAGCGGGCGCCTCCTCAACGACGCGCGGCTGCGGGAGCACCTCGCCACGATCCGCGACCTCAAGCGGGCGAAGGTCGCCCTCCTCGCGCACCAGTCGCGCCCCGGAAAGGACGACTACACGACGCTGGAGCCCCACGCGGACCGCCTCAGCTACCTGCTGGGGACGCGCGTACGCTACGTGGACAGCCTCTTCGGCGCTTCGGCCCTAGATGCAATCCGCGGGATGGCGCCCGGGGAGATCGTCCTCCTGGAGAACACGCGGTTCTTCGCCGAGGAGGAGGCGCTCGCCGACGCGAAGCCCGAGAAGATGGCGAAGACGCACATCGTGCGGCGCCTCGCGTCCGTGGCGGACTACTTCTGCCTCGACGCGTTCGCCGCGGCGCACCGCGCCCAGCCCACGCTCTGCGGGTTCGCCGAGGTCCTGCCGACGATGGCGGGGCGCGTGCTGCAGCGCGAGCTCGAGATGCTCGACCGGGCCGTGCGCTCCTCGGAGCGCCCCAAGCTCGCCGTCTTCGGCGGCATCAAGATCGACGACTCCATCTCGGTGACCCAGCACATGCTCGCGGCCGGCGTCGTCGACCGGGTGCTCACCGTCGGCGGCGTCGCGATCGCCTTCCTCCAGGCGCAGGGCCTCGACCCGGGGAAGCCGACGGTGGAGTTCATGCGCAAGGAGATCGAGGGCTACGACGCCCTCGTGGAGCAGTGCCGGCTCCTCCTCGCGAAGTTCCCCGGGAAGATCGAGGTCCCTTCGGACATCGTCGTGAACGACGGCGGCCGGCGGCACGGGATGCGTGTCAAGGAGCTCCCCTCTCCCCACCAGGTTGCGGACATCGGCCTGGACACGATCGTGCGGTTCGCGGACGAGATCGCCGCGGCGCGCACGGTGTTCCTCAACGGGCCCGCGGGGATCTTCGAGATCGAGGAGTTCTCGACGGGGACGCGGGAGCTCTTCCGCGCGGTGGCCGACTCGGAGGCCTTCACGGTGGTCGGCGGCGGGCACACCGTCGCCGCGGTGGAGCAGTACGGGCTCCAGGACAAGATAGACCACGTGAGCACCGGCGGCGGGGCCCTGATCAACTACCTCGCCGGGAAGCCGCTCCCCCTTGTCGACGCCCTGAAGCGCTCGCGGCGGAAGTTCCCCAAAGCGTCGTGACGGCGCGGGTTTTTAACTCGACCCCGCGGTAGGCCCCCGTGCGCTGGCGGCTGCGGCGGCCCCCCGAGTGGGGCGTGGAGCCGGTCCCTTCGGAGAAGCGCATTCTCCGCGGCTACGACTTCTTCGTCCTCTGGTTCAGCCTCGGGGTCGGGCTCCTCGTCCTCGCCACCGGCGCCCTCCTCACCGGGCTCCTCGGGCTCACACTCCTCGAAGCCGCCGCGGTCACGATCGCCGGCTCCGTGATCGGGAGCCTCATGCTCGCGGCCGCGGGCCTCATCGGCTCCCGGTACGGCGTCCCCGCCATGGTGAGCCTCCGGCCGGTGCTGGGCCGTCGCGGCTCCTTCGTCCCCACCGCGCTCAACGTCGTCCAGCTCGTCGGCTGGACCGCGTTCGAGGTCATGATCATGGGCGAGGCCGCGACGAAGATGCTGGCGGCGCCCCAGGGCTCCGCGGTGAACTTCGTCCTCGTCGGCCTCTTCGGCGCCTTCTGCGGGCTGCTCGCCTACGGCGGGCCCCTCGTCGTCGTGCGCCAGTGGCTGGAGCGCTTCGGCGTCTGGTTCGTGATCGCCTCCACGGCCGTGCTCACGTACGCGCTGTTCACCCTCCCCGCCGCGGGAGGCGCCTGGGGGGGATTCCAGAGCCCTCCGGGCCTCCTCCTCCTCGGCCTGGACCTCGTCATCGTGATGCCCATCTCCTGGTGGCCCCTCGTGAGCGACTACAACCGCTTCGCGCGGAGCCCGCGCGCGGCCGCCGCGGGCACGGCCCTGGGGTACACCGCGGCGAACGTGTGGTTCTACGTCCTCGGGGCCGGGGCCGTGGCCATCCTGGCCCTCGGCAATCCCATCGACGCGGTCCTGGCGCTCGCCCTCGGGGGCCTTCCCCTCCTCGTCCTCCTCGTCGACGAGACGGACAACGCGTTCGCGAACCTCTACTCCAGCGCGGTCTCGGGGCAGAACCTGCGGCCGCGCCTCGCCCAGCGGCGGCTCGTCCTCCTCTTCACCGTCCTCGGCATCGGCCTCGGCGCCCTCCTCACCGCCCTCGGCGGGTTCGCGGCGGCGGTGGCCACGTACGAGCCCTTCCTCCTCTTCATCGGCGGCTTCTTCGTCCCGCTCCTCGGCGTGCTCGCCGCGGACTGGTTCCTCGTGCGGCGGGGGCGGTACTCCATCGAGGAGTTCGGGACCGCGGGACCCGCCTGGCGGGCCGCCCCCTTCGTGGCCTGGGCCGTCGGGACGCTCGTGTACTTCGCGCTGAACGGGATCCTCCTGCTCCAGGTCGCGCCCCTGCTGCCCGCCGTCGGCGCGAGCCTGCCCGCCTTCGCGGTGACGGTGGTCCTCCATGCCGGCCTCTCCCGCCTCGCCCCCGCGGCGCGGCCGACCGCGTCCTAGCTTGGCGGAGGAGGGAGTTCGGGCGGCCAAAAAGGCTAAGACCAACCTCCCAATCGGAGGGCAATGAAGTTCCCGTTCAAGCTCGGACCCCGCGCCCTGCTCCTCCTCGTCATCATCGTCGTCGTCCTCCTCATCGTCCTCGGCTGGCTGATCCTCGCCTTCAACGGCCTCGTCGCGAAGAAGGAGAACGCGAACGCGCAGTGCCGCGAGGTGGACAACCAGTACCAGCGGAAGTTCGACCTCATCCCCGCGCTGACTGGCGTCGTCGGGAACCTCACCGCGTTCGAGCGCGACACCCTGACGAACATCACCCTCCTGCGGAGCCAGTGGGGGAACGCCACGACGATCGAGCAGAAGGCGAACGTCTCCGGGCAGTTCGACAGCGTGATCACCGCCGTCCGCGTCCAGGTCGAGAACTACCCGAACCTGAACTCAATCTGGCTGGCCGAGGGGCTCATGACCGAGCTCGCGGGGACGGAGAACCGGATCACGGTCGCGCGCCTGCGGTACATCGAGGACGCGCGGGACTACAACATCAAGATCCAGCAGTTCCCCGACAACATGGTCGCGGGGATGTTCGGCTTCACGCGCATCGCGGAGACCTGCGGGCTCTAGGAGGCCTGCGCCTGCGCCCCGCCCTCGCCGCCGCGGTCGCGGTCCTGCTCCTCGTCCCCCCGGCCGCGGCCCAGGACTTCCCCACGGTGTACCTCTACGTGAACGACCGCACGGAGCCCTCGGCGCTTCTCGCGGAGGAGTGGGCGGACCTCCAGAACCTCTGCGGCGAGGTCGACGAGCTCTCCTCCGCGGAGATCGCGATCCTCGTCGTGAACACGACGCAGCCCCACGGGATCGACACCTTCGCGGTGGAAACCTTCGCGCAGAACTCGATCGGGAAGAAGGGGCTGGACAACGGCGTCCTCATCCTCGTCTCCGTGGACGAGCGCGTCTGGCGCGTCGAGGTGGGGTACGGGCTAGAGGGCATCCTCAACGACGCGAAGGTCGGGCGGTGGGGGAACGAGCTCCTCGCCCCCGCGCTGAACGCGAGCGACTACTACACCGGGATCTACGACCTCACCCTCGCCCTCGGACAGGAGATCGTGGACCACTACGACCCCGGGGCGAGCCGGCCCCCGCCGGGTCAGCCTTGGGTCACGGACTGGACCCCGGTCATCGCGGGGCTGCTCCTCGTCGGGGCCGTGGGGGTCCTAGGCCGCGGGCGGATCGCGATGCGCTTCCCGAACGTCGGCCCCATCTTCCGCCGCGGTAGGTTCGGCGGCGGGCGATCCGGCGGTGGTGGGGCGCGGGGGAAGTTCTGAGGCCCTGGGGATTCCCTGGAGGTCTTCCTCGGAGAGCTCCCTGAGCAGGTCGTCGATGCCGTGGAACGCGTCGAGGTTACCGCGCCAGGACTCCAGAGCCGCGCGGTTGCTCTCCTCGAACGCCCGCAGCGCCTCCTGCGCGCGGCCCACCGGCCCCTCCCCCAGCGAACCCGTTGACAGTATGGAGAGCGTGCACAGCTGCCCCTGGATTACGCGCACCACAAGGTTCGCCATCTCGATCTCTTGCAGGTCCCCCCCGCGACGGCCGAAGGCATCCCGGGTGAAGGCCTGGACGAGGGAGAACATCCCCGCGACGAGGTCCTTGTCCTTCGCGATTACGCTGTTCCTCGTGGTGCTCCCGATGAGGACCCCCGAACGCATCATGAGGAACAGTTCCTCCACGCGCGGGGCGCTCGGCGTGTTGTTGAGGAGCGCCTGCTCCAGCCGCCGCCCCGTGGCCCGCATCGCGAGGTCCACGAGGCCGAGGTTCGTCTCCTTCTCGACCGCGGCCACGAGGAGGGCCCGCGCCTGCTCCAGGTCCTGGGTGAGAAGGAGGGCGTCCGGACCGGTCAGGACGCTGCTCGTGGGGCCCCGGGTGCCCAGGGAACGGAAGGTGCCTCTCGCCGACCCCGCAGCGAGGGCGACGAGCCCGCACAGCTCCTCGGCATCCGTCCTCTCCGGGAACGTGCTCGCGATCGCCTTCCCGCGGTAGTCGCAGATCGCCATCCCGAGGATCCCGCCGAGGTCCCGCTCGAAAGTGAGGAGGATATCGTGCAGCTGGTGGGAGCTGGCGGTGAGGGGGGACAGCGGCGCGGTCTCCATAGGATTCCCTTGCGGAGCCCGCCGAGGGGAAACTCCCTATTTATCCCGACACCGCAGATTATCACCCTCGAAACCAAGCCTCCGACGTCCGACAGGTTCGAGAAGCCACCGCAGGGATTTGAACCCCGGGCCTAGAGTTTACGAAACTCTCGCTCTAACCATGCTGAGCTACGGTGGCAGTAGCCGCGCGAAGAGGGCGGGCGCGATAAAAGGTTATCGCGGGAGGGTGCTTCCCGTCGACCGCCATGGCGCCGCCGAAGGACACCGCCTCGGGCTGGATCCTCACCGCGGACGGCTTCCGCGAGGGCTCCCTGGCCTGGGAGGACGGCCGCGTCACGGAGGTCACCCGCCAGCGGAAGCGCGGCGGGCTGTCCGGCGTGATCCTCCCCGGGCTCGCGAACGCGCACACGCACCTCGCCGATGCGCTCGTCCGCGAGGAGCTCCACGGCGACCTCCTCGAACTCGTGGCGCCGCCGGATGGGCTGAAGCACCGGGCGCTGGCGAAGGCGACGGAGGAGGAGACCGCCGACGCGATCGGCGAGGGCCTCGACGCGATGTTCCACACCGGGACGACGTGGTTTTCAGACTTCCGTGAGGGCGGGCTCGAGGGGCTGCGCGCCATGTTCCGCGCCATGCTCGGTCGGCCGACGCGAGGGCTCGTCCTCGGGCGGCCGAAGGCGCACGCCTACGTTGCCAGCGAGGTCACCGCCCTGTTGCGCGCCGCCGACGGGATCGCGGTGAGCGCGATCAGCGACTGGCCCTATCCGGAGCTGGAGAAGGTGGCGTTGGACTGCCGCCGGGCGGGTCGCCCCTTCGCCCTGCACGCCAGCGAACGCGTGCGGGAGGACATCGACCTCGTCCTCAACCTCAAGCCGGCCTTCCTCGTGCACATGGTGAAGCCGGAGGACGCGGACCTCGCACGCGTCGCGGACGCGGGCGTCCCCGTCGTCGTCTGCCCGCGGTCGAACCTCTTTTTCGGACTCATCCCCGACATCCCGCGGTTGCTCGCCGCGAGCGTGGAGGTGTTCCTCGGCACGGACAACGCCATGGTGTCCTCCCCCTCGATCCTCCGGGAGATGGAGGTCGCGTACAAGGTGGCGCGCCTCAAGGGCGGCGTCCCCGCGGGGGCCGTCGTCCGCATGGCCGTTGGCGCACGGAATAGGTTAAGTCCCGGCAAGCCTACCGGACTGGAGCCGGGCGAGGAGGCGGACCTCGTCGTCCTCGACCTCCCGCCGGGGGACCCCGCCGCCGCGGTGCTCCGCGCGACGGAGTCCGACATCGCCCTGGTGACCGCAGGAGGCAGGACGTGGCGGAGAGCGCGCGAGGCAACACGGCCGTAGCGGGAGGTCCCTGAATGGCCTCGTACGACGAGCTGATGTCCCTGAGCGTCCGCCGCGGCTTCGTCTGGCCCTCCGCGGACCTCTACGGCGGCTTCTCCGGGTTCTACGACTACGGGCACAACGGGGCGCGCCTGAAGCGGAAGTGGGAGGACGCGTGGCTCGCGTCCTTCCTCGGCCTCGACGAGAACTACCACCTCGTGGACGCGACGACGCTCCTGCCCGAGGCCGCCCTCCAGGCGAGCGGGCACGTCGAGCTCTTCACGGACGTCCTCGTGGACTGCACGAGGTGCAAGGAGACGCACCGCGCCGACCAGCTCCTCGAGGAGAAGTTCCAGGTCCCCTTCGAGGGCCTCACGCCCGAGGAGATCGGGGCGAAGCTCGCCGAGGCGGGCCTGACGTGCCCGCGCTGCGGTGGGGCGCTCGGCGTCCCGAAGGCGTTCAACATGATGTTCCCCGTGCGCCTGGGGACCTCGGGGAAGGACCTCGCCTACCTCCGCCCCGAGACCGCGCAGGGCGTCTACCTGAACTTCAAGCGGGAGTTCGAGTCGCTGCGACGGCGGCTGCCCCTCGGGCTCGCCATCGTCGGCCGCGCTTACCGCAACGAGATCTCCCCGCGGCAGGGCACGTACCGGATGCGGGAGTTCCAGCAGGCGGAGCTCCAGATCTTCTTCGACCCGGAGACGTGGGACGCGGCGTTCTCCCCGGACCCGGCGGCGGTCGTCCACGTCGCTTTCGCCGGCCACCGCGGGGAGCGCGCGTTCGAGCGTGTCGCGGCGCCGGACCTCGTCGCCCGGGGACTCCCGCGCTTCTACGTGCACCACCTCGTCGCGGTCCAGCGCTTCTACCTGGAGGCCCTCCGCGTCCCCGTGGAACGCTTCCGGTTCGCCGAGCTCTCGGAGAAGGAGCGCGCGTTCTACAACCGCGTGCACTTCGACGTGGAGGTCGATCAGGAGAGCCTGGGCGGCTTCAAGGAGGTCGGCGGCGTTCACTACCGCGCGGACCACGACCTCTCCGCGCACATGCGCGTCTCCAAGGAGAACCTCGCGGTGAACCTCCAGGGAAGAAAGTTCGTGCCCCACGTCCTCGAGCTCTCCTTCGGGGTCGACCGGAACGTCTGGGCACTCCTCGACCTCGGGTATTCCAAGAAGGAGGAGAGGACGATCCTCCGCCTGCCTCCGCGCCTCGCCCCGGTGACCGTGGGCGTGTTCCCCCTCGTGAAGAAGGATGGCCTCCCCGAACTCGCCCGCGAGGTGTTCGAGGCCCTCCGGCGGCGCTTCGACTGCGCGTACGACGAGAGCGACTCCATCGGCCGCCGCTACGCGCGCCTCGACGAGATCGGGACGCCGCTCTGCGTCACCGTCGACCACCAGGCGAAGGAGGACCGGACCGTGACTCTGCGCCTCCGGGACACCGGCGTGCAGACGCGCGAGGCCATCGCGGACCTCCCCGCCGCCATCGAGCACGCGCTCGGCTAGCGTGGTATCCTGGTATCCCACCGTGACATATCGTAGCAAGGGTTAAGTACGGCGTCGTTCCCTATTCTCGAAAGGGAGAACAGGGGTCCCCTCGTGGCGAATCTCGAGCGCGTCGGAGCGGTCGCTGTTGGCTTCGTCCTTGCGGTGATGCTCGCCGGACCGGCGCTCGCGGTACTCCCCCCGGGATCGCTGCGCCTCCAGGTGGCCGTCGAGGACGGCGTAATCGTCGTCACGGTGTCGAACGGCGGTGTGTATCCCCTGGAATCGGTCTTCCTTGAGGCCCCCGTGCCTGAGGGGGTCGACATGACCCCGGAGCAGGGGGCCGTCGTCGGCGGTGTGTGGCGGTACTCCGTGGAGGCCCTGCCCGGCGGCACCGAGATGACCGTGAGGTTGCGGTTCGTCGCTGCCGAACCCCACGCGGGTTCCACCCTGGAGGTGACCGCGCGGGCGTCCGGCGTCCCGGCCCAGACCGCCCAGGTGTCCCTGCCCCCGACCCCGCCGGACGCCTTCCCCCTCGTCGCCCTCCTCGTGGCCGCGGTCCTCGCCCTCCTCGCCGCGGGGGTGGTCACCCGCCGCCAGCCCGTGGAGCACGCCTTCCTCCTCCACCGCAGCGGGATGCTCATCGCGGCGAAGGGGCGGGCCCTCCGGGACGCCGACCTCCTCGGCGGCATGCTCGTCGTCGTCCAGCAGTCCATCAAACGCGGGCTCGCGGACCCCGCGGCGGTCCTCCAGGAGATGCGGTTCAACGGGAAGACCCTCGTCCTCGTGCACGGGGCGAACACCCTGGTCGCCGCGGTGACGGACGGCGCGCCGCGCCTCTGGCTCCGACACCGCCTCCGGACCGTCGTGGCGGGGTTCGAGCGCGCGAACCCCCTGGACCTCACGCGGTGGAACGGGGACCTGGGTCGCCTCGAGGGGGTCGACCGGGCCCTCGCGGGCCTCTGAGGCTTCCCTCCTTGATAACAAGGCCGCCACCCTTTTATGCGCTCACCGCCGCTGCCCTTCCCGGAGGACCAAGTGGCAGAGGGCGACCTGGCCATGGGCATCGCGCTGCTCGTCGCCGGGATCATGACCATCCAGGGCGTCTGGCTCACCTTCCTCACGTGGAGCGTCTGGCGCCAGCGGAAGGAGCGCCACGCCGAGGTCAAGGCGCTCCAGGATGCGGAGCGGCGCACGGTCATCGAGGACATCTTCCTCCTCCACCGCTCGGGCATCCTCCTGAAGCACTACACGCGCCGCCTCCGCCCGAACATCGACTCCGACCTCCTCAGCGGGATGCTCGTCGCCGTCCAGGAGTTCATCAAGGACACGTTCCGCGAGGAGAAGGGGAGCCTCAACGAGATCAGCTTCGGGGAGATGCGCCTCGTCGTCGTCGAGGGGAAGTGGACGATCCTCGCCGGCGTCGTGCACGGGCAGCACGTCATGGACATCCTGCCGGAGCTCCAGGGCGCCCTCCGCGACCTGGAGACGAAGTACGAGGACCCGCTCCTCGACTGGGACGGGGACATGGACAGCCTGCCCGGCGTCGACAAGATCATGGACAGCCTCATCGCCGGGGAGTACCGCGGGCGCAAGGTGGCGCCGCCCCTGGAGAAGAAGGTAATCCCCATCGCCCCCAAAGGTTAAATCCGCGGCCCCACTTCGAAGCCGCGGCCCGCCGCCTCCCGGCCGCGCGGCGCGCAGGGGGTCTTCGCGGTTGCACGGCGCCAGGGTCGCGGCGTTGGCGGCCCTCCTCGCGCTGGCCGGGGTCGGACCCCTGATCTCGACGCCCGCGACCGCCACCGCCATCCTCGGGTTCTGGAAGACCGCGAGCCTGACGTTCACGGATCCCGGGGACAACCTCACCTACACCCTCATCGTGAACAACTCCGGCACCGGGGCCGCGCAGCGCCTCTGGGTGAACGAGAGCCTGCCGCCCGAGGTCGTCTTCGCCGGGGACGACGTGAGCACCCTGGGGGCTCCGCTCCTGAGCCGCGCGGTCGGCGGTGGCTACGTGCGGTATGCGTTCGGCAGCTTCGCGCCGGGGAACCGCTCGTTCCGCGTGTTCACGACCGTCCGCGGGCCCGCCTACAACGGCCAGGCGTTCTTCAACGTCGCCTCGCTGGACTTCACCGACGACGTCGGGGCGCCGGGCTCGACGCAGTGGACGCAGAGCCTGAGCGTCTTCCGCGTGGCGAACCTCACCATCGAGCCGCGGGCCCCCGCGCAGGTCTCCCCGAGCTCCACGTTCGACCACATGATCTGGTACAACAACACAGGCGGCTTCTCCGCAGGGTCCATCCTCCTCAACGTCACGCTCCCTGCGGGCGTGTCCTTCGTGTCCGTCTCGGGGGACGGGGCCTCCGGGTGCGCCGGGGCCGCGCGGTGGGTGAACTGCTCCATCGCCCTCGTCCCCAACGGGGTCACGCGCTCGCTCACGGTGCGCTCCAGCCTGGGCACGGACATCCCCTTGGGCACGTTCCTCACCGCGAACGCCACCGCCTTCTACGCCGCGGACGACGACGGGGACTTCTACACTGGGTCGAACGCGTCGGTCTCGTACACCGTCGACAGTCCCACCGAACTCACGCTGGGGATGTACGCCGACGCGCAGGTGATGCCGCCCGGCGGCCTGGTGAACTTCACCGCGTCGGTGCTCTCCACTGGGACGGGCGCGCCGAGCGGGGCCTGGCTGAACCTCACGCTCCCCCCGGGGGCGACGCTCCTGAGCGCCACCCCCGCCCTCGCCCAGACCTCGCCCTTCCTCTCGTGGTCCTTCGTCCCCCCAGACGCGTCCTTCCTCGGGCTGTTCACCGTCGAGGTCTTCGTGGACGCGTCCCTGCCGTCGGGGACGTCGCTCACCGTGGACGGGGAGCTCCGCTATGCGGACGACCAGGGTCGCCTGATGCCCGCGGCCCCGGCCTCCACGGCCGTCCTCGTGCTCGACGCCTTGCCGGACATCGTCCTCCGCCTCACCGCGGAGTCCGCATCCGTCCCCGTCGGCGGCACGGCCCGCGCCTTCCTCTTCCTGAACAACACGGGGAACTCCTCGGCGACCGCGGTGACCTTGTACCTCCTCACCCCCACGACGGTCCTCCTGGACACCGCGACGGAGAACTTCACCGCCCTCGGCGGCGGCGGGTACCGCTTCACGTTCCCGACCGTCCTCCCCGGCTCCCGCGTCGTCACCGCGACGATCCGCCTCAGCACCGGGACGCCCGTCGGTACCTCCTTCTTCGTGAACGCAAGCGTCGTCTACGCGGACGACCAGGGCCGCGCGCTGCGCCCGCGGTCCGCGTCCCTCGGGCTTACCGCCGGGGCCCCGGAGGCCGCCGGCGAGTCCCTCGGCCTCCTCGCGGTCCTCGTTGGCGCCGCCATCCTCGTGTGGATCGGCGTGGGCTACATCGCGTTCGCGCGGCTGCGTCGCGGCAAGCCGCGCATCGACGAGGTGTTCCTCCTCCACCGCGACGGTCTGCTCCTGCGGCACTACACCCGGCAGTTCCGCCCGGAGATGGACTCCGACGTGCTCAGCGGGATGCTCATCGCCGTTCACAACTTCATCAACGAGTCGTTCGTCGGCACGGACTGGGAGGCGGGCGAGAAGGAGGGCCTCGACGAGATGAAGTTCGGCAAGTACCGCATCGCGATCTGCCGCGGCGCGCACGCCGTGGTCGCCGCGGTGGTGTCCGGCCCGCGGACCGAGGAGGTCCACCGCCAGATGCGCGCGGCCATGGACGACATCGAGCGCGATCTCGGCAAGGTGCTCGCGACGTGGGACGGGGACATGGCGAAGGTGTCGAGCGCGGACCGCTACGTGCAGGACCTCCTCTCGGGGAAGTACCGGCGAAGGCGGTAGCCGCCTGGGCGAACGGTTAAGTCGCCTCGGGCGTTAGCTCACGGTGATGGCGGCGTCACTCGTCAAGAAGAAGGTCGTACTCTTGGGCGACGGCGCCGTGGGGAAGACGAGCCTCGTGCGGCGCTTCGTCATCGACAAGTTCAGCGACGAGTACATCGCCACGATCGGGACGAAAGTGACGAAGAAGGACTTCCGCCTCGACGGACCCCACGGTCCCGTGGACCTCACGATGATGCTCTGGGACGTCCTCGGGCAGCGGGACTACCAGACGACCCACGAGAGCTCCATTCGCGGGGCGCGGGGGGCCATCGTCGTGTACGACGTCTCGCGCCCCGACACCGCAGCGAGCGCGCAGACCTTCTGGTTGCCGCTCCTCAGCCGCGTCGCCGGGCCCGTCCCGTACGTCCTCATCGGGAACAAGGTGGACCTTGTCGAGGACCGGAAGGCCGCGGAGGTCAAGCTGAAGGAGATCGCCAAGGACGTGCCCGCCTCCCTATGCTCCGCGAAGACCGGGGAGAGCGTGGAGGCGGGGTTCCTCAGCCTTGGGGAGCGGCTCCTCTGGCAGGCCGAAGCGCCGGAGGTCACCGTGGAGGAGGGCGCCGCGGCGGGTGCGGCGAAGACCATCGCCGCGGTGACGGACCTCGTGATCTCGGACTTCTGCAAGGGCTTCGGCGGCGTGGAGCACGCGATGCCCGTCGTGCGCCAGCAGTTCGCGCGCGCGGGGATCGACGTGAACCACCCGACGCGAGAGGGCCTCCAGAAGGCCATCCACTTTCTCGGCGAGGTGGAGAAGGACGTCCGGACCCCCGAGGAGGTCTCGGAGGCTAGGGGACGCCGGCTGGCGTGGCTGCGCGAGGCGAAGTAGGCCCAGGTGCGAAAGCTCGGTCGCGAAAGTGGCAACCCCTAGCCGGGGAGCAATCGAAGGTGAATCCTCCGCCGCTCGCTGTCGCGCGCAACGTCTAGCGGTAGCCGAAGAGTCTGTCGTATTCCTTGTGAGAAAGGACTTCAAGGATGAGCACAACTGGCCCGAGGGCCACGGAGGACTGAATCGTGTAGACGACGCGGAAGGCGAGCGGGAGTTCCAGACGCCACGCGTTTCCGGGCGGTGCGGGAAGACCGTGCCGAGCCGCGAGCGAACGGGGGATGCGGGCCTTCGGGATCTGGTCTCCAGCGAAGACATCGAGTTTCAAACGGTCGACCCACCAAGCGAGCTTCCTCCGCTGCTTGGGCTGGAGAGATCGCTCCGCCGCAACGGCCCGCGGGCTGAGGCGGACCTCCGCTGCCGCCGCTGCGCCCTTCAACGACGCTCCCAGCCCGCCACGGCGCTCCAGAACTCAGGATCCGGGTTCAGGGTCCACATGACCCCCTTCGACCCCTCCACGACACACCCCAAGCGCTTGTAGTGCTCCACCGCCGCGCGGAGGGCGGAGTGCATGACCTTCTTGGGGAGGAGGACCTTGAGTCGGTTCAGGCTGATCGGACCGTCTTGCCTCCGAAGAACCACCTCAACCATCTCAGCTCGGCCGTCCACGTGCTCATGTGGCACGCCCGGAAGGACTATTCGGAACCGCGTGGGATGGCATGGCAGCCCCCTTCACATTCGTGCCAACGTCGCGGTGCC
>Ga0209751_10002861_pt1 | contig 17024 bp, 7 predicted proteins | sample RifCSP13_1_FD_184019 | JGI IMG/M metagenome (GOLD analysis project Ga0209751, IMG submission 184019) | Soil microbial communities from Rifle, Colorado - Rifle CSP2_sed 13_1 (SPAdes) (version 2) | ecosystem: Environmental > Terrestrial > Deep subsurface > Rock core/Sediment | place: Rifle... | reverse complement strand
ATCCACCGGGGCCGCGGCGTCGAGCTGGGCCAGGTGGCGCCGGAGCGGCACGAGCGGCAGCGGCGCGCCGCAGGCGGCGCCGAGCGCGGCCGCCCACGCGCCGGGGGCGAGCACGATCGCGTCGGCTGGGACCACCTCGCCGCCCGCCAGCTCGACGCCCTCGACGCGCCCGGCGCGCACGCGCACGCGGACGACGTCGCGCCCGACCTCGAGCCGCGCCCCGGCCGCGCGCGCGGCGTCGGCGAGCCGCGCGGCGACGGCGTGCACGTCGATGACGCCCGCCTCGTGGACGAGGAGCCCGTAGCGCGCGGTGCCGCCGGCCAGCTCGGGGACGCGCTTGGCGATGTCGCCGCGCTCGAGCCGCGCGTGCGCGATGCCGGCCTCGCGCGCGAGCGCGGCGAGCTCCGCCAGCGGCGCCTCGGCGGGCGCCACGAACAGCTCGCCCGTGCGCCTGAGCCAGCCGCCGTCGCCCGGGCCCACGAGGGCGTCGAGGTGGGCGCGCGTGCGCCGGGCGAGCGCGAGCATGCCCGGCAGCTCCTCGAGGAGCTGGAAGATCGCCGCGTTGCGCGCGGAGCTGTGGCTGGCGAGCAGCGGCTCGCGCTCGAGCACGACGACCGCGCCCGCGCGCGCCCGGGCCAGGTGCCACGCGGCGGCGAGCCCCGCGATCCCCCCGCCGACGACGACGATCCGCCTCACCGGCCGAGCGCCCCGCGGCGCCGGTGGGCGCCCTGGCCGTAGCGCGCGAGCAGCGCCTCGCGCGTGATCCAGAGCCGCCGCGCGCGCCCGTAGGTCGAGCGCCCGGGCCTGCGCCCGCCGGCCGGGTGCAGCGAGGCGAGCAGGGCCCGCTGGTAGGCGGCGACGAGGCCGGGCCACGCGAGGCCGTCGCGCTCGGGCGCGAAGCCGAGCCGCGCGAGCCCGCGGTGGAACACGGTGACCGCGCAGAACGCGCGCACGTCCTCGAGCGGCCCTGCGAGCGCGCAGCGCCGCGCCAGCTCCGCGAGCGAGGAGAGCAGCCGGCGCCGGAACTCGAGCCCGACGCCGAGCGGCGAGCGGCCCGCCACGTGGAGGGCGGCGAGGCGCGCGTTGGCCAGGTGCAGCTCGCCGACGCGCGCGCCGCGCTCGAGGCGCGTGCCGTCGGGCAGCGTGCGCGCGCGCCGGCTCGGGTGCACCCCGACGCACAGCGCCGGGCCCACCTGGGCCCGCGGCCGGTCCAGGCCGTGCAGGAGCCGGTAGGCCCGGTCGTAGACCACCAGCGCCCCGTGCCACGGCGGCCGCGCGTGCCGCCCCAGCCCCACGGTCATGGTGGCCAGCTCCAGCGCTGTCGTATCCTGCACGGAGACATCTTAGCCCCTGGAGGGACCCTCATGCGGGGAGCACGCGGCTTGCGGCAGCTCCTGGCGCGACCCGGCATCGTCGTCGCCCCGGGCGCCTACGACGCGGTGAGCGCGCGCCTGGTCGAGCGCGCGGGGTTCGAGGCCGTCTACATCGGCTCGTACGCGACGGCGGCGGCGCGGCTGGGCCTGCCCGACGCGGGGCTCGTGAGCCTGCGCGAGATGGTCGACCACGCGGCGACGGTCGTGGGCGCCGTGGAGGGCATCCCGGTCGTCGCCGACGCCGAGCACGGCTTCGGTGGCGCGACGACGGTGTGGCGGACCGTGCAGGAGTTCGAGCGCGCGGGCGTCGCCGGCGTCCACCTCGAGGACCACGAGTTCGGCAAGCACCTGCCCGTCCGCGGGCGCGTGCTGTCGAAGGCGGCGATGGCCGAGAAGGTCCGCGCCGCGGTGGAGGCGCGGCGTGACCCCGACTTCGTCGTCATCGCCCGCACCGACGCGGGCTGGCTCGAGGGCGGCGGTGGGCTCGAGGACGCGGTGGACCGGCTCGCCGCCTACGCGGCGGCGGGCGCCGATCTGGTCTTCCCCGCCGGCGTGCCCTCGTCGGCGATCGCGACCGTGCGCGACCGGCTGCCCGCGCCCGTGTGCGCCGTGGACTCGCCGGGCTCGACGGTCGCGCGCGACGAGGCGTGCGGCGTCAAGCTCGTCCTCTACTATGCGCTCACGCTCTACGCGGCCTACCGGGCGGTGCGCGACACGCTCGCCGAGTTCCGGGCGGGCGGCGACGCGGGTGCGCTCCAGGCCGCGCGGCTCGTCGGCGAGCCGGAGTTCGACGAGTTCATCGGCTTCGGGCGGATCCAGGCTCTCGCCCGGCGCCACGGGCTCGCGTGATGGCCCGGCACCGCCGGCGGCACCCGCGGCACGGCCGTCACGGCAACCCGCCCGACCTCCGCGCCTTCCTCGCGCACATGCAGGCGCCGGGCCGGGCGCGGTGGCAGCGGCCCCGCCGCGTCGTCCAGGCGCTCGGGCTCCGGCGGGGCCAGACCGTGTGCGAGATCGGCGCGGGCTCGGGCTACTTCACGCTCCGGCTCGCGCGCGCGGTGGGCCCGCGCGGGCACGTCTTCGCCGTCGAAGCGGAGCCGCGGATTCTCGAGGCGCTCGGGAGGCGCCTGCGGCGGGGGCGCGCGCGCAACGTGACGCCCGTGCTCGCGCGCGACGACGACCCCCTGCTGCCGGCGGCGTGCGGCGACGTGGCGCTCGTCGTGAACACCTACCACCACGTCCCCGACGGGCCCGTGTACCTCCGCAAGCTCGCGCGCGCCCTCCGGCCGGGCGGGCGGCTCGCGATCATCGACTTCCACCGGCGCGCGACGCCCGTCGGCCCGCCCGTCGCGCACCGCGTCGCGCGTGAGACCCTCCTGGCGGACGCGCGGCGCGCGGGGCTCGCACCCGTCGCCGAGCTCGGCTTCCTGCCGTACCAGTACTTCGTCGTGCTGCGGCCGCGCCGCCGCCGCTAGCCCGCGTCACTCACGAACGCCGGTGGCGTGACCGGGCGGGTGGCGCGGGGTGCAGCCTCCGCGGGGCCGCGCAGTGGGCCCCCCTCGTCCCGTCCGCCGCGCGCAGCGCGGCGCTCGGGCGAGTGGGTGACGGAGCCGGCCCCGCGGAGGCTGCACCCTGCGCCAGGACCCGCCCGCCACACGCGACGACCGTTCGTGAGTGACGCGGGCTAGGGTCGCGTCGCGACCGCGGCGGCGTAGCCGACGACGCTCCGGTAGTCGCCCGTGACGTCGCCCGAGGTCGCGTAGCGGAGCACGCGCACGCGATCGGCGCCGAGCGCGCGCGCCGCCCAGAGGACGGCCGCGAGCGCGCCGACGCCGCATGCCTCCGCGGCGCCCTCCTCGTCCGCGCGCAGGACGGCGTCCGCGTCGAACGCCTCGAGGCGGCGGAGCAGCTCGGCGTCGAGGCGCCGCGCCGCCGCCTGCGGGTGATAGTGCGAGAGGTCGGTGCTCGCGACGAGCAGCGCGCGGCGGTTCGCGAGCGCCCGGGCGAGCGCGCGCCCGAGCGCCAGCGCCACCGGGCGCCGGGCATCGCGCACCATCACCGGCAGCAGCCGCCAGGCGCCGACGAGCGCGCGCTGCAGGAACGGCAGCTCGATCTCCACCGAGTGCTCGTCGTCGTCCCGGACGGGCGTGAGGCCGGCGGCGCCCTCGGCGGCGAGCGCCGCGTCGAGCGCCGCGCGCGCCGCGGCGTCGAGCGGGACGGGGCCGAGCGGCGTCGCGTACGCCTCGTGGGCCGAGGTCAGCAGCGCGCCGCGCGCGGGGACGTGCATGGGCCCGACGACGGCGACGAGCTCCGGGGCGAGGCCGCGCACCGCCGCGAAGGCGTGGCCGGCGACGCCCCCCGAGTAGACGTGGCCCGCGTGCGGCGCCACGACCGCCACCACGGCGGCGCCGGACGCGACGGGCCCCGCCGCGTCCAGGGCGCGGTCGACGCCGGCGGCGAGCTCGGCGGCGTCCGCCGGGTACCACTGGCCCGCGATCGGCGAGGGGCGGACGTCCATCGCCGTCCAGCATAGCGCGCGCGGCGCGCGGCTACGCGTAATGCACGGACAGCACCTCGGCGACGAGCGCCGGGCGTGCCTGGCCCTCGACCTCGACGGTCATCTCGCTCGTCAGCCGCACGCCGCTGCCCGGGACCTCCTCGGCGGCGAGGAGCTTCGCGCGCAGGCGCACCCGGGCGCCCGCGGGCACCGCGTTGGTGAACCGGACGCGGTTCGAGCCGTAGTTGAGGCCGCGGCTCCGGCGGGTGACCTGGAGCAGCGTGGCCGCCAGCCGCGGGACGAGGGAGAGCGTGAGGTAGCCGTGGGCGATGGTCGTGCCGCCGGGCATCTCGCGGCGCGCGCGCTCCACGTCCACGTGGATCCACTGGTGGTCGCCGGTCGCGTCGGCGAACTTGTCGATCGCGGCCTGGTCCACGACGATCCAGTCCGACGGCCCGAGCTCCCGGCCGACGTGCTGCAGCAGGTCCCTGGGGTACTCGACGGTCAGTGTGGTGGCCATGCGGGCGATCCTACCGCACCGCCGCCGCGGTCCGGCAGACGTAGATGCTGTTCTGCGGCCCCGGGGCGTCGAACACCTCGACCGTGCCGAAGCCGGCCTCGGCGAGGAGCCGCCGCGCCGCCTGTTCGCCCCACGCGGTGCCGAGCCCCGCGCCGCCCTCGGCGAGGGAGACCGTCATGCAGTGGAGCACGCTCATGCCGTACATGTACGGCGTGAACGGACTGCCGATGTTGTCCTCGAGGCGGCTCGACGCCTTGGGCTCGACCATGAGGTAGATCCCGTCCGGCGCGAGCGCGGCCGCGATGCGGCGGAGCACCGCCGCGGGATCGCGCTGGTCGTGGATCGCGTCGAACGTCGTGACCAGGTCGAAGGCCGGCTCGGCGGGCAGCCGGGTCACGTCGAGCGCCTCGAAGCGCGCGTTGGCGAGCCCCAGGCCGCGCGCCTCCTCGCGGCCGCGCGCGACCGCCTCCTCGCTCCAGTCGTAGCCGACGAAGGTCGAGCGCGGGTACGCGCGCGCCATCACGTTGACCGCGTGGCCCGTGCCGCAGCCCACGTCCGCGACGCGGAGGCCCGCCGCGAGCCGCTCGGGAAGCCCCTGCGCCACGGGCAGGAAGCCCTTGACCAGGAGCCCGTCGTAGAGGAGCCGCCACGAGGCGTCCTGCGCCTCGGTGAAGTCCGGCCGGTACGCCGCGTACGGGACGCCGCCACCCGCACGGAAGCAGTCGATGACCTGCGGCAGGCGCTTGGCGAGCATCGTGAGCGTCTGGCTCGCGGGCGCCAGGTTGCGGCTCGACGTCCCCGTCAGGCACGTCGCGTGCTCCGGCGGCAGCGTGAAGCGTCGCGACGTCCGGTCGTACTCGACGACCCCGCCCGTCGCCATGGCCGCGAGCCACTCGCGGACGTAGCGCTCGTCAAGCCCCGCGCGCGCGGCCAGCTCCGCGCTCGTCGCCGGGCCCTTGGCGGCCGCCTCGAAGAGGCCGGTCTTGAAGCCGATCTGCACCATCAGCGTCAGGAGCCCGCTCGTGTAGAAGCCGAAGAGCTTGCGGGCGAACTCCTGGACGCGCTGCCGGTCGAGCGTGGGCTCCATGGTCCCTCCCCGCGGCCCGGGGCCGGCCGCTGGCCGCACGATAGGGCGACGACCGCCCGCGATCAAGCGGCGGCGGCGCGCGCGAGGAGACCGGCGCAGACGCGCACCGACGTCAGGATCGTGACCCTGGGGGACGGCGTGCTGGAGGGGGGAGCCGTCCGGCGCCGGCAAGGAACGTGTCAGACGGTCTGACACGAGTCGTGTCAGTCAGGCGCCAGGGTGGCACATTGGCATTCGACAACGCAATCTTTCCGGATGGTTGACGATTCGATTGGCTGTGGCACCTTGCTTGCTTTTTTCGAGCGTCAGCAGCTTTGCCAGGCGGAGGGAGGTGTCACCATGGCAGAGTTCAAGCGCATCAAGATCCGCGCGACGCTGGCGACGGGCGTCATGCTTCTCACCGACTCGGACATCGACCGCAGAGTCGCCGAGGTGTGCGCCAAGCTCAAGGACAGCGGCCTGACGCTCGAGGCGATCGAGGCCGAGGAGCAGGCGCCGGTCAATCCGGAAGTCGCGATCCCCGCGTACGACGGCTGAGCCGGGAGGCGCCCCCTACCACCAGCAGCCCGGCTTGGGCGCCGGCTTGGGATCCGGGCGGATGACGAAGGCCTGGTCGTGGGCCTCGTCGTCCAGGTCGAGGTCATAGTACGGTGCCCACGGACTCGGCGAGCCGAGCGCCTGGCTGGTCCCGTACACGTCCAGGTGCCCCGCCCAGATGACCAGGCGCGCCTTCAGGATGTTCGCGAGCGTCGACGAGGTGTCGTGGCCGCTCCGGATCGTGTCCCGGTCCTTGCTCTTCTTGCCGGTCGCGCCCTCGAGCGTGTCGCTGTCGCCGCCGCCCACCAGGTAGTCGTCGCCGTCCCCGCCGTATAGCCGGTCCCGGCCGTCCTGGCCGAACATCACGTCGTCGCCGGCGCCGCCGTAGAGCGTGTCGTCGCCGGCCGTGACCTGGAAGTCCTCCTGGTCGTGGTCGTCGTGATCGTCGTGGTCGTGGTGCTCGTGGTGGTGCCACCAGCCGTGGTGGTGCTCGTGGTGCCCGATCTCGGTGAGGTCCTCGACCGCCTCCCACGCCTCGTCGATCGCCCAGCGGTCCTGCCAGCTCGGGCTGAACGTCGTGCTCACGTTCGGCGCCACCAGCGCGAGGCTGTCCCCGAACATCACGTCGTTGCCGTTGCCGCCGTCGAGCACGTCGTTGCCGAGCGTGACGATGTCACCGGCCCCGTGGTGATGCCAGCTGCCGTGGTGCGACCAGTAGTCGTCGTGCCACGCCTGATGGCGGTGGCGGCCATGGTCCTTCCAGCCCCACCAGTCGCCGTCCCACCAGTCACCGTCGTGCCAGCGGTGGTGCGGCTTCGAGGCCTTCCCGCCCTCCGTCAGCGTGACGTTCGCCGTCAGGTGGAGCTTCTGGTCGCCGACCAGGAGGTCGTCGCCGTCGCCGCCCAGGAGGGTGTCGGCGCCGATCGAGATCCGGTCCACGTGGTGGCGGAGCACGTCCTTCCAGGACCAGCCGCTCTTCACCTGGACGATCTCGTTGCGCAGGTGGTGCTGGATGTCGCCCAGCTCGAGCGCGGCGTGCTCGAGCTCCCCGCCGACGAGCTGGAGGCCGTCCACCAGGAACTCGAAGTCGTCCACGAGGGCGACCGGCATGGTGAAGTTCTGGGCGAGCACCGTGGAGTCGTCGCCCACCAGCACGTCGTTGCCCGCGCCGCCGTCGAGGAGGTCGGCGGCGATCGTGATCGTCGCGTCCACGACGGTCTCCTGCTTCCAGATGCCCGACCGCCACAGAGCCTCGGACACGGCGTGGTGGAGGACGGCCGTGAGGTCCGCGAAGTCGTCGGCGATGTCGAGCAGGTCGCCGGTCAGGCCGATCGCCTGCTCCATGCGCGTGTCCGTGAAGACGAGGGACGCCGCGAGCACGGTGGAGTTGTCGCCGACCAGCGTGTCCTCGCCCGCGCCGCCGGTGAGCGTGTCGTTGCCGGCGACCAGGTCGAGGTGCGAGCGGACGTCCGGCACGACCGAGGCGAACGGCACGAGGTAGCTGCCGTCCGCACGGTGCAGGACGTTGTCCGCCGGGAAGAGCGGGATCCCGCCCAGCACGCCGAGCACCGCCGGCAGCGGGTCCACGTCGTGGCCCGGGACCACCGATACCAGGGGCACGAGCGTCGTGCCGTCGGGGCCGAGCACCACGCCGGCGGCGGCCTCCACCGAGCCGGGGCCGGCGATGAGCCGGAGCGCGTGGACGACGTTCGGCACCGCGCCGTCGCCCGTCACGACCGTGGACCGGTCACCCACGAGCTGGTCGTCGCCGTCGCCGCCGTCGAGCACGTCGTCGCCGAGGTCGCCCTCGAGGTAGTCGTTGCCGGGGCCGCCGGTCAGCGTGTCCTCGCCGCGGCCCGCGTAGAGGGCGTCGTCGCCCGCGCCGCCGTCGAGCACATCGTCACCGTCCGGCACGAGCGTGACCAGGAACAGCTCGGTGTCCCACCGGTGCGTCCAGTGCTCCCACCACCGGACGGGCGCCCGGTCGGGCACCAGGTCGTGGCCCCCGTCGGCGTCGAAGGCGCCCGTGACCAGGATGAGGTCGGCGCCGACGAGCGCGGCCGCGAGCTCCGGGGTGAGGTCGTCCCAGCGGAGCCCGTCCAGGTCGTACCGGGCCGTGAGCATGCCCACGTCGGTCAGCCAGACGTCGCGGTGCACCGAGCCGTTCGGGTTGAGCCGGCCCATGCGCTCGATCACGCCCGTGTCGCCCAGCAGGATGTCGTGGCCCGCCTCGCCGTAGAGCGTGTCGTTCCCGAGCTCGCCGTACAGCTCGTCGTCGCCCGCACCGCCGTAGAGGGTGTCGTCGCCGTCCTGGCCGTGGATCACGTCGGCGCCGCCGAGCGTCGGCGGGCCCGACGTCACCAACGGCGGCGTCACCGTGAGGTCGACCGTGCCGTTGTCGCCGACGACGATGTCGTTCCCGGTGCCGGCGGTGATGAAGTCGTCCGCCGCGCCGCCGAGGATGATGTCGTCGTTCGCGCCGCCCTCGATCGTGTCGAGGCCGCCGATCGTCGGGTCGGTCGTCTCCACCCGCGTCACGACGCCGGCGGTGCGCATCACGATCCCGTTGTCGCCCAGGATCACGTCGAAGCCGGCGCCGCCGGTGAGCAGGTCGCCCTCGGCGCCGCCCAGGATGATGTTGTCGCCGGCGCCGCCCGTGATCGTGTCGGCACCGCCGATGGCGGGCTCGGTCGTGAACACGTCGCCGCCGACGATCACCTCGCCGTTGTCGCCCAGGATGATGTTGGTGCCGCCCGGCGCGCTGATCACGTCGGCGAAGGTGCCGCCCAGGATGACGTTCCGGCCGCCCAGGCTCACGATCACGTCGGCGGCGCCCGTCGTCCCGTCCTCGTCGAACGTCTCCACGCGGGTCACCTGGTGGTCGCCGTCGCGGTACACGATGCCGTTGTCGCCCAGCACCGTGTTGGTCCCGCCGCGCAGCGTGATCGTGTCGCTGCCGACGCCGCCCAGGATGAAGTTGGTGCTCCCGGCCAGGATCGTGTCGTCGCCGCCGAGGTCGGGCTCGGTCGTCTGGATGTCGTTGGCCACCGGCTGGTTCAGGGTCACCTCGCCGTTGTCGCCCAGGAGGATGTTGCTGCTCCCGCTCGCGGTCTCGATCGAGTCCTGGCCCACGCCGCCCAGGATCACGTTCACGCCGGCCTGGCTCAGGATCGTGTCGTCGCTCGCCGCCAGCGGCCCGAGGTCGGTCGTGAACACCTTCGTGACGTCGCCGAGGGTCCCGAGCGAGATGCCGCCGTTGCGGTTCACCTGGCCGTTGTCGCCCAGGACCACCGCGGTGCCGCCGCCCAGCGTGATCGCGTCGTTCCCGAACCCGCCCAGGATGATGTTGTCGCTGCCGGCCAGGATCGTGTCGTCGCCGCCCAGCGTCAGCTCGGTCGTCCAGATGTCGTTGGCGAGCGGCTGGTTCAGGTTCACCTCGCCGTCGTCGCCCAGGATGATGTTCTGGCTCCCGCCGGTCGCCTCGATGCGGTCCGCGCCCACGCCGCCCAGGAGGATGTTGGTCCCGCCCTGGCTCAGGATCGTGTCGTCGCCACCCGTCGCGCTCGTCGTGTCGGTGGTGACCACGCGGGTCACCGTGGTGACGAGCTGCCCGAGGGCGTCCAGCGCGCCCGTGCGGCTCACGTGGCCGTTGTCGCCCAGGACCACCGCCGTGCCGGTCAGCAGCTCGACGTGGTCCTGGCCGAAGCCGCCCAGGATGACGTTGTTGCTGCCGGCGAAGATCTGGTCGGCACCGCCGAGGTCGAGGTCGGTCGTGAAGACGTCCTCGTCGCCGACCCGGTTCAGGTTCACCACGCCGTTGTCGCCGAGCACGATGTTGTCGCTGCCGCCCGTCGCCTCGATCGTGTCACCGGCCACGCCGCCCAGGATGATGTTCACCCCGCCCTGGCTGAGGATCGTGTCGGGCCCGCCCGTCGCGGCCGTGCCATCCGTGGTCCGGACCTGGGTCACGACCCCGGCGGTGCGCGTCACGGAGCCGTTGTCGCCGAGCACGGTGTTCGTGCCCGCGCCCAGCGTGATCAGGTCGGATCCTGCGCCGCCCAGGATCGTGTTGGTGGCGCCGCCGGTGATGACGTCGTCGCCGCCGACCGCGAGGTCGGTGCTGAAGATGTCACCGCCGACGTTCACCTCGCCGTTGTCGCCCAGCACGACGTTGCTGCCCACCGGGGCGTCGAGGAAGTCGCCGGCGACGCCGCCCAGGATGATGTTCACCCCGCCCAGGCTCGTGATGTGGTCCACGCCGCCCGTGAGCGCGCTGCCGTCCGTCGTGAACACGCGGGTGACGACGCCGCCCGTGCGGAGGACGTGGCCGTTGTCGCCGAGGACGACGTTGGCGCCGCTGTTGAGCGTGATCGTGTCCTGGCCGAAGCCGCCCAGGATGATGTTGTCCGCAGGGCCGGTGACCGACACGCCCGTGGCCTCGATGACGTCGTCGCCGCCCAGGTCGAGGTCCGTGGTCTGCACGTCGCCGTCGACGATCACGTCGCCGTTGTCGCCGAGGACGATGTTGCTGCTGCCCACCAGCGCGTCGATCGTGTCGCCCGCCACGCCGCCCAGGATCACGTTCACGCCGCCCTGGCTCGTGATGTGGTCCACGCCGCCCGTGAGCGCCGTCGTGTCCGTCGTCGTCACCTGCGTGGTCTGCTCGCTGCCGTCCCGGCGCACCACGCCGTTGTCGCCGAGGACCACGTTGGTGCCCGAGCCGATCGTGATGTCGTCGGGCCCGAAGCCGCCCAGGATGATGTTGTTGCTGCCCGACTCGATCGTGTCGTGGTCGCCCAGCGCGCCGGGGCCGCTCACGATCGAGTAGATGTCGTTGCTCACCGGCTGGTTCAGGTTCACCACGCCGTTGTCGCCGAGGATGACGTTGGCGCTGCCGACCAGCGCCTCGATGACGTCCTGGCCGACGCCGCCGAGGATCACGTTCACGCCGCCCTGGCTCGTGATCGTGTCGCCGCCGCCCGTCGTGGCCAGCGTGTCGGCCGTCGCGACCTGCGTCGGCGTCTCCGCGCCGTCGCGGCGGACCACGCCGTTGTCGCCGAGCACGGTGTTGGTGCCGCTGCCCAGCGTGATCTCGTCGGCGCCGAAGCCGCCCAGGATGATGTTGTTCGTCCCTGAGAAGATGAAGTCCCGGTCGCCCAGGTCGAGCTCCGTGCTCTCGATATCGTTGGCCACCGGCTGGTTCAGGTTCACCTCGCCGTTGTCGCCCAGGATGACGTTGCGGCTGCCGCCCGTGGCGTCGATCCCGTCCTCGCCCACGCCGCCCAGGATCACGTTGACGCCGGCCGTGACCGTGATCGTGTCGCCGCCGCCCGTGCCGGCCGTGACGTCGGTGCTCTTCACCTGGTACGGCGTCTCGCCGCCGTCGCGCCGCACCGTGCCGTTGTCGCCGAGCACCGTGTTGACACCGCCGAGCAGCCGGATCTCGTCGGCGCCGAAGCCACCGAGGATGATGTTGTTGCTGCCCGAGAAGATCTGGTCGTCGTCGCCCAGCGCACCCGGCCCGTCCACGATCGAGGCGATGTCGTTGGCGGCGGCCTGGTTGAGGTCCACCACGCCGTTGTCGCCCAGGATGATGTTGCTGCTGCCGCCCGTGGCGTGGATCTCGTCCCGGCCCACGCCGCCCAGGATCACGTTGACGCCGGCCGCGCTGGTGATGACGTCGCGGGCGCCCGTCGTGTCGTCCACGTCGGTCGTGGCCACGGTCAGGACGGTCTCGTCCGGCGCCGGTCCGCGCAGGACCTGGCCGTTGTCGCCGAGGATGACCGCGTTGCCGAGCCCGGTCGTGATCGTGTCGGTGCCGAAGCCGCCGATGATGATCGAGCGGCCGCTGTCGCCGCCCTCGATGATGTCGTCGCCGCCGATGCCCGGCGCCACGCTGGCGATGTCGTTGGCGGGCGCCTGGTTGACCGTCACGTCGCCGTTGTCGCCCAGGATGATGTCGCTGCCCGCGCTGGCCTCGATGACGTCGCCCATGGCGCCGCCGATGATGATGTCGTTCCCGACGCCGCTGGTGATCCGGTCCACGCCGCCGGTGGCCGGGTCGATCGAGGTCACGCGCTGCACCACGCCGCCGATCCGCGCGACCAGGCCGCCGTCGCCCAGGATCACGTTGTCGCCCTGGCCGCCCAGCAGCGTGTCGTTGCCGGCGCCGCCGATGAGGATCGAGCGGTTGCCGAACCCGGCCGCGAGCGCGTCCTCGGAGCCGGTGAGCACGTCGGCGCCGCCGATGGCGGGCGCGATCGTGAAGACGTCGCCGTCGAGGTCCACCACACCGGAGTCGCCGAGCACCACGTCGCCGCCCAGGCTGGCGGTGACGACGTCGCCCGCGGCGCCCGCGATGGCCACGTCGGCGCCGCTGCCGCCGTCGATGGTGTCGAGCCCGCCGCGGGCCGGCAGCAGGGACTCGACCCGGGCCGGGGCGCCGGCGTCGAAGATCACCCGGGCGTAGTCGCCGACCAGCACGTCGTCGCCCTCACCGCCGAGCAGCGTCTCGCGGATCGGGTCGCCGGCCACGTCGGCGTTGTCGCCGCCGATGAGGATGTCGTCGCCGAGGCCGCCCGCCAGCGTGTCCACGCCGTCCACGTCCGCCTCCACCGTGACCAGGAGGTACGGATGGCGCACCGTGCCGGCCGTCACGTCCTCCGGTCCGCCGTGGCCGCGGACGGCCGTGGCCAGCGCCTGGAGCTGCCCGAGCGGCAGGCCGAGGTCCACCGCGCCCGGGTCGGCGAAGAACAGCAGGCGGCCGCGGTCGCCGACGAGGACGTCGCCGGCGTCGCCGCCGGTGATCACGTCCCGGTCCTTGCCGCCGAACACGACGAGCGGCAGCGTCGAGCCGGTGCCGAGGACCGTGTCCTCGTCGTCGGTCACGGCGCCGACCGCCGACGTCTCCGTGATCCGCTTCGTCATCCGGACCACGACCAGCGCGCCCGCCGGCGGCGTGGCCGCCGCCGTGAACGTCACGGTGTCCGCGGCCGGGTCCACCACGACACCGTCCAGGTCGGCCAGGTCGACCCCGTTGACCGACACGCCCACGACCTCGGTCACGCCGGGCTGGAGGTCCTCGCCGACGTGCAGGACGGGCGCCGCATCGTCGAAGGTGAAGGCCTCGGCCACCGTCCGCACGATCTCCACCTCGACCGACGCGCCGAGGAGCGGGCTCACCAGCAGGCCGATCCGGTCCAGGCCGAAGTCGGCCGAGAACTGGTCCGCCGTGAGCGCCACGCCGTCGACGGCGACGCTCACGAGGTCGGCCGGCGTGTCCGGGCCGGCGGCGTTCAGGCCGGCCGCCACCGGCACCAGCACGCTGTACTGGCCCTGCGTGTTCAGCACGAACCGGCCGTCGTCCGCCGCCTGCAGCGACACGGTGACGACGTCGTTCCCCAGGCCCGTGTTGAGCGTGGTCACCGTCTCGACCGGCTGGCCCCCCTCGGTGGCCGCCGGGCGGAAGTGCGTGCCGTCCACGGTGAGCACGTCGGCGCCCGAGCCCGTCCAGATCGTGATGCCGCGCGCGAAGTCGCCCGCGGCGTCGGCGCGGAAGGTGATGCCGGCGGGCGCCAGGCCGACGATGAAGATCTCGGCGTCGCTCGCGACGTTCGGATCGACGGCCGCCGCCGCCGCGAGGCTGTCCGTGATCAGCACGCTGCGGCCGGCCGCGCTCGCCTCGTTGCTGATCATCAGCTGGTGGCGGCCGGTGCCGGCGTCGATGTTCAGCGTGCCGAGGAACGTGCCGAGGTGGCCGGACAGGAAGGCCGGTGTCTCGCCCATGGCCACGTTGGCCGCCGACGACACGTAGATCCACTCGTCGCCGTCGCCGAGGTCGAGGTTCGTCACCGCCGACGTGCCCGTGACGTTGACGACGTCGTCGCTGCCGAGCCTCACGTCCAGCAGGTCCACGCCGTAGTAGTTGATCCCGTCCAGCCGCGTCGCGACCGCCACCGTGCCCAGGAGGGCCGAGACGTCCACGAACGCGATGGCGATGTCGCGGTGCTCGCCCCGGAAGCCCAGGTGGTACGTGGTGCCGTGCTGCTCGACCGCCACGTTGTCCGTGAACGGCAGCGCCGGGTTGGCGTTGTTCGGGTTGAGCACCGCGCTCAGCGCCTCGAGCACCGCCGCCGCCGAGGCGTTGAACGCGATCGGCGCCGTGGCGAAGTCCTGGGCGACACCCTCGGCGTTGGCGCGGACGAAGTGGAGCACGAAGCTGCCGCCGGTCGCGTCCACCGTCAGCGTCTGCACGGTGTCGCGCTCCGTCGTCAGCGCGCCGTCGCGCAGCGTGGCCACGCGCACGTCGGTGGACGCGCCGAGGCCGGCCACCAGCCCGGTCGTCTCGCGGGTCTCGCCCCACTCGAGCGGCGCGTGGTCGACGCCGGCCTGGCCGCGGATGAACGTCACCCGGTGGGTCACGTCCACACCGGTGCGGATCGACGACACCTTGAGGTCGTCGAAGCCGTAGAGCGCGCGCAGCCGCTCGGCCACGGCCTCGTCGTCCATCCCGTAGTCGAGGGTGACCAGGGCGAAGCCGGCGCCGCGCTCCACGAAGTCCGTGGTGGTGTCGGGCAGGCCCGTCTCGGTGCCGTAGCCCGGCGTGCGGAGCCGGTAGGTGCCCGAGGCGGCCTGCACGAAGACCGTCTGGACCTCGGCCACCGTCGGCATGTCGAGGCCGGTCAGCGTGCTGGCGGTCAGGTCGAGCGTGGTGTCGTCGACCGCGTCGCCCGAGTCGTCGACCACCAGCGTGTCCTCGCCGGCGCCCATGTCCACGGTGAGCAACCCGGTGATCTGGTCCACGTTCTGCTCGTCGTTCGCCACGGTGACCGTGTCGTCGCCGGCGCCCGTCTCGATGGTGGCGTGGCCCACGATCGTCTCGACGGCGATCGTGTCGTTGCCGGCGCCGCCCCTCACGGTCGTGGAGCCCGCGTGGGTCGTCTCGACCGTGAAGTGGTCGTTGCCGCGGCCCAACCCGACGCTCACGACCTCGAGGTTCGAGTACGTGATGCCGCCCGGCACGAGGCGGCCGGCCACCACCGTGGTGCCGCCCATGCCGAGGCCGGTGATCCGGCTGTCCGTCAGCACGCCGACGTCGTCGGCCGGGCTGTTGGTGTTGTCGACGTACAGCGCGTCGACCTGGTCGTCCTCGATCACGCGGAAGTTCAGGTTGAACGGCGCGACGAAGTACAGGTCCTCCGCCACCGGCTGCGTCCCGGTCGGCCAGCCGGTCCGGAGCGTGACCCGCGTGCCGGAGACCAGCGGCGCGTAGGCGGAGTCGATGCCCTCCTCGAAGAAGCCGGTGACGTCCGCGACCGTGTCGCCCGCCTGCACCGGGTAGGTGACCGCCGGCGCGCCGCCCAGCGCGATGCTCCACGTCCCGGTGCCGGCGCTCAGGATCCGGAACGCCGCCTGGGTCCAGGTCGTGAGCCCGACGTCCGCCAGCTCGAGGGTGCCGCCCAGGGTGGCCCCGCCCTCGACCGTCTCGCCGGGCGCGGCCAGCACGCTGAAGGTGGCGTTGAACCTGGTGCCGTCCGTCTTCGTGAGGATCAGGCGGCTGTCGCCCAGGATGCCCACGCGGACCTCGACGTCGAGCGCCGGCGTCTGGGTCCGGATGGCGTCGGCCAGGCGCTCGGCGATGCTCGACAGGACGGCCTCGCCGGCGCCGATCGGCACCGAGTAGGTCGTGCTCGGGCCACCCGACGCCGTGCCGTCGAGGTCCACGGTCAGCCGCCACGTCTCGCCCACCCTGGCGACGCCGTCGAGGGTGACCACCATCCGCGTCCAGTCGAGGCCGCCGAGGCCCGTCTGGACCGGGGTGCCGATGAACTCCGCGCTGCCGCCCGCCGCCACCTGGAAGGCCACGCTGAACGCCGTGGCCTTCGCCACCGACAGGATGTCGGCGGAGACGGACGCCACGTCGAGCGTCAGCACGCTCTCGAGGTGGTTCACGGTCAGGAACGTCGCGATGAACGCGAAGTCGTTCATGCGCGGGTCGAAGCCCGGCCGCTCGCCCGTGCGGGCGTTGACGTGCATGGCGCTCGCGTCCGTGAGGAAGGCGAGGCCGTCGGTGGCGGTCCCGGTGCCGGTCACCTCGCCCTGCGGCAGCGGCAGGTTCTTCTCGCCCGGCAGCAGCAGCGGGTTGCCGAGGAACCGCTCCTCGCCCACCCGGATGCCGCCGTCGATGACCAGCGGCCCGCGGATCCCGTTCACCCGGCCCTCGAGCGCCGGGAACACGAGGGCGTCGCTGCCGTCCACGAAGTCGTCGTCGAGCGCGCGCACGATGACCGTCTGGGCCTGGTTCCAGTCGGTCGTGGTGAACACGAGCTGCGGGGTGACGACGGCGCTGCCCAGGCTCTGCGGCAGGACGTTGAGCGTCGCCGTGAAGTCGCCGCCGTGCGCGCGCTCCAGGCTGAGGACGCGGCCGCTGACCGCGACGTCCCACGCGCCGGTCGGCAGCTGCTCGCCGAGCTTGCGCGCGACCGTGGCCAGGCTGTCGCCGAACCCGGTCGTGTAGCTGACCGTCGTCACGCCGACGCCCGGCACGGTCAGGGTCAGCGTCCAGCGCTCGCCCTGGGCCGTGTGGCCGCCCAGCTCGACGTCCACGGCGCTGAAGAGGCCGGCCACCGTGCCCGGCGTCCCGGTGACGGTCGCCGTGCCGCGACTGTCGGCCACCGTCGGCGTGATCGACAGGGTCACGGTGAAGTCGACGAGCGCGGTCACCGTGAAGGCCGTCGAGTCGCCCGCGACCAGGCTCGCCGAGAACGAGAGGTTCAACGGGAAGCCCACGTAGACGAAGCCGTTGACCTGGTTACGCAGGTCCGCGGCGATCGTCGCCAGCGTGTCGCCGGCCACGACCGTGTGCGTGACAACCCGCGGCGAGCCGATGGCCGGGGTAAACGTCAGGCGCCACTGCTCGCCCACGGCCGGCAGGCCCTCGAGGTCGACCGTCTTCACGTTCGACGAGCCGGTCACGACGGCGGTGCCGCCGAGCGCGGGCAGCGCGATCGA
>Ga0209751_10002860_pt1 | contig 17029 bp, 17 predicted proteins | sample RifCSP13_1_FD_184019 | JGI IMG/M metagenome (GOLD analysis project Ga0209751, IMG submission 184019) | Soil microbial communities from Rifle, Colorado - Rifle CSP2_sed 13_1 (SPAdes) (version 2) | ecosystem: Environmental > Terrestrial > Deep subsurface > Rock core/Sediment | place: Rifle... | reverse complement strand
TTTAACTTTGTTGAAAATCCTAAAAGTTATCCGCGTGGATAGCGGTTTCAGTGCCATTAATGGTTCGAAGAATGGACTCTGACCTGTTATCAATAAAGGACAACTGAGAAGATTTTCAATGTAAGGGTTTAAGTCCCTTGCGGCCCACTCCCTAGGGTTTATAGCGTTTTTCCAGTTCTGCAGAACGACCTCAGAATATTCAGTAGAAATTACCCTCTCACGTGTTTATCTTCTGAACTGTGTCAATTATCCTTGCGTGATCAGCGCCCACCTCTGCAGTTATGTAAAGAAGATGACTATCATCCAGAGGCATGGTTATCCGCTTTATCTTTTCGTATTCTGCCAAAACATATTTCCCCTTACCAATCTTTGGGGCTAGTTCTGCCCTAGACTTCCAGGAGTTGATTGCCATCTGCAACGACTTCTTGCTTTCATCAGGTGAGAGTAGATTTCTTACTCTCTGTCTATGGTCAGAAAATAGTATTTTTCCATCCATGCCGCAAGCGGTCACCAGCCTAATTCCAGGGTCTATCTTCATTATGTCACTATGGATTTTCTCGAAAACCATTGGTGAGCATGCATGGTGCGCATCTTATAGGGTTTTGTTCATGATATAAGTAGAACTGGATAGAATGTGGATTTCCTTGAAGATTGCGTAACAAAGAACAAGATGGAATACAATTTTTTTCATGGCATGGGCAACTATTTATAGCTATAAATTGCAGAGAAGCCGTGGCGGAAAAATCTGGTCTTCCGGAGAACGTATCCACGCTTCTCGCCTCGTCTGTAGGAATCGTCATAAATAGCGACGCGATTATACTCGAAAGCGACCTGACCGTCGATGAAGCGATCAGGCGCATGATGGAAAAAAATCAGCGCAGCGTACTGGCCTCCCACAAAGGCGAGGTAGTGGGGATGGTAAGCAAGACTGATATCCTCTACAAGGTAACGTCTGAAGGCAGGAACCCTTCAAAAGTACGACTCCGCGAGATAATGACCAGCCCTGTTCTCGCTGTGGCTCCGCAAACCACCATCAGAGAGACCCTCGGCATCATGAATAAGCGAAACGTCAGGCAAGTTATGGTTCACGCCTTCTCCGCAGTTCTTGGAATCGTTTCCAGGGAGGACATTTACAAGATGATGGAAACTATTTCCCTCGCTTCAGAGGATAGTGCCCTTCATGGGACTCCCATGTGTATCATCGACCAGAAAACAATATCCTACAACAAGGACACCACCAGGGCCAAGTTCAGTTGCCCATACTGCGGATCCCCCTTTGATGATAGTGAAGTGCTGTCAAAGCACATAGACAGATTGCATATTGGGGCTGGAGCACTTGAGGGAGACGTCAGGCAAATGTTCTAGCCACATCCGTTTCAGTTTCACGATAGAACGGGCTATCATGACTCAGCCTTTTTCTTGTGTCCGCATCAAGAAGCGACTATTCTTGATAATGATTCTGAACAGATGACGTGGTGTTGCAATTCGGTCTATGCTATGCCGCAGAAGGATAGTTATGCCTAGATCTGTTAAGTATTTCTCTGTCAGAGGTATTCCGGGGGTGCGTTCTCAATCTGTAGCCACAGCAGGGGCACCACAACTCCGGCCATTCCATAAAGATTGAGCACGTCTGACATCTTTTTTGCCTCAAGGAGTACCGACCATACTTTGCAGGCCTCATCGCTCTATGGCGCTCGCAGATACCTCTACATGGCATCTCGGGTCACCCACTGAGATAGACGCATGCAATAAGAAATACACTCAAGTTGAAAGTGTTTATTCCCGGTCGATGTTTATGAATAGCCAAGTCATAAGCAACCGGAGGAATCTCTGCAGCCAGAGTGGACAAAGCTTCCTGGTGTGATGGTAGCATGAATTTCGAAATTAAATAATTGAAAGCGTTAGTTCACATGTATGTATTTTAACATTTAGCTAGTGACCGGCTTTGTGAAATAATGCCGTCTTGTAAAATAAGTAGATCAGTTGTGAAAGAAGTCGGCGCGCAGTACCGCTAGTGACGTTTAAGAACGGGCAGCAAGACATCAGAACTGCTTGATAAACCTGGGCATACTCATTTCGGGCCGGGGAAGCAACATGGACGCGATTCTTGCAGGGGTAAAGTCAGGCATCATCCCAAACGTCAGGCCGTGCGTCGTCGTGTCAAACAAACCGGACGCGGCAGGTCTTGACACTGCCTCAAAGAAGTACGGCGTGCCAACAAAAGTCGTCCTGCCTGACGACCTGAAGGGCTGGGACTATGACAAAAAGCTGGCCGCCGCCCTAGAAGACTCGGGCGTCACGTCGCAAGACGGGCTCGTTTGCCTTGCCGGTTTCATGCGTATAATAAGCCCCGAGTTTGTCCGCCACTACAAAATGCGCATCCTTAACATCCACCCCGCGATCCTGCCATCGTTTCCCGGCTTGCACGCCCAGAGGCAGGCCGTTGAATATGGCGTCAAGGTGTCAGGGTGCACTGTTCATTTCGTTGATGACGGCGTTGACTCGGGCCCCGTGATACTGCAAAAGACGGTGCATGTCATGGACGGCGACACCGAAGAGACCCTCGCCGCAAGGATACTGGAAAAGGAGCACGAGGCGTACCCGGAGGCGGTGAAGCTGTTTGCGCAGGGCCGGCTGAAAGTGGAAGGCCGGAAAGTGCGAGTCCTATGAGCTCTTTTTGAGAGCTATGGCGCTTGCAAGCAGCGCCCCTATGATGAAGAACGCAAGGTACGGGCTGCCGGGTCCAAACGCGTCTGACGACAGGCCGACTGTCACGGGGCCGGCAGTCCATCCCGACCCAAACAGCGCGCCATATATCCCCAATCTTGAGCCCATCTTTTCCACCGGCGCGTCCTTCGTCACTAGGTTGAAGGTGACCGGGTAGAAGATGCTTGTACCAATGCCTAGGAGCATGAGAGCGATTGCAAACGACAGAATCGACGAGAACGCAAACGAGATGGCCATGCCTGCCGCAGTCACAATGACTGCCATCGCAAGGGCGGCCCTGCCGTGCCGGGCGATTTTTTGCACCAATGGAAGAACCGCGAATCTTGCCGCGCCAAACGCGAAAAACAGAATTTCGATGTTTTGATCCGAGACAGACGCATCCTTCATATACGCCGGGTAGATGGCAAGCGTCACGCCAAACGTTATTGCGTAATAGAGGATTACTGCGCTTACCACCGGCTTTGAGGCAAACTCGCGCTTTATATCGCCAAGCGACGCCATCTGCCTGTGGCTCTCCTCGCCCCGGATCGGCCGGCCATGCCCTATCAGCAAGAGAGCGGGAACGATTGCAAACGAGATTGCGGCAGCCGAGAGCTGGAAAAGCACGCGGTGGTCGAAAAAGTCGAGTATTACCTTGCCAAGCAAAGGCCCAGTCATGAAACCGGCTATCCACGCCGCGATAAAGATGGAAATCCACTTGACCCGCTTGTCAAGCGTGGTGCTTGTCGACACCAGGACTTCAGACGAAGGCCAGAAAAGCGCGTGGGCAACGCCGGCAAGTCCCCTCAAGACCACGGTTTCGGGCACGGACTGCGCCTGCGAGAGCATGAATATGGCAAACACGTTGAGCGAGATTCCTGCTGAGAGCAGGAACGCCTTGTTGGTCCTGTCAAGCATCATCCCCACGAAAAAGGGGGCAAGCATGTAGGGCAGGAAATTTGCCATGCCGATGACGCCTACCTGCGAAAAGTCCGCGGCTAGTTGCTCCTTTGCAAACACGGGCACGATTGGCGAGTACATCCCGTACGAAAAGCCGACGATGGCAGCGCAGGCAGCTACTAGGATTATGGCTTTCATACGGGATCATTTGTAAGCGGCTACCATCACCGCGCCGCCCATCATGCCCTTGTCAAACACGACCTTGGAGAACTCTTCTTTCAGCATCGCCTCAAGCTCGGAATTTTTGGGCCAGCGCAGGAAAGTACCGTAAAGTGTGCGGAATTTCAGGCCGGCTCTGCCCGCCACAAGGTACGCGGAAATTCCAAGGAAATATTTCAGATAAACAGAAACCCCCCAGCGCAAAAGCGCGCCGTCAGGCTTGCCAAGGTCGACTATAATCAGCCTGCCCCCGGTCTTGAGCACGCGGCGCATCTCCGATATGGCCTGCCTCAGGTCTATCGCGTCACGAAGCGAGTAGCCGCACATCACCGCGTCAAACACGCCGTCCTTAAACGGCAGGTGCTCAAAGATCCCCGATGAAAGCGCAGGATGGGTATTGCCCCAGACGTTTCGCACGTTTGCAAGCATCTCCGATATCGGATCATACATCACGATGCGGGCGTCGCCTCCTGCCGCCTCGAGCGCGAGGCGGGACATGTTGCCGAACCCCGAGCCGGCGTCAAGGACGACGTTGCCGGCCGCAACCCTCCCCTGCATCGCGTGCCTGCGGTATTCCTGGTCCTTGCCAAGCGAAATCACGCGGTTTACCTTGTCGTAAACGGGCACAACCGTCCGTAGCACTTCGATTACTTCAGGCCAGTAGCGGTCGCCAAGCCCGGACAAGACAGGAGCACCGGGGAACCCGGCCATTATTGTAGGTTCTGCTAAGCCTTGATTGAAAGTTTGACACGAGTACTCTTGAGCGGATCGCCAGCGATATCACAACGGAAAAGCCACCCTGCGAGTTGCCAATGTAGCAGGGCAAACTTCTAGTACTGGCTACCAAAAGTATTATAAGGAAAATTTCTGCTTCAGTAGCCAGATAGGCGCGGCTCATTCGGGCTATTAGACGGGTGTCGTGTAAAGCATATGGCAAGGAACAAAACAACTACATCCAACAGAAATAGAGTGGCAGCAGGAATGGCACTAGTTTCTGCTATTCTCTTCATCATGTCAGGCTACAGCGTCAATCTCGGAATGTATCGCACTCTCGAATCAGGTCTGCAGCAATATACTGCCAGAGAAGTATGGCAAGTTGCGATAATCCCGGTTAACATACTGGGATTAATTGCACAGCTTGGAGGTTTCGCGGTACTGGCCGGTGCCATTCTATTTCTCAAGAACCACATAACAGGTGGAAAGCTCTTGGTAATGATTGGCACCGGACAGGGGATTATCACCATAATGGTAGGTCTGACAATTGAATTAATGCAAGGCGGCATTGTGAATGCTAACAACTATGTCCTGTGGCTTGTAACTTCTGCAACAGGGGTTGGAATGATCTTTTCAATTGTCGCAAGAAGAATCGCAAAACCAGTTCCATCCAATCTAACCTAGCGGAAGTAATTTATCTCGCAAACACAAGGCGCAGTCGTGGGTAACAACTATCGCTGTCCCGCGTGCCAGTCTCCCCATTCAGTTGCAGCGGACAGGATGTTTGACGGTCGGCTTGTCTTCAAGTGCGCCAAGTGCGGGATATGCGCGATTGTGCCCCAGCAGGCCAGCGCCGACGAGGCGTACCTCGATTTTCTCGACAGGTGTGAGAACGGAGGAGCTGCCAGCGCCGACGAGCTGCGGCTACTGATGGAGCAGGAGAAAATAATCAGGCCAAAAAAAGAGATCGACACGTTTTTAGAGTCCGCAGGAGCGGCGGGCGACCCGCTCCTTGAAAGCGTGCTCCGATCCGATCAGGATTTCATAGTCGATTTGCGCGCGATGGAGGAGCCGCCGCCAGAGTACGGCTCTAGCGTCAACGACCTGCCGGTGGACGCGGCCATCGCCGGCGTCCTTGCGAAAAAGGGGATCGAAAGGTTGTACAAGTTTCAGGAGGACGCGGTGAAAAAGATCCTGCAGGGGCGCGACATCGTCGTGACGGCGCCAACTGCATCCGGCAAGACAGAGGCGTTCTGCATACCGATCATGCAAAAGATAGGCGAGGAGGTCTCGCGCTTCGGCTCCCTCAGGGCCGGTAATGGTAGGATAAGGGCGATTTTCGTGTACCCGACAAAGGCCCTATCGCGAGATCAGCGGCCAAAGATAAAAGAGCTTGCAGAGCCCCTTGGAGTCAGGGCGGCGGTGTTTGACGGCGACACGCCTGACTCCGAACGCACAAGGTTCCTTGAAAACCTGCCCGATATTTTGGTCACAAACTTTGACGTGCTCCACTACCACATGATGCACAGGACGGCCTTTTCGCGCTCGCTCCATACGGCAAGGTTCCTAGTAGTCGACGAGGCCCACGTCTACACCGGCGTGTTTGGCGCAAACGTCCACCACATCATTGCAAGGCTTGAGAGGCTTGCGGGCAGGATGCAGATAGTGGCCGCGTCTGCGACGCTGCCAAACGCCGGCGAGTTCTGCGAGCTTTTGTTTGGCAGGAAGATGGAAGTCGTGCAGGGCCGGGGCAGGCGGGGCAGAATACACCTTGCTATAATCTTCCCGTCGCTCAGGTCAAGGAGGTCACTTGCGCTCGACCTTGTCAGGCAGGCGGCAAAAGGAAGGCATAGGACGATAGCGTTTTCCGGCTCGCACCTTGGGGCCGAGCTGATGGCGTTTTACGCGGCAAGGCAGGGCGTCAGCATCAGGGTGCACAGGGCGGGCCTCACTGCAAAGGCGCGGGCAGAAGTCGAGACGATGTTCAAGTCGGGCAAGCTGTCTGCGATTTCTGCCACGCCCACGCTAGAGCTCGGGCTGGACATCGGCGACGTTGACGCAATAGTGTCAAACATAGTCCCCGTCAACAGGCTCGTGCAGAGGATAGGGAGGGCGGCGAGGCGGGGGCAGCAGGGGTACGCGTTCCTGGCTCTTGGCAACGACCCGATAAGCCAGTATTACAAGGCGCACCCCGAAGACTATTTGTCTGACCAGGAGCACGCCTACACCGACCCGGCAAACCCGTTTGTCATGGAGTACCAGATCCTGGCGATGGCCTGCGACAGGGCTATCACGATAGCCGAGTCAAAGCCGGTGTGGGAGGTTCTGCAAAAGCTCATGTCAAAAGGTTTGATAATATCAACGAACAACAGGTTTTCTGCAGACCTGAGAAAGGCGAGGGAGTTTCTGAGAGAATACAGCATACGCGGGATAGGGAACAGGGTTGACATCAAGCTTGCAGGAAAAATAGTGGGTGACCGCTCGATGCCGCTGGCGCTTGAAGAGCTGCATAACGACGCTGTGTATTTCCTTGCCGGCAGGCGCTACCGCGTCAGGGAACTGCACTTTGAAAAGGACAGGCAGCCGTTTGCCGAATTGGAACCTTTACCAAGCGACTACCCCTACTACACAAAAGCATTGACTGACGAGTGGCCGTCGATACTGGAAGTTCATGAGGGAAAAAAGGTGCTCGGCGTTGAAGTGTCGTACTGCTCTCTGAAGATAGACAAGAAGGTGCTCGGCTACGCCAACATCGAAATAGGGCAGGAAGTCGCGCAGGGCAAAAAGGTGTTGTTTGAAAATCCGCTGGAGTTTGAGTTTATGACGAAAGGTTTCGTGTTCCGCGCACCCTACCCACTAGGCGAGTCGTCAAAAGCAGACGACGAAGAATACGTGCAGATGTCGGGATTCCACGCGTCGGAGCACGTCGTCATAGAGGGGAGCGCCATGATAACCGGCGGCGCGTCGCAGGACCTAGGCGGCATATCGCTTGGCTCGTCAGGATTGATTTTCGTTTACGATTCAAGCGTGGGCGGAAACGGCGCAAGCAGAGCGCTCTACGACCGCTTGGACAAGGCGTTTGGCCGGGCACTCCGCATCCTTTCTGAATGCCCGTGCAAGACCGAGAGCGGCTGCCCCAGGTGCACCTACTCGTACAGGTGCGGCAACAACAACGAGTACCTGCACAAGTCCGCTGCGATCGAGGTGATGAACAGGATAATTGACGGCGAGTCGACGGAAATAGGCGAGGAGATTGCCGGCGAGCGCGCCCTCGTCTGAGGGTAAACGTTTAAGAATAGTGCAAGGCGCAATTCAATAAAATACATGGAAGAGGTTGTAGCCGCAGCCCCAAAACAGGCCAAGGTAAGGTGGCACACGCTTGAGCACAGGGGCGTCGCGTTCCCGCCCACGTACCAGCCAAGGGGCATCACAATTTCTATCAGGGGAGAAAAGCTCGCACTGAACGCTGACCAGGAAGAGCTAATCTACACCTGGGCAAAGAAAAAGGACACCCACTACGTTCAAGACCCTGTCTTCCAGTCAAACTTCTTGCTCGACCTAAAGCCTCTACTGCCCGAAAAATTCAGGAAAGTGGACATAAAGATTTCAGACTTTGACCTTTCCCAGGCCTTTCGGCTTGCAGACGAAGAAAAGGTGATGAAAGAGCGCGACAAGGAGAGGGTGAAGAACCTCCCGAGGGAAGAAAAGAAAAAGATCTCCGAGGCCAAAAAGGCCGAACGGGAGCGCCTGAAGGCGTTTTACGGCAAGGCGGTGGTTGACGGACAAGAAGTCGACATCGCCAACTGGCTGGTCGAGCCGCCCGGACTCTTCATGGGCAGGGGCCAGCACCCGCTCAGGGGAAGATGGAAGCCGCGTGTAAGTCCGCAGGACGTGACGCTCAACCTTGGCCGCGACGCGCCGGTGCCCGAAGGCGCGTGGAAGGAGATAGTCCACGATCAAACGTCGACCTGGCTTGCGACTTGGATTGAAAAATTGACCGACAAGCGCAAGTACGTGTGGCTCCATGACTCGGCTGCAATCAGGCAGGACAACGACAGGGCCAAGTACGAAAAGGCGAAAAAACTTGCCGAGCAGCTGCCCAAGATAGAGAAAGAGATCATCCGCAGGATGAAAAACTCCGGCGACAGGGCCGCGACTGCGGCTTATCTCATATTCAAGCTTGCAATGAGGGTCGGCGATGAGAAGGACCCAGATGAGGCTGACACGGTGGGCGCAAGCACTCTCAGGGTGGAGCACATCAAGTTCCCGCAAGCCAACGGCCGGCAGCAGATAGAGTTCAACTTTCTGGGCAAGGACAGCGTGCCCTGGCAGAAGACACTTGACGTGACAAGCGAAGACACGCATGCGCTGCACGACAACCTGAAAAAGTTCATGAAGGGCAAAAAGCCCGACGAGCCCATATTTGACGACATCAACTCGCGCAAAGTAAACGCGTTCTTCCAGACCATAATGCCGGGCCTCACGGCCAAGGTGTTCAGGACCTGCATAGCCACCAAGGTGGTGCAGCAGGCGTTTGTCAACTCGCCCATAAAGGTGGAGAAAAACTCGCCCGAGCCGGACAAGATTTACGTCGCCAAGTCCGCGAACCTGAAGGCCGCTATCGAGTGCAACCACAAAAAAGGTGTTGACCCCAAGAACCCTGCAGCCAAGAAGGCGACTGAAAAGTTTGAAGAGGCAGTCGCCAAGAAAAATGAGGCGATTGCAAGCCTAGAGCGGGACCTCGCCGCCAGAAAGTGGAAGACGGAGCTCCAGGAAAGGCGCCTCAGTGAGAGGCTTGCCAAGATGAAAATGCAGCTGAAGCTGCAGCAGGAGACGCGCGACTACAACCTCGGCACGTCGCTTCGCAACTACATCGACCCACGCGTCATGAAAGCCTGGCTCAACCACGTCGAGCTTGACTGGACCAAGGTGTACACGGCAACTCTACAGCGCAAGTTCAAGTGGGTAGAGGACTACCACGACAAAAACTACGCGCGGTTTTATCTCTAATGCCAGAAGACTTAAATCGTTATTTCATTCTTTTTTACTCCGTACAATTTTTGATGACTTCTTGGAAACCTTGGAATCCTTGGACACATCGCAACAAACTTGCCGTTCCAAGGATACTGGTTGTCGCGTTCCTCTTCCTAGTGCTCACAGGCTCAGAGAGCGCGTACGCGCAGCAGGGCTACACGCCTGACTCTCTTTTTATCGTGCTCTTCTCGGACGGCGACGCGTTGATAGAGTACGACGTAAAGGTGGCAGACCCGCTTGCCGACCAGGTTCCAGTCAAGCTGTTCGGGAATACGATAGGCGACCTCATTGTCACAGACTTTGAGGACAAGTTTGTGATCTCTAAGACCGGCGCAAGCCCCAACGAGCTAATGCTTACCCCGGCAGGCGCGACCGACATCAGGATCAGCTACTCGACACCCGACCTGGTTGGCAAGAGTGGGAGAGAGTGGACGTTTGCCATCGACTCCCCCGTCAGCTTTTCACTAAAGATGCCGGCTGACAGCAAGCCCCTCCAGTGGGGAGAGAACGTGCCTACCATCACGCAGATCGGGAGCCAGACTCTCCTGACATTCAGGGCGGGCAACGCCACCGTCACCTACATCATCGGGTTCCTCGGCACAGAAGAGGCGGCAGACATAGCCATTACCTTTGCCACGACTTCAATCAACCTGACAAGGAGGGACAACCCTAGCATAATTCTTACCAAAGCGCAGGAACTGCTTGCAAGCGCGATAGGGGCATATAACGCGGGTCAGTTTGTCGACGCTGAAAGTCTGGCCACGCAGGCAAGCGGCCTGGTGGAGGCCACCGTCGAAGACTTTGGCGCAGCTACAGCGGCCAGGGATGAGGCCAGAACAAGGATAGCTCAGGCAGAGGCTGAAAACCGTGACACGGCCGGGGCCAACGCGCTGTTTGAGCAATCAGATCAGCAATTTGAGGACGGCGACTACGCCAGCGCCGCGGACTCGGCAGAAGATGCCGTCAGGGCCATAGGCGAGGCGCGGCAGAACGTCTGGCCGTACGGCATCGGCGCGGCGGTTGCAGGCGCCATCGCCGGCGCGTTCTACGTGATAAAGAAAAGGCAATCGCCAAGGCAGCAGGCCACGTACGCTAACCCGGACATTGCACCACGGGATTCCTCTGAGCCCGTGCACTGGCCAGTGTCGGCCTCTCCAGTCCCGGGCAAGCCAGACATCCCTGCCGCAGAACTGGTGCCCAGGCCGACAGGAGTACCCGAGTCGCAGGTCGACAAGACGCTTTTGGCAGGCATTGTGCACAGGATAATAGAAGAGAAGCCGCACCTGAGGCAGGAAGACCGCGACGTGCTCGTGTTCCTCGCGCAGAGCGAGGGCGCAGCGTTTGAGAGCGAGGTGCGCACAAGGTTTCAGCTGCCTAAAACCACGGTGTGGAGGCTCGTCAAGCGCCTAGAGCGCGAAGAACTTGTCGAAATACGAAAGGCAGGCGGCCAGAACCTGATAAAACTCAGATTCGAGGGAAGGCAGCCCTGAAAGAATCACGGGGTTTGTGGATTTTCCACGCCACGCTTAAATAAAGCGGGAGTAAGATCTTGTTATGAGCTCTGGGACGGACATATCGTCGCTCCTTTCACGCCCGATAGAGAACTTTATCAACACGAACATAGCCATCGTCGAGGGCGACAGGTCCGTCGATGAGGCGCTGCAAAAGATGCAGGAGAAGAACGTAAGGAGCGTGCTTGTCTCTCACCAGGGAGAGGTCGTCGGCATCGTGAGCAAGACCGACATCCTGTTCAAGGTCATGTCGCAGGGCAAGAACCCCGGCAAGGTGCGCCTGCGCGAGATAATGACAAGCCCTGTGCTTGCAGTTGACCCGAAAACGTCGGTGCAAGACACGCTCGGGACGATGGACAAGCACATCGTCCGGCAGATGATAGTGAGCTCGCATTCCGCTGTGCTCGGCATGGTATACCGGGACGACATTTTTGAAAAGATACACATGTCGAATGCGGCTACTGCAGAGACTGCGCTCGCTGGGACTCCGGCCTGCATCATAAACCCAAAGGCGATAGCGTACATCAAGGACATCAGTTCTGCCAAAGTGGTGTGCCCCTACTGCGAATTGCCGTACGACAGCAAAGAGGCGCTCTCAAAGCACATCGACAGGCTGCACACAGGCGCGGGCGTGCTTGAAGGCGACGTGCGGCGAACATTTGAATAGAATATATAATCTACTGCAAAGTTTCACATTGCAGTACGCTTGCTGGGCGTGCCGGGGTAGCTCAGCTTGGTTAGAGCGTACGACTCATAATCGTAAGGTCGCGGGCTCGAATCCCGCCTCCGGCACTTTTTTGTCTAACGATTATATATGATGCGAAAATCAGTCACAGCGGTGCCGTCGTAGCTCAGCCTGGGAGAGCACTCCGCTGAAGACGGAGCTGTCGTGAGCTCAAATCTCACCGACGGCACTTTTCTCTTACAAGTTTTGCGACATTGTAGATTATCTTGTCTGACGCCGCAAGGTGGTTCTTGGGCTTGAAGATTGCGGCTATCTCTTTTCTTGTCAGGCGCGTTGCAATGCTTTCGTCATTTGAAACTGCATCAAGAAAGTGCTCGCCTGATTCAAGCGCTGCAAAGGCGACGCGTTGGATATCACGATAAGCGTCGAACCTTGCGACGCCCTTTTTCACAAGCGCCTCAAGCACAAACTCGGCAAATATCAGCCCCTTTGTCATCTCCAAGTTTGCAGTCACGCGCCTTTCGTCCACCTTCAGTTCCGACACCACCTTTGTCATCGCGTTGAGCATCTCGTCAAGCAGTATTGCGGCCATCGGGAGCGTGAATCGCTCGTTTGCCGAATTCGACAAATCGCGCTCGTGCCATAATGAAATATTGTCCATCGAGACTGAGACCAGCGACTTTAACATCTTGGCAAGCGAAGACACGCGCTCGCTCTTTATCGGGTTGCGCTTTACCGGGACTGCGCTTGAGCCCATCTGCCCCTTCTTGAAGGGTTCTGCCACTTCTGCTATCTCTGTGCGCTGCAGGTTGCGGATCTCGACTGCCATCTTGTCAAGGGTCGAGCCGACAAGGGCCATCAGAAACTGCATCTCTGCGTAGCGCTCCCGTGGGACGACCTGCGTCGCCGCGTCAACAGGATAGAGGCCAAGCGACGACGCCACCGATTTTTCAACGTCAAGAGCCCTGTTGCCCATGAGCGAGCCAGTGCCGACGACGCCCCGGGTCTTGCAGACAAGGAACCGCCTTTTGCCCTGCTCGATGCGCTCCACGTGCCGTGCCATTTCAGACGCCCAGACTGCAAACTTTAGCCCGAAAGCCATGATGCTTGCGTGCTGGCCGTGCGTCCTGCCAACTGCTGGCAGGTTCTTGTATTTCGCAGCCCTTTGTGAAATGAGGACCGCAAGTTTTGCCACCTTTCTTTCAATAATTGCAAACGCGTCGCGCATCTGCATCGACGTCGACGTGTCGACGACGTCGTTGCTGGTCAACCCATAGTGAACCCACGGCTTGGCGCTCTTTGACACCTGCTCGCTCAGGGCCTCGACCATCGCCGCCGTGTCGTGCTCGCTTGCCGCTTCAAGTTTTGCGACCCGGGCAAGCGTCACCCTGCCCGACCTGGAGGCCGCCGCTATCTCGCGCGCCGCTCCTTGCGGGATCATGCCTATCCTGGTCTGCGCCTTTGCGGCCACGGCCTCAAAGTCCAGCTGGTATCGCAGTCGGCGCCCGTCGCCAAAAATGTCGCGCATCTCCTTGCTACCGTAGCGTCCCGAGTCTATGGGCAATATTGGCACAGTAAAGAGCGCACAGTGGCGGAAATAAATCTTGCACCACCGCCAAGATTTATAACGACTCTGCAGTGATTCTGTGTAGAATTGAGCGGGTTTTCAACTAGAACGGGCCTCACGGTCAAAAAAGTGAGCGACATGGAGTTCAAGATAGACCCTGATGCCTCGCGAGGCATGAAGGTGCCAGTCACCATTTACGCTAACGAATTACTGATGTCAAAGATGGTCACGGACAGGACCATCGACCAGGCTGCAAACGTTGCGACGCTTCCGGGCGTCAGAAAGCACATCGTCGTCCTGCCGGACGGACATGAAGGTTATGGCTTTCCCGTCGGTGGCGTGGCGGCGACCGACGTCGAGGAGGGGGTCATCAGCCCCGGCGGCGTGGGTTATGACATCAACTGCGGCGTGAGGCTTGTGCGCACTAACCTGACGGAAAGCGACCTTCGGCCAAAGCTCAAGGACCTTGTCAACGAGCTTTTCAGGTCTATACCCTCAGGAGTGGGAAGCGAGGGTGCAATCAGGCTGACCAAGGCAGAGCTTGACGAGCTTCTTGTTGAAGGCGTCAGATGGGCGGTAGAGCGTGGGTACGGCACCGAGCACGACGCGGAGGTGTGCGAGGAAAACGGCACAATGCAGGGCGCCGACCCGGCAAGTGTCTCTGACACCGCAAGAAAGCGCGGCGCGCCGCAGCTCGGGTCGCTTGGCTCTGGCAACCACTTTCTGGAAGTGCAGAAGGTCGACAGGATACTTGACGAGCGGGCCGCAAAGGCAATGGGCATCGAAAAAGAGGGTCAGCTGACGGTGCTGATACACTGTGGTTCGCGGGGCTTTGGCCACCAGATATGCACGGACTATCTCCGCGTTTCAGAAGCCGCACTTCGTAGGTATAACATAACCCTGCCTGACAGAGAGCTGGCGTGCGTGCCAAACAACTCGAAAGAGGGCGAGAACTACCGCAAGGCCATGTACTCTGCGCTGAACTTTGCCTGGGCAAACCGGCAGATGATAACCCACTGGACGCGCAAGACCTTCGAGAAGGTGTTCGGGCGGGGCGGCCTTGAGATGGACCTTGTCTACGACGTGGCGCACAACATAGCCAAGGTCGAGCGCCACAGGGTGGACGGCGAGGGCACCCGCGACGTCGTCGTGCACCGCAAGGGGGCCACCAGAGCGTTCCCAGCAGGGATGGAGCAGGTCCCCGCAAAGTACCGCAACCTTGGGCAGCCCGTGATAATCCCCGGCTCGATGGGCACCGCAAGCTGGATACTGCTTGGCGGCAAGAATTCAATGGACCTCAGCTTTGGCTCGACCGCGCACGGCGCTGGCAGGACCATGTCAAGGTCCGCCGCAAAGAGGAGCTATACGGCAGAAGGCGTCAGGGGCGCGCTGGAATCGAGGGGAATATACGTAAAAGCGCTAACGCGCGAGGGCGTAGTGGAAGAGACGCCGGAAGCGTACAAGGACGTGGATGCGGTCGCAAACGTCTCGCACGAGCTCGGCATCGCCACCAAGGTCGCAAGGCTGGTTCCAATAGGAGTGATAAAGGGATGAGCGAGGACCCTGACATAGAGATAATCAAGGCGCGCAAGCTCAAGGAGATGAAGGAAAAGGCGGCAGCTATGGAGCGGGCCAAGAGCGTGCCGGAGAAAAAGCCAAAGTCTCCAAAAGAGACGATCGCTTCGTACCTGTACGACAGGGGCGACGAAGTGCTCAACGCTGCGTACACGCAGTACCCTGCGCAGACAGAAGCGATTGTTGCAAAAATAGCCGAGCTAATAATTTCAGGCGAGCTGCAGGAGAGGATCTCCGGCGGCGAGCTCCTCTCGCTTTTCCGGTCAGTCGGCCTGAAGGTGAGGATAGACACGTCCATCAGGATACAGCAGGACGGTAAGCTGGTCTCCTTTTCTGAAAAGCTGAAGCAGAATGAATGACCCTCTAGGCACCTTCATACTCGATTTCCAAACGACGTCCTTTGAGCAAGATTCAGGGATAGCAAAAGACCTGATGGCAAAACTGCAAGAGTCGTACGGCTTGAAAGACCAGTACGCGCTCGACCCGCCGCTTGAGCGGGCCGGCTGGGCCTTTGCCAAACTCTTTTTGTCGGGGCAGTTCGTGGAAAGGATCTACTCTGTCAACTCGTACGAGGTTGACAGGTCAAAGGGCAGAAAGTTCGAGGACAAGTTCATCGCGTGGCTTGCCTCGCAATTGAAAAACAGAGGATGTTGTGCGCAGATAAAAGCGGCGCAAGAAATGCGCCAGTTCTAGACCCTTCTTCCCCTTCTTCCGCCCGGCTTTCTCGTCGTGTCGTGCGGTATCGGGGTGACGTCGTCTATTCTGCCTATCCTGAAACCGGCCCTTGCCAATGCTCTAATGGCTGCCTGCGCGCCCGGGCCGGGGATCCTCGGCCCGACTCCGCCTACCGCCCTGACTCGGATGTGAAGCGCGGTGATGCCCTTTGACTTGGCAACGTCTGCGGCTGCTACAGCGGACTTCATCGCAGCATAAGGCGACGACTCGTACCTGTCGGCGGTGACGTGTCTTCCGCCGGAGCTGAACGAAATTGTCTCGCTCCCGCTCGTGTCGGTGATATGGACTAACGTGTTATTGTAACTGCTAAAGATGTGGGCTACACCCCACCTAGTCTGGGTGATTTCGTCTACTTCGGACATGCAGGCAGTATCGTCTTTTTAGAGGGTTAAAAACGTTGTCAGCCTTGCATCAGACTGTAGATTCTGCTGTCCTGGAACGACAGTATGCAGAGGTTGCCATCGTGGCTAGGCGTTCCTTCGGCGACAATTTCCACCCTGAGCGCGTCGTCGCGAAGCGACGGCATCCCCCATTCACGGCGGGTCTTTCCGTGCTAGGGTCAGGAAAGAGCGCGGCGGCCAAGCCGGCTGCGGCCCCAGCTATTATGACAATTATTACAAGGGGCGTTCTTTTCAATATCCGTCAATGATTTACTGTTCTGGGCTAAATGACATCTGGAAGGTTCTTCTTTGTGCCGGCTCTACGCATCTTCAAAGTATTTCTTGACCAGCTTGTCCATGCTTTCCCTCGATTTGTTACCGGCCATCACTTCTGGGTGCTTGTCGTTCAGATGCTTTAGCACAAGCCTCACGCTGTCGCCGCATATCTTGCACCTTGCATTGCCAAACACAGCAGTTGTTTGCGGCGGAAGTAGTAAAATGTTACCCAAGGTGCTGGTAGCCACGGTTTTCAAGTAAGGATTTGTTAGTGTAAACGTTCCCTGACCCTTTTTTCACGGTGCCGACTTCGTGCAGAGCAAGACCGGCCTTTTTCGCAAGCGCCCTTGCTTTTGGCAGCGACTTTTTCGGGATGGTGGCAACGATCTCGTACTCTTCGCCACCGAAACACACGATGCTGCGCGGGTCGAGATTGTTTGCGCGAGCAAACTCGTCAACGCCTGCCGCCTTAACTTTTTCATAGTCAAAATGAACGTCGACCCTGCTCTGAGCCGCTATCTCGTACACTGAAGTTGCAAGGCCGTCGCTCGAGTCGATAGACGACGAGAAAAACCGCGCAAGGACGGCAAAGTCCTGCCGCGGCCGCGGTTCCAGCACAGAATCCACGGCATGCTTGCGGAACTGCCCGGTCGCCCTTGCGCCGTTCATCAGGATGGCAAGGCCGGCGGCAGGGTAGCCGAAAAGGCCAGACACTACCACGACGTCG
>Ga0209751_10002859_pt1 | contig 17032 bp, 16 predicted proteins | sample RifCSP13_1_FD_184019 | JGI IMG/M metagenome (GOLD analysis project Ga0209751, IMG submission 184019) | Soil microbial communities from Rifle, Colorado - Rifle CSP2_sed 13_1 (SPAdes) (version 2) | ecosystem: Environmental > Terrestrial > Deep subsurface > Rock core/Sediment | place: Rifle... | reverse complement strand
TTATCCGCACCCGCTTGGAAGACGAGATGCTGAGGCAGGAGCTGGATAGTTATGCAGAATATGCACGCGGCACACCCTACCGGCTGATGCCCGGCCTGTGGTGAGGGTCCTGGCAGCCAGGAGGCGGTGGCTATGTATCAACGCAAACCGTTCGATATGGAGACTTATATCCAGCGCATCCAGAACAAGCTGTGCTTCATCTGCGAAATGGTCGCAGGGCGACCGGACGGCAACTACATTATCTATCAGGACGAGGCGTATATTGCTTTCCTGAATAAATATCCCACTCTATACGGCTACACGCTGGTGGCGCCAGTGGCTCACCGGGAGCAGGTGACGGGCGATTTCAGCCTGGAGGAATATCTGCACCTGCAGGGCGCAGTGTACCGGGTGGCGGAGGCGGTGCGGTGGTCCGTTGAAGCGGAGCGGGTGTATATCCTGTCGTTGGGGAGCCAGCAGGGCAACCGGCACGTGCACTGGCACATCGCCCCCTTGCCGTATGAGGTGCCTTTCGAGGAGCAGCAGCTCGAAGCGTTGAGCATCGCGAATGGGTATCTGGATAATCCAGATAACGTAATGGTGACTTTGGCGGGGCGCATCCAGGGCAATATGTAACCAGCGGTGTGAAATGGGTTTGAATCGTAACAATGACAAATCCAGATTTGCGTTTCAGAAGGGCTAAGAAGTCCGATGCCGCCGTGCTGGCAGAATTTGGGGCAAGGACCTTCCAGGAAACGTTCGGCGCGAGGAATTCACCGCGAGACATGGCAGCTTACCTGGCGTCTAATTACGGGGTTCTACAGCAGGCGGCTGAGCTGGAAGACCCGAACATCATCACTTTGGTTTCGGAGGCGGAGGGTCAACTGGCGGCGTTTGCACAGGTGCGGCGGCAGTCTCCGCCGGAGAGCCTGAAAGCAGAAATGTCAGTTGAGCTTTGGCGCTTCTATGTGGACAGCCCCTGGCAGGGTCACGACGTCGCGCAGCGCTTGATGGAGCAGGTGAACGCGGCAGCCGATGAGCTTGGCGGGCAGATCATCTGGCTGAGCGTGTGGGAGCGTAACGAGAGGGCGATTGCCTTTTATAAGAAGAGCGGATTACGCATCGCCGGCACGAAAGAGTTCTGGTTGGGGAGCGATCTGCAAACGGACTATTTGATGACGTTAGAGGTGGCGAGATGATCAAACCGCCCTTTGTAAGACCAGGGGATGAGGTTAAGGTAGTGGGCAGGGTCTTCGATACGCCGCTGGTGGTGAAAGGCAAGACCTGGTTCCCACTCGTGCAACTGGCTGCCTGGCCTATCCTGAGCTGGGTGGCCGGCAGGCGCAAGCCAGAGCGCTCCTGGGGGCAGCGCCTGGCGATTGGAGCGGTGACCATGCCGGTGGTGCTGGCTGCGGAGTGGTGCCACAACCTGGCCCACGCGGCCGCCGCGCGCTGGATCGGCAAACCCATGGACGCCATCCGCATCCTGTGGGGTATGCCCGTGCTGATATACTACGACATCAACGACCAGGGCGTGAGCCCCCGCCAACATATCCTTCGCGCCCTGGGCGGGCCGCTTTTCAACACGTTCGCCTGGGTCGCTGCTCATCTCTTGAAACGAGGAACCCGACCCGGCTCAACCTTGGGCGAGGTGGCGGAGGCAGCCGAGAAGATGAACGCCTTTATCGCCGGGGTGGGGCTACTGCCCATCCCGGGCATCGATGGGGGACCAATCCTGAAGTGGTCGCTGGTCGAAATGGGTCGAACACCGGCGCAGGCCGACCTGCTCGTGCGCAGGGTGAACGGCGTCTTGGGGGCCGGGCTGGCGGGCGCTGGCGCGGCGGCGCTCAAGCGAAAGCGCTGGCTGGAGGGCGGGATTCTGGTCTTGCTGGCTGGGACGGCTCTGAGCATTGCCTCGGGGCTGTTGAAAGAGCAGTAAAAGGCTCACTCCCAGGTGCGCATGTCGTGGATGGGCGGAGCGCCGGGCTGGATTTCCTCCACGGATACAATTTCAACTTCCAGATTAAATTTAATCGCCTCGCGGGCGGCGCTCGCCAGGCGTTCGGGCAGGCTGGCAGCGTCGCTCCCCTCCGCAAGGGCCACTTTGAGCGCCAGGTAGTCTTTGTGCTCCCGGCGGGTGATGACTGCTTGCCAGCGGGCGACTTCCGGAAAGCGCATCATCAGGCTACTGAGCTGCCGTGGGTGCAGGAACATGCCGCGCACCTTGACCGCGTCGCCAACGCGCCCCTGCCAGCCCATCAGGCGGGCAGTTACTCTCCCGCAGGGGCAGGGTTGGGTGTTGAGAGCAGACAGGTCGCCAGTGCCAAAGCGCACCAGGGCGTAGTCCGGGGTGAACAGGGTGACCACGATCTCGCCGCTCTCGCCGGGCGGCAGGGGCCGCCCGCTGGTCAGATCACAGACTTGCACCAGGGCGTCCTCAGGCAGGTGCCAACCGTCCTGCTGCGCGCACTCGTAGCCCAGGTTGCCGCATTCGGCGGTGCCGTATCCCTGGCGCACAGTCACGCCCCACTGGTTAAGTTCGTGGCGCAGGGAGGGAGGCAGCGGTTCTGCGGTGACGAAAGCCTTGCCCACTTTGAGGGGCAGTCCCAACTCGCCGGATTTGTCCAGCAGCGCTTTCAGGTAGGAGGGCAGTCCCACATAGCCGCTGACGGCTAACGCGTGCATGGCGCGCACCTGCTGCTCCTGGTTGCCGACCCCACCGGGGATGACCGCACAGCTGACTGCCCACAGCCCTTCTTCGAACATCGCCCCCGCCGGGGTCAGGTGGTAGCCGAAGGCGTTGAGCACCACGTCGCCAGGCGCAAAGCCCGCCGCGCGCAGGGCCGGTGCCCAGCGCCAGTAATCGGCAACACGCGATTCTGGGTCGTAGATCGGCCCGGGCGACTGAAAAATGCGCTTCAGCTCGCCGGGGTTGCAGGCCAAAAAGCCGCCGAACGGCGGGTTAGCAGCCTGGAGCGCTGCCAGGTCGTCTTTGCGGATGACCGGCAAGGCGTCCAGGTCTTGCGGGGTGCGGATGCCCTCGGGGCGCAACCCGGCAGCCCCCAGTCGGGCGGCGAACCCGGGGGCTTTTTGCGCCAGGTGGGCGATCAGGTCAACTAATTCCATAGTGAATTCATTGCAAACGCCAGGGATTAGGCGGTGATAGCGACAACCTTTTCACAGAACCGCATAAGCCCTGGCTCTGTTCCTGGCATTTACAAATGTGGAGACGAGGACAAGCGGCAGATGGCTTAATGTCCGAGATCAAATCCCATCGGCAGCAAAGCTGCCAGTGATTTTCGTGACGGACTCCAGCCATCTGCCAGACATAGATGCTGATCGTGGTTACTCGGGGTATAGACCCTCAAAACCGACGACCGTGTCGCCTTCAGCGCTCTCAAACACTGCACTGCCTCCGGAGACCTTGATTTTATAATCAAAATCGCCCACGGTTTCCCACCATTTTTGGACTACAGCGCCGGCGCTGAGCCCCAATTCTTGCAAATGGAAACCCGAAGTCACCGCCAGGTTGCCCGGGGCAACGAGCGAGTCCAGAACCATGGTCACCCGCAATTGGTTGGTGGTGTTGGCGGGTATGGACATGTCTTCGTGGGCGAAGGGGTTGCCCACCTGGAAGAACTCGTTCGGAGCCGCTTCGAATTCCACTGTGAATTGCAGGTCTTTCATGATGACCGGGTAAGGATTAGGGTTGGCGATGTTGAAAACGAAGGCCAGCACAAGAGGAACGCGAGTGGGCGGGGGCGGCGCTGGCGTGGGGGTTTCGGGCCCGACCGTCGGAGGGGGCGCTGGCCAGGGAAAATAACTGGCTACTTCCACGTGATCCAGGTCGATGGTTGGATTTTGCAGAGCGGGAGATGGAGCAGGCGCCTGGGTACAGGCAATGGGGATAACCAGCAACAAGCCGATCACGCAGGCCCGTAACAGGAGAGTAAATGGGTAAGTTTTCATCTTTTAGACCCTTTCAGTGGCATGGGCGGCCAACCGGCCCGGGAGAAAGCCGTTTTCGCGGTTGCCATCAGGTTAACCAGCGTTTGCGCCGTTTATAATGTTTCACGGCGCGAAAACTCTTCCGTGTGCCCAGGTCTGTAAGGCCGAGATAGAATTCTTTGACATCCGGATTATCACGCAGCTTGTCCGATGGGCCATCCATCACTACCCGGCCGTTCTCCAGCACATAAGCATATGGCGCTACAGCCAGTGCCAGCTTCACGTTTTGTTCGACCAGGAGGATGGGGATGGCATGCTCCTGATTCAGTCGCGTGATGATTTCGAAAATCTCCCGAATCAGAAGGGGGGCCAATCCCAGGGAAGGTTCATCCAGCAACAATAGTTTTGGTTTCGCCATCAGGGCGCGCCCGATGACCATCATCTGTTGCTCGCCACCGCTGGCGAACCCAGCTTGTTTGGTGCGGATATCGCGCAGGCGTGGGAAGTAAGCGTAGACCAGCTCCAACCCCTGGTGGATTGCCTTACCATTGCGTTGGAGATGGGCGCCTACCTTCAGGTTCTGCTCCACCGTCAGGTGTTCGAAAACGCGGCGGCCTTCAATAACCTGGATGATGCCCAAACGGGCAATTTCCTCCGCGCCTTTGCGATCGATCCGTTCTCCCTGAAATTCGATGCTGCCATCGGTGACAGCGCCATCCTCGTGCCGAAGCAGGCCGGATATGGCCTTGAGGGTAGTGCTCTTGCCCGCCCCGTTAGCGCCAAGCAGGGCTACAATACCGCCGGGCGGCACTTTCAACGAGACTCCCTTGAGCACAAGTATGACCTCGTGATAGCGGACTTCGATGTTATTCAAAGTCAGGATACTGACCGACGTGCTCAATTTGCAGGCCTCCAAGGGCGGGAATTAGTATCCCAGCCAGGTCGGCCACAGATCGGGCCAGCGCTCTTTCAGGTCCACGCGCGTCAGGAGTTCAAATCCACCTCCCCGGATAATGTACAGGTTGACGGCAGATCCTGGACGGTGGTCGGTGGGGGTAAAAGTGACGGGCGGCGCTCCCAGGCCAAGGTCGTAATTTTCCAACGTCTCGAAGGCTTTACGGATCCCCTCACCGCTCAGATCCCCGGCAGCATCGGCGCGCTTCATCGCCTCCCAGAGCAGCAGCACATCACCCCAAGCCTGCACGGTGCGGACGAGCCTCTTTTCCGGCGGCACGTTCGGGTTGTATTTTTGGGCATACTCCATCACGTCCGCCATGGTCACACCAGGCTCGCCCGGAGCGGCCTCCTCGCCAAACAAAGCGCTGGGGACGATGCCGATCACACCTTCGGCTGCGTCGCCAGCCAGGCGAGGCAGGTTCTCGTCATAGCCCCAGTTGTTGACGATGTGGTCGGCGCCGAGCTCCAGAGCAGCCGAGTCTTTCAATGCTGCGGCCACGGACATGGTCGTGTTGCCGTGCCAGACCAGGTCGGGCCCAAACTCACTGGCAGCCAAAACCTGGCTCTTGGTATCCAGGGCAGTTAATGAGACATCTTGATCGGGCCCGATTTCAAACCCGAGCAGCTCAGCCTGTTCCTTTATAGCTTTAATGGGCGCGCTGGAGTAAGGGGTGGGGAAAGAATAGAAGGCAACGAAGCGGGGTTTATCGCCGGCGCTGCGCCGGGATTCAAACCTGGCATCCTTGAGCCAGACTTCTTCGTACCAGGCAGTGATGGCCGCGCGGGCATTGGTGGAATAATCGGTGGAGAAGAAGAGATTGTAGGGGGTTTTGGCTGGATCGGTGAGCTCAGCCGAATAGGATGCCGAGACATAGGGCATTTTATCCTGGGTAACGGTGGGCGCCAGGGCGGAGGTATCGCCTGTACCCCATCCCAACACAGCGACCACCTTATCCTGGTCGCGAAAACGTTTGTAGGTGGTGATCGCTTCCGGGACGCGATAGCCATAATCGTACTGGAAAAGCTCGATCGGCTTGCCGTTCACTCCTCCGTTATCGTTGACGTATGCGATAGCCTCGCGAATGCCAAGGGCGTAGTCTTTTCCGACGTCCGAGGTCGGACCGGTGGTGTCGTTGATAGAGCCGAGCCGGATCGCCTCGACAGGCGCCGCCGGAGCAGGCCCCTCCGGGGTGGCTGTCCCGCCACAGGCGGAGAGCAGCATGGCCAGGAGGCTGATCAGGCTTGCAAACATCATCCAAAGTGACTTCCGGGTTTGCATATCATCCTCTCTTCCTTTCGTAATAATTTTCGGTTAGTTGAAAGCTGAAAAGGAGCACAAATTGTCTATCCGTTTGCTCAAAAGGGCACCTCCTTTTATTTATAGGAAAAGGGCCACAAGTAGAAGTAATTCTTTATCTGCCACCAGCGGTATGAGAGCCCGTTCGGCTCATATAGGAGGAAGATAATGACGGCCAGACCGAAAGCAATATCCTTGAAGTACAGGAACAGGATATTCGCGACAGAAAACGAGTTGACCAACACCAACATCAATTCAAGGAAAATAGACCCAAAGATCGTCCCATCTATGGCGCCAACCCCACCGATCAGGATCACTCCTACCCACCACAGCGAGTTGCTCCACACGAAATGCTCCGGGCTGACGAAAAACAACGAAGTAATCCAAAAAGACCCCGCCAGCCCTGCCAGCATTCCTGCAGCAAAGTAGGCCAGCTGCTTATAGCGTACAATATCCACCCCCAAGATTTCTGCGGCAATATCATTATCTCGGATGGCGATCCAGGCCCTGCCCAGACGAGTGCGCTTCCAGTTAATCATCGCCGCGGTCACCCCGGTCACCAGGATAAGCATCAGGAAATAAGCATCGCGATCGCCGGTTAACACCCACCTGCCGATTTTGAGCGTCCCAGGCGGGATGGAGAAATAATGCCCGCGCCCGCCAATTTGGCTGACATATTGGGCGATGACGAAGTCTACCGTGATGAATTGGGCAGCCATGGTGGTCAGGATGATGCCGAATCCCTTAATGCGCGCTGAAGGCAGGCCAAAAAGCACGCTCCACAACCCGGCGAGCAAGCAAGCGAGGAGGATGCTGAGGGGATAAGCCATGCCTGTATCGGTAAGAAACCCCCAAAACGGGCTGGAACTGGCGTAGTCAGCGGCGGTTAGCGTGAAAATTGCGCTGGTATAAGCCCCCACGGCGACGAAAGCGGCGTGCCCGAGGGTAAGCTGGCCGGTAAAGCCAATGAGCAACTGCACTCCCATGGCAGCCAGGATGGTGTACCCAATGCGGTTGGCAATCGAGAGGGCGTAATTGCTGAAGGTAAATGGGACAACTGCGAATAAAACGACCAACAAAACGATCATGCGAAAGGTCATGAAGCGCGTCGGCCAGAATCTGTGGGCCTGGCGATAGGATTGAAAATAAGTGCCTGCGGGGAGCCTGAACACAGTTACACCCTCTCAATCTTTACCCATCCCCACAATCCGTAGGGCTTAAATATTAAAAACACAGCCATAAACGCCAAAGGAAAGATATCCTTGATGCCACCTGGGATAAATCTGTCCAGATAGCCTCCAGTGAGATTCTGGAGCACTCCGATGATCAACCCGCCAGCGATGGCGCCTGGCACCGAGTTCAACCCGCCAAGCACTACCGCAGGCAGCACGAGCAAGCCGAGGTGGCCCACCGAGATGTTCAAGCCATTGATGCTGCCAAGAAAGATACCCCCCACGCCGGCAGCCATGAAAGCTATCGCCCAGGCAATGGCATACACGAGCCTGGCGCTCACCCCCAGGGAAAGGGCTGCCATTTGATCGTCGGCGGTGGCCTGCATCGCCAATCCCCAACGGGTACCCTGAAAGAACCAGACGAAGAAAGCCAACAGGATCAGCGAGGCCACAAAGCCTCCCAGGTACACCGGGGTGATAATCACCGGTCCAATGCGGATAGACTCTGCCGGGAAGACCGCTGGATTAAACACGACTGTATCGGTGCCCCAGATCAATCCAACCAGGCCTCGTAATAAGAAAGAGAGACCCACGGTGACCATAATAACGGTCAGCACTGGCTCGCCGATCAGCGGTCGCAACACTAATCGCTCTACAAGCAGTCCCAGGATTGCGCCCATGACCAGCGAGCCGAGAACCGCCACAGGGAAAGGTATCCCCCAGTTGTAGAGAGTAAGGCATACGTAAGCGCCGACCAGGGTCAATTCACCCATGGCCAGATTGAGCACGCTGCTGCTCTTGTAGATCAGGGTCCAGCCCAGAGCCACCAGAGCGTAAATGCTGCCAACCAGGATACCCGACACCAGAAGTTGCAAAAAGAGTTCCATAAGTCTCCTAGCCGCTCACCTCTTCCAGACGCAGGTTCGTTTTGATACTGGCTACCCGTCCGTCTTCGTATGTTATGGTGGTGTCCATGTGGACGGAATCCTTGCCAGAGTAGAGCGCGTCGATGATATCTTGATACCTTTCCTCCAGAAAGCGGCGCCGTAATTTGCGGGTGCGGGTGACCTCATCGTCATCGGCGTCGAAGGCTTTGTAGAGGTTTACGAAGCGCTTGATGTGCGCGGCTTCCGGCAGGTAGCGATTGACCTCGCCAATCGTCTGCCCCACCAGATGGCAGACTTCGGGTTTTTGAGACAGCTCCATGTAAGAGGTATAGGCAATATTGCGGCTCTCAGCCCACTTGCCAACCACGTTATAGGCGATGCAAATAACCGCGGTTACGTAAGGGCGGTGGTCGCCCAGCACCCAGGCGTCTTGCAGGTAAGGGCTGAACTTGAGACGGCTCTCAATATATTGGGGTGAGAACTTGCTGCCGTTTGCCAGGGTCATGATATCCGCAGAGCGGTCGAATACGACCAAGTGGCCATCCTCGTCAATAAAACCGGTATCGCTGGAGTGCAGCCAGGGGCCATCTCCACCGGCTTCCATGCGTAAAGCCTCGGCTGTGGCGTTCGGATTCTTGTAGTAACCCTGGAAGACCGACGGGCTCTTAGAGATAATCTCGCCTTCCGGGGTGATCTTTACCTCGGTCTCCGGAATCGGTTTTCCCACCGTGTCAAACTTGATGTCGTCGTCACGGTGCAGGACAGAGATGCCCGCGATTTCCGTCTGGCCATAAATTTGTTTCAGGTTTACTCCGATGGCGTGAAAGAAGCGAAAATGGTCCGGGCCAAGGGCCGCGCCGCCAGAATATGCATGGCGAATCCGCGAGAGGCCCTGGTGGTCACGTAACGAGCGAAACAGCAGCAGCTCGGCGGCGAGGCGCAGCAGCCGCCAGCCCAGTGATAGCGGCTGGCGGGCAAACTTCATATCCGCTGTCCGGTAACCAATCGCCATCCCAAGTTCGTAAACCTTCCGCTTCAGAAACGGCGAATCCAGATAGCGCACCTGGATGTTGCGCACCATTTGCTCGTAGATGCGGGGTGGAGCGAAGAGCATGTGAGGGGCAATTTCGCGGATGTTTTCCTGAGCCGTCTCGGGCTCCTCGGGGAAATTGATGATGAAACCAGCCTGCAACCCGCAGGAAATGGACATCATCTGTTCCCCAATCCAGGCGAATGGCAGGTAGGAGACGAAATCGTCGCTCTGGCGGTACGCATCCACTCTCATCATATTCTGACCCATCTTTAGCATGTTAAAGTGGGTCAGTAATGCGCCTTTAGGTTTAGCGGTCGTCCCAGAAGTATAGAAAAGGAGGCAGGTATCAGCGGAACGGCCCTGCTCGACCAGGCGGTTGAACAGTTCTGGTTGTTTAGCGTCCAGCTCTCGCCCCAATCGCCTGACCTCGTCCAGGCTGATCAGCATGGCGTCGTTGTAATGGCGCATCCCTTTAGGGTCATCCCAGATGATCTTCTGGAGTTTTGGACACTGATCGCGAATAGCAAGCCCCTTATCTGCCTCCTCCTGACCTTCGCCGATCAAGAATTTGGCATCGCTGTGATCCACGATATATTGCACTTCACTGACCATGGCGTCCTGGAAGAGCCAGACCACTACCCCACCGACAGCAAGGGCGGCCATCTCAGCAAAGAGACCCTCAGGACGATTATCGCCGATCAGGGCTACCTTTTCACCAGGTTGGAGGCCGAGCGCCACAAAGCCCAACCCAATCAGTCTGACGTTCTCAAGATATTGCCCCCAGGCGATAGGTCGCCAGATGCCAAATTCCTTCTCTCGCACCGCGACACGCTTTTCCCCCATCACACTGATAGTGTGAAGCAGGAGCTTTGGCAGAGTCAGTTCGCCTGCAGGCGTAATTTCAGGTAGGGGAGACTTACCGGCGGGTGGCATACACTTCACTCTCTCCAAGGTAGGCTTGAACGACGGCTGGATTGGAGGCAATATCCTGGGGCGCTCCCTCTGCGATCTTAATGCCAAAATTTAAGACCGCCACCCGATCCGATATATCCATCACCACGCCCATATCATGTTCCACCAGAACGCAAGTCACTCCCCAATGGGGGTCTTCGTTGATGTCGAGGATGAAGCGGGCCATGTCCTCGACCTCTTCCAGGTTCAAGCCAGCCATCGGTTCGTCCAACAGCAGGAGCTTGGGTTCCAGTGCCAGTGCCCGAGCAAGTTCGACCCGCTTTTGAAGTCCATACGGGAGCATATGGACAACCTGATCGCGCAAATGCTCGATCTCCAGCAGGTCAACTATAGCCTCTTCGATGAAGGTACGGTGTTTGATTTCCTCCCGAGCCGCTGGACCAACCCACAAAGCCCCAGCGATCAGACCGGTTTTCATGTACAGATGGCGCCCCAGACGGATGTTATCGAGCACGGTCATCCCTTTGAACAGCTCGATTTTTTGGAAAGTCCGGGAGATTCCCAATCGTGCGCGCTGGTGAGCGCGCAACCGGGAGATATTATGATTATGAAAGGTGATCGTGCCGCGTTGGGGTTTGTACAGGCCACTGACGCAATTCAGAAAGGAGGTCTTACCAGCGCCATTCGGGCCGATGAGGGAGAATATCTCGCCTTTTTTTACTTCCAGATCCAGGTCGGTTAATGCCGCGACGCCACCAAACCATAGATGGAGGCCATCGACTTTCAACTGTGTCTCGGTTTGTTCGGGCACCACGGTCTCCCCTGGGTATTAGTGTTCGCGTCTAGGAGAGGTGATAACAATAAATTGAAGGGAATTAAAAAAATATAACATAGATTCAATTTGAGAGCAACGTCAAAAACATAAATAGAATCTAAAAAATCCTGACTGGTCGAGCGTTTTTCGGCTGGTCATATCGGGATTGAGGCCGCTGTTCCAACCGCCAGCCTGGAACTAGCCCATCGGGTAGCGCAGGCGCTGGCCCCCGATCAGGTGCAGATGAAGGTGAAAGACGACCTGGTTGGCGTGCGGACCGGTGTTGACGATCAGGCGGTAACCGCTGTCCTGGATGCCTTCCTGGCGGGCGATTTGGGCGACAACCGTAAGAATGTGACCTGCAAGCGCCTCATCTGCGACGGTAAGATCGTTGGTGGAGGCGATGTGGCGGTTGGGGACGATAAGAATATGGGTAGGAGCGACCGGGCGGATATCGCGAAATGCGGTGACGAGCTCGTCGCGATACACGATTTCACCGGGCAGCTCTCCAGCGACGATTTTACAAAATATGCAGTCTGGCATTCCGGGCTCCATCTATTTCGCTCAATTCCCTGAACCGCTAATCCCCACCGGCAAGCTGGACGGTTCCATACAAGATGCTCCCCTGGCTACCGGTCAGGCGGACCGGGGTGATCTGGTTCCACAGGCGCTGGGGGGCGAGGGCATTGACCCGCAGGTAGTTATCCGCTAACCCGCTCACCTGCCAGCCCTCAGGTCCAACGGAAGTGGCGCTTTCCCACAGGACAGGCAATGTCTTGCCGAAGAAGCGCTCCTGGTACGCCGCGGCCGACTCCGCCAAAACGGCGCGCATTTGAGCGTTGCGCTCCTTGCGCAGATGAAACGGCACCTGTCCCGGCATGCGCGCCGCGGCGGTGCCAGGCCGGGCGGAATAGGTGAATACATGGCCCGCGGAGAAAGCGGCGGAGCGGACGAAATCCAGGCACTCGGCGAACTCGGCCTCGCTCTCCCCGGGAAAACCGACGATGATATCGGTGCTGATGGAAACCTCGGGGATGGCTGCCCGCGCCGCAGAGAGCAGCGCAGCAAACGAAACGGGGGTGCATTTGCGCGCCATGCGCCGCAGGGTAGCGGCGCAGCCAGACTGCAGGGGCAGGTGGAGGTGGCGGCACAGGCGCGGGTCTGCCCACAGCTCGAAGAAGCTGGCATCCAGGTCCCAGGGCTCGAGGGAGGATAAGCGCAAGCGAGGGACATCGGTTTCCCGCAGGATGGCCGCGACCAGGTCGCGTAGATGCAAAGAAGGCGTGAGATCCCGGCCCCAGGAGCCGAGATGGACACCGGTGAGGACAACTTCGCGAGCCTGCCCATCCGCCTGAGGGCTGATAGCGGCGCGCACATCTGCCAGCACAGCTTCAATCGGGCGGCTGCGCCCGGCGCCGCGCGCTACGGTCGTGATGCAAAAGGTGCAGCGGTTATCGCAACCCTCCTGAACCTTGATAAAGGCTCGGGTGCGCAGCCGCGCCCCAGGGACCGGATGGCGGGCAACGGGCTCCAGGTCGAATGACTCGATGGGGATGTCCAACAAGCCGGGCACCAGGCGGTCTTTGTCAGCGTTTGGCACCACCCGGGTGACGCCAGGCAGAGAAGCTGCGGCTCGCGGGTTCAGGGTGGACCAGCAGCCAGTGACAACGATCTCCCCGGCGCCCATACGGGCTGCCTGGCGGATGCGGCTGCGCGAATCGGAGGCAGCCGCGGCGGTCACCGCGCACGTATTCACCACCGCCAGGTCGGCTTCGGCGGCGGTAGGCACCAGCTCGTAACCCAGCAGGTGAAACTGGCTGGCGTAGGTCTCAATTTCGCTCTGATTCAGGCGGCAGCCAATGGAATCCAGGTAAATCTTCATATAAATTATTGATACTTACCGAAATTGGTTAAGCTCTGCGGTGCAAAACGTCCCGCAGGTTCCACCAAACAAGTCTGTGCGATCATGAACCTGCGGGACGTTCATAACAAAGCTATCTTAAGGTTAATAAACCTGCGAGTGACTGGCCTCAGGGTTTGAGGACGACGAAATTATCAAAGTGAATCTCTGTTCCGGGGACATCGAATGAGCCGGCGATCAAGCCCACATCCCCGGAGCTGAACTGGCTGTCCTCGTATTCAGCCATCAGTTCGCCGTTGACATACAGGGCGATCTCCTTCCCCACGCAATCGGCACGCAGGTAGTTGGTGGCATTGCCCTGGTTGATCTCGTCGCTGGGAGGCATAGATTCGGCCCCGATCAACTGCTGGTCACCGGCGACCACTTTGCCAATGCCGTAATAACCGTCACTGCTGATGATCATGAAATAGAAGTTCTCTATATCTACGTAGCGGCAGATCAGGCCGAAGTCGTTGTTGTCATCCCCGCTCACCTTGGTGGCGCTCACTTCGATGTGAACGTCGCTGAAATTAAGGCCCGGGTTGGCCCAGATATCGGAATTTTCTTCGTTGACGACCATGCGATAAACGCCGTTCGCATAATCGGTTATGCCGGCGGCCTCGTCGACGCGGTCCCAGCCGCTGGCGGGGTTGGAAAAGTCGTCCTGAAAGAGGACTTCCGCCCGGTCAACCGGCGGCTCGGCGGTTGTGCTGCTCTCGGTAACGACTGCCTGGCAAGCCAGCGAGGCCAGCAACAGGACAGACAATGACAGGATGGGGCGAGACTTCATAAAAAAATCCTTCGTAAAAATGAATTTTCGAGGCAAAGTTTCATAATTTTAGCATATTTAGGGGAAATAATTTTGGAGCAGCCTTTGGGCGTGGTCGGCGGCAGGCGTGCCAGGAGCAAGTTTTTGCACCAGCGCCCACCGCGAGAAAGCCGCCTGGCGGTCACCGCGCAGGATGTACACCAGGCCAAGCTGGAGGTGGGCGGGGGCGTAGTTGGGGTCAGCCTGAACGGCGCTGTTCAGGTAACGCTCGGCGGTGGCGAGATCGCCAAGCAGGGTCAAGACCTGCCCCATGGTCACCAGGGAAGCGGGGTCGTCCGGGTCCAGGGATAGGGCCTGGCGAGCGGCGGGCAGCGCAATCTGGCGCACCTGGTACTCATAGGACAGCGAGAAAGTCGCCAGGTAGCGGTAGCTGGCGGGGTCTTGCGGAGCCAGCTCGATAGCCTGGTGGAAGGCTTCCAGGGCGGCCTCGAACGTGCCGGTGTACGCCAGGGCGTTCCCCAGATCGACCCGCAAGATGGGATTGTTCGGTTCCAGCTCAACCGCGCTTTGATAGTATTTCAACGCCTGCTCGTGATCGCCTTGCCGCCGCCAGTACAGTCCGAGCAGAGAGTTAGCCGAGAGCGAATTCGGGTCGAGGGCCAGGGCTTTTTCCAGCAGTTCGAGGGGAGTGAATTCCAGCTCAGAACCTCCCAGGTGCTGACTGGCCTCGCCCAAAAAGGCCCAGGCTTCGGCGTAATCGGGCCGGGCGGCGATGGCCTGCTGAAAAGCCTGGCAGGCAAGCTGCCATTCGTTGAGCGCAGCCAGGGCGCGCCCGGCGGAGAGAAGCGTATAGGCCGGATCGTCCCCGAGCAGCCCGGTGCGGATGGCAGCGATCACGCTCTGGGCGGAAGCGCTGAAGTCGGGATCCAGATCGGCGGCCTGGGCAAGATGCGCCAGGGCAGATTCAGGGTCCAGGGCGGCGAGCAGTAAGCCAAGCTGGTAGCGCAACCCGGCATCCAGCGGCTGCTGCCTGTCGAGCTCTTGCAGGTGGCGGGCAGCCGCAGTGTAATTACCCAGCTCGCGATGAGCCTGGTAGAGCTGCAAGTAAACGGCTGGGGAGCCCAGCCCGCCCTGGAGGGCCTTTTCCCAGGCCTGGATGGCGAGGCGGGCATTGCCAGCCTGCTGGTGCGCCGCGCCAAGCGCAGCCAGCCCCTCCGCGGAGAGGCCGCCCGTGGCTTCGGCGTTGGACAAATAGCGGATGGCGGAGGCAGGATCGCCGCCTTGCAAGGCGTAATTTCCGGCCTGTTCCCAGAAGTTGGTGCGCCAGGGAATGCGCTCGGCCAGCCGGGCCGACGCCTGGGCAGCGGCGAGCAGATCCGCCGGGGCAGTGGAAGCTCGCACCTGGCGGACCTGCCAGAAGTCGCGGGCGACTTCATGCGGGCGAAAGACCACCCCCAACAGGATTATCACGCCGAGGGGGAATAACCATCGCCTCAGCAGGCCTGATCGCAACAGGCGTTTCATGAGGTGATTATATCAAGGCTGCAACAGTGAACAGTTACCTGAGAAAAGTGACAAATGCCAGTTGTTATCCCAAGAGGGTTTGAATATAATCAGGTGAGGATTCGCCAATATTCGAGAGGAGCGAGCTGCATGGATTTCACATTGACGGAAGAGCATCGCATGGTGCAACAGACGGTGAGGGAATTCGCCGAGAAAGAGATCGCCCCGATTATTAAGGAGCAGGACCGCAAGCAGGAAATGGCAGATTTTATCCTGCCGCGCATGGGTGAGCTGGGTATCCTGGGCATCTGCCTGCCGGTTCGCTACGGCGGGCAAGGGATGGACTACATCTCCCTGGGCCTGGCATGCGAGGAGTTGGAAGCCGTAGACAGCACACTGCGGGTGGTAATGTCGGTGCACATGGGCCTGAACAGCATGGCCCTGTTTCAATGGGCGGACGAAGCCCAGAAACAACGCTTTCTGGTGCCCCAGGCGAGAGGGGAGAAGATCGCCTGCTTTGGGTTGACCGAGCCAGGGGCAGGCTCAGATGTAGCCGGGATCACCAGCACGGCGCGCCGGGAAGGCGGGCACTATGTGCTCAACGGGGAGAAGATGTGGATTTCCCTGGCGACCAAGGCCCATCACGCACTGGTGGTCGCCAGGACCAACACCGAAGCCCCCGACCCGCACGATGGGCTCTCGGCGTTCCTGGTCGAGCTTGACTCGCCAGGGGTGAAAACCGGCGATATCCACGGGAAGCTGGGTGTGCGGGCCGGATCGACCGGCTGGCTGGCTTTCCAGGATGTGCGCGTGCCGGTCGAAAACCGGATTGGCGAGGAGGGCGAGGGATTTAAAATCGCCATGTCGTGCCTGGATAATGGGCGCTATACTGTGGCAGCCGGGGCGACCGGCCTGATCCGCGCCAGCGTGGAGGCGAGCGTGCGCTATGCGAATGAGCGCAAGGCATTCGGCCGCGATATAGGGAGGTTTCAGCTTGTGCAGCAGAAGATCGCCTGCATGGTGCAATCTTACGAGGCGGCGCGGTTGCTCTACCTGCGGGCCGGCTGGATGAAGAACCAGGGGCTGCGCAATACCCGCGAGACCTCGCTGGCGAAGTGGTTTGCTACGGACGCGTCTTTCCAGGCGGCTTCCGAAGCGATCCAGGTCCACGGGGCTTATGGCTACAGCGATGAATACGACGTGGAGCGCTACCTGCGCAATGCTAAAGGGGCGGTGATCTACGAGGGCACCAGCGAAATACACCAGTTGATGCAGGCCGGCTACGCTTTGGGCTACAGGGTGGACATCCCCCTGCGCTGCGAGCTGCCGGCTTATGACCAGGCTTTCTGGCAGGAAGAGTGAGTAAAATTCAAACCTCTCAATACCATCATCTACCAACATAAGTAAGGAGGTCGCTTTGAAAATCGTGGTGTGTGTAAAACAAGTGCCCGATTCCGCCGCCAGAGTTGTGGTGGAAGACGGGCGAGTTACCTGGGGAGATGCGCCTTTGGTGATCAATCCCTGGGATGAGTACGCTGTGGAGGCCGCGCTGCTGCAGAGCGAGGCGCACGACGGAAGCGTGACGGTGGTAACGATCGGGCCTGAATCTGCCAAGGACGCCTTGAAGCACGCCCTGGCGATGGGCTGCGGGGAGGCGATTTTAATCTCGGACGCTGCCCTGACAGATATCGATAGCCAGGGAGCAGCCAAGGTGCTGGCGGCTGCCATCCAGAAAATTGGCGAGGTGGATACGGCCTTTTTCGGTCGCCAAGCGATCGATGGGGACATGGGCGTGACCGCCGCCCAGACGGCGCGCGCCCTAGGCTGGCCAATGCTGAGCTTGGTGTCGAAGGTATTAGCC
>Ga0209751_10002858_pt1 | contig 17035 bp, 20 predicted proteins | sample RifCSP13_1_FD_184019 | JGI IMG/M metagenome (GOLD analysis project Ga0209751, IMG submission 184019) | Soil microbial communities from Rifle, Colorado - Rifle CSP2_sed 13_1 (SPAdes) (version 2) | ecosystem: Environmental > Terrestrial > Deep subsurface > Rock core/Sediment | place: Rifle... | reverse complement strand
AACCTGGCGCGGTCTGCCCGGTCTTGCATGATGGTGGCGGTCGCGAAGGGCATTATACCGAGTTCGTGGATTGCGGTCGAATGCGCCGAATCGACTTCATCGAACACAAAACCGCGCAACAGGTCTTTGTAATACTGTGCGACAGCCAAGGCACTGGGCTCGATACCGAGTTCGCTGAACATCTTGGCGGCGGGACCTTTGACTGCTTTACCGCCAATGATTGGTGAAACCGCTAGAACCACTTTTTCCGCGATCGCTTCGCGGATTCCTGGAACGGCCAAAATCGGCGCAACACTTACCCAGGGATTCGATGGGCAAATCACGGCAAGATCCGCCGTGGCAATCTCGTCCAGCACCCCGGGCGCCGGCTTTGCCTGCTCGACACCGGCGAAGCGAAAACCGCGCACGCGCGGTTCGCAGGCGTGGGCAACGAAATATTCCTGGAAAGGCAATTCGCCTTGGTCGGTATCCACTATTGTTCGCGCAGGCTGATCGCTCATTGGCAAAACACGGGCTTCGATGCCCCAGGCGCGGCAAAAATCGGCGGTGATGGCGCTGAGCGAGTCGCCTGCGTTCAGGCGGCGAGTACGCTCAAGGTGGGTGCCGAGGTCGCGGTCGCCCAGCGAAAACCAGGTGGGCCCGCCGAGGAGTGCAGCTTCGCGCAGCGCGTTTTGGGATTCGTCCGCGCGTCCCCAGCCAGTCTCGAGGTTGGCGAGACCGGCGAGCGTGTAGCAGACCGTGTCGAGATCGGGGCAGATAGTCAAGCCAAAATGCTCGAAGTCATCTCCGGTGTTCACGACGACGGTGAGGTCAATGGCTGGCAGGACGTGGGCTAGTCCTTCCGCCATTTTGGCGCCACCCACCCCGCCTGCAAGCGCGACGATTTTCATGCTATTTTCGTCACATGAGAAACCGAATTACGTGGACGTTCATCAGGAACCTTAATTGGGTACCCTACCAAAATCAACCCCTGAGCCTGCCAGGATTCAGGCAACCCAAGGGCTTGCGAAACCTCTATTGGTGTGAATAACGGTGAACAAATCCAAACTCCGGCCAGGCCTTCGGCGTGAGCGGCAAGCAGCAGTTGTCCACCAGCCAAGGCAACACTTTGCACGCCCATCAGGTATTCACCTTGTGTGCGGGCGGGATCATCATATTTATCGAGAACGTCAATATCTAGGCAAAGCAGAATGGCTTCGGGGGCTTCCAGGATGCGGGCGCGGGAACGCTCCAGTTGCGCAGAAATCTCTTCGGCGCTTAAACCCTCGGCTTGCAGTGTCTTGCGGAATTCTGCGCCCATGGCGCCGGCTAGCACCTCTCGGCTTTCGCGGGAGGAAAGCTGAACAAAGCGCCAGGGTTGGCGATTGTGCGCGTTGGGCGCCCAGGTGGCGGTTTCCAGGATTCGGGTGACGGTTTCTGCGGGGACAGGATCCTCGCGAAAGCGGCGGACGGAGCGGCGTGAGCGCAGCCAGCCATGCAGGTCTTCAGGAGCCAGCATCGGAGGGGGCACTAGTCCTCGGTAGTAACCTGCTTCGGAAGAACCTTATAGATGACACGCACTTGCCCCTTGGGAATATCAAAGTCATGGCCTCGATATTTTCGGGATAAGAAGCTGATGTGTTCGGCGGCCCCTTCTTCGGTGGACGCGACCACTTCGCCGCGAATCTGCAGATAACGATATGGGCGCTTGGGGTCCAGAATGGACAAAGCCACTTGTGGGCGGGCCTGCATATTACGATCCTTTTGACGACCTCGTGCGGTGTTGATCAGGATTTGCTCGCCTTCAGTGCTAAACCAAACCGGAGTCACCTGGGGAGAACCGTCCGGCATGACAGTGCCCAGAAACGCGAAAGCTTTCGTTTCGTCTTTTAAAAGGTCCTGGAATTCCTCGGGGATAGCGTTCATTCGCTCCTTCAAAGGGCTTGGGGATTGCTTCGTCGGGCAGCGCCGCTAAAAGCGGCGCAAGACGCCCTCCTCGCAAAGACGGATATGGGTTACCGGAAAGTGTCTAACTCCTTCGGCCTAAGTAATTCGGCCAGTTTGCCTTCTCGTAGCGGATAGGGGAAACCGCGCACGTGGACGGCCGGGCAACCTTCCCCAGCCTGACCCATCACAATGGAGGCGGCTGCAGCCAACTCATCAGCGGCGCCGACAGTGGTGGCGCGCAGCTCGCGGCCGAAGAGATCCGGGCGGCCGCGCAGATCCACGACGCCCGGCAGCCCAGAAACACCGATAGCAACGCCCACAATCCCTTCGCGCCACGCGCGGCCATGAGAGTCGATAATCAGAACGCCGATGTGTGCGCCGCCGGCCTCTTCAAAGCGCGTGCGCATGGCGTCGGCAGAGGCATCGGGATCCTTAGGAAGCAGCAGCACCCAGCCCTCGCGTTCATCGACGTTGGAATGATCGATCCCGGCGTTTGCGCTCACGAAGCCGAGGCGGTGTTCGACCACGATCAGACCCGGGCGGGCGCGCAGGACCTCGGCGCTCTCGTCCAAAATAAGCTGCACCAAGCGAGGATCTTTTTCTATCTTGGCAGCCAGCTCCTTCGCTGCTTTACTCGGATTGACCGACTCGAGGAAAACTCGCCGGCCCTCTGCTTTCGAAACAATTTTCTGCGCCAGCACCAGAATATCCCCCTCAAGCAAATCGAGATTTTTACGCTTCAATGATTCCTGGATAAGACTAACCAGGTTGTCACCTTCCTGGATTAGAGGAAGTCCCTCAAGTGGGGTAATGACGAGAGGCTTCAAGATTTCTTGGCGGGAATACCGGCGACCTTTAAGGTGCCGTGGCGGCTTTTGTAGTATTTATTCATAGAAACGAGGATAGAGGTAAGCCCTTCGACCACGATAGCCTTATCCAGAGTGCCAGAGTAGTAAGCCTGCAGACCTGCATCTCGAGCCAAGCCTGTTACTTGTTCGGCATCCGCCGAGTCATCGGCGCAAACTAACACATCGGAATCCAGCGGTTGCGTGAAACTCTTCCGCAGCGAGGCTGCTGGCACCGTTTGGAAAGCCGCAACCACGCGTACCTCATTTCCTAGCAGGTCCTGGGCGATCTTAGCAGCTGCGGGTGGAGCCGGAGGCGTCCAATCTGGGGGTCCAACTCTGGCCGTGGTGTCCACCAGGATCTTGCCCTGCAACTCTTTCTTTAGCGATTCAATTGCCGGCAGATGTGCACTTTGTTCAACAGTCAACACGCAGATGTCGGCACCTTGAGCAGCATCCGCATTCGTTTTGCCCTCGATTAGATCTTTACCAAGCTCCGCGTTTAGTTCGGCGGCAACGCTCTGAGCCTTCTCAGCTTGCCGAGAACCAATGATGACGTGATGGCCGGCGTGTGCCCAGCGCAAGGCCAGGCCAGGACCCAACTGCCCAGTGCCACCTAGAATTGCAATTGTTTTCTTCTCAGCCAATTTTCTCCTCATTCAATGGGGCTTGGGCGAACTCCGCGTAGCGCGCCCACACTTCGGGTGCCAATTCGAGCGCCTTCGCGGCAATCTCACCTTCGTCGAGATGCAGTAATTTGCGCTCGCGCATGAGAAACTTACCGTTGACCATGGTCATAGTCACCATGCGCTCCTGGAAACCGAAGATGATGTGCCAGGGGAAGTTGCCTGCGGTCAATGGAGTGAACGGATGATAGTCGACCAAGATCAGGTCGGCGCGGGCACCTACAGAAATTTCACCAATTGGCGCGCTGGGAAAGGATTGCGCAGCGAGTGCTGCGTTGTTGCCTGAGGCAATGGCGGCGAGGTCGGCTCCATTCGTCTTGCGCGGATCGCGATGCCAGACTTTGTGCAGCAGGTAGGCGGCTTTCCACTCAGCCCACATATCTTGCGTGAAGCCATCATTGCCCAGAACTACTTTGACCCTTGCCGCCATCAGCGCTTCGATATCAGCTGCCCCCACCCCATTGTTCATGTTGGAACGCGGCTGGTGGCTAACCCAGGCACCAGATTCAGCCAGCATGGCAATCTCAGCTGCGTCTACATGCACTGCGTGGGCAGCAATGCTCCCTGGCGTCAGGATGCCATGTTTAAGCAAACGGGGCACTACGCGCAAGCGGCTTTTGGCGAGGCTATCTTCCTGGTCGGCTTCGTGCTCGGCAACATGGATATGGAAACCCGAGTCGTTGGGCAATGCAGCACGACAGGCGTCGAGGGTTTCGTCGGAAAGAGTCAGGCTGGCATGCAAACCAAAGAGCGCGGCCAGGCGGCCGCCGGCTATTTCTCTTTTGCCGGTGCGCTCGATGAAGCGGATATTTTCGCGGATGCCAGCTTTGGCCTTGGCATCGCCATCGCGATCGGTGACTTCATAGCAGAGTACGGCGCGCAGACCAGTTTCGGTAACTGCTTCGGCGATGACGTCGAGCGAACCATCGATGAAATTGGGCGAGGCGTGATGGTCGAAAAGAGTTGTGGTGCCGCACTTGATAGCATCCACCAGATGGACCAGGGCAGAAGCGCGCACGGATTTTTCGTCGAGCGCCTTGTCCAGCGGCCACCAGAGTCGCTTGAGGATCTCAGGGAAGTCTTTGGGCGCGGGTCCCGGGATGGCCAAACCACGGGCATAGGCACCGTAGAAGTGAGTGTGCGCGCAAATGTTGCCAGGCATCAGGATCTGACCGTCAGCATCCAGTTTTTCTGTATCCGGATATTCTTTCAGGAGATCCGCATCGGGTCCTATCGCAACGATAAGGTTTTTCTCAATGTAGACGGCGTGATTGGGTAAGACGGCGTTTTCTTTTCCCCAGGTGACGACGGCAGCGTTGTGGATGAGCATGGTTAAGTAAGTAGACAAGTAAATAAATACACAAGCAGACAAGGCATTTTAGCATGAAGGTAAATAGCCCCTTCTCTCCTTTCCCAGCTCGGATATAAAAGGAAATCAACCCGGGAACCAAATGTACGGGGTGAAAGCAACCTGGTGTTCTTTGTGGCTTTGTGGTTGTTCATTGATGGCCGACTATAATGCGCCCGATGAGCAAATCGCAGGTGATCGTCGAAGAATTTCATAGCCAAGCACTGGAAGGTAATCCTTTGGGCGACCCGGCTACCAGGCGAGTGCCGGTCTACCTGCCGCCGGGTTACGACGAAAAGCTGCGCTATCCAAGCTTGTATTTGCTGGCTGCCTTTGGCAACCGAGGACTGAAATTCCTTAACGACGAACTGTGGGAAGAAAACATTCAACAGCGATTAGATAGATTAATTGCCACAAGTAAGGTGCGACCGCTGATCGTGGTAATGCCGGATGCCAGTACTCGCTATGGCGGCTCGCAGTATCTGAATTCAGCCGCCACGGGTAACTATGAGGATCACATCCTGGAGCTGGTCGAATACACTGATGGCAAATATCCGACGATTGCGAAGGCGAGCCATCGGGCCGTGGCGGGGCACTCTTCTGGCGGCTTTGGGGCCCTGAGATTTGGGATGCGCCATGCAGATGTCTTTGGCCTGGTGGCAGATCACAGCGGCGATAAATGTTTTGAGCTGACTTACAGGCCGTATGCCGGTGAATTCCTCAGATATTTCGAGCAAGTCGGAGAAGAGGGATTGCGGCAACTGCTCACAGACCCCGGAGAAGCGCTACGCTTGGGCGCGCCGCACGAAGCCTTAAATCAGGTCGCCATGGCCGCAGCCTATTCTCCAAACCCAAAGTCAATGCTCGGATTCGACCTGCCGTTTGACCTGCGGAACGGCGCCTTGCTACCCGATATCTGGGCACGCTGGCTGGCTTTCGATCCCATTGAAATCGCTGAGCAGCACGCGGACGCGCTCAAGTCGCTGCACTGGCTCTACCTCGATTGCGGGCGCTTCGACGAGTATAATTTGCTCTACGGGGCGCGGATGTTGACGGAAAAATTGCGCGCACTGGGAATCCCGTTCCAATACGAAGAATACGACGGCGGCCATCGTTATATGAAGCATCGCTATGACGTTTCATTTACGGCCATTTCCGCGGCCATGCCCAATTAAGCAAACAAGTACACGAGAAAAACAAGGAGCAAATAAACATGGCAGACTCGCGCAGCAAAGCATTGGAATTTGCTAAGCAAAACAGGGGTCGTTTCCTGGATGAGCTCAAGGAACTTGTAGCCATCCCATCGATCTCGGCTGATTCTGCGCATAAATCGGATATCAAACGCGCCTCCGAATGGCTGGAGGCCAAGCTGAAAGCGCTGGGGTTCGAAAACGTGAAGAGCATGGATACCGGCGGGCACCCCATTGTGTACGGTGATTGGATGAAGGCAGGAGCCAAGGCGCCCACCATGTTGGTCTATGGTCATTACGATGTGCAGCCTCCTGACCCCCTGGAACTTTGGGAGAGTAAACCATTTGAAGCCGTGAAGAAAGGTGATTATCTGGTGGGCCGCGGCACCTCTGATATGAAGGGCCAGGTCATCGCCAGCCTTGCGGCCGTCGAGTCCGCCCTAACGGCCGGCGAGGTGCCCGTCAACATCAAATGGATGATCGAAGGCGAAGAGGAGATGGGCTCGGGGAGCATGGCCGATTTCATCAGGGCCAATTCCAAAACATTTGCTAGTGACTTCGCGCTCAATCCCGATGCCGGCATGCTGGCCGCAGACCAGCCAACACTGACCTATGGATTGCGCGGCCTGGCTTACTTCGAAATCCATCTGACTGGACCAGATAAGGATCTGCACTCAGGATATTACGGCGGCACGGTACGCAACCCGGGAAACGAGCTAGCCCGCTTGATCAGCGGCATGCACGATGAACATAACCGTGTGACGCTGCCGGGTTTTTACGACAGCGTTCGAAATTTGGACGACGAAGAGCGCGCCGAGTTTAAACGGGTCCCGCATGCTTCTGACTCCGATTACATCCGCGCCGCAGGAGTCACCGAGCTGTGGGGCGAGGAGGGTTACACCGCCTTTGAGCGAGCTACCGCCCGCCCAACCCTGGAAGTGAACGGTATCCTTTGCGGGTACACCGGCGAAGGTCCGAAGACAGTACTGCCATCCAAGGCGATGGCCAAGGTATCCTGCCGGTTGGTAGCAGATCAATCTCCCAAGCAAGTCGAGCAGCAAATGATGGCTTACGTGAAGGAACATTGCCATCCGGCGGTGAAATGCGAAGTGAAAATGATCTCGGATGGCGACCCGGCCATTTCAGAACGAGATTCGCGTCCAATGAAAGCCATGGATAAAGCCTTGGAAGCTATTTGGGGCAAAAAGGCTATCTACCGCCGCGAGGGAGGTACCATTTCAGCAGTTGCTTACATGCAAAAAATCTTGGGCGCGGAATGCGTGAATACCGGTTTCGGGTTGCCCGATGACCTGATTCACTCTCCCAACGAACACATGCATCTGCCGACCTGGGAAAAAGGCGTCGACGCCCTGATCCACTTCATCTATAACCTTGGCGAAACTTAAATCCAAGCGGCGCGTGAGCAAGAACGCCAAAAACCGCGAATCGAAACGGCGTCTGCGCAGGGCCGCCACAAAGCCGGAGCAAAAAATTCCGCTATACGGTGGGCAGGCGGTTCTAGAGGGCGTGATGATGCGCGGGCGGCGTTACATGGCTCTTGCCATGCGCGCGCCCAATGGCAAGATCGTGCTACACAGCGAAAAGCTCGGCCCTATCTACCAAAGCCAGGTAGCGCGCATCCCATTTTTGCGCGGCCTAGTGCTGCTTTGGGATGCACTCGCGCTGGGCACCAGAGCACTCACGATCTCTGCGAACATCCAATCCGGCGAAGATCAAAAGATAGAAGGGGCGCCACTGGCCATCACTCTGGTTTTCTCTCTCGTCTTCGCCATCGGATTGTTTTTTCTGGCGCCGGCGGGTATCAGCCATTTCATCGAGGGCTGGCTGGGATTACCTTCGATTTGGGGATCCATCCTTGAAGGCTTTATACGGCTGGGCGTACTGATCGGCTATTTGATCCTCGTCGGTCGTGTGGAAGAGATCCGGCGCGTTTTTGGATATCACGGAGCCGAGCACAAGACCATCCACGCATTCGAGTCGGCCGCCAAACTGACATCGAGGGAGGTGGATAAGTTCCCACGCCAACACCCGCGCTGCGGTACCGCGTTTCTGCTGACTGTCGTTGTCTTTTCCATCTTACTCTTTGCCCTGATCGGTCCAATGCCGTTGTTGCCGCGGCTTGTGCTGCGCATATTGTTGATCCCCATTTTGGCCAGCCTGGCTTATGAGTATCTGCGCTGGTCGGCTGCGCACTTCAATAACCCCATTGTACGGATTCTTGTATCGCCAAATCTGGCTCTGCAAGATTTAACTACTCGTCCCCCGGATAAAGGCATGCTGGAAGTGGGCATCGCGGCATTTAAACAAATGAAACGATTGGAAGAAAAAGCGGAGAATTGAACAAGTCGTTTTCTTTTATCAAAAGATAAAATCTTGGCTCCATGTTCAACAGAAAATTTGCCAAAACAAAGCCGGTAACACGGTTTTGGGCGCTGATTATTGCGGTGCTGCTGGCCAGCATTGCGTGTGACTTAAGTCGTTTCAACCCAACCGGCATTCAGCTGGGTCAGCCTGATCCGGAAAAGCGTGAGATCTTTCGGGGCATCATCTACGAACGTATCGTGCGCCAGGAACCTCGGTTATTGGTGATCCATATTGTGACCATCGATCTCAAGGCGAATGGAATCAAGACTCTGGTGACTCCGGGAGATCCAAATCAGGAGCGGCCGCTTGCTGCCAAAACGACATCGCAATTCCTGTCGGATAATGACCTGCAACTTGCGATCAATGGAGATGCGTTTATTCCATGGCAGGATTTAGGTCCGCTAGGTTATTTCCCCAGGCCCGGGGAACGCGTAACCCCTCAAGGGTTTGCCGCTTCCAAGGGAACTATTTATGCCCAGGACACCAATGAGCAACCGACCCTGTACATCTATCGGAACAACAAAGCCAGCATGAACGCCCTTATCGGTAAGATATACAATGCAGTCTCGGGCTTTGAATTGCTTCTGTGGAATGGAAATATCCGCCAAGGGTTGAACGATTCAGATATCGACCCGCGCACTGCCGTGGGGCTCAATCGCGCTGGAAATAAGCTGATCATCATCATCGTCGACGGGCGCCAGCCAGGATACAGCGAGGGAATCACCCTTGCAGAGTTGGCGCAGATATTTGCAGAACGCAAGGTCTATTCCGTCATGAACATGGATGGCGGTGGATCCTCAACGCTCGTCATCGAAGGGGAAAACGGAGAAGCTGAGATACTGAATTCCCCGGTACATCAGGGTATCCCCGGCAACCAGCGTCCCGTAGGGAATCATCTCGGCTTTTACGCCAGATAGCCATGATGCCGGATCTTTCGCTGCGCCCAGGGCAGGCATGGCCCACCGCTAAATGGCGCCTGCTGCGCCACCCTGCCAGGCCCGGAGCCTGGAACATGGCAATGGATGCCGCTATCCTGGAAAACGTCATCGCCGGTCAATCACCCCCTACCCTGCGACTCTACGATTGGGACCCCGCTTGCCTTTCGCTGGGCTTTGCCCAGCTCTTCGCGGACGTGGATGAGGCGGCGCTAACCGCTCACGGCTGGCAGGTGGTACGCCGGCCTACGGGCGGCCGCGCCATCCTGCATACAGATGAGCTGACCTATTCTGTCATCGGTCCCTCCAATGAGCCACGGCTGGTGGGCGGAGTTCTTGAATCCTACAAGCGCCTTTCAGAAGGGCTGATGAAAGCTTTGTTGCTTTTAGAGTTACCGGTCACGAGACAGCCAATGCGCGAAAGCAACGGCTTTGGAGCGTTGGACAACCCGGTTTGCTTTGAAGTACCTTCAGATTACGAGATCACCTTGAAGGGCAAAAAGATCATTGGTAGCGCACAGGCGCGCAAAAAAGGCGGCGTGCTGCAGCATGGCAGCCTGCCATTGTTCGGCGACATCGCCCGCATAACCGAAATCTTGCGCTACCCCAACGAAGAAAGCCGCCAAGAAGCTGCCGATCGCGTGCGGGCCCGCGCAGCCACAGTGGAAGAGGGGCTGGGTCGTCGGGTGAGTTGGGAGGAAGCTGGCGATGCGTTCGTGCGCGGCTTTAGCGAAACCCTGAACATTGAATTTGTTGAGGGCGACCTGACCCAAGCAGAAATGCTGGCTTCCGAGCGCTGGATGACAGAGCGCTACGCAGGCGAAGCCTGGACGCAGCGCGCCTAGATTATTCGAATACGACGTCCGGGAACCCTAAGTTAAGCAACAATCGCAACAAATAGCTTTCCGCGTTTACTTGCGCCTGCTCCAAAATCCCGTCCTGAAGGGCTGACTGCAAGATCTCCTCTTCCGCGGCCTGGCGCGCAGCGGTTTCCAAATTCTGATCGCCTCGCGCTAAAAAACCCAATTGCCGATCATAGATGTAGGATTGATCATTATCGAGAGCGGTCACGAAAATCTCAGCCTGGGGAAGATTCACATATAAAATCCCGTTCTCAATTCGCAGATCGTCTGGCTGTAATTTTTCGAGGTCCACTCCGGCAATCACAGTGCCATGGGCAACAAAAAGGAGGCGGTCGCCCACAAGAAATCCAAATAATCCCTGGCGGCTCTCTGCAGTAATTACTTTTTCAACCGTATACTGGATAGTCTCCAGCCTGGCCAGGCTGCGAACCTCATGGATTATGGTAACTGGGTCTGGAATGATAGTTGGAGTCGGGTGCAGGACATTGGCGACTTGCGTGCCGACGGAATCAGCCATCTCGTTTACCCGGTTGATCCCGCCAGTGGTGAAATCGCGCATCGTGTCGAAAATTCGGTAAGCCAAGAAACTGGGGATGGCTATTACGATTAAGATCGCCAAGCCGATCAACCAGGGAAGCCAGGGACGCGTTCTTTCCATGGAAAGATTATACTAAACGGAACCCTGCGAAGGTTGGACTTGGATATCGCCGCTTCAGCAAGGTTTTCCGATGAAAGTCGCCCTATTACGCATGCATATTCAGTTCCCTGGCAGCAATTCGCTCAAGGCTAAGCGCCGCCGATTGAAACCTTTGCTGGCACGCTTGCATCGAGAGTTCAATGTCTCAGTCGCCGAAGTCGATTTCCGGGACCGCTGGCGCGATTCATTGCTGTGCTGCGCCACTGTTAATACGGAAAACGGCCACGTGGTCAGTTCGTTGCAGGCGGTAGCACGCTGGGTTGAATCCAACTGGCCGGACGCAACTCTGGTCGAGGAGAAGATCGAGGTGCTGCAATGAGCCGTGGACGTTTCGTCCGCAGAGATTGCTGCTCGCAATGTGAAGGCATCGAGCAAATGTTTGACGACGAGCACGTCGGTGAAGACCTGCGCCTTTATCGCACAGAAGGCCCCGATGAGACCACCGGTTGGCTCTTGGACGAGCTCGAGGCTCGGGGCGTGGATGGGCTCAGCCTTCTTGACATAGGCGGCGGCGTGGGGGCCATCCAGCATGACTTGCTTGCCAAGGGCGTAAAGTCCGCTGTGCATGTCGACGCGTCCAGCGCCTACATCGAGGCTGCAAAGCGCGAAGCCAAGCGGCGCAAGGTAGCCGATAAGATCGAATGGCACTTCGGCAACTTCGTGGACTTGGCGCCGGATCTAAAGCCCGCCGACATCGTCACCCTGGACAAAGTGATCTGCTGTTACGACGACATGCCTCCGCTGGTTCGTAAGTCCGCTCGGTTGGCCAAACGGTTCTATGGCATTGTGGTCCCGCGCGACACCTGGTGGCTGCGGATCGCATTCCGGGTCATGGATACATTCCAGAATCTCTTTGGGAATCCATACCGAGCCTTTGTCCACCCCATGGAAAAAATCGAGAGCATTATTAATCGCGCGGGGCTAAAACGGGTTTTCGAACGGCGCAACTGGATGTGGCAAGTGGTGCTGTATTCGCGATGAATTGGCATTTACCCAAAAAGACCCGTTCATTAGAACGGGTCTTTTTGGGTAAATGCCCCCACGGGGATTCGAACCCCGGTTTTAGCCTTGAAAGGGCCACGTCCTGGGCCTCTAGACGATGGGGGCGAGCGAAAGACGCAACACGCTATAGTTTAACTATGCCGCCTTGCGCTTTTCGCTTCAGGAGTTTCTAGCTTGCTTCGCACGCTACGAAACTCCAGGTTGATTTCTGAGCGGCGAAAGCCGCCCTTCTCGTAAGCGGATGCAATCCAACCGCGGGCAAGCGGTGGATTTTACCATGCGGAAGAGTTGAAGTAACTAGGGGATCGCGAGACTAAGATCTGGGTGTTCGACAAGACCCAGCGTGGAAAAGGGCCAGTAGCGGAACACGGCTTTGCCAATAATGTCTTCGATCCTCAAAGGGCCCCACGAACGTGAATCGGAAGATTCGTTGCGGTTGTCTCCCATCACGAAAACGTATCCCTCAGGGACTGTCTGCTCAGCCAAATCGGCTATCGGCGGTTCCACGATATACGATTCATTCAAGGGTTGGTCATTCACAAAGACGACGCCCAAATTAATCCTAACTCGATCGCCTGGCAGGCCAATTACTCGTTTGATGTAATCATCCTCAGGATTCTCAGGGAAAGGAAACACAATTACATCACCGCGTTGGATATCTCCATATGTGTAGGCCAGACGATTGACAATTACGTAATCGCCGTCATGGAAATTGGGCTCCATGCTGCTGCCATCCACGCGGATGCGCGCGGTGAGGAAGTTGATGGCCATGAACAGCACCAGGGCCAGGACAATGGTTTCGATGACTTCCAACAAAACGCGTCGCAGGCGCGATTGAGGCATTTCCACTTTGACGACATTTTGGCGGTCGAGCGGACTTATCGGATTCGATGGAAAATTCGTCATTGCAATGGGAAAACGGGCGTCATTATACAAGCCCGCTGGGTCCGCGGCAAGATAATAAGGATAGTTAAGGCTGACCTAATCGAAGGCTGGAATGGTTAACGAATCGACAATGCCCACAATCACGGAGATCACACACGCATCCGGGTTGCCGAGCGCCTGGCGAGCTCCATTGCCTTCGCGATTCACCAGGACTGTGTCCCCCACCCCGGCATGCGTATTATCCAGGGCGATGAAGTCGCCAGTGGGCTGATCGCCCGGCAGCAGCAGAGGTTGAACGACCAAGAGACGCCGATTCTTATAATCGGCGTGACTGATTGTGGTGACAATGGTGCCGGTGACTTTGCCGAGAATCATAGGTAAATAAGCACACAAGTAAACAAGTAAACAAGGCCACGTGTAAGTGTGTACTTGTTAACTTGTATCCGTTCTATCACGAATACCTCGTCGTTCCGGTTTTCAGCGAGAAATCGAACTCCCCATCAGGCCGCACCTTTAGCTCATCAACTAAACCAACCAACGCTAGATCCACTGGAACGAACTTATTGTCTGGCATGGCCAGCGCGGCCTCGCGGGAACGCACCATAACGCACAAATCGCCCTGGTTGGCTTCCACCACATCTACGGCAACCTGCAGCGGTCCTGCGGGTTCCAGCTTTTTATTCAGCGGCTCGACCACCAGCAGGCGGTATCCCTTGATCTCGGGATACTTCAGCGTGCTGATCGCCTGACCGCGCACGCGCCCAAATAGCATCAGCCGCGCCCCAGGTTCTTCAGCACGCGCTTGACGATGGTTCGCAGCAGTGTTTCGTCAACCTGGTCACCGAGTTTGCCTTTGACGGCAGAGAACACGCGCCCTTCCAAGTCTCTGTCGCCACCGTCGTGCGTGGCTGCCGGAACGGACGCCGCCGGCGAGGGGATCTCTGAGATGTAAGGCCGCGCCGGCGCGCTCGCCGGACGACTGTCTCGCTCGCTCAACAGGTCGACGCCCAAGCGGCGCGCCTTCTCGCGGGCCAGGTCAGTGACGACCACATCTTCACCGACCTCCAGCGATTTCACTCCCTGTCGTGCCAGATCTTCGATATCGCGTTCAGTGTAAAAGACTTTTGCCATACCTACTCCATTTGGGGATTGCCATCCCTTGTCGCCGCCCGTTCGCTTTGCTCAGGGCAGGCTCCGCGGCTTGTTCGGGACAGGCTGCGCTCGCAATGGCTTAATCACCCATCAATACCATCGATCGCATTAAGCGCCTGCGTGGCGGCTTCGTTGGCGGTGACGATCTCGGATTCGGTGCCGCTCAACCACATACGGCCAAAGCGCCCGACGGAAGACACATGCATGACCTTGATGCTGGCCTTCTTTTCGGCCTCATTGCAGGCAAGGTTGATGTATGCGGCAGGCGCTACTTCGAGCACCAGCATGGTTTCCCCGGGCACCAGCATGCTGCCCCGGCGGAAACGGTTGAGCAGTTGCGCCTGATAGGGATCGACATTAGTGATGATCTGCATCGAAGCGATCTTGGGGCGAATACGATCTTGGACTTTAAGTCCCAAACGATCGAGCACTGCCTTGCCGGCTTCCTTCACATCTGCCTGACTATGCGAATGCACTTCGAACATGCCGAATTCACGCTCTACCAGTTGGGCGCCGGGTTTGGCTTCGGTAGCTTTCACGGCGATGTCAACCATGCGGAAAGCTTCGTTGCCAGGCGCCATCTCCACATATAAGGAGGCCATGCCCTCAGTAGGCAGATCGCCCTGCGTGATGGTGCCGACAAAAGCCGCGTATTGCGGCTGCATGCGGTCAAGGTAGCAATAACAACGTAACGAGAATTTCTCTTCTGCCATAACGGTTTACTCCAAACTTACTGCTTGGCAATCATGCAATGCAATTCCAACAGGCGTGACAAACATCGGCCGCTCGGGAACGTGAGTCTTGATGCCAGTGTATTCCTGCACTACTTCAGCCATCCCGGGGAAAGACGAGGTGCCGCCAACCATGGTTAGCTGTTGGACGGCTTTGCCACTCTGGGATTCGTACTCGGCGATGTGGCGGGCCGTGATGCTGGAAACCTTTTCGATCACTGGGCGCACGATAGGCATCAGTCGGTGCTGCTGAGTGGGATCCAGTTTCATGGCTTCGGCCCGTTCGAACGAGATGTCGTGTGCCCCCGCAATCACCAGAGTGAAGTGCGTGCCTCCGGTGGCTTCGTCGGCGGTGTAGACCACTTCACCAGCTTCGATGATGGCGATGCCTGTCGTCCCGCCGCCTACGTCCACCACCGCGCCCTGGCGCAGACCCAGCAGCGCGTTGGCTGCGCTGGGTTCGTCGACCAGGTCCAGGCAACGCATGCCGGCGGCTTCCACCACATTTGCGGTCGCCCGTACTTCGGCACGCGGCACGCCAGGCGGAAAGGCGCTGGCAGCGTGCGATAGTTCGCGGCCCAAACGTTTTTCCACGCGCTTCTTCATCGCGGTCAACAGGTCAACAGCTCCAACATAGTCAACCACCAAGCCATCGCGCACGACCTGTGCGAACTGGTATTCGCCGGCAAGCGGATTACCCTGTTCGTCCAACACCACGAGCACCAGATATGCGGTACCCAGATCCACGCCGACTCGCAGCAGGCCTTGCGGTGCAGAAGTGAGCGGAGGCGGTTCCGGATCGCCTACCCGGCGCAGCACCTGTTCAGCGCGAGCCAGGATGGCGGCGGAATCCAAGCCAGCGGGGCGGGTCATAACCCGCGCAGTGATTGGCCTAGCGGCCTGAATGCGCGAGGCTATTGCTTAGCCCCACCGCTGCGGCCGCCGATAGCACCGCGGCTGCTCTGCGGCAGGATCATCTCTACGTTTTCGTGCGGGCGCGGGATCACGTGCACGGAAACGAGCTCGCCGATGCGCTTGGCAGCGGCGGCCCCGGCATCGGTGGCGGCTTTCACCGCGCCGACGTCGCCTCGCACCATTACGGTGACGTAGCCGCCGCCGACATACTCCGAGCCGATGAGCACCACGTTGGCAGCTTTGACCATTGCGTCAGCCGCCTCCACGGCGCCCACCAGGCCACGGGTTTCCACCATGCCCAGGGCGATCAATGTTAGATCTTGTGCCATGTTTCTCTCCTATCTTGCTACTAAATTGGTAGTTCGCATTTTGGTGCAATACGCATTTGCGTATTAACTCCTGAGGACCTGCTGAACGACATCTTGAACGATCTTCTCAAGCTGTTGCGGATCGGGGCCAAATAGCGGACCCGCGGCAACGGAGCCTGGCCGCAACGCAGCTTCGGGTGGCGGCACGGTTTCATAAGCCAATCGCTTCACGTTGAAGAGGTGATAGACGGTGATGTTATCGCCGGTGATCGAACCGCCGATGCCGCCGGAGCCGAGTGTCATTGAGGGCATCACTTTTGTGGTGAGCCCAATGGTCCCCAGGGTGCCCATAGTGTTCACCGCGATGCGGAAAACGGGCTTCTCCAGACCGAAGGCCATGATCACCTTTTCGTCGGTGGCATGAATCACGAGGCTGTGGCCGCGGCCGCCAAACTGGATTAATTCAATACAACGTTCGCAACCGGCTTCCCAGCCATCGGCTTCGTACCAGCCCAATACAGTAGTTAGCTTCTCTCGAGAAAGCGGCTCTTCGCGGCCCACCCTGCGCAGACGAACCACAAGGATGCGCGCCGAAGTCGGCACGCTGATTCCGGCCATGCCAGCCAGCACCTGGGGCGACTTGCCAACCGTTGCCGTGTTGATGCTTCCATCAGGATGGAAAAGAGTTTGGCGCATTGCCTGGGTTTGTCCCTCATCCAAGAAATAGGCGCCTTCGTTCTTCATTAATTCCGCCAGCCGCGCGGCAATCGGGCGGTCGACAACTACCGCCTGCTCGGTGGCGCAGATCACTGAATGGTCAAAGGCTTTGCTGGCGACGATATAGCGGGCTGCCTTTTCAAGATCGGCGCTGCCGTCTACGTAAACAGGCACGTTCCCGGGGCCCACACCATAGGCAGGCTTCCCCTGCGAGTGCGCGGCGCGCACCATGGGACTGCCACCGGTTGCCAGGATGACCGCGGTATGGCGGTGGCTCATCAATTCGTTGGTTCCCGGTAAGCTGACCTCGGACAGGCAATGGATCAAGCCTTCGGGTGCGCCAGCTTGAACGGCTGCCGCCGCCATCAGCTTGGCAGTTTCCACGCAGCAGTTCACTGCCGCCGGGTGAGGGGCTACCACTATCCCGTTACACGCTTTGACCGAAATGAG
>Ga0209751_10002857_pt1 | contig 17041 bp, 13 predicted proteins | sample RifCSP13_1_FD_184019 | JGI IMG/M metagenome (GOLD analysis project Ga0209751, IMG submission 184019) | Soil microbial communities from Rifle, Colorado - Rifle CSP2_sed 13_1 (SPAdes) (version 2) | ecosystem: Environmental > Terrestrial > Deep subsurface > Rock core/Sediment | place: Rifle... | reverse complement strand
GATCAACGTCAGGTCATCGTCTTGCGTAACCCTCCAGCAACAGACACAGAGCGCCTGATTCTTGAAGCTGAAGATCAGGAAAACCAATTACTGCTGGCTGTGAAGAGACGTGACACAGCCAACCTTCGCACCCTTCTACAACTAGGGGTCAATGTGAACACAATGGATGCCGATGGCGTGCCGGCTATTGCCTGGGCAGCCTTTGCCGGAGATGTCGAAACAGTCAAAGCCTTGCTCGCTGCGGGCGCTGATGTTCGTAATCAAACTGCTCGCGGTCATCTAGCGTTGTTGATTTACCTTGCTGAAGGCTTACCTCGAGTGATCCAAACAGGAAAGCGAGACGCGGCCGCCCACACTGGATCGGAAACTACCTCACACGATGAAGTCTTGATGATCCAGGACGTTACAATCCAGAAATCGTTAAGACACTGATAGCAGCAGGAGCTGACGTCAACATCAAAGACAGTGCAGGATCAACTGCTCTCAGCGTCGCCAGGTCTAACCGGCAAGAAACTCTGGTCAAATTTCTCGAAGAGTTATCCAGACCATGAAGTGGCAGGAATAGAAACTGTGATGTCCTCATAATTATGCGCCTCAAGTCCTCCTTGCCTTCTTTCCTAAAGACCTTTCACTTACCTCAACTTGAAACATCTTCGCGGTTGTCATATTTGCAGTTCGCCCTGGTAGGCGCTTACATCTGCGGGATTCTTTTCTCGGCGCGTCTGTGGTTCGGTCTCGGACGTTCTTTCCCCAGAACTCCCCTTGTGAGTGAAATGCCGGACTTCCTGTCGCTGGCTGAATATGTTCTGTCGCTTCTTTTGCTTGCTGTCCTTGCCTATTCGTTTTTCAGCGGACGGCCCACTCGCTATCTGGTTAGCGTGACGATCCTGACTTTGCTGCTTGTCGTGCTTGATCTCACCAGATTGCAGCCGTGGGTTTATCAATATTTTCTCACGCTTACGGTGCTTGCTTTTCTAAAGTCAGCCACAACAGACGCGAACCAAACAAGCGTAGCCAACTCAATCCTCTTCGCCAATCAACTCATCGTCGCTTTTCTGTATTTCTGGAGCGGCATACAGAAACTCAACTGGTCCTTTGGTAATGAAGTCCTTCCGGGACTGCTCGAGTGGGCAGGGATCCCTGTGCCTGCGTCATACCTACCTTACATGTCGAGAATGGCCCTTGCTTTCGCAGGAGGTGAGGCACTGATTGGCTTAGCACTCATTGCCCGCAGGACACGACGGATAGCTGTTGTGTTAGCAGTCGCCTTGCATCTTGCTGTTCTCGGCTTGCTGGTCATCGCTCGCAACAACAGCGTGGTCTGGCCCTGGAACGTGGCCATGATAATTATAGTTGTGCTGCTCTTTTGGAAATTTAACGGTCCCCTGGCGGAAAAATTAGTTTGGCGCCCGCAAGGATCGAATTTCACCAAACACTTGCCGAAAGCCGTCATCGTCATCTGCGGACTTGCGCCTGCATTGAGTTTCGTTGGCTGGTGGGACCTCAACCTTTCAGGGGCGCTCTATTCCGGCAATGCCCCGGTGCCGGTGATACATATTAGCGAGCGGATTGGTGAGCGGCTGTCTGTGACGGCAAGGAGTCAGGTTTTCAAGACCGCGCAGGGTGAATCAATGCTGCCGGTGTACGAATGGTCGATGGCCGAGTTAAACGTGCCACCCTACCCAGAAATGCGAGCTTTCCGGCAAGTGGGACGACCCGTGTGCGCGTACGCAGAGAATCCTCTAGAGGTGGAGCTGATCGTCAGAGAACGTCCTTTGCTGATCGACGGCAGCTACACGGTGACGAGGCTTAATTGTCAACATCTGTCAGCGCGTCTTTTGTCTCGCGGATCTGAAATCAAGGTTAAGAGTTTTTGATTTCGATCCATAATCGACAGTCCCTGGTTCAAGTCTAAGTTGGTGCGCTGAAGGTAGTGCCTACAGAAACTGACAATGCATCTACCAACCGGTCTGTGAATACAGACCTCAAAAATCGACACGGGTCCACGTTAAGAAAGTGGTGTCCTAAATTGATTTCTCTGCGTGCCCTCGGTGTCCTCGGCGACTCTGTGGTGATGTTATTCGCATGATAATCACCACAAAGGCGCAGAGCACACAGAGAGTAGGCACAGAGACAAATTCAAATTAGGACACTACCGTTAAGAAAGAGCTGGGGTGCGAATGGGGTTTGTTGTTAAATACTGGCAGTTCAGAGATCAATGTCGATCAGGCTTTGATTGTCCAAGTTCTGGACTTCAAATCTGAATTCAAGACAACCGGCTTCAAACAACCCTCCTAATACTCGGAAACGAGGGTTTATTTGATAAGGAGGTCGATTTGCGTGGCTGGCCCAGATTTTGCTGTTGTTGTAAGCGAACCGTCTAACGCGGACTGAGGATCCGGCATTTCCAAGCTACGTGCTTACCGGCCCGTAGGGATTCGAAGCAAACCTTGCCGGCTTGTCTGGAAATCTTCTTGTATTCTGTCTTTTGCAGAGACAAGGATTCAATAAGGGATCACTGGGCAGCGGCAACTAGTTTGTAAACGCTTACTCGAATAAATTTTCCACGGAGGCGATTGCTCCCGTAGCCGTGGAAACGTAAACCCACAAATCTGAGTACCATAAACCGATCAGGCGTTAACGCAGGTGCGGACGCTCAGTCGAGGACCGAACAGTAAGGAGCTAACATGTCACATCTTTTCAAAGGCACTCTGATGAGTGCCGTGCTTCTGGCAGTGGTGGCACTCGCAACGTCAGAAGTCAAAGCTGATCCCGTGACCTTTTCCACATCTGGCACTTTTACGTGTGTAGGTTGCGCCGGCAGCGGTACTAACTCTGTGACCTTTCTGGGTGGCATGGGCAATGCTCTCATGATCACGTTCACTGGTTTAGGATCGACCGACCTCAACACTCCGACAGGTAGCAGCTTTGGCAATTTCCAAACTTTTGTGGCTGGCGGCGGTGCTACTGCCTCAGGAACCTTTACTCTGACGATTACCCAAACTGTTCCGATCGCCGGAAGCGATAGCTTTTCAGCAACTTTTAGTGGCACATTCACTGCAAGTAACTCCGGCACTGGAGTAGTCAACTTCACCACAACCGCAATAACTATCGGCGGGATTACGTATTCCATTACGAACAATCCACTGAACCTCGTGCCTCCAGCCTCAAACAATGGAATAACCACGGTCCAGGGCCTGATAACAAGCGCCGCTCCCATTCCCGAGCCAACTACTATGTTGCTGTTGGGAACTGGTCTGATAGGAGTTGCCGGAGCTGTAAAGAGACGCTTCAAATCCTCCGCTGAGTAGACCTGATGGGCCCCCTCACACGCGAGGGTGCCCATAGTTTTATCCCGGCACAAGAAAGTCGCTTTCCCAAGTAGCCTCAACCTTCGAGTTCCTCTGGTTGATTCGAAGCCAAATTGACGGCAACAACAGACACAACCACTGACCCGGGCTCTAAAAGTGTCAGTTGGTTCTGAGACTCGTGTGCGGCGGGCGGTTTAAACCTGCTATCAGAGCCGACATTCGCGAGGGAGGTTGCGTAGAGCCGCCTCCCTTTATCTTTTGACGACTCCCACTCTTGACTCTGACTCTCGCCTCTAAAGGTCTTAAAGGTAGCAGCCTGATTTAATTTCTTGTGAGAGCTCTATCTCTCCGCGAACTCTGTGGTCATGTATTCTCGAACAAATCAACTACTCTAGGCCACAGAGGATGCAGAGTTCGCACAAAGAAAACGACAAATTAGGAGATCCTTTGGGCTAACCCTCAACGGCAGGGTTATAATTTCCCTCGCGCCCCCCGGAAGAAATCCAAAACAGAAAGTCTCATATGGCTAAGGTAACTGCACTCAACATCAACGGAAAAACATTGGCCGTTAATGTGGATTCCAGCGTTAGTCTGCTGACAGTACTGCGCGACTATCTGGATCTAACAGGCAGCAAGTACGGCTGCGGCGAAGGACAATGCGGCGCCTGTACGGTGTTGCTGAATGGAGACCCGGTAAGAGCTTGCATCACTCAAGTCGGTCGAGCAGCAGAAAAGCAAATCACCACGATTGAAGGTCTGGAAAAGGATGGAAAGCTTCATCGGCTGCAAGAAGCATTTATTGAGGCAGACGCGATGCAATGTGCTTACTGTACTTCGGGAATGATCATGGCCGCCAGCGCACTTCTCCACAGAACTCCAAAGCCGACCCGCGATGAGATCGTTAAGAGCATGAACGGCAACATCTGTCGTTGCGGAATCTATCAGCGAATCGTCGAGGCGATTCAGATTGCCTCGACCCGCACCGCCGACCGCAAGGAGAGAACGACATGATTGATTATCTAGAAGTAGGCGACTCTCTGGAACCTGAGCGCTACGAACTGTTCGCAGCGCCAGACTACAACTTCGATTTCGATCGTCGTCAGTTCATCAAGACTTTTGGGCTTGGCATCCTGTTCGTCGTTCCCGTTACTCGAACTCTGGCTCAACAACCTAATCAGGAGGAATCCGGACGCGGAAGATCCACTGCCAACGTGGCCAACGATATCGGGGCGTGGATTCATATCAATCAAGATGGAAGCATCACGGTTCTCACCGGAAAGGTTGAATTTGGCCAGAACGCGCGGACCTCGCTAACCCAAGCCGTCGCGGAAGAGCTGCATGTTCCCGTATCGATAGTTAGCGTCGTGATGGGCGATACGGATCTCGTTCCTTTCGACATGGGAACGTTCGGCAGTCGCACGACGCCAACCATGGCGCCCCAGCTTCGCAAGGCCGCGGCAGCTGCGCGCGAGATGTTGATCGCAATGGCAGCCGAGCAATTAAAACTTCAGCCGACCGATATACGAATCGTGGATGCGCGCTTTGTAAATCACGACAAGTCAAAAACTCTAACGCTAGCCGAGGTTGCCAGAGGCCGGAAACTCGTCAAAGTCATTCCTGATGACATTGCCATTACGCAACCCGCAAACTGGACCATCACCGGCACTTCGGTGACGAAAGTTGACGCTGCGGACTACGTAACCGGTAAACATCGATACACTTCTGATATCAAACGCGAAGGTATGCTTTATGGAAAGGTGGTTCGCCCGGCTACCTTCAATGCCACGCTGCAATCGGTAGACACGAATCCCGCCGCAACGATCCCCGGGGTGAAGGTGGTCGTTGACGGAGACTTCATCGGAGTCGCTGCACCCGATCAGCAAACAGCAAACAAGGCAGCAGCACTTATATCCGCAAACTGGCAGTCGCACCGCCAACCCTCTAATACAGAGTTGTTCGATCTTCTGCGCAGGCCCGCAACAGAACGGCGCGGCGGCGGTGGGGGCCGTGGCGCCCGACCACAAGGATCAATTGCCGAAGGCTTAGCCGCCGCCGATAAGAAACTCTCAGAGACTTACACAGTAGCGTACATCGCCCACGCGCCGCTCGAACCACGGGCCGCAGTGGCGGAGTGGAAGGAGGACAAGTTAACCGTATGGACCGGTACACAACGGCCCTTTGGTGTTCGCAACGAATTAGCCGAAGCCTTTCACATTTCTGATGAGAAGGTCCGCGTGATTGTTCCCGATACTGGTTCAGGTTATGGAGGTAAGCATACCGGGGAGTGTGCGGTGGAAGCAGCGCGCCTTGCTAAAGCTGCGGGCAAGCCCGTGAAGCTCGTCTGGTCCCGGGCAGAAGAGTTCACCTGGGCTTATGTCCGCCCAGCCGGCGTGATTGACATCAAGAGCGGCGTTAAGACGGACGGCACGGTCACGGCGTGGGAGTTTCACAACCACAACTCAGGTAGTGCCGGCATTCAGATCAAATACGATATTCCAAACACCGACATTCGTTTTCATCCCTCCGATTCACCGTTGCGTCAGGGTTCGTATCGAGCCCTCGCTGCCACGGCTAATCATTTCGCGCGCGAGAGTCACATGGATGAATTGGCACACGTCGTGAATCTGGATCCGCTGGAGTTTCGTCTAAAGAATATTAGGGACGAAAGGATGCGCGGCGTGCTACAAGCTGCGGCTAAAGCTTTTGGCTGGGGCAAGACGAAACCTAAAAAAAGTCGCGGCTTCGGCTTAGCCTGCGGTTTTGAAAAAGGTGGCTACGTCGCCACTTGTGCTGAGGTGGAGATTGAGAGAGGGTCGGGCAAGAACAATGCTGATGTCGGTATTGTACGCGTCGTAGAGGCCTTCGAGTGCGGCGCGGTTGTTAATCCGCTTCACCTTAAGAACCAGATCGAGGGCTCAATCGTGCAGGCAATCGGCGGGGCATTGTTCGAGGAGACCAAGTTTGGGAATGGGAAGATTCTTAATACTCGATTCGCGGACTATCGGGTGCCCCGCTTCAGCGACACGCCCTTGATAGAAGTGGTTCTGGTCGACCGCAAGGATCTTCCCTCCGCCGGCGCGGGTGAAACTCCGATAGTGGGACTAGCACCCGCAGTTGCTAATGCAATCTTCAACGCCACTGGGGTGCGTCTCAGATCGCTTCCCCTCGTCCCAAAAGGAATCCAGTTGAGCGCCTAACATGTATGCCTGAAAAGGAATCGCCATATCTGTTAACTCTCAATCCTTGCGACACTCCAAAACCAAAACGTCATATTCAGAAGAGGCCTTCTTGTTGATCTTCAAGACATACGTGTACCTGCCAGGCTTGAGTTCTTCCTCGCCCACGTAATCAATCGGCTGCAGAAGGGCAGGCTTTCCGTCCACCAACGCTTCAATGCGTGCATATCGGTACGCTCTCCTGACCACGCGGTACTCGGTTGCCTTACCAGCTTCGATAGTTCCGTATGACTCTGTCTGCGAGGCGAAATCAACACGAACATCTTCAAGCGTAACCCGACTCTGGTTAGCAATTCTGATTTCGACCTCATTGCTGGCTTGTAATGTAAACAGGGCCACAATCAGAGTTAAATAAATCATTGAATACCCTCCGTTACTCTTTTTACCAAGCTTCAACTAGCAACCGGAACTAGTTTGTGCTTGAACATTATCTGGCCAATATCGCGCGGGCGTTCCAGGACGGTCCTTTAAATCCATCGGTAATGGTGGTTGGCCCAAAAATCCATCACCCACCTGGCTCGTAACTCTCCTAAATCAATGACTTCGAGTTCGAGGGTGGCGACCAACTACTCGAGCTGGCCCTACCCGTTGGCCAAAACATTGCAGGATTGAAGGAGCGAGCCAAACGAGAGAACATTCCGGCGATCTACGTCAATGACAACTTTGGAATTTGGCGTTCTGATCTAAACAGGATTGTTTCGCATTGTACAAAAGAACGTCCGCGGCAAGCCTTTTTGCCAGCTGGTTCTTCCTGATCAGGATGATTACTTCGTTGTAAAACCAAAGCATTCGGGCTTTTTCTGCACCACCTTGGATCTCCTACTGGAACATCTTGGCGCGCGAAACCTGATTCTTACCGGTATAGCAGGAAACAACTGTGTGTTGTTTACGGCGAACGACGCGTACATGCGGGATACTAACCAAAGGGCTTATCGATCGACGGACTTTGCGCTGTGAAAAACTTTGGCCCATCGGCCGTGATGTAGAGACAATCCTCCAGCCTGATCCCACACTCCCCGTAAATCACCACGGTCGGTTCATCGCTGAAACACATTCCAGGCTGAATAGGAGTCTTGTTACCGCGGACGAAATTGGTCCATTCATGACCATCCAATCCAATACCGTGTCCGGTGCGGTGCGGTAGGCCAGGCACTTTGTAGTCTGGTCCAAACCCGGCATCGACAATCACTTTACGCGCTGCTGCATCTACAGCCTCACACGGGACTCCCACCTGCGCTGCAGCAAATCCAGCGTCTTGCGCACGACGCTCCAAATCCCAAATGTCTCTCTGTCTCTGCGTCGGTTTGCCAAATATGAATGTGCGGGTGATGTCGGACTGATAACCATCAACGCTGCACCCGCCGTCCATCAGAACCACATCGCCTTCTTTCAACTTCTGCGGCGTGCTGCTGCCGTGTGGAAATGCGGTGTACTTGCCAAAACTGACAAATATTCCCCCTTGTACCCCGAGCGCTCGAAATGCCGCTGAACAATTCGCAGCAAACTCACCCTGAGGCATCCCCTCACGCATTGTGTCGTGCGTTGCTTTGTAAGCCACGAGCGTGATGTCGTTAGCACGCTGCATCAACGCTAACTCGGTAGGGGATTTGTACATGCGGCAGCCCGCTGTAATAGGATCCGCACTGACAAACTGAAACGACGGCGTCTCTTTTCGGATACCATCAAAGATAAAGAAGCGGACTCGCTCTTCCACGCCAATTCTTCCGGACCGAAGACCGCGGTCTCGAAAGACTTCGGCGACCCGGCGGTATGGACTCTCATCCTCTTCCCACGTGCGCACATCATCACCAATCTTAATCAGTTCGCGAGCGCGTTCCTCTTCGAATTTGGGGCAGATCCAGGCCAAGGGACCACGCTGAGGAATGATGACACCAAACATTCGTTCGCTGAGCCCCCAGCGCATACCGGTAAAGTAAAACATGCTCGACCCCGGCTCGAGCACAATAGCATCGACCCGAGTCTGCTTCATTAAGGCTCGTGCTTTATCAATGCGCCCGCGCCGATCCTCGAGCGTGATCGGCTGTATGCCCTCGGTCATTCGCTGGAGGTTGCGAATTGCTGTCGGTATTTCACTCTGCTGTGGTGGTTCAGATTCAACATAGTTTCCGTAAGCGTGCTTAGGCGCGAACAACGTGGCGCCAGCAAGTCCGGCAGACAACCGCAAGAAGTCTCTGCGATCTGTACACATGGTTGGTATTAAACTAGTTCAAGATTGGCTTCACAGCCATGCTACATACGTCCAACGTCCTGTGTCCAATGTCCGTCAGTCCAAACAAGCGCCTGGTTAGACGGATCTGAAAAATTATCCGCACATGCTCGTGTGAAGGATTCTCGTGATTGTGATAACTTGAGACTCTGAGACCCAGCTGAGGAGATTTGAATGGACGACAATCATTCACCACAAATTAGTTATGAGATTCGTGTGAAGCCCGGTCTGGATGACAGCGATCCAGAGGCACCCAACTGGGAAGTGCTGGAGTTGGAAGACGGGGTAGTTAAGAACAATGCTGATATCTACGACAACCTGACACTCGCTGAGGCCCATCAGATCTGTGGCATGTGGACCAGGAAAAAAGAGGAAGCTGAAGCAGAAGGCACCGCACACTAACTGCCTCCCTGCCTGTCAATCACTGATCAGCTTTGGCTTGTTGCCCGCTGCAGCTATAGCGGTAGGTGCGGAGATTAGAATTGGCATCTCATACCGTACGTGAGTTCTAAAATACTTTTGGGGCTGCGTAGTGTCCTAACCTGCTTTCTCTGTGTATAGCTCCGTGTTCTCGGTGCTTGTGGTGACGGCAACTGCTAAACAGACCACCACCGAGCAAGCCACAAGGTACGACACAGTTAGCACCGAGCAAGGTCAAAATCACGTCACTACTCGCGGTTGATCCGCCTCATTGTAATCGACACTCCTCGACGCGAAATCCTGCTTATATTGAAATCGACTGGTCGGGCCACAGATGCCCAATTTCGGGCGGTCGCAGTAAAACACTAAAAGTCCGGAATTGCCAACTCAAGCGGCGGATTTGTTAATAGAAATGCCGCAAATTGTCTTGATGAAACCGTTGAGACACTGACTTAGCTGCCCTAAGGACCTCACAAGGCGTATGGACTACTTGTCGACTATCAAACTTGCCGCTAACATCTCTCTCAAACATGGTTGAAATATTCAAGCTGCTCCTGGTAATGCTGCTGGTCCTGATGAACGGGTTCTTTGTAGCCTCAGAATTCGCTTTGGTTGGGGTCCGCAGATCACGAATCGCGACCCTCGCCGCTTCAGGACACAGCCGGGCGAAGATACTTCTTACTCTTGTAGACAACTTGAATGCCTACATCTCGGCAACCCAACTGGGAATCACATTGGCATCGCTCGCGCTGGGCTGGATTGGCGAACCGGCCATTGCCCGTCTGCTGGAGGCACCGCTTCGCGGACGTGTCTCGGACACAGTAATGCACACCATCGCGTTCGTGATTGCATTCTCTATTATTACCTTTCTCCACATCGTTCTCGGTGAGTTAGCACCCAAGACTCTGGCGCTTGAAAGAGCCGAGAGGACTGCCCTCGCAATCGCGTTGCCAATGCAGATCTTTTACAAGACGTTTCGCTGGCCGATACGCGTCCTCGATTGGTCTGGCACCCGCACGGTGCGACTATTTGGACTCCATCCTTCCTCTGAACACGCCTCCATCTATACAGAGGACGAGCTGAAACACCTTATCGACATCTCTCGAAAGAGTGGTCATCTCGAAGAGGAAGAACAGCGACTGATTAGTCGGGTGTTCGACTTCAGTGAAGCCGAGGTTCGAGAGGCAATGGTGCCACGCATTTCGGTAGCCGCTATTCCAATCGCATCCAGCTTTGACGAAGTCAAAATGGCGTTTCGTGAGTACGGCTACTCTCGCCTACCGGTCTTTCGCGGGAGCGTAGACAACATCCAGGGTGTAGTATTTCGAAGGGATCTCGAGCCCTTTCTCGAAAACCCGAGCGAGGACTTCGTTCTCGCGAAACTTCTTCACGCACCGCAGTTCATTCCAGCAACTGCTCGCCTGGGCGCTACCCTGCGCCAGATGCAAGCCTCAAGAACCCATCTGGCAATCGTCATTGATGAACACGGCGGAATGGAGGGAATTGTTACGCTGGAGGATCTGCTTGAAGAAATTGTCGGCGAGATTGACGACGAGTACGACGAGGAGGTCCGCGCCCAGATTCAACCTGACGTTGATGGAACGTATCTGCTAAGTGGCATGCTCGCGGTCCGTGATGCCAATAGACGGCTTGGCTTAAAGCTACCCGAGGATGGTGGCTATACAACCATCGCAGGTTTTCTCCTTGCGCGCGCCGGCCGACTGCTTCAGAAAGATGAAACGGTGGAGTACGAGGGTATGCGTTTCCAGGTTCAACGGGTTGAGCAGCGACGAATTCGACGAATCCGATTTATGCCCGCAGTGGCCGAGGCAACGACCTTACACCCCAAAACCTAGGAACACTGAATCACGCCGCACGAGAGGGAAACCGAGCAACTCGGTGAGCATCAATGTGATGGCGCTTGATCATCCGGTCTAATGTTTTCCTATCCACACCTAAGATTCGGGCCGCAGCCTGTTTGTTTCCACGCGTGTGTGCCAGAACACGAGCCACATGTCTGCCCTCGACTTCTGACAATGACGTCAGCGGCTCGTCGGAATGAGAACCCTCCGAGGTTTTGTCGGAAATCGCCAACTGTTCGCGGTATTTACGGATACGGTCCGGAAGGTCCTGCGCTCGTATCGTACTGTCACAAATAGCGGCAGCTCGAACGACTGCATTCTCCAATTCGCGAATGTTCCCTGGCCATGCATAACGCTCCAGAAGTTCCAGCGCTTCCGGAGCGAACGATACTGATGGGTTAAAGGAATAGACCTGTTCAGCAAAGCTTTTTGCCAGAGGCAGGATGTCTTCGCGACGCTCGCGCAACGGCGGCAAGACAATTGAGACGGCGTTCAATCGGTAAAATAGATCCTGACGAAAACGTCCCGCAGCAACCTCTGATTCCACGTTACGGTTGCTGGCAGCAATGACGCGCACGTCGACTTGCTGCACTTTGTTTGAACCAACTCGACGAATCTCACTCTCCTGCAGCGCACGTAACAGCTTCACCTGAAATGCAGGTGTAGTTTCTGTAATCTCATCCAGAAACACTGTGCCGCCGTCCGCCTCTTCCCATAACCCGCGGCGATCTCGATCGGCGCCGGTAAACGAGCCCCGCACGTGACCAAACAATTCTGATTCGATCAACTCTGCTGGAATGGCTCCGCAGTTCACCGCAACAAATGGTCGATCAGAGCGTTGGCTGCGTCGATGCAGCGCCGATGCCACCACCTCCTTCCCGGTGCCTGATTCGCCGGTAAGCAGAATTGGTAGATTTGTTGCCGCGACGCGTCCTACCTGCTTCATGACTTCGATGAAGGCCTCGCTTCTACCTATTAAGTGCACCGGAGACTCGTACAATGGTGTCGTTTTGGGGCTATTCATAACGCGGTGACGTGGCTGATTGATCACCCGCTCGCGAACCGCCCGAGAAAGGGAACGCAACTCATCAACTCCAAACGGTTTCAACAAGTAGTCGTAAGCTCCAAACGCGGTCGCATCCAACGCACCAGCGGCGGAGCCGTGGCCAGTCATCAGTACAACCTTCGTTTGAGGCAACTCCTCTTTGAAACGGCGCAGGACGCTAAACCCATCAGCCCCACCAAGCATGACGTCGCAAAAGACCACAGACCACTCTCGATCTCGCAACATCTCGAACGCTTCCTCTGCAGACTCGGCTTCTCTTACTTCCCATCCTTCCTCAAGAAGCACTTGTGCAACGAATGTTCGCACGAGAGCTTCATCGTCTATTACCAAAGCCTGAATCGACATGATTTGGATCCTTCCTGTAGGCGGCTTGCGAGGTTTGAGAGCCGAAGAAACCTTTTGTTCAAACGTGAGCGCACACTGGTGAAAATGTTCATTGCAGAAAAACGGCTAGCCGCGTCGGGCACGGCCAATAGCGAGCGACGGCGCGTATGCCGGAATGTAAAGCTTCCAGCAAGCGGACGCTATGCGCGAAATGATCTGCCATTTCACGTCCCTCCGTTGCTGTCATTTTTTGGCTGTTGTGAGTGAAATTCCCTCAACTGACTATCGTGGGAAGGGACGGCATGATCAGATTAACAGCCCTTGAAAGGGGGCGGCCCCCGGTGAGCCCATTGGCGGTCAACCAGCAAAGGTGCGCCATTCGTCAACTTTGCCAAGAGGTTCATAGACAATCCCCATGCCACTCAGATGAGGTTCCGCGGTCTCGTGTTTTTTGTGGTGTCGGCATTTGCCATACAGACCCTATCAAACTAGATTATTGATTTGACTACTGGCTAAACAATTACGCGCTAACTAAGATGCTCTCTTAAAAACATGTCTACTGTCATTGGCCCCTGCTCAACTGTGGAAACGAGCGCTATCCGAACATATTTCCCTGCGCTCGAACGCAAGCACAAAGGTTATCCAGTCGCATACTTTGACGGCCCCGGCGGCACGCAAGTACCAAGAATGGTCGTAGAGTCGATAAACGAGTACCTCTATTATCACAACGCGAACACCCACTGGGCATACCCCACCAGCGAAGAAACTGATCTAGCTATCGAAGCAGGTCGTGTTGCGTGTGCAGATCTATTGAACGCAAGTGCCAACGAGATTGTCTTCGGCGCAAATATGACTAGCTTGACGTTTCATCTGAGTCGCGCACTCGCGCCCACGTTTCAGCCCGAAGATGAAATAGTAGTTACCGAACTGGACCACCATGCGAATGTCGCGCCCTGGCACAGACTCAGTACTGAAAGAGGGATCGTCATCCGCAAGGTTCGGATGGATCCCAACACCGGTCAACTCGACTGGAATTCTTTCCACGAAAGCCTAGGTTCCAAAACTCGGTTGGTTGCTATGGGCGCTGCATCGAATGCATTGGGAACAGTTAACGACGTGGAACGGGCGATAAAGGCCGCTCATGAGCTCGGAGCGCTGGCCTTTGTTGACGCAGTACACTATGCACCTCATGCACTAGTGGACGTGCGTTCCTGGGACTGCGATTTTTTGGCTATCTCGCCTTATAAGTTCTATGGTCCGCATCTTGGAGTTCTGTTTGCAAAGTACAATCTTCTCTCTGTGCTGGATTTCCCGAAGCTGATTCCTGCGCCCGACTACCCGCCTGAAAACGCGGAAACCGGTACGCAAAACCAGGAGGGCATTGTAGGAACGGCTGCGGCAATTGACTTCCTCGCGTCGTTAAGTGGAGGCGACACGCGACGCGAGCGGTTGGCGCTCAGTTATCGCGAGCTACACGCGCGGAGTAGCGAACTTACTCGAATGTTGTGGAATGGCTTAGGCGACATCGCGCGTGTAAGACTCTATGGCCCAGCCCCATCAGAGCCTCGCACGGCGACCGTGGCATTCACAATTGAGGGAGTTGCCTCAACTGAAGCAGCACGTCGATTGGCTGAGAAAGGCCTTTTTCTATCGCACGGAGACTTTTACGCGGCAACCGTGGTGGAGCGCCTCGGCCTTGGTTCAGAGGGTTTGCTGCGTGCTGGGTGCAGTTGCTATACAAATCAGGAAGAGATTGAGCGACTGATCAGTGAGGTGACAAATTTGTAAACGTTCAAGTTCGGATCACTTCCGGATTTGAACTCTTTTTTCGTGTCGTTTCGTGTGTATTCGTGGGTCGTGTTTTTTGCGAGCTCAACGACCCCTCACCGCGTTTATAAAATCCGCCAGCAAACCATACGCAGTACTCTGCAGGTTCGGCCTATGCGAAGTGATAGTTAAACCTGGCATTGTATCCAATTCAAAATGAACCGCGAGCGATGTTCCCCTAACATTTCCGAGCGGATCATTCTGCGCAATACGTTCAGGGGAAACCGAAGCAGAAACTGGTCCGTCGACTGATCGGTGTGCTCTGGCTACCAGCTTATAAGGTTGACCCTCTGATCGAGCTGCTTGAAGTTCACCAGGCAAGAGACCACGAATTCCAACTCGCTTGACCTCGTTCGGCTTTAAGGGTACGTCCATTAGGACTCTCGTGAGTGCGCAAACCTTCATCGTCGCATCCCATCCGTCCACATCGTGTGCAGGATCGGTTTCTGTGATACCAAGGTCTTGCGCAATTCTTATGCCCTCAGCGAATGATCTTCCTGCTTCCATCGTCTCCATGATGACGCTGCAGGTAGAGTTAAGAATGGCGCTGAACCCTCGCAGTCTGGAAGCCGGAAGTGTTTCACGAAAGAGCGAAAAAACTGGCGCGCTATCAGCAACCGTAGATTCAAAATAGAACCGTCTGCCCACCGAGGCTGCCAATTGGGACAGCTCATCGAATCCAAAGACTACCGCGCCCTTGTTTGCGGTTATCGCATGGGCCCGCGCCAGTAGTACGCCCCGCAGGTAATCGATAGCCGGCTGTCCGGTCTCATGATTGAGCGAGATGGTTTCGAATACGGCTGACGGCTTGGATTCTTCGAGCCAGTGTGAAAGATTGTGCGCGCGTAACGCATCGTGATGGTGGGTGAGCCGCGACAGCTCTTCTATTTCGAAGCCGCTCGGCTGGTAGAGCCACCCCAGACGCCGACTGGCGACTCCGGTTACGCGGTATTCAATGCCAAACTGAGCCAGGAGTTCAGCCGATTTCACGCTGAGCAGTCGCGCTAGCGCCTTACCCACGTTACCAAATCCGATAAAGCAAAGGTTGTATTGTTTCGTGCTTACCATTGCGCAGAGACAGAGTTTATACTGCCAAGCCGATCATTTGAATCACTGATTACACCCGAAAGCAAAACCAAGGTTACTCGACTGATGAGACAGTACCACGACCTGCTTAAATCAATTCTGGCGAATGGGAAACGACACGCGGACCGGACGGGCGTCGGCACAATCTCCCACTTTGGTTATCAGACCAGATTCGACCTGCGCGATGGTTTTCCGATCGTCACGACAAAAAGGGTTCCTTTTCGTTGGGTGGCGGAAGAGCTTCTTTGGTTTCTCTCAGGAGATACGAACGAAGCAAATCTACGCGCCAAGGGTGTCGACATTTGGGCCGAATGGGCCGACGAAGAACACACCAGCAAGTTTGGCCGCGAACCTGGCGATCTGGGTCCGGTTTACGGTTACCTGTGGCGCTCGTTCGGCGGCGATTACCCCCAAATGAACGGCGTGGATCAGATAGAGGCGCTAATCAGAAATATTCAGACTAACCCGAACTCTAGGCGGCTCATCGTTTCAGGCTGGGATCCAAAGTACGCAGATAAAGTTGACTTGCCTCCCTGTCACACGCTCTTTCAATTCAAGGTGGAAACGCCAAGAACGCTCCATTGTCAGCTATACCAACGCTCGGCAGATGCATTTCTTGGCGTGCCATTTAACATCAGCTCATACGCACTGTTGATACATATGGTCGCCCACGTTTGCGAGTTGGAAGTCGGAGAGTTCGTCTACAGTTTGGGCGACTATCATATCTACCAGAACCATCAGCAACAGGTGGAAGAGCTGCTCAAGCGCGATCCGCTGCCGTTGCCGACGTTGGAAATCCACGATGAAGGTCGGAAGCTCCGTGGGTTGCAAGGCCTGCTCGAGTTTCGGTACGAGCATTTTGGATTGATTGGCTATAAATCCCATGGAAAGATTGCCGCCCCGGTAGCGGTTTGAGGCCTGCGAAAAAGTGATTACTGGCATTGTAGCAGTGGACAGGAATGGTGCGATTGGCAAGGGCGGCAAACTGCCCTGGCATTACCCTTCCGATCTGCGGTTTTTCAAACAGACAACCATTCACCACGCCTGTGTAATGGGGCGCCGTACCTGGCTCTCGTTGAAGAAACCTCTGCCTGACAGATTGAATATCGTATTGAGCCGTCAATCAGCGATAGCCCCTCAAGATTCAGTAGTCTCCCTGCGAGATGCCAGTTCAGTTCTAGCGATAGCGAAGTATCTGAACTGTGACCTGTTTATCATCGGGGGCGCGAAAGTCTACGAAACATTCTTGCCGAACATTGAGAAGTGGATAGTGACTAAAGTACCCCTGGCAATCGCAGATGCTGACGCCTTTGTACCGTCGAACTACCTGGAAGGATTTCAACAGACGAGTTCACAACTGCTCGATGAAGGATTGGTCGTCGACGTGTATCAGCGTACTGGCTCGACCAAGCGATGAGCCTACAAGAGGATCCTACACACGGCAGTGTGTAGTGCTTTCTGGATCCAGCCTATAAAAGAGGATCCTACACACGGCAGAGACTGTGTCAAAACAATAGATCCTACACACGGCAGTGTGTAGTTCTTTTTAGATCCCACCTACAAAGACGCGCCACCCCCCAGCTTTTTTTTCAACAATACCAACTCAGAACACGGGTGACACTCAGAAGCTCAGCAATTTCGATGGAGCTTCTGAGTCGGCAACCTTGAGATAAGAGAAGGGG